>Ga0335073_10001001_pt1 | contig 37290 bp, 36 predicted proteins | sample Lox_Sample_22_FD_207093 | JGI IMG/M metagenome (GOLD analysis project Ga0335073, IMG submission 207093) | Soil microbial communities from Loxahatchee National Wildlife Refuge, Florida, United States - Lox_Sample_2.2 | ecosystem: Environmental > Terrestrial > Soil > Wetlands | place: USA... | reverse complement strand
CGAGTTTGCCATTCATAATCATGTCTTTGACGCGAAATTCCACCGAACGATAAGGAATCGGCACGCCGGGTAAATAAAGATCGAACGAAACGCTCTTATCCGATTCCTTCACCTGCCGCGGGAACGCCAGCCGCAGATAAGGATCACTCCCGGTCGGCGGGAAATGGCCGGTCATTTTGAATTTTCTCCGTCCCACGTGCATCACGCACTCGTCTTCCATGCGCTGCGAATCCTGTTCGGCGAGGGCATCCTGACCCTTGGGAATCGCGATCGCCAGCACGATCGATTGCGCGCCGTTCTCGCGCAGCCAGGCGCGATATTCGAGCGTCATTTCGTCGGTTTGCTCATGGGGACGCTTGCGCCGGTAACGCCGGTCCCGCTCGGCTTCGCCCTGCTGCATAGGACCGGCCGTCGCCAGATAAACCTGCACCGGCGGGGCGGGGCTGCCCGCGGGCGCTTCCACCATCTGCGCCCAGGGCGAATTGGTGAACAGGGTAATGAGCTCATCTTCGGTCCAATCGGCGGGCGCCTTCGTTTCCCAGAACGGAGCCGCCCCCAAAAGAGCCATTGTGACCAGCGCGACTGCCAGCCACTTCATAAACCTGCCAACGTTTCGTAATCGACGTTGCCGCCGGAGATGATCACGCCCACGCGCCCGATTCCCGGCGGCAATTTTTGGAACAACACCGCGGCCGGCCCGGCGGCGCCGCTCGGCTCCACCACGATTTTCATGCGCATCGCCAGGAATTTCACCGTCTCGCGAATCTCCTCTTCGGAGACCAGCAGCATCTGTTCCAGGTTGCGCTGGAGAATCGGAAACGTCAGCGCGCCGGGGCTGGTGGAACGCAGACCGTCGGCGATGGTCGGCGGCGTATCGATTTTCACGCGCTCGCCCGCGGCGAAGGAAAGATAGGTGTCGTTGGCCAGTTCCGGCTCGACTCCGAAAACCCGGATCGACGGCCGCACATGCCGCGCCGCGATCGAGGAGCCGGCGCATAATCCGCCGCCGCCGACGCACACGACGATGGCGTCCAGATCGGGAACTTCCTCGAGCAATTCTTTCGCGGCCGTTCCCTGACCGGCGATGGTCCAGGGATGGTCGTACGGAGGAACGATGGTTGCGCCGGTTTCGGCGGCGATGCGGGCGCTGATCTGCTCACGGGTTTCCGAACCGAAGCGGTCGTAATGCACGATTTTCGCGCCGCGCGCGCGGGTGCCTTCGATTTTCGCCTTGGGCGCGTCATCGGGCATCACCAGCGTCGCCGGCGCGCCGACAAATTCCGCCGCGATCGCCACCGCTTGCGCGTGATTTCCCGAAGAGTGCGACACCACGCCGCGGGGAAGATCCTCTTTCGGAATCGAAAGAATGAAGTTCGACGCGCCGCGAATTTTGAACGCGCCGCCCTTCTGAAAATTTTCGCACTTGAAAAACGCCGCGACGCCGGCGCGCGCGTTCACCGAATGGGAGGTCATCACCGGAGTGCGTTTGGCGATCGGCCGGATGCGCTCCGCCGCGATGCGGATGTCTTCGAAGGTGACGTCAGTAGCCGGCATGCTTGTCGACGACATTTTCGAGCGGCTCGCCTTTCGAGAACCGGTCGAAATTTTCGACGAAAAATTCGAGCGCGCGCTCGCGCAGGTCGGGCAGAAAATCGGCGGCGTGCGGCGAAATCAGCACGTTATCGAGATCCCAAAAAGGCGAATCGGGCGGCAGCGGTTCGGTTTCGAAAACGTCCAGCGCCGCGCCTTTGATGCTTTTTGCCTGGAGCGCGCGCAGCAACGCCTTTTCATCAATCACCGGTCCGCGCCCGACGTTCATGATTACGGCCGTCGGCGTCATCGCGGCCAACTCCGCCGCGCCGATCATGCCGCGCGTTTCCGCGGTCAGCGGCGCGCAGACGGCGGCGAAATCGCATTGCGAAAGCACCTCGCGCAGCTTCCCCGATTCGCCGCGGCGAAGGGTGAGAATCTTCATGCCGAAGGCGCGCGCGCGTTCCTCGACGGCGCGGCCGATGGCTCCATGGCCGATGATCGCCAGCGTCTGGCCGTACAATTCGCCATGCGTTACCGGATTCCAGCGGCGCCCGCGCTGATCGTCCAGATTGCGGCGCATGTCGTAAGTGAAAAACAGCATCGCGCCCACGATCCATTCACCCAGCGGACGGGCAAACACGCCGCGCCCGTTGGTCAGCGGGACGGGGCTTTCGATGATTTCTTTCGATAGAACTTTTTCGACGCCCGCGGCCGGCGAATGCGCCCAGCGCAGGTTCGTGGCGTGGCGAAACGTTTCCTGAAACAGCGCGCCGCTGCGAAAATCGCCGTTTAACAGCACGTCGGCTTGGGGCGCCAGGCGAAGCAGTTCCTCGCGATCGTTGGTCACGATCATGCGCGCTTTTCCGGCCAGCGGCGCAAGCGGAGTGAGATATGTCGCGGCCGGATCCGCGATCACCAGCAGGGTAAGCTCGGGCACAATTCTCTAGAATACCCGGTTCGGCGGGCGCAGGAAAACTTGGGGATTGGTTCGCGCCGCGCCCCTGCCATGACTGGCAGGGCTGGAATGCGCACTGCGGCCCCGCCAGTCGTGGCTGGGGCTCTCCGATCCTCGCCCAAAAACACCAAAAACTTGGCTGGACGGCCGCCGTAGTGTACCATGATGCCGAAGAAGAGGGATTTTGATTCTGCGTCGACCTGGGTTTTGCGTTCGCGGCGGCCGTCTTCTGCACTCTTTAAGATGACCCTCTACGCCGTCACTATTTTTCTCAGCGCCTTTCTGCTGTTTCAGGTGCAGCCGCTGATCGCCAAGATCATTCTGCCGTGGTTCGGCGGATCGGCCGCCGTGTGGGCCGCGGCGCTGTTGTTCTTCCAACTGGTTCTGCTGGCCGGCTACGCCTATTCGCACGCCGTGATTCGTTACGCCAAACCGAAAGGCCAGATGATGATTCATGCGGCGCTGCTGGCGGTAAGCTGCGCGGCGCTGCCGATTCTGCCGTCGCCTTCCTGGAAGCCGTCCGTGGCAGGCGATCCGACGCTGCAGATTCTCGCGCTGCTGGCGGCGACCATCGGGTTGCCGTATTTCATTTTGTCCTCCACCAGCCCGCTGCTTCAGGCGTGGTACGTGCGGCGCAGCGGCACGGGCATGCCGTACCGATTGTTCGCGCTGTCCAACTTCGGCTCGATGCTGGCGCTGGTGAGTTTTCCTTTTCTGGTGGAACCCGCGATGACCTCGCGCCAGCAGGCGTTCACCTGGAGCGGCGCTTATATCGTGTTCGCGCTGCTGTGCGTCGCCGCCGCGTGGCGCAGCCGGGAAGGTCATGCCGAGGCACACACGGCGAAAAAAACGCCGCGGCCGCCGCTGAGCCAGCTGGTTTTGTGGGTCGCCCTGGCGGCCTGCGCGTCCACGCTGCTGGTCGCGGTGACCAATCATTTAAGCCAGAACGTCGCGCCGATCCCGCTGCTGTGGGTGGTGCCGCTGGCGCTGTATCTGCTGACGTTTATCTTCGCTTTCGAAAGCGACCGCATTTACCAGCGCTGGTGGGTGGTGCCGCTGGCCATTCCGGCCATCGGCGCGATGGCGTACATGATTTGGGTCAGCTCCGGAAATCTGGATATTCAGTGGATGATTCCGGGCTTTTGCCTGGGGCTGTTTTTGTGCTGCATGATGTGCCACGGCGAGCTGGCGCGGCGGCGTCCGGCGCCCGATCATTTGACGCTGTTTTATCTGATGGTATCGCTCGGCGGAGCGCTGGGCGGGATTTTCGTGGCGCTGATCGCGCCGCGCGTCTTCAAGGATTATCTGGAACTGGAAGTGGGCCTGGCGGTGTGCGCGGTGCTCGCGGCGGTCGTTTTGTGGAACCTCGATCCGCCGTGGATCGGCAAATGGCCGCTGCGGACGGCGCTGGTGATCGCGGCGGGAATGATCGCCGGTTACATGATCCGGATGCAGCGCCTGGAAGATCAGGAATACCGTCTGATGGCGCGCAATTTTTACGGCGTGCTGCGCGTGAGCGACGATAAAGTCGACGGATACAACGAGCGCGAACTGCTGCATGGCACCATCAATCACGGCGAAGAGGTGCTCGACGGAAAAATGCGCTACGTCCCGGTCTCCTATTACGGCGAAGATTCGGGCGTCGGGCGCGCCATTCGCGCGGCTCAAGGGCGCGGCGGGCCGGTACGCGTGGGCGTGATCGGGTTGGGCGCGGGGGTTCTTTCCACCTACGGCCGCGCCGGCGATTATTACCGCATTTACGAGATCAATCCGCTGGTGCCGTGGATCGCGCAGACGCAATTTTATTTTTATCCGCATTCACCGGCTGATAAAGCCATCTTGTTGGGCGACGCGCGGCTCACTCTGGAACGGCAGCCGACGCAAAACTTCGACGTGCTCGCCGTCGATGCCTTTTCGAGCGACGCAATTCCGATTCACCTGCTGACTCGCCAGGCCATCGGGCTCTATTTGAAGCAGCTTCAGCCGGACGGCATTCTGGCGCTGCACATTTCCAATCGCTACCTGAATCTGGAGCCGGTGTGCGCGCGCGGCGCGGAGGCTTATTCCCTCACCGCGATGGTGGTGGATGATGACGGCGAAACGGCCGGCTATATGTCGGCGTCGACGTGGGTATTGCTGACGCGGCGCGCGTCGTGGTTCGATACCATCAGCTTCCGCGGCGCCGATATGCACGCGGCGAAAGCTCCGCCGGGATTTCGCGAATGGACCGACGACTATTCGAACGTGTTCCGGATTTTATCGCTGAAGTCGGGCGCAGATTAAAGCGCGGGCGATCGGGGATCGCGCGCAGGATTCGTTTCACGCCGCGGTTCCAGTCCGGAAAAAGATCGACGTACTGAGTTTGTTCGGCGATCGGCCGGGGGACATCGCACGGTTCTAATCGCACCGGGATCACGAAAATCTGCTCGATCGGCAGGCGCCGGGCGCAATCGAGCGCGTAGCGCAGCTCGCTCTGAAACTGCCCGCGCTTGACCACCGAGCGCGGCGAAAAGCAGGCCAGAAAAGCGTCCGAGGTCTGGATGGCGCGTTCGATCGCGCGGGGCCAGTTCTGGCCGGGAATTAACTTTTCTTTATCCAGCCACGGGACGCAGCCGCCGGCGCGCAGCGATCGGGCCAGGCGCCGGATTTGCGCCAAATCCTCGACCGCATAAGCGACAAAGACCTGTGGCCGAGTCTCGGCATGGAACCGGCAAGCGCCGCGCGAGGTGGCCTCGAAAACTCCAAGCCCATCAATCTTAACGGAATATCCGGATTTTAGGGATCGGCTAAGGATTTCGATCAGCTCGCTCATCGCGGCTTCCTGGGAATCAGCTTGCCCAAGCCCGGAAGCTCGACGGGCTTTCCTTGCCTTAGCCTTTTCAGTATTTTATGGACGAGCTCATCGATCTGATCCCGCGCCGCAGCCTGCGGCATGCGCTTCTGGCGGGCAAGAGTGCGGGCGATTTCCTCTCTTTTCACGCATTAAGATTAGTCCTGAATCGAAGGGCGCTGTATAGTCCGGTTCACTAAGCTTATGAATCAAAAGGGAAATGATCTTGGCGGCAGGAGAACTAGGGCGTCGCGATGAAGGGCTTTTAATATTCGGTTAAGGCGAACTTCATGTCGGTCTGAGAGGATGGACACTGAAGACGGCGTAATGTCGTCGACAAACACAAGGAGAACATACACGATGAAGAAGATCATGAGCGCTTTGCTTGGCCTGTCGCTTGTCCTCGGCACCGCCACCGTGACATTTGCCCAGCAGGATACGACCAAGAAGAAGACCCATAAGAAGCGCGGCAAGAAGAGCACCACCAGCACCAACAGAACGAGTCTGTACCTCTAATCTCTTCCCTTCGACGGATTAGAACCGAAAGCCGCGCCAGGATTTACCGGGCGCGGTTTTTGTTTTATTTGAGTTCCACGATGGTCGCGCCAGTGCCGCCTTCTTCCGGTCCGGCAAGGTAGAATTTTTCGACGTGCGGATTCTGTTTGAGCAGCTCGGCGATGGCCTTCTTTAAAATTCCCATGCCGTGGCCGTGGACGATGCGGACGCGCTCGACTTGAGCGAGCGCGGCGCTGTCCAGCAGTTTATCGACTTGATTTACGGCGGCTTCGGCGCGCTGGCCGATCACGTTGATTTCGCGATAGGAGCCGCTGAAACTGGGGCCTTGTTGAAAATGCACCGAAGGACGCGAGGGCGGCGCGCCGGCAGGCAGGATCTCTTCGACCTCGGAGCTGGAAATCTGCATCTTGAGGAACCCGGCATCGACTTCGAGGAGATCGCCGGCGAGCAGACGCCGCACCGTCGCCGGCTGGCGGATTCCCTTGAGCCGCACGCGCGCGCCTTCTTCGAGCTTCAGCCGCGGCGCGGGATCACCAACCGAACCCCCGGGCGGCGCCGCGGGCTTCAGCGCTTCCACCGATTCCTGATATTCGCGGCGGGTTTTCGCCACGCGGGCGCGGGCTTTCTGGCTTAATTCGCCGATGGTCTGTTCGGCGCGGCGCTCGAAATCGGCGGCGCGGGCGGCGGCCTGCTGCTCCAGTTCGCGGATTTTCTGGGCATAGCGGCGCTCCAGCGAATCCTGAAGCGACTTTTCGCGCGCGTCGAGTTGGGCGCTGCGCGTCTCGACCGTGGCGCGTTCGCGCCGCAAAGCGTCCAGTTCTTCGTGGAGTTTGGCCAGGAACTCGGAAACGTCGCGCTCGGCCGAGGTCATTCTCGATCGCGCGGCTTCGATGAGATAGGCGTCCAGGCCGAGCCGCGCGGCGATGTCCAGGCCGGCCGATTTTCCCGGCGCTCCGAGACGCAAAACATAAGTCGGCTCCAATGTTTCATCGTCGAAACCCATGGATCCGTTGCGCACGCCGGGCGTGGAGGCGCCGTAGACTTTCAGGGCCATCAGGTGCGTGGACGCCAGCGTAAAAGCGCCGCGATTCCTGAAGGCTTCGAGCACCGCGACGCCGAGCGCGCCGCCTTCTTCAGGATCGGTCGCGCGGCCGAGCTCGTCGAGCAGAACCAGCGAATCGGGCGTCGCCGTTTCCAGCATTCGCCGCAGCGCCAGGATGTGCGCGGAGAAGGAGCTGAGGCTTTCCTGAAGCGATTGATGGTCGCCGATGTCGGCGAGGATTTCGTCGAACAGCGGAAATTCGGCCTCCACGGCGGGAACGGGCAGGCCGGCGTGGGTCATCAGCGCGAGCAGGCCCGCGGTTTTGAGCGCGACGGTTTTTCCGCCGGTGTTGGGTCCGCTGATGAGCAGCGTGGGTCCCCGCAGGTCGAGATCGAGACTGACGGGGACTACCCGTTTCTTCTGCGCGCGCAGAATATCCTGAAGCAGCGGATGACGCGCTTCGCGCAGCATCACGCGGCGATTTTCTTTGGGGCTGAGGCGCGGGACAGAGCAATCGAAATCGCGCGCGAAATCGGCTTTGGCGAAGAGAAATTCAATCTCGCCGAGCGCTTCCGCCGTCGCCGCGATTTCGACGGCATGAGTGCGAAGGCGCGAGGTAAATTCGCGCAACAGGCGATGCACTTCGCGCAGCTCTTCTTCGTGCAGGCGAACCAGTTCGTTGTTGAGATCGATGGTTTCCAGCGGTTCGACGAACAGCGTGTGGCCGCTGCCGCTGGCGCCGTGAATGACGCCTTCGACGCGCCGCTCGCGGCCGGTGACGACGGGAACCACGAAACGATCGTTGCGGATGGTGACGAAATCCTCCTGCAAGGTGCCGTCTTCGTGATGGGCGCGGAGAAAACGTTCCAAAGATTCGTGGATCTGGTGGCGCTGGCGCTCCACGTCGCGGCGCAGGCGGACGAGCGCGACACTGGCGTCATCGGCCAAAGTGCCGTCGGGAAGAATTTTCCCACGCAGATCGCGCGCCAGGTCGCGCAGATCGGCGATGGCGCTGGCGTGGCGGCCGAGACGCGGAAATTTTTCGCGCGCGGCCAGCAGGATGGAGCGGGCTTCGCTCGCCACATCGAGCAGGCGCGAAAGATTCAGAATTTCCGCGGCTTCAAGCGTCGCGCCTTCGATGCGCAGGCGGGCGACGGCCGGCGACGGATCGGGAATATCGTCGAAGCGGATGCGGATCGCCGCGCCGCGGCTGGCCGGCTGCGGCTGGGTGGAGGCGCGCAGATAATCGATCGCTTCGGCGGTGTCGGCGAGCGTGCTTTCAATTTGCCCGCGATCGGAAATGGGCGCGACCCGATCGAGTTCGGCGTGGCCGAGCGCGCCGCGCAGATAGCGGGCCAGAAGCGAGCGGAGAGATTCGAACTCAAGAACGTTTTCGGCGTGCATTGCTTCTTAACATTCGACGGGCGTCGAAGGCTTTTTCAATTACGCCCAGGGTGCCTTCGGTGAGGTGGAAATTTTCGAGCGCGCCGCGGCACACCCATTGAACGTTGCTGACATCGTCGGCGGCGTGAAGCTCGCCACTCCTCACTTTACACAGGAAATCGACCAGCACGTAGTGATATTCGGCGCGGCCGGAGGGGTCCCGCATGATGCGCTCGAAAATTTCAAAGACGCGCAGCGGCTGGATGACGAGGCCGGTCTCTTCCAGGATTTCGCGCTCCACCGCGCGCGATAGAAGCTCGCCGGTTTCGACCAGTCCGCCGGGCAGGGACCAGTGGCCTTTGAGCGGTTCGTGCCCGCGTTCCACCAGAAGAATCGAATCGTCGCGGCGGCCTGTGTCCTGGCGAAAGATCAGCGCACCGACGCCGAGAAGCGGGTACGCGGGATAGCGGCGGGAGTTTTGGGTCAAGAAAGATACTCCAAGACTCAGTGTGGGGGCGGGCGGAGGGGGATGCAAGCGCGCGAAGGCAGGTCGGGGACCTGCCCCACCTCTTTATTGCTTTCCGAACTGGATGCGGTAGACGCCGGTGCGGGTGGTGACGAACAGCGTTTGGCGATCGGCTTCGCCGAAGGCAAGATTGGTCGGAGTTTCGGGGAGTTGAAGATGGCCGATCGGCTCGCCTTGCGGGTTGTAGACGTAAATTTCTTTCGCCGCAACGTAAACGTTTCCTTTTTCGTCGGTGCGAAGACCATCCGGGACGCCGGGGATTTTTTCGGCGAACATGCGCGGGTTTGCCGCCGCGCCGGCGCGATCGAGATCCCAGGCGCGGATCACGCGCGCATCGGAATCGGAGACGTAGAGAATACGGCCGTTGGGTGAAAGCGCGATTCCGTTGGGTCGAGTTTGCAGCCTTGCGATCGGCTCCAGATCGCCGTGCGGCGTGAGATGAAACACGCCGTAAAAATCGAGCTCGCGGGTGTCCTGCTGATTGCCGAAGGCCGGATCGGTGAAATAAATCTGGCCATCGTGGCGCACGGCGACGTCGTTGGGCGCATTCAGGCGCTTCGATTGGTAGCGCGAAGCGAGCACTTCCATTTTTCCGTTTTTCGAAGTGCGCACCAGACGGCGCTCGCGAAATTCGCAGGTGTACAGACGGCCTTGCGCGTCAATCGCGTTGCCGGCCGGCCCGGCGGGGATGCTCGCATATTCGGCGAGGCGCTGGCCAGGCGCCAGTTTGTAGATTTTATTGGCGACCGTGTCGCTGAACAGCAAAAATCCCTCGGGCGACCAGACCGGGCCTTCGGCGTAGCGCAGATCCTTGGCCGCCTGTTCGATGCGGATCTGCGAAAAATCCTGCGCGGAACTGAAAACGGCGACGAAGAATAAAGGCAGGCGGCTTACGCGACGCAGCACGATTCAATATTACGGGAGAGCGAAGGCGATCACCGAGTCGCCCATTTTGCTGCCGGCTTTCCCGTGGCCGCCGGCGCAGATGACCACGTATTGCCTGCCGGCGGTCGTGTAGCTCATGGGGGTCGCCTGGGCGGAGGCGGGAAGGTTCGCGCTCCACAGTTCGCGGCCGGAATCGATGTCGTAAGCGCGAAGCTTTTGTTCGGTGATGGTGGCGGCGACGAAGACGAGACCACCGGCGGTGATCATCGGACCGCCGAGCGCCAGCGCGCCGGGGATGGATTTGCCGTTGCCGAGGGGAGTTTCACCCAGCGGAACCTGCCACTTCTTTTTTCCGGTCGAAAGATCGACGGCGATCAGTTCGCTCCACGGCGGCGCGTTGCAGGGAAGGCCGCTGGGGGCGCGAAGATGCTCGCGAACCATGGCGTAGGGCGCGCCTTCCTGCCGTCCATATTCGGAGTCGAACCGATTATCGTGGATTTGTTTTAACGCGGCCTTCACCTGGTCGCGCGGAATGAGTTTCACGATGGTCGAGAGGCGATCGGAAGCGACGACCAGCAGGCCGCGCCGTGGGTCATACGCGCCGCTGCCCCAGTTCACGCCGCCGACGTTGCCGGGGAAAATGATGGTTCCTTCGAGGCTTGGCGGGGTGAAGATTCCTTGCGATTGATAACCCTTCAGGCGCGCGGCGCACCAGGCGCGATCGTCCGGCGTGAGTCCCCAGGCATCCTGAGCGGTGAAATTTTGCGGCGCGAGCGTGTCATATTCCGGGAACGGCTGCGTCGGCGAGGTTTCTTCGCCGGGGACATGGGATTGGGGCGCCGGGCGCTCTTCGACCGGCAGCAGCGGCTTTCCGGTTACACGATTCAGAACAAAAAAGAAGCCGGTTTTCGATTCGACAACAACGGCGGGAATTGTTTTGCCGCCGCGATGAAAATCGATCAGCGTGGGTTGCGCGGCGACGTCGTAATCCCACAGGTTGTGATGAACGGTCTGGAAACTCCACAGAACTTTTCCGGTGGAAGCGCGCAGAGCGACCACCGAATCGGCGTAGCCGTTGTTGCCGGGACGCAGGCCGCCATAAAAATCGGGGCTGGCGCTGCCGGTGGGAATGAACACCATGTCGCGCGCGGGATCGGCGCTGAGGGGCGCCCAGGCGTTCCCCGCGCCGGCGGTTTTGAGACCGGCGGGCAATGGATCGAAGCTCCAGCGAAGCTCGCCGGTGCGGGCGTCGAAGGCGCGGACGATGCCGCGCTCGGAAGCGGCGAAGCGATTATCGCCAATCGATGAGCCGACGATCACCACGTTCCCGACCACCGCGGGCGGCGACGTGACCTGGTAATTGTGCCAATTCCCCTCGTCGAAATGAGCGACGGCGCGAGTGAGATCGACCTGGCCGAAATCGGGGGTGATTTTACCGGCGACGGCGTCGATGGCGATGAGGCGCGCGTCGAGCGTCCCGATGTAGATGCGGCGGCGGTGCGTAGCCGGATCAAGCCAGGTGGCCACGCCGCGCGAGCTCACTTCGGAATAATTTTCGTCGCGCTTGATTTCGGGGTCAAATTTCCAGCGCTCTCTGCCGCTGACGGGGTCGAGCGCGATCACCTGATCGTAGGGAGTGCTCAGGTACAGCGTTCCATCCACCAGGATCGGCGTAGCTTCGAAGGCGGCTTTTTCGTTGTTGTGCGTCGCCGGCGTGAGCGCGCCCGTGTGATACTCCCACGCCTGGTGGAGCTGCGCGACGTTTTCGCGGGTGATTTGCGACGCGGGAGAATAGCGCGTGCCGCCCGGATCGCGGCCGTAAGCGCGCCAGTCCACGTCGGAGGCGCCAAGAGCCGCCGCTGCGAGCGTCAGCGCAATCGCGGAGCGGTACATGCTGCGATTGTACCGCCCGCGCGTGAATGTTCTAACGCCAGCGTCCTTCGTGGAAACGATAGCGCCCGCCGTGATGCTCCCAATACGGCCTGACCCATACAGCGTGCGCGCGCGGTGGGCGCGCCCAGCGTCCGGGGACCCAGGCGTAATTGCCGCCGCGCCATCCCCAGTAGCCGCCGACCCATGCGAATCCGGGTCCGGGCGCCGCGCCGTAGTATTCGGCGCGAACCGGCGGGGGTGGGGCCGTCGCGTAGAAAACCGCTCCGCCGCCGCAGCCGATGGTGGATGAAGCGGCGAAGGCCAGAACCAGTAAGAAGCGCTTCATATTCGTCCTCCTGATAGTGAGAAGCGGCGAAAATGCGCAGCGTTCCGTACTTCACCGGGGCTTAATGTGTAGTGAATTTCATCTAGGCTACGACTTGGGCATGCGTGCGGATCGGGACGCCGTGGCGCGCCAGCACGGCCTCGACATCGGACTTGGTGAGACGCGAGGCGTCGTAATCCACGGTGATTCTGTCGAGCGGCGGCGCGACCTGGAGGCGCGCGATTCCGTAAGTCGCGTGCGCATTGGCGATGTTGGGCAGATCGTCGCCGGTGAGCGGGCGAAGAAGATCGTAATGCAGAGTGACTTTCGTCATGCGAGAAAATCAGGATAGCAATTTATGAACGTTTCGGTTTGCCCGGGGTGCGGGCTGGAGCTGGCGAATCGCGGCGCGGCAGAGCGCATGAACGCGTCCCAGGCCTGCTGGGAATTGTACGGCGAATTGTCGGCGTACACGCTGGCGCGCGGGCGCGAGTTCCTTCATCAGCTCGGCGTAGACGCGTATCAGGCGCAGCACGCGGTCGCGAGCGCGAGCGGCATCGGAATCGCGTTTTCCCTCATCGGGTTGTGTATGGCGGTGGAGCGTGGCGCGTCGGGATTACAGGTGCAGCGTGCGCACATGATGCTCGGCCGGGTGAAACGGGAGTGGCCAAATTTCGATGCGCCGCGGGAGCGGGCTGCGCTGACGGTGCGCAATGTTTTGGACGCGGAGCCGGGCGAGTCGCGCGACGCGATGTTGCGGAACTGGTGTGCGGCGGTGTGGGAATCGTGGTCCCATGCGCACGAATGGACCCGGCGCGCCTGCGATGAGCTGCTCCACGAATCATTTTCGCGGCGCGTCCGCAGCCGCTGAAAACTTCCAGAGAATCTGGCGCAGCATTCCCAGCCAGATTTCCGCATCGTGCGCATTGAGATTCATGCGCCGGATCAGCCGGCGAAGCTTGAGCCGCGTCGATTCCTGCTGGTGAACGTAGCCGGATTCGGCGAGCGCCTGTTCAAGCAGCCCGGTGAGGCGATCGAGATCGGCGGCGTTGGCGGGGCGTTTGGGTTCGGGAGCGGCTTTGACGCGCGGCTTGCGGATGAGCTCATAAAGGCAGACGGCGACGGATTGACCGAGATTCATCGATCCGTGCTCTTCGCGCGTCGGAATGCGCAGCAGCCAGTGGCAGTGCGACATGTCGTCGTTGGAGAGACCGAATTTTTCCGAGCCGAAAAGAAGAGCGACAGGTCCGGAGCGCCTCGCGATGAGCTTTCCAGCGAGTTCCAGCCGATGCAGCGGATGTTCCAGTGCGCGATGGCCCTTGGACGTGGTTCCGACGATGAGAGCGCAATCGGCGACGGCTTCGGCGAGCGTTTTAAATTCGCGCGCGCCGGCCAGGATTTTTTGCGATTTGACGGCGGATTTGGCCTCGCGGAAGGCGACTTCGTAGGGATTAACCAGCCGCAGTTCGGTGAACCCGAAGTTGCTCATCGCTCGCGCGGCGGCGCCGATGTTCAGAGGATTGCGCGGGGCGACCAGCACGACTTTCAGATTCACGTCGCGTCTTTGTGAACGGCATCCAGCACGCCGTTGATGAACGAAACAGATTCGTCGCCCGAAAATTGCCGCGCCAGCTCCAGCGCTTCGTCGATGACCACCGGCGCGGGGGTTTTCAGTTCGCTCATTTCATAAACGGCCAGGCGCAGAATGTTTCGGTCCACCGCGGGCATTCGTTCCAGGCGCCAGTTCTCCGACTTTTCGGCGATGCGGCGGTCGATCGACGGCGCATTTTCGCTCGCGCCACGGACTAAGGTTTCCATAAAATCGTCCGGCGGCGAGCGGTGCGGCTCCTCTTCTTCTGAAGAAAGCGTTTCGTAAAACGCGGAAATCGCGTCGTCGATCCTCTGCCGGCGCTGGTCCCATAAGAACAAAACTTGCAAAGCGCGTTGCCGGGAACGATGGCGGGCGGGCATGGTTAGCTCTGCGCGGCTGGCGTCGTCGTTTTAAGGAGAGACGCGCTGAAGCGCGCCATTTCGATGGCCGTCAGAGCCGCGTCCGCGCCTTTGTCGATGCGCGCTTCGGCTTGTTCGAGATTATCCGTGGTCAGAACGCCGAAGGCCACCGGCACACCGGTCTCCAGCGCCACCTGCTGCAAGCCGCGGGCTGCTTCGGCGGCGACAAAATCGAAGTGCGGCGTTACTCCGCGAATCACCGCGCCCAGCGCGATGATGGCATGCCAGGCGTGGGTGTGCGCCAGAAGCTTGGCGGCCAGCGGCAGCTCGAATGCGCCGGGAACGTGAAACACCTGGGCCTGTTCGGCGCCGGCCTGTTCGAGAGCGCGGCGCGCGCTGGCGAGCATCGGATCGGTGATCACGCCATTGAAGCGCGACACCACAATCGCGAAGCGCAGTCCGCGGGCGTCATGCTGGAATTCCATCGGCTGATTCGACATCGTGGGATAATAGAGATTCCAGCACCAAGTTTACCGCATGCTCCCCGAGTACATCCGGAATTTCAGCATCATTGCACACATCGATCACGGCAAATCGACGCTCGCGGACCGGCTGCTCGAAACCACGGGAGCCTTGTCGCAGCGCGAAATGATGGACCAGGTGCTGGATACCATGGACCTGGAGCGGGAGCGCGGCATCACCATCAAGGCGCACGCGGTGCGGCTGAATTACCGCGCCTCCGACGGCAATTTGTATCAGCTCAATCTGATCGACACGCCGGGGCACGTCGATTTCACTTACGAGGTTTCGCGCAGCTTGCAGGCCTGCGAGGGCGCGCTGCTGGTGGTGGACGCATCGCAGGGCGTCGAAGCGCAGACCCTGGCGAACACCTACCTGGCGCTGCATCACAACCTGGAAATTATTCCGGTGATCAATAAAATCGATCTGCCGTCGGCCGAGCCGGACCGGATTCGCGAACAGATCGAGCACGTGATCGGCCTGGATGCGAGCGGCGCGCTGCTGGTGAGCGCGAAAAACGGCGTCGGCATTCAGGATGTTTTAGAAGCCGTGGTGCACCTGGTGCCGCAGCCAAAGGGTTCGCCCGACGATCCGCTGCGCGCGCTGATTTTCGATTCCTGGTTCGACCCTTACCGCGGAGTGATCATTCTGGCGCGCGTGTTTTCAGGCAAGCTGAAACTCGGGCAGAAAATTCGTTTGTGGTCGAATCAGAGCGTGCATGAAGTGGAGGGGCTCGGCTATCAGTCGCCCAAACCCATTCCTTGCGATGAGCTGTCCGCCGGCGAAGTGGGATTTTTATTTGCGAACATAAAGACCGTTTCCGACGCGCAGATCGGCGACACCATCACCGATCACGCCAACCCCGCGGCCGAGCCTCTGCCCGGATTTGAAGCGCTGAAGCCGCTGGTCTTCGCCGGCCTTTATCCCATCGAATCGCACGAGCACGGCCTGCTCCGCGACGCGCTGGAAAAACTTCGGCTGAATGACTCGGCGTTCAGCTTCGAGCCCGAAAATTCCGTCGCGCTCGGCTTTGGATTCCGCTGCGGCTTCCTGGGCCTGCTGCATCTCGAAATCATTCAGGAGCGCCTGGAGCGCGAATTTAATATCGACCTGATCACCACCGCGCCGGGTGTGCGCTATAAAGTGACCACCACCGACGGCGGCGTGTTCGAGGTCGACAATCCCACCAAATTTCCCGATCCTTCGACCATCAAACACGTGGAAGAGCCGATCATCGACGCCACCGTGATCACCCGTGAGGAGCATCTCGGCGAAATTCTCAAGCTGCTCGAAGAAAAGCGCGGCGTGCAGAAAAAATTTGAATACATCGGCACCGGCCGCGTGCTGCTGGTTTATGAATTGCCGCTGAATGAGATCGTGCTCGATTTTTACGACCGTCTGAAATCGGCGTCGCGCGGCTATGCGTCGCTCGATTATCATTTCGCCGGCCATCGCGTCTCGCCGATGGTGAAGCTGGATGTGCTGGTAGCGGGCGAACCGATTGACGCGCTTTCCTTGATCGTGCACCGCGACTTCGCCTACGAGCGCGGCAAGTCGCTGATTGAGCGCCTGCGCAAGCTGATTCCGCGGCAGATGTTTGAGGTGGCCCTGCAAGCCGCGATCGGCAATAAGGTGATCGCGCGCGAAACCATATCGGGCATGCGCAAGAACGTACTCGCCAAGTGCTACGGCGGCGACATCACGCGCAAGAGGAAACTGCTGGAGAAACAAAAAGAGGGCAAGCGGCGGATGAAACGCGTGGGCCGCGTGGAGATTCCGCAGGAGGCGTTTTTAGCGGTGCTGAAAGTCGGCGGAGACAACGAGTAAGGCGCGTCTGTGTTCCTCTCGCACCAGCCCGCCCGCCGCTTTGTCGAAAATCCACCCCCGCCATCACTGGCGGGGCTTTCTCGTACTGTGCAAGCCCCGCCAGTGACGGCGGGGGTGCATCTTCGACAGAGTGATCCGCAGACGCTAAAATAGACCATCCATGACCATCGACTGGTTCCCGCTGTGGCTCAGCCTGCGCGTTGCGCTGGTCGCGACGGCGCTGGGAGTCGCGGCCGGCATCTCGATCGCGTACCTGCTGGCGAACCGGGAGTTCCGGTTCAAAGACGCGCTGGACGCCGCCGTCACGCTGCCGCTGGTTTTGCCGCCGACGGTGCTCGGATATTATCTGCTGGTGGTGATCGGCCGCGAAAGCCCGATCGGACAAATTTGGGAGAAAATGTTCGGATCGCCGCTGGTGTTCACCTGGAAAGCGGCGGTGGCGGCGGCATTCCTGCGATCGTTTCCGCTGCTGGTGAAATCCTCGCGCGCGGCTCTCGAAAACGTCGACCGGAGTTATGAACGCGCGGCGCGCACGCTGGGCGCCTCGGAATGGAAACTCTTCTGCCGCGTCACGTTGCCGCTGGCGCGCCGGCCCATTTACGCGGCAACGGCGCTCGCCTTCGCGCAGGCCCTCGGCGATTTCGGCGCGACGCTGATGGTCGCCGGAAATATTCCGGATCGCACGCAAACCATGGCGCTCGCGATTTATGACGCCGTCGAGGCCGGAAACGGGTTCCTGGCGCGCGTGCTGGTGCTGGTCATCTCCGCGCTGGCGCTGATCATTCTGACCTTCGCCAACCGGCTGGCCCCCGCGGTAGTCAAACGATGACCCATGATCAAGGCGCGGATCAAAAAAACATTTCCGGCTCGTCCTGATTCGGCGGGTTTTTCGCTCGATATTGATTTTTCCGCCGCTTCCGGCATCACCGTGCTGTTCGGGCCCAGCGGCTCCGGCAAAACCTTAACGCTCGATTCGATCGCCGGATTCGTGCGGCCCGATGAGGGGCGTATCCTGCTCGATGACGCCATCCTGTTCGACGGCGCAACGCGCGTTCATCTGGCGCCGCAAGCCCGCCAGTGCGGCTACGTTTTCCAGAACTACGCGCTGTTCCCGCACATGACCTTGCGCGAAAACCTGGCCTTCGCCGCGGAGCGCCGGCCGCGCCTGGAACGGCATCGGCGAGTGAATGAGATGCTCGAAAGATTCCGCCTTCAGGATATGGCGGGACGGCGTCCGCATGAAGTTTCGGGCGGACAGAAGCAGCGCTGCTCCATTGCCCGGGCGCTGATCGGATCGCCCAAATTGCTGCTGCTCGACGAGCCGGCGCAGGGATTGGACGCTCCGCTGCGCGTGGAATTTTACGATATTCTGCGGCAGGTGCAGGCCGAATTTAAGACGCCGATGATCCTGGTGACGCACGATCTGGAAGAATGTTTCGAGCTGGGCGAGGAAATGATCGTGCTGTACCAGGGCCGCATGGTGCAAAGCGGACCTCCGCGGCGCGTGCTGGATCAGCCGGCGAATCTGGAAGTCGCGCGGCTGCTCGGCGCGTTCAATTTGATTCCCGCGGAGATCCGGATGCTCGATCCGGGTCGTAATCGCAGCCGCGTGCAGGTGGGCGAATTCGAAATCGAAGGCCCCTATTTTCCGGGCCATCTGAAAGGCGATCGCGTGACGGTCTGCGTGCGGCCGGAGCAGTTGCGCGCGCTTCCACGAAACGGCCGGCCGGGTGCGAACCAGGTGGCGGTGGAATTGAAGCGCGCGATCGAACGTCCGCGGGGAGTGCGTCTGGAATTTTCCGGCGGAATCGCGGTCGATTTATCCCGCGCCGATTACGAAGCGCAGCGCGAAAACAAGGATTGGCTGATCGAGTTTCCCGGCGATTCGCTGCGTGTACTCTAAAAAAGAGTGTTCGTTTCGATCACATTGGCCGCCATGCTCGCAACGGCGCCGGTGACTCCACCCAGGGTCGTGAAGACGCCCGTCGAGCCGCAATTTTCCGGCCAAGCTCTCCGCGCGCATGCGAGCGGGACCGTTACGCTTAAAGTGTTCGTCGGCGCGGACGGCCGCGTCAAAGATGTCTGGATCCTTGAGCGGGTAGGCTACGGACTTGATCAGGAGGCCGTCAAGGCCGTCGGGCGATGGGAGTTCCGGCCGGCGATGAAGCTCGGCAAGCCGATCGAGGGCACGGCTTATGTCGAGTGCAATTTCGCCCCGTCGCGGAACTAGCTCACCGACTCCGCACTGTACCGCGCAATCAGACCGGTGCGCAGCGCGTAGCGATAAATGCCCGTAAAGAACCAGCTCACCAGAAACAAATAAACCACGGCGAGGCTGCCGCCGATCCACAGCAGCGGCGCCGGCATTTTTCCGCCGAGAATCACCGTGCGCATTCCTTCAAACACGTACGACGCCGGCAGCACCCGCGAAATGGCGCGCATCCAGGAAGGCAAAGTCGAGAGCGGATAATACACCCCGGCAAACGGAGAAAGCAGCGCCGGAATCGGCCAGATAAACCATTCCGCCGCCGGACCCAGCCGCAGCACCACGCCGCTTGCCATGATTCCCAGCGCGATTCCGGTCAAAAATAAAATCAGCAAAAATGGCGCCAGCATTGCGCCGTAAACGAAAAATGAAAATCCGAACACCACTGTCGCCAGAAGCACCATGGCCAGCAATCCCAGCGTGCTGGTGGCGATGCTGGTGGCGATCAGCCCGCCGACATATTCGGGAATCGTCAGCGGCGTCGCGAAAATGTTCAGGAAATTTCGCGTCCAGACATCTTCAAAAAACGCCGTGGTCACGCCCTGCATCACGCGAGTCATGAAATCCCACAGCAGCACCGCGCCGAGCAGCACCGGCACGAAATTGAATCGCGCGCCGCTCACCGAGTTCAAATATTTGGTAATGAATCCCCACAAAACAATGTCGATCGCGACCCAGGCGAACAGCGGCATGATCCGCGCGGGGCTGCCGCGATACAAATAATATTGGCGCAGCGCCACGGCGGAGATGCGTCGCGCGATCATATTTTTTCGAGCGCCAGCGGCTCCCGCGCCACGGCGATGAATAACTCTTCAAGGGTCGGTTTCCCGTGCTCCTTTGGCAGCGTTTTCGGATCGCCTTCGAGCAGAATTTTCCCGTGCGAAAGAAACAGCACGCGATCGCACACCTCCTGGACTTCGTACATATTGTGCGAGGTCCACAGCACGCCTCCGGTGGTTTCCGCCGCGAATTCGAGAATCAGCTTGCGAATATCGGACGCCACGGCCGGGTCGAGCGACGCGGTCGGCTCATCGAGCAGCAGCAGACGCGGACGATTCAGCATGGCTTTCGCCAAACACACGCGCGTCTGCTCGCCCGACGATAATACGCCGCATTTAGCGCGCCGGAATTTTTCCAGATCAAATTGTCCCAGCAGCGTTTCGATTCGCGCCGATAAATTTTCCACGGCGTAGAGCATTCCGAAAATGCGCAGGTTCTGCTCCACCGTGAGATTTCCCGGCAGCGGCGCATAAACGGCTGCGAAATTGGTGTTTTGAAGCGCGCGCGAACGCTGTGCCGCCAGATCGATATTTTCAATGCGGATCGAGCCGGTGGTCGGCTCCAGCACGCCGAGAATCATGTTGATGGTGGTGGTTTTTCCCGCGCCGTTCGGCCCCAGCAAACCGATGATCTCGCCGCGCCCGACCTCGAACGACACGCCGTCGACCGCCGTGGTCGTACCGTAGGTTTTCCGGAGATCGGAGACGGACAGGACCGCGGGCATGGAGTTTCCTGAAAATGTCGGTATCCGCCGCTTCCTTCGACCGCGGGAGGCGCAAAGCGGCCGGCCTTGAAGCAACCTTCTCATGTAGGTTAGCGCGCCGCCGGGTATCATTGAGGTTGGACGATGCCCGAAACCCGACGCCGCGACACTCAGAAACGTGAACAGCCGGTCAAGACCGTCGCCATTCCGCAGGAATCGCAGGAAGAGATCATTGAACCGAAGGTGTCGGCGATTTTGCTCGGCTATAATCAGGCGGCCGCGCTACGCCGCGCGATTCGCGCGCTCGAGGCATCGAAGGACCGCGATCGCCTGGAGATTATCGTCATCGATTGTGGCGGGCAGGATGAAAGCTCGCAGCTCGACAGTGAATTTGAGAACATCACCGTGCTGCGCCTGCCGATGTACCTGGGCGCGGTGAAGGCCATGAACATCGGGGTGCGGACGGCCAAGGCGGAGCTGGTGTTTTTTCTTTCGCCCAATGTCGAAGTGGCGCCGGATACCGTGAAACAGCTCGCGGCGAAGTTCGACCACGAAGGCGACGCGGTGGCCGTGTGTCCGCTGCTGGTCGCGCCGGACGGGCATACGGTTTCGAAGGATCAGAATATTTCCGCGCTGATCGCCGGCAAGGATGGCGATTCCGACGTCGATACTTCGGCCGATAGCGTGGAGATGGTGTATCCCGGCCTGCACGCGCTGATGATCCGCAAACAATTCATCAAAGGAATGAATTATTTCGACGAGCGCTTCGGCAATTCCTGGGCGGACGCGGACATGGCCATGCAAATCCGCCGCGCGCAGCGCACCATCCGCCTGTTTCCCGCGATTCGCGCCACCTATTATGACGAACCCGATCCGGCGGCGGACGATCCCTTGTATGCGGCCGATCGCCAGCTTGGCGCGGCGGCGTTTGTCGGAAAATATCGCGGATTCGTTTCCGGTCTGCTGTTCCGCATCGGCGCGATTTTCCGCGCGCTGAGCCATTTCGATCTGCGCCAGGCCGGCGCGCTGATCAGCGGTCAGAAGCTCGACGGCACTCAGGCGATGTGAAAACTTGGCCGAATGCTGCCAACTGCGGCTTAGCAGGGTGCTGAAAACTAACGCGGAAATTCGTGCGCCGTATCCCATCTCAGCTTTTTCGCTTAGAACCCTAACTTTCTTCCCATGCCCCTCCGATAGATCAGTCAGCAAGGTTTCGATCCAATATGCACATGGATGCTTTTCTCTGGATGTTTCTCCCGGTCTTCGTGGCCGGGGGGAGCGCTTTGTTGTCGTTCTATATCATGCAGGCGCGGATGGAGGTCGCACTCGCCAAGGAACGCGAATCGCTGGCCGAGGCGCGGGCTACGATCACGTCGCAGAAAATCACCATGGAGGAACGGATCAAAGCCACGGAAGAGGCCACCAAGCGGCGCTCGCTCGACGAATTCATGCAGGATTTTCGCATCGAGGAGCGCAGCTATGTCCGTGAAAACAGGTCGCTGAACGCACTGCGCAAGAGCATGGTGATGCAGGAGCGCCTGTTTTTCCGCAACATCCCTCTTTCCAATTGGATCGAGCACGAAATGCTGGTCGAAGAGGGGCGCGATCTGGACCAGTTACCCAAGGAATCGATCTTTTCGACGCCGGCGCTGCCCGCCGAGGAGCGTCTGCCGGTTTCGAAATTCCTGGACGAAGTGAAATGGCCGCGCGAAACCGCGCCCGAACCGGCCAGCCTGATCAGCGCGCGTATTCCGGCCTTCGGGGCGCAATAACAGTAGCAGGCAGTGGGCCGCAGGAAGTCGGCGGCGTGTACCCACTATCCAGAACTGTAAACCACCACCCCCGAACCCCGTCCACCACTATATGATGGAGGTTGTGGCAGAGCCTCTTTTGGCCGAACGAACCGAGTTGCAAGGTACCGCCGGCATCTTGCGGGATTTCGGCGTGTGGATGACCTCGGAGCAGCGCCGAATTTATTCGCTCTGCCAGCGTTTTCTTCAAGATCGAGATGAGGCCGATTCGGCCACGCAGGACGTTTTTCTCAAAGCCTACCAGGCGCTGACCCGGCAGGATGCGCAGGAACTGGACGATCCCTCGCGCTGGCTGACGCGCATCGCGGTGAATACCTGCCTGGACCGGTTGCGTTCGCGAAAATGGCAGTTCTGGCGCCGCCGTCCGGTGCCCGAAGACGAGCAGGCGATTCTGGCGATGGCGCCGTCGCGCTCGCCGGAAGCCGAGGATCACTATTTTGCCGGCGAGATCGGACGCCGGCTGCGGCTGGCGCTGGAGAAATTATCGCCGCGGCAGCGGGTGGTTTTTTCGCTGCGTCATTTTGACGAGATGAGCCTCGAGGAGATCAGCCAGACGCTTAGTCTCGACGTGGGCACGGTGAAGGCTCACATGTTTCGCGCCGTCGCCAAGCTCCGCGATGAGTTGCGCGATCTGTACGGAGGCACGCGATGAACGGTCATCATCTTCAGGTGGATCAACTGATCGATCAAATCTACGGATTGGAGGATCACGCGCATCTTCGGTTGTGCGCCGAGTGTGCCGCGCGATGCCGCGCGATGCAGGCGCGCCGCAACCAGATGGCGCCGTCCGATCCGGTTTCAAACGAATTTCTGGCCGCGCAGCGGCGCACGATTTACGCGCGCCTGGAGCAGCCCGCGCCCCGCCGTTTGCGCTGGCTCCCGGCGCTGGCCGCGGCCGGAGTGCTGGCGATCATGGCGCTGGTATACAAGCCTTCGGCTCCGCCGGTGGTGCGTCCAGATCCGGGTGATGCGCAGCTGTTCAGCGAAGTATACTCGATGGAGCAGTCCACCGAGCCGGCCGCCGCGGCTCCGATTCACGAGCTTTTCGAGGACGAAGAAAGATAGGACGAAGACAACTAGGGTATGCGTTTTTGGCCCATTCTCGTGTTTCCAGGTCTACTGGTAGCCCAGCCGCCGCCGCGCGATCTTCCTCCGTGGTGGGAAGCCGGCCTGACCAAGGACCTGAATCTGAGCGACGCGCAGACCAAGCAGTTGCTGCAAATCCGCGACGAGTTCCGTCCGCGGATGAGGGAAGCGCGCGCCGCGGTGACGCAGGCCGAGCGCGATGTGGACGCGGCGTTCAACGAAGATCCGGTGGATCAGGCCAAGGCGACGGTCGCGATCAATCGTCTGGCCGCGGCGCGCGCCGAAGCGACTCGGGCCGTTTCCGAGATGGACCTGAAATTCCGCATGATTCTGACGGCGCAGCAATGGCAGAATTTAAAGCAGCGGCAACGAGGATGGCCCGGTGGCCGGGGCCGCCGCGGTCCGCCGCATGTGCCGACGACCAATCAGAAATGAAATTTGACATTCCCGGCGCCGGCAGGGTATCTGTGGAATAGACCCGGCGCGGTAGCCAAGTGGTAAGGCAGAGGTCTGCAAAACCTTTATTCGGGGGTTCGATTCCCCCCCGCGCCTCCAACGATTTAGTTCATTTTTCTATCATTTACACCTTCCCGGAACGTTCCCGCTCGATCCCGCGTTTTCCCGGTTTTCACGTAAACCTCGAATCAGGCCTCCGGCGGCCCAGTCGCCGTTCGGCCAGCCGAAGAAACTACAGCGGCGCGTCCGGATTAATGATCGTCCGCCACATATGCGCGACCGGACTGCTGTCGTTTCCCAAGCCCTCCTTCGGCTGTTTGAAATTGCGGCCAATAATATCGATGAAAGGATCGAGCGTCACCTGAACTTTCGGATCGAAGGCGTAAAGGTCGTTCACGGTAACCATTCTCGGTTCCATATACCAGTGGTGCTTGCGGACCATCTTATAGGTCGCCTTGATATAGGCCGGCGGTTCATAGTCTTCGCCCCAAAGACGCTTGTAGAGATCCGGATATTCGTAGCCGACCGAGGAATCGGGATAGAAACGGAGCGCGGCGTGGTAGCGGATCGCAAATGCAACCTTCTCGGAAACGTACGGCTCAAATAGCTGTGCGCCCCACCAGCCGTGATCGGTCTTGATCATGCTCTGAACCAGATCGTGAAGCAGGCACGCGAAGACAATCTCCTCCGGCATGCCGGTTTTCTCAGCGTGGTTCGCACTTTGCAGACAGTGCCTGACCGCCCCTCCAAATCGATGGTTGAAGAAATCAACCAGGTTCGGATTTGCGGGCATCGGATCGAGCTTCTTGACGTTCCCACGACCGGCGATGAAAAGACTCCCGACGCCGCGGCGATAAGGCCGAGTTTCGATCTGCGCTTCGATCTCGGCAACCGTGGGGAACTTCGGCGTATCATCGGCGCCGAGCTCCTCAAGCATGTAATCTTCGATGGCGTCAGCTCTCGCCTCCGGACCCATCGTCGCAACAGCAGCCGCGCCTCCAAGACTGGCAAAAAACACCCTGCGATCGATCTCCATGGTGCTCCTCTCATTCAACGGACGTGGTTCTCTGAAAACTATACACCTCCACATCGCGCGCGCAAAGCCAGGCGGCGTCGAAATATAAGGGGATGGGCGTGGCTATCGCCGGGAACGATGGCGGCGACGACGTTTTCATCACCGCGCTCGGCGGCAGATCTTTATTCGATCTTCACCACTCCCGGCGCGACTTCCGGAAACCTCTTCATCACCTCGGGATCGTGTCCCGGGATGATTAAGTTCGGCTTCGCCGCGAGATCCTTCATGCGGTCCTGCGCACGCAGATTCGATTCTTTGTCAAGCGACTGCGCGATGGGCTCGTGCTTCTCCAGGTTCAGATACATGTAGACGTTATCGCTCGCCAGCACGACGGTTCCGGCGGCGGTTTTCGCGCCGATGTATTGAGATGCGTAGGTGTGCTTGCCGCCGAGGTAAGCGGTGATGCCCGGAAGAAATTCCTGCGCATCGCCATTCACCAACCCGACGCGGCCTTCGGTGTTCATCTTCACCAGGCCGACGATGTCATCGGGGTCGGCCGCCGTGCGTTTCTTGCCTCCGCTCCAGGCTTCGCCGGCGTAGTATTCGAGCTCCTGCTTCTGAATCCAGATTCTCGCGTTGGGAAACAGATCGAAACCGTCGGCGTGATCCCAATGGATGTGGCTAATGATCACGTCGGTGATATCCGTAGCCTTCAGCCCCATGCGCTGTATCGCATAGGAAGGAATCTCGTAGTCGGCCGGATGCCACTGGCGCATGAACTGCGGCCGGTAGAATCCGCAATCGAACAGAATGTTGTGCCCGCCGCCTTTGACCAGGAACACGTACATGGCGATGTCGATCCGGTGGTTGCGATCTTCCCCCTCCACCAGTCCGCCGAGCGGGTACGACTTGAGCGTGGCGTACTTGATCGCGTAAATCTCGTAATTGGGCTGTGCGCAAACCGGCCACGCGACCAGCAGCGCCGGAATGAGAAATCGAAGAATGCTTTTCATCATGACTTAATTGGAGCGGAACAGCGTACTCTCCGCCGGACCATAGTATAACGAGTTGAAAAACAGTTTGAAGGTCGCGTGCGGCTGCGCGCGATTCTGCACGCGGAAGCCGAACAGGATCACGTGGCCTTTTTCCATTGAAATATCCACCGCGGCGGCGCGATCGTACAGATGGCTCTCGCCTAAAATCCAGCCGCTTTGAAGCACGTGGCCGCCCGCGTATTTGACGATGGTGCGCACCTGCCCGGCTGGAGCGAAATTCGACGGCTTAATTTCGAAGGCCGAGCTGCGCGCGAAAAATCCCGAGGTTTCTTCGGGCATGCCGAAGCCGGCCGGATGCGTGGGATCGACGCGCATGTCGAGAATCGAGCCAGGGCAGAAAAATTCGGTGGTTTTCAGGCCCGCGACCACGTCGACCACCGGCAACTGCCATCCCTCGATGAACATCTCGCTGGCGTTGCCAAGCGCGATGATGGTTCCTCCGTTGCGTACGAATTCGCGGAGATGCCCGAGCCCCGCCGGGCCGATTCCGCCGGCGTATTCGGGCTGAATGCGATCCGCGGAAATGCCGTCGAGAATCGCGCGCGGCGGCTGGTCGGCGAACACCACCACGTCAAACCGTTTGGCGAAATCACCGGAACGAACATCGGCCGGACGAATTTCCTCATAAGGAAATTCGAATCGTTCAAGCATCAGCCGCGTCCAGCCCTCATCCATGTTTCCGCCCCACGGATTGAAGAGCGCCAGGCGCAGCGGCTTCAGTTTGTACGCCGCGACGTCCACCGCTCCGTTGATTTCGCCGAGCGGCAGCGAGAGCGACTGCGCGATGCTCTTCACCTGAGCCTGTTTTGCGCCCTGCGCGGGAATGATCATCGTGCCCGGCGCGTGGTTCGCGAATCCGGTTTGCGACCAATACACGTCGTAGCCGGCTTTGAGCAGCCGGTTCACGGCAATCAGGCTGTCGTTTTCTTCGTGTCCGAGCACGAAGGCGCTGGTTTTTCCGCCGCCCGCGGCGATTTCCGGCGGCGGCGGCTCGGCGCGGGTTACCGGCGTGAGCGTCGCGTTGAATTTGCTCTTCACCATTACGCTCGCCACGCCCATCTGTAGCGGCAGGGTCCATCCGGCGACGTCATAAGGGGGCACCGGCGGCCCTCCCGGAAACGCGCGAACGTCGGGATAATGCTGCGGCTCCATGATGTCCTTGACAAACGGACGGAACGGCTGCGCCATCAGCAGCACGTAGGATCCCTTGCCATAGCTCACGCCGCCGGCGGTGAAATCGGCGGTCGCACGCTCCACTTCCGCGCCCTGATCGATCAGCAGATTGACCATTTTGACGGCGGTGTTCTCATCGCGCTGCGCGGCGGGAACGATATAGGCGTAGGGCGGCTCGGTTTCGCCTTTGCGAATCTCCTCGCGGCCCATCTTATAGAAATCGCGGAGAAAATCCTCGCGATACCGCGCGGCCGTATCGAGCACGGCCATCGCCGCGGTGTATTCGTACTCGACCACGTCGCGCAGCCGCCACACGCCGCCGGGCCAGGGATTGCTGAAATTTTCGCGCAGCGCATATTCGGGAAGGCCCGGGGTGTTGCCGGTCAGTTCCTTGGCCGTTTGCGTTACAGGAGAAGCGACGTTGGGCGATGCGGCTTCGGTCAGCACGCTCACCATGTTGTGAAACCACGGCTGCTGGAGCGAATTGCCTTCCCACCATGACGTGTACAAAATGTTTTGGGCGACGCCGGTGTGCCCGGCCTCTTCTTCCGCCTCCGCCATGTGCGTGCCGAGCAGGTTGATCCCGCGCCAGATCAGCGGATGAATGTTCGGATTCAGCGGATCCATGAAGGGCGGGACGAACAGCCGCGCGCCGGTGCGGCCCATCTGGTGAATATCGTAAAGAACCGGCGGGAACCATTCCTTGAAATAGAATTTCGTGACCACCTTGGTCTCGTCCAGGTTCAGCATGAACCAGTCGCGATTATTATCGTGGCCGACGTACTTGTGATACAGCCACGGCAGCGGCGCGTTTTCGTATTTCGTGCCGACGTTGCGGTTGTACCAGTCGGCGACGATAATGTTGCCGTCGGGATTGTGCGAGGGCCACAGCAGGACGATGTCCTGATCGAGAATGCGGCGCACTTCCGGCGTGTCTTTGGTCGCCAGGTCGTAGGCCAGCTCCATCGAAAGCTGGGTGGCGGCGATTTCGCTCGCGTGAATCGAGCAACTGATCGCCACCAGCACTTTTTCATCGGCGATCAGTTTTTCCGCGTCCTCGGGCGAAAGATCGCCGGGGTGCGCCAGGTGCTGGGAAACCTGTTTATAGTGATCCAGGCGCGCCAGATTTTCGGGCGAGGAGATCACCGCGACAATCATGGGATTGCCTTCCGACGATTTCCCCGCGTCGATGATCTTCACTTTGTTCGACGACGCGGCGAGGGCGTGAAAATATTCGACGATCTGCGGCCATTTCACCAGCTTGTGGTCGGCGCCCATCTTGAAGCCGAAGGTCTGCTCCGGAGATTTGGGCTGCGCCGGCAGCGCCACGCAGCCCAACAGGAGAAACGCCGCAACGCGAGTGATTCTCGAAGGAGTCATGGTTAAAACTGGAACCTCATGGCGAACTGCAACTGGCGCGAGCTCGGCAATCCGCCCTGCGCCGAAATGGTGCTGGTGATCTTGCCGGCGTTTGGATTGGGCGAGGTCGGCCCGGTATACAAGCTGGTTCCCGGATTGGAGAAATTGGGGTGATTGGCGAGGTTGAACGCCTCCACGCGAATTTGCAGGTTCATGTTCTCGTGAATCCGGGTGTTCTTCACCAGCGCCAGATCGTCATCGGAAAGCGAGGGTCCGTAGAACATAAATCGATTTTCGTTGCCCAGCGTGCCCAAAGGTTGCAGGTTAAAGTCCGCGGTCTTGAAATAGTGGTTGATATTCCCCGGCTGAACCACGCTGCCCGGATTCACTCCCGAATTGATGTTGACGTAGTTGGCGCTGTTCTGCTCGCCCAGGCCGAGGCAGTCGAATCCGCACACCACGGTGAACGGCAGCCCGGTGTGGAAGCCGTAAAGATTGGCGATCTGCCAGCCTTCGGTCAACCGGTGGCCGTGGAACGGCAGTTCATAAACGGCGTTGAAGGTGAAATTGTTGCGCCGGTCGAAGCTGCAATTGCCGTTATTGCGGGAAAGCGGATAAGGAGGCAGCGGACTCACCCCGCCGCCGCCATCGACGGCGTAGGCGCCGGAGCCGTCGTCATAGCAGCGCGAGTTGGTGTAACTGGTCGAAAACTGGAAACCATGGGTGAGAGATTTGTTCGCCTGGAACTGTACGGCATGATAGCTCGCATGCGCCCACGGCATGATTTCGCCCATCATTCCGAAATTCGGGTTGATGCGCGGATTGGAAACCAGGGTTTCGGCGCCGTTCACCAGTTGCTCGGTCGAAAACACCGGATTCTGCGTGGTTCCCGAATTCATCTGCGGATTCAGCTCGACCATGTCCAGCAGGTGCGAGCTTTCGGACGCGATAATTCCTCCGCTGACGACGATGCCGCCTTTGATCTCGCGCTGGACGTTGGCGCTGTACTGGATCACGTATGGCGTGGTGGTGATGTTGTAGCCCATGGCGTCGTGAATGGAAGGCTGCGTCGGAGTGCACTGCGCGGCGGAAGCGGTGCAAACGAACTGCACCGGAATCGAGAACGCGGGGAAGGCCACCTGCACCTGGTCGAAGGGCGGGCCGAAGTTATAGCCGACGCCGTAATCGCGCGGCTGATACAGGTAATGAATGATACCCGCGCCGGCGCGGACCACGGTCTTGTTGTCGCTGAAGGGCGCCCACGCCAAGCCGACGCGCGGATCCCAATTGGTCCCGTTGGGGTTCTGCGAAAACGCGTGGGGAACGTTGACATAGGCCGGATCGGCCGCGTACGGCTGAATGAACGCGTACAGATCGTTGCTGACATCGTAGGGATTGGTGGCCCAGGAGTAGCGGAGGCCCAGATTCAACGTAAGATTCTTGCGCGCTTTCCAATCGTCCTGGATGAAGCCAATAAGATCCGTTTCGCGGAAATTGCGGACGCTGTCGGCGAACCCCGGCAGCGCGCCCACGAACTGATAAGGCTGGCCGGTCAGGAACGAATTCGCGGTCGGCGTGCCTCCGGCGCTATAGCCCCAGGCCGAAAAATAGTAGTTTCCGCCGGGATTCACGGGGGTGCTGGTGAGCGTCTGCTGGCGCGTAACCCAGCCCCCGATCTGGATGGAGTGCGCGCCCTTGACCCAGATCAACTGGTCGCGCTCCTCGTATTTGTTCTGGATGTAATCGAAAATGGGCGCGTTGGGAGTCACCAGCCCGAACACGTTCGAGGGACCCGGCGTGCTGTACCAGCAATCGTAGGTGTTCTTGGGATTGCAGGCGAACGCGGGAATGGTCTCCGGCGTGTTGCCCACCTGCGCGGTGCGCGTGAAGTTGAACTGCGCCTGGTTGATCAGCGAGCTCGAAATATTCCGCGTCCAGCCGAGATTCTCAAACTGGTTGTGATCGAAAGCGGCCTGCGGATAGAGCGCCACGCTGTTCGCGGCGTAAGGCTCGGACAGCGTCGCGCGGTCATAAATAATGCGGAACCAGATGGTGTCCTTCGCATCGACGGTGTAATCCCAGCGGCCGACTACGTAATTTTCCAGGCCGGTCTGGTTTCCGCTGACCACTTCCTGCGAGGTCCCGTTCCCCAGGTTGATCGCGCCGGCGTTCGGCGTGGGAACGGCCTGCAAGGAGCCCAGCACCAGCTTCTCGGCATTGTATTGCGAGCTGCCCGGGACCAGCGTGCCGATGTAGCTCTGCACCTCATTCTGCGCGGCCTGGTTGGGAAGAATCACCACCGAGGATTCGCCCAGCGTCTGCCGCAGACCTTCGTAATTGCCGAAGAAAAACATTTTGTTCTTCTTGATCGGCCCGCCGATCGTGCCGCCGTACTGGTTGCGCTCAAAGGGCGGTTTGCCGGTGGAGGGCACGAAATACGGATCGGCGTCGAAAATCGAGTTGCGCGCGAAATAATAGACGGATCCGTGCAGGTCGTTGGTGCCGGATCGCGTCACCGCGTTCAGGCCGCCGTTGGCGCCGCCAAACTGCGCGCTCGCGGTGCTGGTGTAGGTCTGAAATTCGGCGATCGCGTCCACGCCGAGCGACGTGCCGAGAACCGCCGCGCCCGATCCGTGTCCCCAGAAATCCTGAATGTCCTGCCCGTCGATCATCTCTTCCTGGCCGACCGGCCGCGCACCGCCATAAGAATAGGTGATCGACCTTCCGATGTACGCCGAATTTGCCGCGTTGGTGACCGGCACGGTTCCCGGCGTCAGCGCGATCAACTGCTCGAAATTACGGCCGTTCAGCGGCAGGTCGCGCATCTGCTGCTGGTTGATCAAACCCGAAACGGTGGAGGTAGACGTATCGACGGCGGCGGCGCTTTCCTGAACGGCGACTTCCTGGGTCATCTGCCCGACCGCGAGGGTCACGTTGACCTCCCGCTGCTCGCCCACCGCCAGAACGATATTCTGTCGCACCGCCGTCTCGAATCCTTGCGCCTGCACCTGCACGTCATAGGAGCCGACCAGCAGGTTGGGCGCGACGTAACGGCCATCGGTGTTGGCGGTAAGCGTCATGGCGACTCCGGTCTGCTCGTTCTTCACGACCACCTGCGCCCCGGGCACCACCGCGCCGGACGGATCCGTAATCGCACCACGAATCGCTCCGGTTCCGACCTGCCCCCACGCGCAGGCGGCGGTGAGTGCGAGTGCGGCGAGTTTATAAATCGAGACCGTGCTTAGAGAGGCCTTTTTTTTCATGATTGATCCTCCAGCCGGGCGAGCGGACCACCCTGGCGATCGTTAGGCGGTATTGTACTGCTGTGACAGTTTGATGTCTTGTACGTTTCTAGCGATGGGACGGGATTAGCGCTCGAATCGAGCGCGGTGCTATCCTATTGCGAACGAGGCGAGTGGCGCGAGGGCCGCGATGGAACCTGTTTTGAGACAAGAATTCCGCGGAGAGATCCTGCGGGCCCGCCGCATCGCGAACTTCCGCCTGGTCGCCGTGTCTTATGCCCCCAACCAGGTCCTGCCGAGGCATTCCCACGAGCACGCCTATGTTTCCGTCGCCCTGCGCGGCGCCTATCTCGAGCAGCTGGGCAGGAGCAGTTGGGAGTGCGCGGCCGGCGGCACCATTTTTCACAACGCGGGCGAATGTCACCAGAACCGCTTCTTCAAAACCGGGGCGGGGCTGCTGGTGCTGGAAATCGATGGCCCTTTCCTGATCGATCTCGCAGACCGCGGAATTGCGACGGACCGCCAGTCGGCTTCAAACAGCTCTTATTGCATGCACCTGGCCGCGCGGTTGAATCGCGTCCTGAGCGAATCCGATCCTGTTTCCGCGCTTTGCGCCGAAGGCTTGTCGATGGAGCTGTTGTCGGAGGCGCTCCGGCCCTTTCGCAAACGGCGCCGCGGCTCGCCCGATTGGCTCTCGCGTGTGCGCGAAATCCTGCGCGACCGCTACCGCGAAAATGTGAGTCTTACCGAACTCGCCGGCGAAGTACAGGTTCATCCGGTGCACCTGGCGCGGACCTTTCGCGAGCGCTACCAGTGTTGCGTCGGTGACTTCGTCCGCCAGTTACGGGTGGACGCGGCCTGTCGCGAACTGCTTCGGTCCGACGCGCCGATTGCCGAAATCGCCGCATGCACCGGCTTCACCGATCAGAGCCATTTGAGCCGCATTCTCAAGCGCTACGCCGGAGTCTCGCCGGGCGAATTCCGGCGATTACGCCGCGCCTGATTTGGGCATTGATATCGCTGACGCAACCTTGAGCAACCCCGGTCAGTATGGGTGCGCCACCAACGGACCGAAGCAACTGGTTGGATCAAGTATATTAGCGCCCTGATTTGCGTTCTCTCGACTGGTTCTGGCGCGTTGGAACGGGGCGCTCAAATCCGGAACGCTATTTTTTCCCGACGTGCCCACGCCCGTCGCGCACTTCATTTCCTTTGAAATGCGAGATCTTATTCACCGGTTTCCCCGGATCGCGAGCCTCACCGCGAGCCGGCGTCGGGCCCTTATAGCCATGCTCGGGGTGGAAATGATTGTTGACTTTGCCGTGAAAATTGGCAGGTCCATGGAACCACGGTCCTACACCGATAAACACGCCGTTCACAAACCACTCCGGACCGTAATAGCCGTACGGCGCGCACGTATACGGAGGGACGTTGTAGTAACCATAGGGGCATACCGGCTCCGGTCCAATTTGCACCGCAACCTGAGCGTTTACTTTATTTAGGTTGGCTGTAAAAGCAACAGTCAACGCGGCGGTCATAAGCAGTGTGAAGCGCATCCTGTGCCTTAGATGCCAATCGATTCCGCGACGTTTCAAGAATGCCAGCTGCCAAACGATATTCTCGATAATGCCGCGGCGTGCTCTTGCGTTTTGTTTCGAACAGCCGTGCTGCACGCGTTATCCACCAATAGAGGAGTCGACGGGGTTTATTCCAGTCTGCCTGGCTCATTGGTAGTGCCTGAAATCTGCGTTGATTCGCCATAACTGGCGGGGCTAAAACGGGTACTACAGCCCCGCCAGTCATGGCGGGGGCTCTCCATGCTTCAGGATCAACGCAGATTTCAGCCACTACCGGCTCATTTCACATTCGCCCTCCGTTCGGAGGTACGATAAGCTGAGGTTTTAGTCGATCTCAGCAGATTTCCTAGGAGGTTGAGAGCCATGAAGAAAGTTAACGGCGGCGATCAAACTGCCGCCAACGCCGGAAATGTATCGCGGCGCGGGCTGTTTGGCCGCGCGGCTGCGGCAGCCTCGATGCTGCCTTTATTGAACGCCCAGCAAGGGGGCCAGTCGGCCCCAGGGCGAGGCGGAGCCCCGGCGGGTCGCGGTCTGATGGGAGGACGCCGTGGTCCTGCTCCGGTTTCGAGCGGTGTGCAGCCATCGAGCGTTGACTATAATTACAAGCCGCGCCGCCTCAACAAAGTGATCGAGTTGTGGGAAGATAACCAGCCGATTTACTACACCGGCGCGGGGATTGGTCCTGGAGTGGATCCCTATGCGCAGGGCGTGCGCATGGCTCGCACCTACGCGGACGCCCTCACGGTGGATTTCGAGCATGGAGCCATGGATTTCACCCAACTGCGGGAATTCATGCGCGGAATCAAGGATGGCGGGCCAACACGGAGCGGGCATGCCACACCGTGCATCTTCGTCACCTCGGGTATTATCGGCCTCGACGAGGCCTACGCTCGCGCCAATACCTGGGTGATGACTCAGTTCCTCGACGCCGGCGTCCATGGCGTCCATATCTGCCATGCCCGCGATCCCAAGGCGATCGAGGTGCTGGCGCAGGAAGGCTGCCGGTATCCGTTCCTCGACTATGGCACGCCGCAGGTGGCGCGGCGCGGTCTCAGGGGCTCAAGCGCCGGGTTCGCGGCCCAGATCTGGGGCATGAACCCGGCCGAATACTGCGCGCATGCCGATCTCTGGCCGCTGAATCCGAACGGCCAGTTGATCTTCGGCGTCAAGATTGAGGACACCTATGCCGATCCGAACTGTGACGCCACCATCAGCGTGCCAGGCGTGACCTTTGCCGAATACGGCCCGGGCGATCACTCCTACTGGCTTTATGGCCTGGAGGGCATGCGGCCCGGAGGGCGTCCCGCGCCGACCGCCACGGTGGCCGAAACCCGCCCGGAGATGGCGAGAGTGCGGCAGGCTGTGCTCGACTCGTGCAAGAAGCATAACGTCAAATTCCTGCAAGGCTCCAACGCAACCGACATCGTCGCAATGATCGAGCAGGGTGCGATGATGCATGAAGCGCCGGAGTCCGCCGCTATCGTTGGGCGCGAATTCACGAAGCGCAAGATGCCGGTCTAGCAGGGTGCTGAAAAAAGGGGACAGACTACTCTGTCCCCGCCTGTAAATTACTGCTAGGGCGTGCGACCAGGAAGGGCGGACTTCAGTCCGAGCGGGGCTTTAGCCCCGCTTCTGCGCGACATCGCGGAGCTAAAGCTCCGCGCGGGATGAATCCCGCCCTCCTGTCCGGTCCGAGATAGACAACGAACTTCTAACTCAGACGAAAAAGCGGGGACGGAGCTGGAAATTGAATTGATGCTTCCTCCCGAACTTAAACTGCGAAAGTAATGCCTGATTAAGCTATGCTGCCGCATCAGACAGCTAACGCATCGAAGGCGAGAGGCGCCTGTGATCGCTCGTGTTCGATGGTGTAATCCGCTAAGCGACAGCCAACTCCGAAGAAGAGGCTCTCCTCCTGGCGCTCGACCCGCACGACTTCCGCACGGCAGGAGAGAACGATGGGTTCGTCGCTGCCCGCGCCGTTGTGACCAGCCGGAATCACCAGCTCGCACTCGAGCTGTTCGTTCGGTAAGAGTCGTGTTCGGGTGATGCAGAAGAACCCTTCGCAACTGATATCCTCGGTCCGGGTATCGATGCGGGACCCGTCGCCAAGACGAAAGAGGCGCACAGGATAGAACAACCTGACGCGCGGGCGACGGCGGCGCTCCGGCGTATCGGCCGACGCCGCTGTCGTCAACACCAGAGAGTCTTCTTCAACAAGGTCAACCAACTCACAGTCTTTGAGATGTGACACAGTAGGATTTACCTATCGGTAGAAAGTAAAAATTGCCGCTTCTACCCGGCTAAAAGATGAGCAACCGTGCGGAATCACTACTCAAACAGGACTTTCATTCAAGTGATTCCATACCTTGAAAGTTTTTCGACCTCGGTGATTTGCAATCCAAGCACCAATTAAACCTTATTTCATGCTGGATTCCGCGTTCGAATTTGACATTTTTAGAACAATGCCATGAGTTATAGGCTCTCGTCCAGTGGTAAGCTCACTTTTGAACAGAAATAATTGCCGCCTTTTGATAGCGATAGGACCATCGATCTGTGGAAAAAACAGAATGTTTGAGGTATGGTTTTATTACAGGATAAGGAATGTCAGACGCGCCAGGCTATCGAACCCGCACGCTATTTCGCCTTTTCATCGCAATGACGCCTCTGGCCGCCGCAGCGAGCCTCTCTTCGCCGGCACAGATTTCCGGCCCGGGAACAAGCCTCCTGGTGCCTGTGACTCTATCGCTCGGGTCCTCGGACTCGATCAGCGGCCTGCAATTTGACCTGCAATATGACAACTCCGCGCTTAGCCTGAACACCACACCCGGATCAGCACTTCGAAGCTCTGGAAAGGACATTTATTTTCAGGATCTGGCGCCGAATCAACGGCGCTTTCTGATTGTGGGAATCAATCAGAATCCAATGCCGGACGGCGATGTGATTGATGTGCTCGTTGGCATCAGCGCCGCGGCGGTTGGTTCGTACCAGCTGAGCATCGCGAACCTGGTCGGCATCGGCCCGTCCGGAAGTGCCGTGCCGATGAGTGCCACCAGCGGCGTCATCACCGTCCAAGGGAGCAGCGGCTCGCGCATTCAAGCGAGCGGAGTTCTGAATGCCGCCAGTTTCGCCGCCGGGGCAGTTGCGCCCGGGGAAATTATCACCCTCATCGGCTCCGCGATTGGACCGTCAGTGGCCCAGCAAGGTGGCATGTCAGGGACAAACGATGTGCTCGGTGGTACGGAGGTTCTCTTCGATACGAATCCGGCCCCGCTGCTTTATGCGGGGTCGAACCAGATCAATGCGATCGTGCCGTTCGAAATCTCGGGTCAGGCGACAACCCAGATTTCAATCATGACTAATGGCGAACTGATCGCCGGGTTTCCGGTTCCCGTTTCGCCCACCTCGCCCGCCATCTTTACGACGAATGCTAGCGGGGTCGGTCCGGGCGCGATTTTGAACCAGGATCTCACGGTAAATTCTCCGTCGAATCCGGCGGATCGCGGGTCCACGATCGTGATTTATGGGACCGGCGCCGGAATCATGAATCCCCAGCCCGCCGATGGGCAGATCATGGGAAATAATCTTTCGATTCCGCTTCTTCCGGTTTCGGTCACAATCGGAGGCCTTGACGCCCAAGTCGTGTATGCCGGATCGGCGCCCGGGGAGGTGGCCGGCGTTCTCCAGGTGAATTGTGTTGTCCCGCAGAATGTCAGCAGTGGAGACTCGGTGGACGTCAGCCTGACGGTTGGAAGCGCCACCAGTCCGGCCGGCGCGCTATTGTCGGTGCGTTAGCACCGGAACGATGGCGCCACGCGAAATTCCGCGTATTGCCAGGCGGCTCTGTTCCTCCGTATAATCTAACCTATCGCTGAATCGCGTGGAACTTCTGTTCGGAGGATTTGTCATGCGTCGATGGGTCTTGGTGTCTTGTCTGTTTGCAATTGCCGTCCTGTTGGGATATGCCTCTACCCGCGGGCATCAGCCCGCACATCGGTGCGGCGGCCCGCCGGGCCTGCAAGTCTTCGGGGATGCGGGCGCCGCATCGACGATCAACCTCAGCGGCGAAACGCCAACGGGCGCGGTGCTGGCGATTTTTGGTCTCTCCGGTATCGGACTGTTGGCGCTGCGCCGCTCCGCCAATCGCCATTAACCTCTACTGCTCGGCCAGCGCGCGGTGCACCAGGTGAATGCTGATGGAGCCTTCCCCCACCGCCGACGCCACTCGCTTCACATTGCCGGCGCGAACGTCGCCCACGGCAAACACGTAGGGCAGACTGGTTTCGAGCATCTCCGGCGCGCGTTTCAGTGGCCAGTGCGCATTCGATCCGTCCAAATCGCGGCCGGTCATGATGAACCCCTTGTCGTCCAGCGCGAGGCATCCGCTCAGCCAGGCGGTGCGCGGCGAGGCGCCGGTCATCATGAAAACGTGGCGGATTTCGTGATCCGAAATTTCGCCGGCTTTCTTATCGCGCCACTGGACGCGCTCCAGGCGATCGCCGCCTTCGAGTCCGACAATCTCGGTGAGAAAATGCAGCTCGACGTTCGGATTTTCAGCCAGACGCTGGATCAAATAACGAGACATAGTATCGGACAGCTGGCCC
>Ga0335073_10001000_pt1 | contig 37297 bp, 23 predicted proteins | sample Lox_Sample_22_FD_207093 | JGI IMG/M metagenome (GOLD analysis project Ga0335073, IMG submission 207093) | Soil microbial communities from Loxahatchee National Wildlife Refuge, Florida, United States - Lox_Sample_2.2 | ecosystem: Environmental > Terrestrial > Soil > Wetlands | place: USA... | reverse complement strand
TGCGGATCGTACTGCTTGCGCAAACCCGACAGCGTCTTCAGCTTGTCGCCATAGGCTTTCTCGAGAATGGCCGGAGTCAGCTGAGGCGTCTGGTTCAACACCGGCTTGCCGTTTCTGTCGCTGCACCACTGGTTGTAGGCATCCAGAAACTCGAACCAGCCGGGATTCGCCGTCGATACTGGATCGATCGTCATCACGCTTCCGTCATAGGAATAGGAGAGGAGCGACTTCTGGTCCTGCGCGATGCGATATCCAACGTAAAGCAGATTCGACCGGTATCCCTTCTGCGAGTAGTAGTCTTTGCAGAAGTTGAAGAAGTCGGTAAGCACGGCGGGATAGTCTTCTTCAGGAAATGCGAAGAAACTGAAGGTGTAGCGGCTGTCGTTGGAGACTGGCGGGTATTGGATGATCTGGTCGCCAGGGATGGTGTAGTCGCTGGTAACGATGTTCTCCAATTGCAGCCGCCACGCTGCGTTGAAGGTGTCAATGATGCCGTAGCGGATAGCCGGGATGGAGACGTTCTGCGTGACGTCGTGGCCGAGCTTTGGCCCGGACTGGCCCCAGATGTGATTACGCAGCGCCCATGCTGCGTGATTCGGTTCCCCGGTTGCGCCGGGATTGTATTTGCGGAACTCGACCGTGATCTTGTCATCGAAGGGAAAGATGTAATACATCATCGAGTAGTTCAGCGCCTTCAGATCGGGCAGCTTCGAGATGAAGTCTTCCAGGCTGTAAGTCGTGTGATGCACATGCATCGGCGTCAGCGGCCTAACCTTGTAGGTAACTTCGTAGATGATCCCGAAGAGCCCGTTGCTTGAGCGGATCCTCTGCATCAGGTCGGGCTGGGCGTCCTCGGTAGCTTCGAGCAAATCGCCGCTCGGTAGCACCATTTTCACGCCTGTAATGTAGGAGCCGACCTGACCATATTCGCCCGGAAATGAGGCGTCTTTCGTGCCCGCGCAGGCGGCGCTCCCTGCCGAAAGGCTGCCGATTTCCGTATTGACGTAAAACTGCAGGTTCTTCGCCTCAAGCGCCTTGGCCATATCGAGATGAACGGCATCCGCCTGTACCGTAAGGCTGTCTGTCCCGATGTTCAGAATCTGGTTCATCTTCATGCGGACCAGCGTGCCGCCGTCCGCTACGCCGCAGGGCGTCGTGGAGTGGTTCGACCCGACTGCGCGGACCGGCGAGGGGTACGTTTCAGAGTCCTTCAATATCGCGACGATGTCATTGACCGAGGTCGCGTCAACAACGACAGCCGGATGGGAAACGATGTTGCCAAACCAGTTCGTCACAGTATTGGTAGCCATGCGAATGCCTCGCGACGCGCGTAATCATTTCTCTGTTGGAATGTAGTGCTCGGGAGCAAGCGAACGTGTCAGGACAAATGAATAAGAACGGAAACGAAGGGGCCGGCAGACACACTATCACTGGGCCGGTGTCTACAGATGATTCGCCGAAACTATATCGGAGATTTCAGCAAAGTCAAGCTGGAACTCAAAGCGTGTGATAGTATGCCGCCGTTCGTAGGACCGCGCGATCCGGCGCGCGGTGTTTCCGTGCAGGCAGTCGGCTGATCCGGGCCATGGAGCGATCTATGACTCCTCGAAAGTTTGCCTCGATTCTGATTCCCCTCGCTGCGGTCGTCTTTCTATCGGTGGACGCGAACCGCATCGCGCGCGCGCAGAGCAATTACACCTGCCCGAGCGGTAAATCCAGCTGCTATCAATCCGGCTATGCCGGACTTACCGAGTTGCAGGAGCATGGGCGCGACACCTGGTACTTCTGGACCGGCGGCGACCTCGACACGGACGGAAAGACCGTGGTCGGAGATCAGGCGCTGTGGCGCATTCTTGCCATTCAGTCGCACGGGACTTTCGATCTGCTGCAGGCGATCGATTCGAGATATCGCGGGCAGCGGTTCAAGCTCTTCGGCGTGATCAGCGACCCAGACTGCACGAAGGCCACGCATCCTGACAAGTACGGCCTGTGGCTCGATGACTGCTCCAGCCCAGACGTGCCGCATATTCCCGACATTCCCGGCGAACCCACAGGCGTGATGGGATTGAGAAAATTTCTCAATCCGAACTTCAAAGAATCCGAGTGGGACGTGAACAAGTACAGGGCCGATCCGGCAACTGTCGAGCCGCCGTATCTTGTCGGAGTCGCCTGCGGTTTCTGCCACGTCGGCTTCAACCCGCTGCATCCTCCTGCCGATCCGGAAAACCCGGAGTGGCACAATCTCTATCCGGGAATCGGCAATCAGTATTTCCGCGAGCAACTCTTCAACACGGCAAAATATCCGCCAACGCGCAATCTGAAGCCGAAAGACTTCCGCTGGCAGGTGGCAAATGCGCAACCGCCGGGAACGTCAGAGACTTCTCAGGTCGCCACGGACCACATCAACAATCCAAATGTAATTAACAATGTTGCGTATCTCGATTACCGTCCAAAGCACCTTGAAGTTACCGCGGACGGTGTCCAGCGCGAGGTGTATCACGTCCTCAAGGACGGCGCGGACTCGGTTGGTTCCGCGTGTCTCGATGATCCGACGCCGAGACCAGGCGTGAACGACACGGCCTGCGCAGCGCTGCGCGTGTACGTGAACATTGGCATATGCGCCGCGATCTGGACTACGCTGCAGGACCCGGTGTATGGACTGAAGAGGCCGCAATCCGTCTTCGATCCTAAGAAAGCTCGGCAGGAGAACAACGCCTGCAACACTGGATGGCTCGCGACCGAGGCACGGATGGAGGGACTCGAATCATTCCTGCGCACGCTGACGCCGCTGCACCTCGCCGACGCTGACGGTGGAGCAGCGTTCCTGCCAAAGGACCAGCAAGTGGTCGCGCGCGGCAAGATTGTCTTCGCCGAGAACTGCGCGACGTGTCATTCGAGCAAACAGCCGCCGACGGATTACAAAGGTGATCCGACAGCCTGGTTCCGTACGGCCGTAATGCAGGATGATTTTCTGACGAATAACTTCCTCTCTGATGACGCGCGGCATCCCGTTTCAGAGATCGGCACCAATATCGAACGCGCCATGGGAAGCAACGCGATCGAAGGCCATATCTGGCAGGAGTTTTCGTCCGACACCTACAAGAAGCAGCCCGATGTGCGCATCACCGGACTCGTCGATCCGCTGCATCCCAGCCTGCGTCTGCTGCCCGTAACCGCGTCAGGAGGGCGCGGCTATTACCGCACGCCAACTCTTGCCAACATGTGGGCCACGGCGCCGTTTCTGCACAACAACTCCGTTGGCCTGTTTAATGCAGACCCGTCGATTGCAGGCAGAATGGCCGCCTACGAGGACGCAATGGAAAAAATGTTGTGGCCGGAACGCAGACCCGGCTTGAAAACCATCCGCAGAACCACGCAGGCCAGCACCTTCAAGTATGAAGAAGGTGGAACAGTCTGCATCGCCCGCAACACTCCCATCGATCTGATAGCGAATGTTGACGTTGTGACGCCGGAGAAATTCCGCGAAGACAATTTCTTCACGCGGCTCTTTTGCCACCTCGCCGGCACCGGCGGGCTGAACGGATTGTTCCTGCTCGCAGACAACGCGCCTGATTTCGTACAAGACCGAGGCCATACCTACGGCTCAAAATTGTCCGATGCGGACAAGCGCGCGTTAATTGAATATCTCAAGACATTCTGAAGCATGAACTCGAACGCGGTCTGACCATGAGGTGGTGCTGTCCAGGGTGCTGCGGTTACTGGAACACAACAATTCGCGGTGAAAGGCATACCTGTCAGTCACATAGGAGCCATTTCGAGCCTGAGAACTCGATTATCCTTGCAGGCCCCCGAAAGATCCTTGTCAGGCCTACAGCCTTCAAATGTAGCTTCCCGGTGGTCTGACCTCAACCAGGATCCGGCCGCAGCTATATTTAATCAAACCCGGTACTCCCGCCTGGAACCATTCCGGGAAAATGATCTGTGGCTGCACTAGAGCACCAGAAACTATAAGAGTTGTGAGGAGGATGCAGAACGATGAGTAATGGACAGATGAGTGGGCGCAGAGATTTTCTGAAACTTGCAGGGGTTGGCGTGGCCGGTGCGATCACTGCGGCTCCTACTGCCATGCGTGCGGCGGTGGAGAGCCCTATTCAAAACTCCTCCGGAGAGCAGCCGGGAAAGCATGATTACGCTGTGGACGTGAGAGCATTCGGGGTATCCGGCGATGGCGCCACCCTCGACACCCCGGCGATTAACCGTGCGATCGACACGGCAGCAGCCAGCGGCGGCGGCACCGTTCATTTCGGCGCGGGACAATATTTGTGCTATTCCATTCGCCTGAAAAGCAATGTGGCGCTGCACCTGGATCAGGGCGCGGTCATTATTGCGGCTGATCCCCCGCCGGAGGGACAACCTGGCGGCTACGATGAACCGGAGCCGGTACAGCCGTGGGAGGCTTATCAGGATTACGGGCATAACCACTGGCGCAACAGCCTGATGTGGGGCGAGAACCTGCACGACATTTCGATCTATGGCCCGGGACGCATCTGGGGCCGGGGATTGATGCGCAACAACGATCCTAAGAGCCAGAACCCGGCCAACCGGCGGATCAGCGGCGTAGGAAACAAATCCATCAGCCTGAAGAATTGCCGCAACGTGGAGCTAAGGAGTTTCCAGATTTTGCAGGGCGGCTGGTTTGGGATTCTCGCGACCGCTGTAGACAATCTCCTGATCGATGGGCTCACCATCGACACCAACCGCGACGGCATGGACATCGATTGCTGCCGCAATGTGCGGGTTTCCAACTGTGCCGTGAACTCGCCGTGGGACGATGCGATTGTTCCCAAAAGCAGCTATGCGCTGGGTTATGCGCGCGCCACGGAAAACCTGGAGATTGTCAACTGCCTGGTGACCGGCGCGTATGAACTGGGCACGATGCTCGACGGAACATGGAAGAAATTCGACGCGTCGGTCAGGGTTCCCCACACCGGCCGCATCAAGATGGGCACGGAATCGAATGGCGGCTTCAAAAACATCACCATCTCCAACTGCGTCTTTGACGGCTGTCAGGGATTGGCGCTCGAATCCGTGGACGGAGCCCTGCTCGAAGACATCACCATCACCAATATCACCATGCGTGACATCGTCTCGGCGCCCATTTTCATGCGACTGGGTAGCCGCCTGCGCGGGCCTGCCGAGTCCACCAAGACCGGAACGCTGCAGCGCGTCATCGTGAGCAATATTGTCTGCTCGAATTCGGCTTCTCATCTGGGATGCATCATCAGCGGAGTGCCGGAGCATGAGATTCAGGATCTCAAGCTGCACCATATTTACATCCAGCACCGGGGCGGCGGCACAAAGGAGCAGGCGGCCATCACGCCTCCCGAGGATGAGCAGAAATATCCTGAGCCGAATATGTTTGGCAACATGCCGTCGCAGGGCTTTTATCTCCGCCACGTAAAGAACGTAGATCTGAGTGACATTGAGATCGCTGCTATGACCGAAGATGCGCGTCCTGCTCTTGTCATGCAGAATGTCGAGGGCGCGGACCTGTTTCACATCAAGACGCCGATGTCCGCTCCGGTTCTTGAACTGCACGACTGCAAGGGCATAAATGCGTTGTGGGTACGCGGGCTCAAAGATGGAGCGCAGGATCGGTAACCGAGCACGCCGAAAAAGTCGCCCTCGCTCAGGTCTCTGTTAGCGACAACAGGGCAAACTAGCTCTGTGAGTGCATGGGCGTCCGGACAAATTGGAAGAGGTGGTAGGCCCAGGGGCTGAGTTCCACATAGAGTCCCTGTGAGGACATTTCATTCCCGTCTCGCTCGTAAGTCGCGCCCGATAGCATGTCCGTCAATTGCCACGTTCTGCCTGCGAAGTCGGCCCATGGGATCTGAACTTGGGCTTGCGCAGGCCTGTCGCTAAGATTGACTACGACCACGTATCTCTCTGCATCTTTCAGCCAGCACCAGGCCACCAGGTTCTGATAGCTCGCGTTATCCGGCCAGCCCGTGCGCGCGCACAAATGCCATTCTCCCTCACGAAACACCGGCCGATGGGTAGCATCCAGAAGTTTCCTGGAAAATGCCTGCAGGTTCTCATCCACTGGCTCGTTGGGGCGCCGGCCCAGAAACACGGGCGGTCTTACCTTCCGTCCCTCGAACTGTCCTTCGTGGAAGAGCTTTACTCCGGGCAGAGTGGCTATGGTCAGGGTAACGGCTCGCAGCTTCTCAGCCGAGAAAGTAGCGCCAGCCCTTGGCTCGTCGTGGTTCTCGATAAAGCGGAGCAGTCTGTCCTGATAGTCGAGATCAGCGCACAGATGGAGCCGGATGTCTTCCGCGCCGCTGTGCTCCAGCCGATCGTAGAGCTTCTTGTCATAGCAGAAGTCGAAGCCCTGCTGCTGGAGCTCCCACTCCAGATCCCAGTATGCTTCAGCGATAAACAGGAAGCCGGGATGCCTGTGTTTGGTCGCGGAGATCACACCTTTCCAGTATTCCGTCGCGGGCCGCAGACTGGCACGGCTGCCCCAGGTGCGCTCGAAGATGGAGTTCAGGAAAAGCATCGCCATGTCGCAGCGCATGCCATCGCACTGCCGGGCAATGTTTGCGATCGTTTCCATCACAGCTTGCCGCAGACCCGGCTCAAATGCGTTCAACTGCAGAACGTCCGGCCACGCCGGAAAGAAAGGATCGCGTCCGCAGGCGAAAACCGTTCCACCTATATCAATGAAGGATGAGGGATCATTCCTAAGATCGTCGCTATTGCCTCGGATGAAGTATTCGGGGTGTTCACGGACCCAGGGATGGTCGGGCGCTACATGGTTCGGTACGAAGTCGAGCACCAGGTTCATGCCCCGCTTGGAAAGCTCTGCGCGTGCGACAGCAAGTCCTTCAGGGCCTCCGAGATGCGGGTCGACAACATAACGCCGCACGCAATAGGGAGATCCCACGTTGTCGTCAGGGCGAAAGTCCGGAAGAGCCCGTCGGAAGTCCGCAAGCAGGCTCTGATTTTTATTCGAGATCGCAATTCCCGCTGGGCTCCGTTCCCAGACGCCCATCAGCCACACCCCATCGAAGCCATAGGCAGCAATGGCATCCCACTCAGTTGCGGGAACGGACGACAAATCGACGGGCTTTCCATATTTCTGGCTCAGGTCAGAGAGCCAGACCCAGGTGCTGATCTCGTACAACACAGGATAGCGGGGCCACGCCGATTCGCCGATGGCGCGATTTTCATCGCAGCTACTGCTGTCGTCATAGTGGTTTCTCCTCATGCCAACGCTCCTTTGAGATGCCGATGGAATTCGCACCGCGGGGATTTGCTTCCGGCAAACATACGAACGTCATCCGGCCACCAAGGTCGGTTGGCGAATTCGCCTTGTCTGAGCCCGGCGCGAGAGCAGCAGCTACCTCGATGTGAAACTGATCTTACCTAACAATCGTCCGCCCAGCAGCGGTGGGTTATTTCGCAAACGGTAACCATCACCTTTCTTAGCAGAGACGGCGAAATGATTGCCCTTAGCGTGTGCTACTAATCTGCCGCTCCAGTAGTTACGCTCCAAAACTTAGCGGTTGCGGGAAGATTACGCGCAACTAGAACATTGTCGGATTTTGGAAGAGTTGGCGACTACCACTCATAAGACGATGACAGGTTAGACTCTTTCCTGAGTGTCATCGGAGCCTCTCGGCATTGAGGGTTTTCTCCCCATGCTGCAAATCCATCCCTTGTCGTATTCCTCGATAATCCGAACATCCGAGTAGCCAGCCCTCGTGAAGAGTTCGCGATGTTCATCCACACTCAAGAGCGTCATTCCCGCTAAAGGGAGATATTTTTCGGCAAGCTTTCCAGCCGTCGTCTTCGCTCCTTTATAAGCCTCCGCGATCACGATGAGAGTGCCGCCCGGCTTCAGGACCCGGAAGACTTCGCGCATATCGGCGGGTAGGTCGGGCCAGAAGTAGTGTGTTTCCACGGCCGTGACGAGATCAAACACGTCATCAGGGAATGGCAACTGTGACACCGAGCCTTGCTGGATCTCGACCCGGTCTATATTGATACATCGTGCATTCGCTTTCCTGGATGCAGCTACGCTCGTATCGGAATAATCGATGCCGCAGACCCGTCCCTGCGTGACGATCGCCGCTAACTTGCTCACCTTCTCCCTCCCCCGCAACCTACATCGAGAATGGTGTCGCGTGGCTCTATCGAAATGTGAGCCAAGCCCCAGTCGGTCAACTTGGAATGCGACCAGTTCATTCTCCACAAGGTGAATCGGCCCATCCGTCCCGCCGGCTTCCGGCATTGATCGAGCAGTGTGGTCTTGCTGGTCACGTTATTCTCCTTAAACGGCAGTCTGAGATGTCGAAGTGCACACGTCCACTACACCCCATGAGAGGCTTCTAAATGCTGTTGCTTGAATATACGCGAGATTGGCCTGATACAGCGGTTGCATGCGGGAGATCTCGCCAGTCGGTTTTCCGATTTGCAGTCGCCGTCGTGTCACGGGGAAACTGGAAGTTGAGTTGGAAGCAGATATATCGGGACTAATCTCATCTTGGCCTGGTTGAGGTACAGACTGAATCAGAACAGCTTCGGGCTGGGGATTTCCGCTGATACCTGGGTATTGCCTCAGTCTTTGGTTGCTGGTTTCAACCAGTCGGAAGAATGTTTTTCAATGGCAATTCTCACCAGTTGACTCCGCGTTCTCACTCCTGCCTTATGAAACAGCTCCTGAATGACAGCTTTGACAGAGCTTTCGGAGACATTCAGGTTCCACGCAATCTCTTTGTTTGTGAGCCCGTCGAGAATGCCTCTCAGCACCTCGTTCTGGCGGGGAGTCAGAGACTGCCTGCGCTCGAAACGTGCTGTCTCGGAGTTTCTGCCGGCGACGAGAGAACGGATGGCTCCGGTGTCCAGCCAAATCTCGCCACCTGCAACTCGATGGATAGCCGCCAATAGCTGGTCAAGACTGCTATGTTTGAGGAAGACTCCCGACGCCCCGGCTTCCATTATGCGGAGAGTAACCGCATCGGACATTCCTGCCGTCACCATAAGGACTTTCGCCTTACTCTGGTGATTCTTAAGTTCTGCAATCAGGCTGGATCCCTGCTCCTCGCCAAGGTCGTAATCGAGCAGGACCACGTCGGTTTGCGTCTCGGAAAACGCGGCAATGGCCTCAGCCACAGTTGCACACTGACCAACCACGCGGAAGTCAGGAGCAGTTTCAAGAAGCCTGCCCAGGCTCTCCCGAAAAAGGCTGTGATCGTCCACCATCAGTATGCGGATTTCGCTCATGGCTGGTCCTGCCCGGATGAAATTGCCGGTGTCAAACTAACAATAAAGCAGGCGCCATCAGGCAGAGGCTGATAGCGCAGCTCCCCGCCAAAGGAGCGCACGAACGCGCGTGACAGGTAGAGGCCAAGACCGGTTGCTTCTGCCCCGGCCTGAAATGGGCGAAAGAGATGCTCCGGATGGGCAACTCCGCCGCCATTGTCGACAAACTCTACAAGGACCTGGTTGGCGCCACTTCCAGCAGTAACAGAGAGAACTCGATTGTTGTTTTTGGAAAGCGCTCGGATGCTGTTGGTGATCAAGTTCAGAAACACCTGCATCAAACTGGGCCGGTCAGCCCACACAAGCGGCAGGCCAGGCTCTACAGTCCACCGTGCCACGATATCCTCCTCGTGCAACGAGGGAGCAACCACTATTTTTAGTTCATCGAGCAGAGCAGTAAGATCGATCTCTGTAGCCTGATTCGCGGACTGCCGAAGATTAACGCTGGCGATGCTTTCGAGTGCCACGACGAGATTGCCAAGCGCTTCGAAATCCTTGTTTCCGGCGAGCAATCCGCCGTGCGCGAGATTCTGATGAACAACAGCAATGGCTCCGCACACATTGCGAATCTCATGAGAAACGGCCCCAATCGCGATCCGGGATCCGGCAAGCAGCTGATGCAGGCCGGATACCTCATGTGTTCTGAACTCTTCGGAAGCATCGAGCACCATAGCAGCGAGGCGCGATCCAGCATTCGTGCGATAGGTAGAGAAACAGATGTCAGCCAGGAAAGTCTCTCCATCATCGCGCTGCCCGCGGGCCTGCATGACTGTACGAAAGAGCTGCTGTGAGGCGCCACGCATGGAGACGTTCGTCAGGGAGGGCAGATAACGATGAATCACCCTTCCGGGCAGTTCCCCTTGTGGAACAACCAGCATCCGGTGCGCGGCCTCATTCGCCATCAGCACGCTGCCATCAGCATCCGCTGTAATAATCGCTGCAGGGCTGCTTTCGATTAAGATCCGCAATTGCTCTTCCGCTTCGAGGCGCGCATCGCTCTGACGCTCAATTTCATGAAGGTGCTCCAAAGCAGCCTTGCGGTTGCGGCTCACCTCGCGAACGAATAACCCTGTCCCAACAAAGGCCGCAAAGTAGAGTACATCCCGGGATATTCCCGTCCGCAGGTTCCACGCCAGATCGTCGAAAACTTCTGCCAGGAAGGTGCACAGAGCAGCGATCACACTGATTTGCCATGCGTCGAGTGCACTCCCAACCGTCAGCATGGGCGCCAGGTAGAGGAATCCAAGCGGGATCTCGCCAACCACCCGCCAGTCCAGAAGCGCGATGGCCGCGATCATGATTCCTGCTTTGAGCAGAGCTGATCGCCTGTCTCCCTTGAAGAACGCCGCGTACATATACACCTGCGATGCCGCGCTATGCGCGCAGCAGACTAGCTCCATTGTAGATATCGACGATGCTTCCATTTCACAAAGGATTCATCGTCGATGACGATTGACCAAAAGATAGGGCGCCGGGCTCAAAGATAGGCTTGTTATGTCTGAAAGATAGAGCGGTGTCTGCCGGCCCGCTCTCTATGCTGGAACTGTCTATCGCTCGACCCAGTCTTCTGGGCGCGAATGCATGAGGTGGATCACTTTTTCGTGAGCGGTACAGAGCATTTCAAATGCAAATTCTTAAATTACTGTTTAGGACTGCCTGCGGTCCTGCTGTTCTGGGACTTCTGTTGGCCATATCCTGCCCTACAAGCGCACAGCAGAGCTACACATGGCAACAGGTTAAGGACAAGTTTGAGTCGGCGAATCCCACGCTTAAAGCCGATGAAATCAATGTCCAGGAGATGAAGGCCGAAGAGATCACGGCATATCTCCGTCCGAATCCGCAGTTCACTCTGTCAACGGATGGGACTCAAATCGCTCCTTACAAGGGAGTCTGGCAACCACTCACCGGCACTCAGTTTTCACCTAACTTCAGCTATCTGCATGAACGCGACCACAAGAGGGAATTGCGTCTGGAGAGCGCACAGCAGGGTACTCAGATCGCAGGCTCGCAGCATCTGGATCTGGAACGCAATCTTCTTTTCAATCTACGTTCAGTCTTCGTCCAGACGCTCCAGGCGAAGGCGGTGCTGGATCTGACACGTCAGGAACTGGGCTACTACGACCACATCATTGATATCAGCCGTGCGCGCTTCAAATCGGGCGATCTTGCGCAGATCGACCTGGACAGAATCGAACTGCAGCGCGTGCAGTATGAATCTGATCTGCAAACGGCAGAAGTGAATCTGCGAACCTCAAAGATTCAGTTGCTGCAGTTGCTGAATGACAGAACACCGATCGATCAGTTCGACGTTCAGGGTCCTTTCGATTTCACCGACCAGCTGCAGCCGCTCGAAACCTTCCGACAGATCGCGCTCACCGAACGACCAGACCTGCATGCTGCGCTCGAGTCGGTTCAGCAGGCGACCACCAACCACAAGCTCGCGGTCGCCAATGGCTCGACTGATCCGACGTTCAGCGCGTGGTATACCTACAACCCATCGTTCAACAATCCGTATGACAATCAAACGCTGGGTCTCAGCGTGAGCATTCCGCTTCGCATCTTTGATCGCAATCAGGGCGAAAAGCAGCGCACCCAGCTGGACATCGGCCGCAATCAGCAGATGGAAGATGCGACCCGCGCGCAGGTATTTGCCGACGTTGACTCGGCGTACGCACAGGTGAATAGCAATCTGGTTCTGCTGCGGCCATACAAGGATAAATACCTGGCGCAGGCGGTGCGTGTCCGCGAAACCGTTACCTATGCCTATCAGCACGGCGGAGCTTCGCTGATGGATTTTCTGAATGCGCAGAGCGACTACCGCAATGTGCAACTGGCCTATCTGCAGTTGATCGGCTCCTATTTGACAGCAGCGAGCCAGTTGAATCTTGCCGTGGGGCGCGAGGTGATCCAATGACAAGTAAGTCTCTGTTGATGTCTGCCGGCTGCGTCGTTGCCTGTCTCTCTTTGGTGTCGTGCAGCAAGAAGTTCAACCCGGCCGACGGTGCGCCGCCGCCGGTTCAGGTTGTGCAAACGGGTGATATGAGTCTGGTCACGGTCGACAAACCGGATCAGTTTCCGCTGGTTGCGGCAGACCAGATCGAAGCCCCCACAGAGCTGAAGGTCACCGGCGCGGTCAATCCTGACATCGCGCACGAAGTTCCTGTTATTTCGCTTGCGAGCGGCCGCGTTGTCGATATCAGGGCCCGACTCGATGACCACGTCAAGAAAGGCGATCTGCTCTTGAAGGTACAGAGCCCTGACGTTACGAATGCTTTTGACACCTACTTGAAGGCTGTAAATGATGAGCAGCTCGCGAATAAGGCCTACGTGCGCGCCAAGGACCTTTACCAGCATGGCGCCATTTCGCTGGGCATGCTGGAGCAGGCCGAAGACGCCGAAAACGATGCCAAAGCCGATCTGAATGCGGCGGAAGAACAGCTCAATACTCTCGGCATAAAGAAAGATCGCCCGACGAGCATCGTCCCCGTCTATGCACCGATCTCCGGTGTCATCGTCGCGCAGAATGTGACGAACGCGGCCGCCGCCGGCGTGACTTTCTCGGGGTCGTCTACAGTTTTCACAATTGCTGACCTCTCCGATGTCTGGATCATTTGCGATGTGTACGAGAACGACATACCGAAGATTCAGCTTGGACAGCTCGCTAAAATCAGACTGAATGCTTATCCGGACAAGGTATTGACTGGTCACATCAGCGATATCGGGCCGGTGCTCGATCCCAGCATTCGCACGGCCAAGGTCCGTATCGAGGTCCCCAATCCCGGCATTCTCCGGCTGGGCATGTTCGTCACCGCCACATTTGAGAGCAGGACCATGGAGGACCATGCGGTCGTCCCTGCTTCCGCTATTTTGCACCTGCATGACCGCGATTGGGTCTTTGTCCCCGCTGGCGACGGGCACTTTAGACGGGTCGAGGTTCACAGCGGCAACACTTTACCCGGGAACAAGCAGGAGATTCTCTCTGGCATTAATCCTGGCCAGCAAGTGGTCTCGAATGTCCTCCAATTGGAAGCCACGCTGGAGGCGCAATGATTCGGCGGCTCGTCGACTTTGCGCTGAACAATCGATTTCTTGTCCTCGGCGGGGCAATCCTTTTGTTCGCGTGGGGCATTGTATCGTTCCACAACCTTCCGGTCGAAGCCTATCCGGATGTTGCAAACAATTACGTCAACATCATTACCCAATGGCCTGGACATTCCGCGGAAGACATTGAACAACAAGTGACGATTCCCACTGAAATCCAGATGGCTGGTATCCCGCATCTGCAGCATTTGCGCTCCACTACGCTGGCAGGACTATCCAGCATCATGCTCATCTTTGACGATGACTCCAATAACAATTGGAATCGCGAAAGAGTTGTCGAAAGGATGGGTATGGTTTCGCTGCCTGCGGGGCTTGTCCCGCAGCTAGGTACAGACTGGAGTCCCGTAGGCCAGATCTACTTCTACACGATTGAGAGCAAGAATCCAGAAATCGACGTTATGGAACTCAAGTCTATCGAGGACTGGACTCTCGAAAAGCAGTTCAAGCAGGTCCCCGGAGTGGTAGATGTCTCCAGCCTGGGCGGCGAAACGAAGGAATACCAGATCCGCCTTAATCCGGACAAGCTTGTCTCTTACGGGTTGAGCATTGCACAGGTCGAGCAACAGCTTGCGAACAACAACACGAACGCCGGCGGCAGCTTTATTGTTGCAGGCTCGCAGCAGGTCAATGTGCAGGCCGTCGGCCTCGTGTCCAGAGTCCAGGACATTGAAAACACCGTCATCAAGACGCAGGCAGGGACCGCGCTGCGCATGAAAGATATAGCTGTAGTCGAGCAGGGGCCCAAGATCCGACTGGGCCAGAACGGCAGAACCATCCGTCGTGAGGATGGGAAACTTGTCGACAATCCCGATGTCGTCGAAGGCATTGTGCTGCTCCAGAAAGGTGACGACTCCGATCCTGTGCTCCGCGGCATTGAAGCCAAGGTGCGGGAACTGAACGATCGAATTCTTCCCAAAGGAGTGAAGGTTGTTCCATTTCTCGATCGCAGCGATCTGATCCACTACACCACACACACGGTGCTGCACAATCTGACCGAGGGGATTGTGCTGGTTGTGATTGTTCTCTTTCTTTTCCTCGGAAACGCGCGCGGTGCTTTGATTGTCGCGCTTACCATCCCCTTTTCGCTGCTCTTCGCCTCCATTTGTCTGGACCTGCGTCACATCCCGGCCAACCTTCTTTCGCTGGGCGCTTTGGACTTCGGCATGGTCGTGGATGGCGCCGTGGTGATGGTCGAGAACATCGTCCGTCACCTCAACCGTAATGGTCACGGGGCACAGACTCCAGGCGAAAGAATCCGTGAAGCTGCACATGAAGTGCAGCGGCCAGTGTTCTATGCAATCGGCATTATCATCACGGCATATCTGCCAATCTTTACGCTGCAAGCGGTGGAAGGACGTCTTTTCAAGCCCATGGCGTGGACCGTGGCGTTCGCCTTGCTGGGTGCTCTGATCTTCTCCATGTTGCTCGCGCCTGTGCTGTCCAGCTTTCTTTTTAGGCGGGGAGCCAAAGAATGGCACAACCCAGTCATGATCTGGCTGATCGAACACTACAAGCGAGCAGCCGCATTTGCCATTCGTAACAGGTATCTGACCGTGGGTGGTGCGGGGCTGGCGCTAGCTGTCTCAGCTTATCTGGCGTTTAGCGGTGTTATCGGATCGGAGTTTCTTCCACACCTGGACGAGGGTGCAATCTGGGTGCGTGGAACGCTGGCGCCGAGTACCGGTCCTGACGAGAGCGTGGCAATCGCCAACAAGGCGCGAGTGCTGCTGGCCTCATTTCCTGAGGTGACTGAGACAACGAGCCAGGTGGGCCGGGCCGATGATGGCACCGACACAACCGGCTTTTTCAATACAGAGTATTACGTTGGCCTGAAACCGAAAGCGGAATGGCGGCCAATTTTTCATGAGAACAAAGATAATCTGATTGCTTCCATGAACCAGGAACTGGAGAAGATTCCCGGTGTCATCTGGAACTTCTCCCAGCCCATTTCTGACAACGTGGAAGAAGCAGTTAGCGGTGTGAAAGGTGAGCTGGCAGTCAAGATCTACGGCGACGACCTGAAGACGCTTGAGGAGAAGGGCAACGAAATCGTCAACATCATGAGCAAGATCCGCGGCGTTGAGGATCTGGGCCTGTTCCGGGTAATCGGCCAACCAAACCTGACCTTCACAGTAGATCGGCAAGCTGCTGCACGCTTCGGCATCAACGTGTCTGACGTGCAGGATGCGATCCAGACTGCTGTCGGTGGCACCGCTGTGAGCCAGGTCCTTCGGGGCGAGGCCCGCTATGATCTCGTACTTCGCTACCAGGAGCCATACCGCGATACCCGCGAGGCCATTGAGAATATCCGTCTCCTGTCTCCCTCGGGAGAGCGTGTGTCCCTGGCGCAGCTGACCAGGGTCGCCACAACCGACGGCGCCGAAGAGATCTACCGCGAAGGAGAACAGCGCTACATAGCTGTTAAGTACAGCGTTCGCGGTCGGGATCTTGGAAGTACGGTCGAAGAAGCCATCGACAAGGTCAACAGGCAGGTAACTCTACCTCCTGGGTATCACATCGACTGGGCCGGAGAATACGAGAGCGAAAAGCGTTCCCAGAGGCGCTTGCTGCTGGTGCTTCCAATCACCGTTCTTCTGATCTTCGTGATCCTATACACGATGTTCAAGTCTGGCAAGTGGGCCGCCTTGATCATGGTGAACGTCGCGATGGCTCCCATTGGCGGATTGCTGGCTCTGCTCATCACGCATACCAACTTCAGCGTCTCCTCCGGCGTTGGATTCCTGGCACTGTTCGGCGTCTCCGTACAAACCGGGGTCATCATGCTCGAATACATCAACCAGCTTCGCGTTCAGGGCCACTCAATTCTGGAGGCCGCAATCGCCGGCGCTGTACTTCGACTTCGCCCAATCATGATGACCATGCTGGTTGCCACTCTAGGCCTGCTGCCGGCCGCAATGTCTCATGGCATCGGGTCCGATTCACAAAGGCCGTTCGCTATCGTCATCGTCGGAGGCCTGGTTGGCGCTCTCGCCATCAACGTATTTTTACTTCCCACACTCTACGTATGGATTGCAGGGGAAAAGGATGTCCTGCCGATGCCGGAACGGGAGTTTGAGAACTAACTACCAATATCCATGGGCAGAAATGCAGAAGACAGCGTGCAAGTACGTCTCCGGGCGAATGACAAAAGGTCGCCCAAACAGAAGTAGAAAACAACCTGGAAAGCAATTCGTCGTTGCAGTTTATTGGGTCGGCATCGCGCTCGTGTTGACGTTTCTTTTGTGGACCTTTGCAATGGTTTTCCTTCAGGCGTTAGAGCAATGACAGAAGTTCGTGACTGGGCAGTTATCGCCACTGTCCGTCTATCGTTTCAGCACTTGCTCCAAGTATGCTAAGGCGCGAGGATCCTGGGATTGTCCGAGCCAGAAAAATGCCTCTTTGCGAATTATAGGATTGGAATTGGTATCGGCAACGTGAATCAATTGAGGAACGCTTTCGTCCTTTGGCAACTGGCTGAGTGCAAAAACCGCCTTCTTCTTTACTTCCGTTTCAGGATCGTTCTCAATCGCATCCGTAATCGCCCCGGTTGCCTTCTTTCCGGCCTTCTGCGCCAGCCAGAAAAGCGCCTGCTCACGAACTCTCGTGTCAGCGTCAAACTTGGCCATGCGCAACAATTCGTCTTCAGCGGCGGGATCCGAATTTTGCGAGAAATCGAATGGCAGCTTCTCCCGAAGAGCTGCGTCGGTAGTTTTCTTTTCCAGCTCTTGTAAGGCTAAGAAGCCCTCATGTCCGCGTTGAACTCCAAGCCAGAAAGCTGCTTGCTCACGGATGTGCATGGGCTCGGCTGACATCGCGATTTTAGCAAGCGCATTCGTAGCTTCCGATGTCGCATGATAGCTGATCGACAGAAGTGCTCCATCGGCGACTCGTGAGCGATTCGATTCAGTCGCCTGCGTCGCGAGTTGAGCGAGAAATGCAACGCTGTCTTCGGGCTTTACCCCAGTTAACCACGTGAAGGGAACGCCACCCGCATCGAGGCGGCAACCGGCCATCACCGGCCTGATTCTGATAAGTTGACCGTGATCCAGGCGAAGAAGGACATAGATATTTTGCAGAGCCGGCGCGTGGTCGCCCCGGTTCATGCTGTCGTTGTTCTCTTCCAGTCGATATTCACCGCAACATCCATCGTCCATCGGTGATGAATCAGACCAGTTCGAACACGTAGATAGATGCGATTGTGGAAGAGCCGGCACTTCATATCCAATCCAGAGCTGCTCAGTCGAGTTGCGAAATCGGTCCACCGTCGCGGTGAGTGTTCCTCCTATTGGCTCGATCGTGAAATGAGTAGTGCTGACCTTGGGTTGCTGCGCCAGAAGGGCGAACGTGGATGCGCAGATGACGATTGCAACTAGATACCTCTTCATAACCTGGCTCCTCCTTATTTATTGAGAATTTCTATCATGTAGTCGGTCGCTTCCTTGTTGTGCATTATGGCAAGCTTTCCGACGATTTCTCGTTTTGCGGAAGGATCTTTCTCAGAGCGTGCAAGCGCGACCAGATCGTGTGCGTCGCCGGCAACAAACAGCGCGTCGAGAACAGCTCGTCTCGACTCTTCATCTGTGCTTTTGGAATAGATCGACAAAAGCGTTGGTATTGCAGAAGCGCCGCCTGCCACTCCCATATTGCGGATCGCCCTGCGGCGGAGTTCGGGGTCTTGCTCGGACGAAGCTATAGCGCTGAGCGCATCCGCTCCTTTGCCGCCAGCGGCAACCAGTGCATTGATGATCGCGGCCTTCGCGTCTTTGCTGGTAGTCGCCTGATACAGGCTCGATAGCTGCGAGACAGCGCCAAGAGCGCCGAGTTCAGAAATGGCATGCCGCATTAGTTCGGGATCGGATTCATGCTGCGCCACCTGAACTAACTTATCCGGTGCGCCCATAACGAGGTAGGAATCCAGAACGGCCTTCTTGACGGACGGATTGTTCGACTTGCCGTAGACATCGGCAAATGTGTTGGCGGCCTGGTTTCCTCTGGTGACCGCGAGCAATCGGATAGCCTTGACCTGCAAGTTGGGATCTCTTTCCCCGCGAATGATCTGCCCGAGAAGGTCCTGTGCCGGCTTGGACTGATCCTGGGCAAGAACAAAGAGGGCGCGTTCTTTCAGCCGCTCGGATTGCTGCCCCTCGAGGATTTGCTGAAGAATCGGCAGCGCATTGGCATCTCCGCTCTGCATGAGCGAATTCAAAGCGAGCAGCTTCAGGTCTTCATCCTGCTCTGCTTGCGGTTGAACCGGACTGCTACTCTTGCCCCGGATCTCGATTTCCAGCGCACTGCATTCCTTAAGCCAGGTGCTCTTTGAATAGGACTGGCGAAGGTCCGCGCACGTCTTTAGGGCATCGGAAGAACGGCCCTCCTTATTTTCTACATAGGCTTTCCAGTAAAGCGCTCCGTCGGCACGGCGGCCATGCTGCTCGATCACCTGATTGAGCAGTGACTCTGCATCAGACCAGCGGCTCTCGTTGATAGCGCGCGTTGCATCGGAATAAAGCTGATCTTCACGCGCATTTGCCTGGGCCGCATCGCCATCCGTAGGCTGGAAGATGAGCCCCGAGGCAGATGGAACCGAAAGGCATAAGATGCTGCTAATTACAGATAAGAAAAGCCATTGTTTTGTCTTCATTTTAGAGAGCTGCTCCTTTCCGGACAGCTTGAGCGTTTACTGTTTGCTCAGAAATCTTCGTGCGAAGAATACGGATCTGGAAGAGCAGGCCTTGTGTATTCATTTCCTGCTCGATGCGTGCTACGTCCGCGGCGCTCAACTCGCCTGGCGAGTTGGCAACCTCAAGCAGCACGCGTTCGAGATGATCGAGTGCGGCAGCGAGAAGAGGATCGTTAGCCTGCGCGACACTTTGGCGATATAGCCGATTGTCGGTGAGTAGCTGCTGGGCCTCCGCCTGCAACGGGAAATCTACGCTTTCTCTCTCGGCACCCGCGTGATTCAACTGAACCAGCAGGCGCTCTGACCGGTCGAGATGATTGTCGAGGACGAAGAGAACGACACGCTCTTTGGCCTGTTGCGGATTGCTGGCGAGCGAAGGTTTAGCGTGGGCATGTTCCCACATCCTTCCTGCCACGAATGCTCCAGCCAGGACGAGAAGGCAGGCGGTTGCATAGGCCAGATGGAACCAGCGAAAGTAGCTGCGCTTTCTCTTTGACGCATAAGGTTGCAATGACCCCTGGATGGACTGCCATACTTGCGCTCCGTGGTCCGAACTACGCGCTGGCATTTCAGGCGAACGAATACTACGGAGCAGCTTGCCGATTTCTTCGTATGCCTGGGCACAATGCTTGCAAGCTTGAAGATGCAGTTCGGCTTCAGCCTTGTAGAAATCTTCCGAATAGTAGTGCTCGATCATTTCTTCTTCAGTTAAGTGCTTCATGACTTCACCCAAAGTGGTGCGAGCGATTGGCGTAGTTTTTGTACTGCCCGAAAGACGGCCTGTTTGGCAGAGTTCGGTGCGATTCCCAGAGCGCCTGCAATCTCCTCCGTCGAGCGGTCTTCCATGTGGCGCATTACAAAAGCGAGGCGCTCGGTTGGTGTCAGTTTTTCCATCGCTACCTGCCTGCGGGCTTCGATCTCCTGGCTTAGCAACAGCCGGTCTGGTCCTGCTGCGCCATCCGCCGGTTGGACGGTTGTCTTCTCACTGTCATATTCCTCAGCAATGGATAGAGTTGCCTGGTTCTTTCGCCTGTTTAGAACATCAAGTGCGCAATTCATGGCGATCCGATAAATCCAGGTCCGGAAGTTAGATCGAGCATCAAAGTCTTCGAGTTTGAGGTAGCCGCGAAGGAAAGCTTCCTGCACGATCTCTTCAGCATCGGCTTCATTTTCTGTAATGCGGAAGGCGACGCGAAAGACACTTTGGCTATGGCGTGCCACAAGCAGGCCGTATGCGTTTTTCTCTCCGGCCAGAACATTCCGGATGAGGGCGTGGTCGTCATTCCCCATTCAGCGCATTAGACAGGATTGTGGGCCTGCGGTTAGGTAAAAATTTGAGGAGGGGTTAGGGCGTGTTGCGAAAATACGGGATGGCAGTTCTTGTCATCCCTGGTGGCGAACGGCTATTTCCATTTGCGTCATTTCTGCGATGAAGTTTGAATGGCAGGCCTATTTGAAGTGATCCCGATTAACTGACTTGTCGCTTGCTTCTGAGGCATCACCGAGCCTTGATAGCTGTTCAGCAGGAATCGTCCTCCCAGGATGAGCAGCCAGATCCAGAGGGCAAGACGCAGCGGCCTACGCGGGATGTGGGTACTTAGAATGGTTCCTCCGATGGCGCCGGCGATGCCTCCTGCAATCAACTGCAGCAGCAGTGCTGTATCTGCTCTCCACGAGAACCAATGGGCGCCGCTGCCGATGAGCGAGACGATGAAGCCGAACGCAATGTCCGTGCCGACAACTTGAGCGGGGATAAGCTGTGTCAGGCTCAGGAGGGCAGCGCTGCCCAGTGCACCTGCGCCAGCGGAGGAGAAGCCTACCTCGACGCCCACTGGAAGCATCAACCAGGACAGCAAGGGGCTATGGTCGCGAGTGTTCGCATTGTGCTTCATGGGGCGAAACGAATAGGCAATCTGCCAGCTTGCGGTGCCCACGAGAATCACACCGAGAGACGCGTTGAGCAGATTCTGTGATCCGACCGTTACGAGATGCTTTAGAAAGAGAGATCCGATCAGGACTCCAGGTGCGCCGCCGAGAAGCATGAAGCCCAGTGTCCGCCATGCCACGTTGCCGCGGATGATCTGTGCCGGAACCAGGATGAGCTTGACGGCTGCTGAGAACATCAGACCGATCCCCACCGCGGCCGGCGCCGGGACAGCGAGAAACAGAACCAGAATCGGCACGGTAATGGTGCCTGCTCCAACCCCGGTCAGAGCGATGAACAGCGCGATAACAAAACCTATGACGTACTGCATGCCGTACCTTCTGACTCTGCTTGCTTTACTTGGCCGGTGTTTCGATGTGGATACCGCACTCAACTTTGCGGCCTGCCCAACGGCCTGAGCGAGGATCGTCAGGATCGAGCGGAAGTGATGTACAAGGTTCGCAGCCGATAGAGGTGTATCCCCGCGCATAGAGGGGCAACAAAGGAAGGCCGAGTTGCTCACAGGCGTACCAAACGTCTCGCGTGGTCCAGGCAGCCAGGGGCGCGAGCTTGAGCACCTGCTTACCGCCCGGAAGGCTGAACAGCGCAGACTCCTCAAGCGCTGCCCGGCTCTTCGCCTGCTCCCGGCGTAAACCGGTGAGCCATACGCGGTATCCTGCGACAGCCTTGAAAAGCGGCTCGACTTTACGCAGGTTGCAGCACTGGTCGGGCGAGGACTGATACAGGAGGCCGTGTTTGGCCTCCTGTTCGGCAACTGTAGCTTCGGGCAGAAGGTTGATGAGGTTCAGCTGCCACTCGCGCACAATCTGGTCGCGATACGCGTAGGTTTCAGCGAAATGGTAGCCAGTGTCGAGAAAGAGTATCGGCAGGTTGGGATCCAATTCGATTGCCAGCCTGGTCAGCAGCACATCTTCCGCCTGGAAGCTGCAAGTCAGGCACACATCAGCTGTTCCGGTGATTACGCCCGCCAGCGTCGCGCGAACGTTGTTCAGTTTGGTATTCACATCGTTCTGAATAGTGGTCATCGTCATCGAGCGGGTGCCTTTCCTGGAGAAACAAGAATGCCGGATTGTGTGAGCAATTGATGCACGGCTTCGATGTCGCCTGCGTCTACTGTTATGTCGTAATCTCCCGCGCGCGCCTTGAGAGTGTTGCCGCCGGTGCGCCTGACAGTGAGGACAATCAGGCCAGCATCAGCGATGGACTGCATCAGGTCTTTACGTTTGTCGGCTTCGTCTTCATATACAACAGGGTCATCGGCATCGATTCGTGCCGTGATTACTCCCAGATCGAACAGTGAACGCTCGATCCGATCGATCGCTGCGCATGGGCCGATCAGATCAAGCACCCCGCCGCGATGACCCCAGTTGGAAGCTCTCTCTTCTGCGGTGATCGGACCCAGTGAACCTGCTGTGCTCTGCAGTGTTGTGGATGCGTCGCCTTGCACCGCAGAGATCATTCCCGCAGCAACAGTGCCATTGGTCATCGGGTCTATAAGGATAAATGCCCCGGTCGAGCGATTCTCACGGTAAAGATCAAGAGCGATGGGCTGCAATAAACTGAGATTCACCACGCCGATGCTATTCATCTCCAGCGTCTCGGCCGGCTCGTGCGCAAGAGTGGCGATATTCGTGCGGTACTCGATGGACGTAACAAGCGCCCGGACTGTGCGGCTTGTGTGCTTGAGGGCGTAGCGCCGGTTGAGATCGAGCGGACGCTGATCCATCCAGACCAAAGCGGCCTTGATACTCTTCGAGACGGTTGCCGGTTCGTTCGCGGAAACAATCAGCTCGCCCCGGCTGATGTCGAGTTCTCGATTCAATACAAGAGTGACGGAGAGCGGAGCATGCGCCTCGGCCAGATCTCCATCCCAGGTGACGATACGCTCGACCTCCGCGCTTTTCCCTGACGGTGTCACGGTGACGGTGTCGCCCGGGCGGACGGTACCCGATGCAATCTGGCCTGCAAATCCGCGAAAAGTGCGGTCGGGGCGAAGAACGCGCTGTACCGGAAAACGAAAGGGGGCTGTGTGTGTCTCTTCCGACGTAGGCACCGCCTCCAGCAGTTCCAGGAGCGACGGGCCTTTATACCAGGGCATCGCCTTCGAGCGGTGGACAATGTTGTCTCCAATGAGTGCACTGACCGGAACAAAGGTGCTCTCAACTGGCGTGCCGGTGTCGGCGGCGATGCGCTCAAGGATGGTCGCAAATTCGCGCTCGATGGCTCGGAAGACGAATTCATCGTAGCCAACCAAATCCATCTTGTTCACGGCCACGAGAACGTGCCGCACACGCAACAGGGACGCGATATAAGCATGACGACGCGACTGCACCAGCACGCCCTTGCTCGCGTCAATCAGCACCACGGCTGCATCGGCTGTTGAGGCGCCAGTGGCCATGTTGCGCGTGTACTGCTCGTGCCCGGGCGTATCCGCGATGATGAACTTGCGCCGCGCCGTAGAAAAGTATCGATAGGCGACATCGATCGTGATGCCCTGTTCGCGCTCCGCGCGCAGACCGTCCGTCAGCAGAGCGAAGTCGAGTTGTCCTGGCGCCGTGGTTCCTTTACCTTCGATCGATCGCACCTGGTCTTCGTACACAGATTGCGTGTCATAGAGCAGGCGCCCGATGAGCGTGGACTTCCCGTCATCCACGCTGCCCGCAGTCGAAAAGCGCAGCAGAGACTTCTCGCGCTCCTGGCGGAAAAACTCATCAATGGAAAAGCTGGGAAGGGCGGCGACTGACATTTAGAAGTAGCCCTCCCGCTTCTTGATTTCCATCGATCCTTCCTGATCGTGATCGATCACGCGGTTGGCTCGCTCGGAAGTACGGAAGTGAAGCAGCTCGGCAATGATGTCGGGGATGGTTTCGGCATCCGAGCGAATCGCGCCCGTACATGGACTGCAACCAAGCGACCGCAGTCGGGACTTGACCATTTGCGGTCTCTCGCCGGGACGCGCTACGAAGTCATGTTCGATTGGAAGCAGGGCATCGCCGCGCACAAACATCGGGCGCTCTTTGGCGAAGTAGAGGTCCACCACAGGAATCCTTTCTTCATGGATGTATTGCCATACGTCGATCTCCGTCCAGTTGGAGAGCGGAAAAACACGGATGCTCTCGCCTGGATGAATGCGTGCGTTATAGAGATTCCAAAGCTCAGGGCGCTGATTCTTCGGATCCCACTGACCAGCCTCATCGCGAAAGGAATAGATGCGTTCCTTGCCGCGGGATTTCTCTTCATCGCGCCGCGCGCCGCCAAAGGCTGCATCGAATTTGTAGTGACGCAGGGCATCGAGCAGAGCCTGCGTCTTGAGGAGCCCGCAGCAGCGTTTGGTATCGAGGACGATCGGATTGGTGCCGGCGGCGATCGCGGGTTCATTCCGCCACACAAGCAGCTCCGCACCGACCGAACGAGCCATCTCATCGCGAAAGGTAAGCATTTCGCGGAATTTGAATCCCGTGTCGATATGCAGTAAGGGAAATGGAATGGGGCCGGGGTAGAACGCCTTCTGCGCGAGTCTGAGCATCACCGACGAGTCTTTCCCGATGGAGTAGAGCATCACAGGCCGCTCGAACTCGGAAGCCACTTCGCGCAGGATGTGAATACTCTCGGCTTCAAGCACGCGCAGATGACTGAGCCGCGGCGGAGCGGCAAGGCTCTCCAGCGGAGAGAATGGCTGGGACTCGAATTCGGCTACCGGCATGCAAACCTCTTTTGTATAAGAACTGATTGTTTGGGAGCTGAAGCCGGAGCAAAGCGGAAGACAGACCCGGCAAATTAGCTACGGGTGCGTCTGGATCGATTGTGCAGGAGATCAGAGACTATCGTGCACACCCGTCGAAGATGTTCGACAGGCAACAACAGAGGCGGCTTTGGGAAGCGCAAACCATCTTTAGATACATAATAGCAAACCGACAGAGCGGTCACAATCCATGTTTCAATGAGCCGGCGTGGCAAACCTGACGAAGTCGCGGCAGCGATCGAATGCCTTCTCTCTGATCACGCAAACTTCATCACACCGGCCAAACCTGTTCGTTGACGGCAGAGCTTTGATTGGCAAGTCAATCTTCCAAATACTGTCCGACGGCCTGATGATATTCTCAAACGCCTGCTGCGCATCAGCGCGGCATTTGTCCGATCGTTCTTATAAGCTCGCCGTGCGCCAGCAATAAGCTGAGATTTGCTTCCAGCACAAAATGCCGCGGCGGTTAATGCACGCCCAGCACGCTGCACGGAGCCTCCTGCGCTAATTCATAGACAGTGCTCCATAAGCGTGCGATATAGAGATCGCGTTGATGAAGCCCGATGACCAACAAGTCTGCCTGCTGCGCGCGCAAAAAGTCAACGATGGCTTCAACCTGTCGTCCTTCAATCAGGTGGCTGCGAAGTTCAATGCCGTGGCTCTCTGCCAGGGAGCGCGACTTATTTTGAAGTTGCTCATAGAACTTCAGCTGATCTTCCTTCAGGACATGCGTTATGGATGGATCAACTGCAGCATAGGCGGTATACGCAGGCAGATCAGCGATGACCGAGACGGTTTGCAGTTCCGCATTAAGGCTCCTGGCCAGCTTGATTGCGGACAGGAGCGCTCGTTCGGATTCCGGAGATTCGTTGTAGGCTACGACGATCTTTTGAAACATGGCTCGCTCCGATTCATGGGACTAATCCCGCATTTGCCAATCAGCTATTCCCCGTTCTCGTTCGAATAGCGATCCTTGAAACTCTTTGCTGCGCGAAGAACCGCGCGCTGGATCTCTTCATCCGTAAAACGGCTCGACAATCACGTCGTAGCCCCCCACTTCCAGTACTCCCGACCATAGCTGGAAGCTTGCCGTACGAGCATAAACCAAAATCTCCGGCCGCGGATGGAGCAGAGTGATCTCTCCCAGAGGGACCACCAGCCGTTACCTGGGAGCGCCGCAGGCAGTAGAACGACCTGGTACAAGGCTCGGCTCAGCGTAAGCTGAGACAGGTCGGTTGCTTTGCTGATGAAGTCGATCATGACGCCAAGCGGAGTCAGCTGACGGCGAATTTCCCCCTGCATTTCGAATGGAACCAATACAAGAATCCGCATCTCACGCTGCTCTGTCACACTGGCTCCATCCTTCGTCTACGAAAGAATGACATAAATGTTTGCGAATGAGAGCGCAAGCACTTAGCTAACAGTGGATCTGCTGCGAAAAGGGACAGTCGCGCCATCATGGTTTCGTTTCGTGGCGTTGCTGTAGCTGATTCATAGCGAAGGCCTCATCTTTATGGCGTTAACGTTAACGTAGCCCCCGAGCAGTTTTTTCTGTAGAACCCGTTCTTACCGGGGGGTTGTCAAGCAAAGTCGCATAGAGCCAAAAGCATGATTTTTGGCGCGCCTGCAAAATTGCGCATGCTCATCTTGCCTAAAAAAGAAAGCTATTGCCAACCTTCTACAATGTACGGTAACGTTAACGCTTGATAATCGGATTAACGCTACTACCATGCCCAGCCAAACCATGAATTCCCGTGTGATGGAAACCTCGGTGCTTCAGCTGCCCGCTGCGCCAGGCAGCGAAACCGGCGCAGTGAAGGCTTGGCAAGAATCGGTGGTCCTGAAAACCTATTTGCCGGCAGAGCCCGATCCCAATCCTCTCTTCCTGGAAAAGCGCGTGTATCAAGGCAGCAGCGGCAAGGTGTACCCCCTGCCTGTGATTGACCGCGTCGCGACCGAGCCGTGCGAGCACACCTGGCAGGCAGTGCATCTCGAAAACGAGTACCTGCGCCTCATGATCATGCCTGAGCTCGGCGGCCGCATTCATGTCGGATACGACAAGATTAACGGCTATGACTTCTTCTATCGCCAGAATGTGATCAAGCCAGCGCTCGTCGGTCTCGCGGGCCCATGGATCTCCGGCGGAGTCGAGTTCAATTGGCCGCAGCATCATCGTCCGGCGACATTTCTACCGGTCGAAGTCGCAATCGAACGCGATGAGGATGGATCTGTCACCGTATGGTGCAGCGACCACGATCCCATCTCATGTATGAAAGGCATGCATGGCGCCTGTCTGCGGCCAGGACGCGCCTACGTCGAACTCAAGGTCCGACTCTATAACCGCACATGGGACACACAGACCTTCCTTTGGTGGGCCAACGTCGCCACGCGAGTTCACGAACACTACCAATCCTTTTTCCCGCATGATGTGCGCTATGTCGCCGATCACGCTAAGCGTGCGGTAACGGAGTTTCCGTGCAGCCTTGGAACCTACTATGGCATTTCCTATGGCCTGCGGGCGCTGCATGGCGTGCCGCCCGAGCAGATGCCGCGCAAATTTGTGCCTGACGGTTCCTATCCTCCGAATGACCTGCGCTGGTATGCAAACATCCCGGTTCCAACCAGCTATATGATCGCCAACTCGCGCGAGGATTTCTTTGGCGGCTACGATCATAGGGAACGTGCGGGCGTGGTGCATGTAGCCAATCACCACATCGCCCCGGGCAAAAAGCAATGGACGTGGGGCAATCACGAGTTCGGTTACGCGTGGGATCGCAGTCTCACCGATACCGACGGACCTTATATCGAGCTGATGGCCGGCGCTTACACGGACAATCAGCCAGACTTTTCTTTCCTCGCGCCTGGAGAGACGAAGAGCTTCAGCCAGTTCTGGTATCCGATTCGCGAGATCGGCGTCCCTGATATCGCCAATCTGCACGCCGCCCTGCGCATCACCTGCGAAGGTGAGCAAGGGCAGGCTCATCTTACGGTGACGCGCAAGATCACAGATGCCAGTGTGCGGCTGACCTGGGCAGATGGAGAACTTGTCGCATGGACCGGCACACTGCGGCCGGAAACCGCTGCGCACATCCACCTGCAGCTTCCGAGCAGAGGCCAGACATGGGTGCTTGAGCTAAAAACAGGAAGCGAGGTGCTGCTGCGCTATGCGCCTGCGGAGATTCAACCTGCCCTGGCGCCAGTGGAAGCCACCGAGCCTCCTGCACCCGAAGAAATTGCAACAGCCGATGAGCTTTATCTGACCGGGCTTCATCTCGAGCAATATCGTCACGCTACCCGCGCGCCGGAACCATACTGGCACGAGGCGCTGCGGCGCGATCCATATGACAGCCGCGCGAGTAATGCTCTGGGACGAGCACACCTGCGTCGCGGAGAATTCGCGCTTGCCGAGAGTTGCTTCCGCAAGGCCATTGCGCGGCTGACGGCGCGCAATCCGAATCCTTATGACAGCGAGTCCTACTACAACCTCGGCATGGCGCTGCTATTTCAGGATCGCAGCGACGAGGCCTATGATGCGTTTTATAAGGCGACGTGGTCGGCAGCGTGGCGCGGGCCTGGCTATCAACGTCTGGCCGAGATCGATGTTCGCAACAGGCGTCTCGCGGTCGCGATGGAGCATCTCGATCGCTCTCTGCGCGCCGATGCCGATAATCTGAATGCGCGAAATCTCCGCCTTGTCGTTTTGCGCCGCCTGGGCCGCGCAGCCGAAGCGGAAGCCGAGCTCGACGCAGTGCTCACGCTCGATCCGCTGGACACCTGGAGTCGTTTCCTGAAGACAGGCATGCCGCCCGCTGATCCTGGACGATGTTTGGACTTGGCTTATGACTGCATCCGAGCGGGCCTTCTGGACAGTGCGGAAACAATTCTGGAGGATGGAGCAGGCGCGATGGCCCTTTACACTCGCGCGTTTATCTTGGCGATTCGCGGTGACGCTGCAGCGAGCCGCGAGTTCTACGCGCGGGCCGCGGAAGTGAGCGCGGCTTATGTTTTCCCAAGCCGGCTCGAAGAGATGAAGATACTTCAGGCAGCCATTGCCGCGAACCCCGGCGATGCGCGCGCTCCATACTATCTCGGCAATTTTCTTTATGACCGCCGGCGCCATCGCGATGCGATCGAGCAATGGGAAAGAGCTGCAGCGCTCGATCCGGCCTTTCCTACTGTGTGGCGCAATCTCGGCATTGCCTATTACAACGTGGAGCATGATGAGCAACAGGCGCGCGAGGCCTTTCGGCGTGCGCGTATCGCAGCCCCGGAAGATGCTCGCATCCTGTATGAGGAGGACCAGCTTCACAAGCGTTTGGGAGACGATCCAGCCGAACGGCTCGCTGGACTGGAAGCTAATCGTGATCTCGTTGCCCTGCGCGATGATCTGTCGGTCGAGCTCGCGACTCTTTACAACCAGGTTGGGGGACCGGGTAATGCGCTCGCACTGCTGCTCTCACGAAGCTTCCAGCCATGGGAGGGAGGCGAAGGCCTGGTACTGGGGGAATATGTTCGTGCGCAGCTCCTGCTGGGTCGCAATGCGCTTGCTGCGGGCGACGCCCACGGCGCCATCGAACACTTCGAGGCAGCAGATCATCCTCCGCAGAGCCTCAATGAGGCGCGGCATCTCCTGGCCAACAGCAGCAATATCGAGTTCTGGCTTGGAGAAGCCTGGTCCGCAGCCGGGGATCCAGCGCGCGCAAAGCTGCACTGGGAGAAAGCCGAACGGCAGCGCGGCGATTTTCAGCAGATGCAGGTAAGGGCCGTCTCTGAGATGACCTACTGGAGCGCGATGGCGTTGCGCCGTCTCGGGCGCGATGAGGAGGCCGTGTCGCTGTTTGCGCATATCCTCAACTACGCGGCAGCATTGGAGAAGGAGGCTCCGAAGATCGACTATTTCGCTACTTCTCTGCCCGCCATGCTCCTCTTCGAAGAAGATCTGCAGAGGCGCCAGCACATCGCGGCAACATTTCTCAGGGCGCAGGCGCTGCTCGGACTTGGCCGGAACGCCGAAGCTCTCGCTTCGCTCGATGAAGTCCAAAGACTGGATCGTTCTCATGCGGGCGCTCGCGACCTGCTCGTGGGCAACTTTGGCAACCGGGCGGACGGCTAGCCGTGCATGGCTCGGCTGTTTCAACCGGAAGGAGCAACTCAAGGCACGCCGCAGGAGCTACCGCATATGTGTGGGGCATCGCCCTGGTTGCGGCGCTTGGAGGCCTGCTCTTCGGCTATGACTGGGTAGTGATTGGTGGTGCGCGCCAGTTCTTCGAAATTTACTTCCACCTTCAGAGCGCGCCTGCGGTGGGATGGGCGAACAGTTGCGCGCTGGTGGGCTGCTTCGCCGGTTCGCTATTTGCTGGAGCGCTCGGAGACCGCTACGGACGCAAGCCCGTGCTACTCGTTTCAGCCGTGCTCTTCACTGTTTCCTCTATCCTCACAGGATGGGCATCCTCCTTCGCGGCTTTCATCGTATGGCGCATCGCTGGCGGCGTGGCCATCGGCCTCAGCTCCAACATCGCACCGCTCTACATAGCGGAGGTGAGCCCGGCTGCGCATCGCGGCCGCCTGGTAAGCCTTAATCAATTCGCAGTTGTCAGCGGAATCCTCCTCGCTCAAATCGTGAACTGGCAGATCGCCGCTCCTATACCGCAGGACGCCTCGCCCGGAACGTTGCTGGCGTCGTGGAATGTCCAGTTTGGATGGCGCTGGATGTTCACGGCGGTTGCCGTGCCAGCGCTTATCTTTCTTGCCGCGTCGTTCGGAATACCGGAGAGTCCGCGCTGGCTTCTCATCCGCGGTCGCACAGAGCAGGCCCTGAAGGTGCTGCGCCGGATCGGTGGCAGCAGTGCGGAATACGCGACCGCCGAAACCGCGGCAATTGCCAGCGCATTGCGCGACGAAGAGAGCCAGGCGGCAAGCTGGCGCGGACTCCTGCGGCCCGGCGTGCGGATGGTGCTCATCGTTGGCATTGTGCTGGCGGTTCTCCAGCAGTGGAGTGGCATCAATATCCTCTTCAATTACGCGGAAGAGGTTTATCGCGCGGCTGGACTTGGCGCCAACCAGATCCTTCTCGACATCGTCATCACCGGCGCTATCAACCTGCTCTTCACACTTGTCGCGATGGCTGTCGTCGACCGTCTGGGACGCCGCCCGCTGATGCTGATCGGCTGCTGTGGCATCGGCGTGTCGCATCTGCTGGCGGGACTCGCTTATCGCACGGGCCAGCGCGGCACGCCCGTGCTGGTGCTCACGCTTTGCGCCATTGCCTGCTATGCAATGACGCTTGCGCCGCTGACCTGGGTTCTGATTGCTGAGATCTTTCCCAACCGGCTGCGTTCTCTTGGAGTATCGGCTGCGGTTTCCGCGCTCTGGATCTCGTCCTTCGCGCTTACCTATTCATTTCCCTTCATCGATCGTGCTCTGGGCAGCGCAGGCAGCTTCTTTACTTACGGAGCCATCTGTCTCGCCGGTGCGGTCTTCGTATTCTTCTTCGTGCCGGAAACGAAGGGTCGCACACTCGAAGAAATCGAAGCTCAGACAACGCATGTTTAAAGACAAAAGCGAATCTCTGCTGCGTCCCCGTCACTGTGCGGCTTCTCTTTCCGGCGTAAAGAATGCTGCTTGAAAATCTCCGCGCAGCGAAATACTCACTCCATGATGCATCCAACGATCACCGCTGGCTCGTTGGCGGCCAGCAGGAATGTGCGCAGGGTAGGATTCGAACTATATCCTAAAAAACGCAGAGCAGTGGCGCGCATAGGCTTTGACGGCGAATAATTACCTTATGTGTACGTTAACGCAAACAGCACTACACGCGGCGCCATTTCGCTGTCAAAATCAATCTTCACGCTGACCTATGCTTTTGTATGCGAGACTCGAAAACGTTGATGACCTCTATCAAAACGGGAATAACCAGGAGCGGCAAAGCAGCCGGTATCCGCGACATCGCAAAGGCCTTGGGAACATCCATCGGCACTGTCGACCGCGCGCTCCATGGGAGAAGCGGTGTAAGCGCCCGCACGAAGGCGCGCGTGCTGCGCATGGCAGAGCAGCTTGGCTACAAGCCGAACATGGCGGCGCGCTCGCTCAAGCTCAACCGCAACCTCCGCATCGCTGCGGTTCTTCCCCGCGAGATTGCCGCCTTCTTCGATCCGCTGCGCGAGGGCATTCGAGCCGCCGCCGAAGAAGCCGTCGGCATGCAGATCACGCTAGACTTCATTGATTTTCCACACCTCGGCTCAGGCGATCTCGCGGCGCTGGAAAGCGCTGCAGCTAAACGGTACGACGGCATCCTGTTCACACCGGGCCGCCCGCACGAGCTTGCGCCGACGATCCGCCGCATCGCTGGTCAAGGCATTCCCATGCTCTGTGTGGCCAGCGACGCGCCTGACAGTGGCCGCATTGCCTGTGTTGCTGTTGATGCCTACACCAGCGGCGCGCTTGCGGCCGAGCTGCTCTCGCACAAGCTCCAGGTTCCGTCGCATGTCGCTACCATCACCGGCGATCTGGCCACCTTCGACCACGCAGAGAAGCTGCGCGGATTTGCCGCCAGTCTTGCCCTATTGGCTCCGCATCTTACGCTGCTTCCAGTGGTCGAATCCCACGAAAGCCCCGAAGACGCCTATTGGCAGACAATCGCTCTGCTCAAAAGTAAGGCACGCCCCGATGCTATCTACATCAGTACTGCCAACAGCCTCCCCGTGCTCCACGCGCTCGAAAAGCAGAAATTACTCGGCCGCGTGCAGGTGGTCACCACCGACCTCTTTCACGAGCTCGTGCCGCTCCTGGAGTCAGGCAAAGTATTAGCTACTCTTTATCAGCGCCCACAGGCGCAGGGAAAGATGGCTTTTGAAACGCTGCTTGGCCACCTGATGGATAAGGACAGGCATGTGAAGACGCATCGCCTTGCTCCTCACATTGTCCTGCGCAGCAACCTTCCTCTCTTCGTCAATCGCCTGACCGACTCATCAACTACAGTGGCGAGTTAACGATTCGCCCGCTACCTTGCGGGTACAAACCGAATGGCGCAGCCACCTCCGCTGGCTAAAGGCAGCGTGAGCGTGTCGCTGCTGCGCACGTCCTGTTGCAGGATGGAGACATGTTTTGGATTCTGCCCGGCGTCGGCAGCGTCTTCATAGATCTCGGCTTTATATCTCCCGTCCCCGAGAAAACTTAAAGGAATGCGCAGAGAGCGCGCCGTCCAGTTTGTCACGCTTCCCAGGTACCATTGATCGCCGTGTCGCCGCGCGATGGTTACGAACTCGCCTGGCTCTCCATTGAGCACTCGCGTCACATCCCATGCCGTCGGAACATCCTTAATGAACTGGAAGCTCGGCTGATTGGCATATGCCGATGGTGCATCCGAAACCATTGCAAGTGGTTGCTCAAAAACCACGTACAGCGCGAGCTGCTGCGCGCGGGTACCCATAACCATCGGACTCTTGTCGCGCGCGACGAACTCTTCCTGCGTCACGTTGTCGAAACCGCCCGGCGTGTAGTCCATCGGTCCGCTCAACATGCGCGTAAAAGGAAAGGTTGTGCGGTTCACTGGACCATCGCGGCGTCCGGCCTTATTGTTCTCCAGGCCGAGCACTGCTTCGTAATCAAGGACATTGGGATAGGTTCTTTGGATGCCCCAGGGCTGCGTGGCGCCATGAAAATCCACCATGAGATGATGCTCGGCCGCGAGCTTAGCCACATCGTAGTACCACTTGATTCCTTCCTGATCGTTGCGAAGAACGAAATCGATCTTCACGCCGGCTACTCCCCACTTCTCATACAACGGGAATGCCTCCTGCATCTGCGCGGCAACCGATTTCGAGTACAGCCAGATCCATACCTTCACGTTCTTCTTTGCGGCATAGCGCACCAGTTCCGGCACATCGACGTTGCCGCGCATTTTGGTGATGTCGTTGCCCGACCAGCCTGCATCCAGCATCATGTACGGAAACCCGGACTGGGCGGCAAAGTCGACGTAATATTTCATATTTTCCGTCGTGTATGCGGAATTGCCATCCGGCCCCAGATCGCCATCCCACCAGTTCCATGAAGCCTTGCCAGGATGAATCCAGCTCGTGTCCGCGACGCGATTCGGGGGATTCAGATCAGTAAACACATTTGACTCGACCAGTTCACCCGGCGTGTCCCCTAGCATGATCACGCGCCACGCACTGTCGTGCGGCAGGCTCGCATCTACTGCAGGACCGTGTCCGTCCACTGGAGGTGAAATCTTGCTCACGATATAGTGCCCTGTCCAGTTGCCGGTGGGGTTCTCGAGATACATCGCTGCATTGCCTTCCAGGTCGGCTTCACCTACCGCGGCCCACGCTATGCCGGGCATGTGCATCAGCATGGGCGCACCATTCAAGATATAGCTCGAAACGCCGCCCTGATTACTCAACGCGCTCAATACCGAGGGGACATACTCGCTCTCATAGGCACTCTGGTAGTTGGGCAGGCGCAACGCCCATGCCGAGGCATCCATCACAGGACGAAATTCCGTATCCTCCTGAGTAAGCTGATACCGAGAGAGCGCTGCCTGCTCAGGCACGTGATATCGAAAGGCCACAGCGCTGTTGTAAACGCGCGCTTCGATATCGAACTCTCGTCCGGGGTTCGCGCTCTCCACAGCCTGGACCGTCAGGCTGTTGTAAGCATCGTGGATATGAGAGGCTTTGCCCGCCAGCAGCGTGTAATCGTCGACCCCCGAGCCGGGTGTGCTGCCTGCAATGTGAACAGCAGCGCCGAGGGGCGGCTGGTTCGCCAACTCCAGGCGAAGGGCAGAGTTCTCAAAGACCTGTTTTCCCTGAAATTTGACCGAATACACAAGCTGGCCGTCCTGCCCTGCCTCTTGCCCTTTGCCGGGCTGCACGGAAAAGCGCAGCGTGAACCGATGATCGGGAGAACTTACCTCTACAGAATTCGATTGCGCGCGACTTAGAGACGCGCTGCCAAAGGCTAGAACAGGAACAAGACTCCAGGCGGAATACTTCCATCGCGACATACTTTTCCCCACTAATCAATGAGAATGAACAAAGTGCATCTGCACAATAGGTGTTTTGAACGGAACGGCTTCCCGCAAGAGAAGCCGTTCCAAATAGTCAGGTCTGCATCTTTAGAACACGTATTTCAACGAAAGCTGGAAAAAGCGCGCATCCGGCGTGTTGTTCTGGAAGAACTTCGGTCCGGAAATCAGACCTCCGGTTGCGTTCATGGAACCGTTCGGCTGTCCCAGCGTCGGGTGGTTCAGCACGTTGAAGGCATCCGCCCGGAACTGCAAATTCTGCTCGTGCCAGGTCGAGAAGCTCTTGAACAACGACATATTCACCTGGTAATAGCCAGGGCCATAGATGTTGTTCTGCGGGCTGCCAAGGAGCGCGATTGCGGTGGCCTTATCGGTGACTGGCGCCTGGAACAAAACCGGAACGCCATCCGGATTCACCGAGCCGACCGGATGTGTGTCATCCGAGATCGTCTCGCCGGGCAACGGGTTGCGGAAAGCGCAAGGGTTGAAGTAGTTCAGCTTCGTTTTGACATTTCCTGGACAGGAGGTAAGGCTCGGGTTGGTTGGATCGGGAGTGCCGCCGCCGGCCAACGGATCGCGGACCGGATAGGCACGCGCGCTGCCTCCAGCTGCCGTGCTGATGTTGGGTGAGACCGTGAACGGTATGCCAGTCTGCGCTGCCCAGGTCAGGCTCGTCGACCAGCCGCCGACCGTTTCATCCGCCAGGCGTGAGTTGTTGAAAAATGCCTTGCCCCTGCCGAACGGCAACTCATAGTTGCCATTGATCGTGAAGCGGTTGCGGACATCGAAGACCGAATTCGTGAATTCGTCAATATACGGAATCAGCGCAGGTTGCCGGTTGCCGATCGCGCTGAACAGGCCACCCGCATCGCTCGCGTCATCCAGGGCGTGCGACCAGGTGTAGGTCGCCAGGAACGACAGGCCATGCGAGTAGCGCTTCTCGATCTTTGCCTGTAACGAATTATAGGTGCTCACGCCGGCGAAATGGACCTGGCCGACTCCCCCAAGGTCCGGGAAAGGATTGAACGGATTGGTGTTGGTACCTGGCCTCCACAGCCCCGGTGCGGTGTTCGGCGCTCCATAAAGCTCCAGGTGGCGGGCAAGGTTGCCCACGTATGTGATGGAAGCGGCAAGATTGGGAGAAATCTGCTGCTGTACGCCGAAGCTGAAATCTATCGTGTAAGGCGGCTTGATTTCCGGATCAATGGAGTGGAAGCCGGGTTGTGAGATGAAAGTCTGCAACTGGCCGCCGTCGGTGGCCGGCAGCAAACCTGCCTGCAGCGTAACGTCCTGCGCAGCCAGCGATGGGCAGTCATCCTGGACGCACGTCGGCGCATAGAAACTCGCCTGGTTGGAATATGGGAAGTTCGCTCCCAGGTTGCCATTGCCTTCTGACTGCAGGCCGCCGTAGAAGATGCCGAAACCACCCCGCACGACCGTATCGGGACGCGCCGAGTATGCGAAACCGATTCGCGGAGCAAAATCGGTCTTCTGTGTCGTCACCAGCCGCTCGTTATTGACGAACTGCACGCTGACGTTGTCTTTCGCCAATGCATTCAGGAACGGCGCGCCCAGGTTGATGTTCTGCTGGCTCTTTGGAAACTGGACGACGCCCGAGCCCGTGCCGATGCCGAGCGGACCGGTCACAACGAAATTGGCCTGCTGTCCAGCGTTCTCCTTGTATGGCTGGAAATAATCGTAGCGGACACCCAGGTTTAGGGTCAGCTTCGGCGTAAGCTTCCAGTCATCCTGCGCATAAGCCGCGTCGTACCACTGTGCGTCGTTGACGTTGGGCGAGACCGAAATCGCCGCATAGTTCTCCTGATCTACCAGCATATCGGCAACGGCCGAACCGGTATTGGCGACGCCGGGCACGCCGGTAAACTGGCCGTCCCAGTGATACTGGCCAAGGTCCGCGGGAGCGTAGATGTAATAAAAGCGGACAGCCTGGAACGAGACGCCGAACTTCAGCGAGTGATTGCCCCATATCTTCGTCACATTGTCCAGGATCTGGTAAACGTTCTGCGATTCCCTGCTGATGCCGGTCGAGCCCCACTGCTGGATCGTGCCATTGACATAACCCGACGGCAGACCGTACTGGCCGGGCTTCAGATCGGATGGTTGCGGACCTAGCCCGAGCGATTGAGCGAGCGTTGGATTGAAAGCATTCGGCTGCTGGAAGTTGAAGACGCCCCAGTTGTAACCGAAACGGAACTCGTTGGCCAGGCTGGGGCTAAAGATGTGGGTCTCGCTGCCCATGAAGTTCATCGCTAAATTGGTGTCGTATTGGCCGCCGTAGCCGCTGCCGTCAAGGATCGGTCCCAGCGGCAGCCCGTTGGTTTTGATCTCGTGCAGGTAGCTGTAGCGCACATAACTCTGGTCTTTCCCGCTGATATTCCAGTCCAGGCGTTGGTCCCACTGAATGATGTTATCGGTGTTGCCGAGGTTAACGAGGTAGTTGTTGTAGAGCTTGCCGTTGTTGGCATTCGGCGCCGGATATAGGTTGAGGATATT
>Ga0335073_10000999_pt1 | contig 37366 bp, 34 predicted proteins | sample Lox_Sample_22_FD_207093 | JGI IMG/M metagenome (GOLD analysis project Ga0335073, IMG submission 207093) | Soil microbial communities from Loxahatchee National Wildlife Refuge, Florida, United States - Lox_Sample_2.2 | ecosystem: Environmental > Terrestrial > Soil > Wetlands | place: USA... | reverse complement strand
CCGCGGCAAGCGTCATGAAGACGTCGCCGGTATCGCGTTCCGGCAAGCCCTGGCTGACCACGCCGGCGACGGTGAAGCTTCGGGTCCGCGCCACCCTGATGACGTTGCCCTCGATGCTCGGCGTCGTCAGCGTGATCCGGTCGCCCGGCTGGAGGCCGAGCCCGTAAGCGAGATTTCCGCCGACCAGAACGGCGTCATCGCCGAGGCCAGAGCCGGAGGCGGGCAGCAGATGGAGGGCGGCCAAGGCGCTCTCGCTCAGGCCGCGCACCGCCGCGCCTGCTGCGCCTTTGGCCGAGGCCAGAACCTGGCCCTCCACCACGGGCCGCACCCCGACGATGCCCGGCAGCCGGGCGAGCTTCCCCACGAGCGCGTCGACATCGCCGATCCTGCCTTGCGGCGTCGCAACCGTGATGTCGCCGCCGAGGCCCATGATCTGACCGAGCAGATCGTCGGCGAAGCCGTTCATCACCGACATGGTGACGATGAGCGCCGCAACCCCGAGGCAGATGCCGAGAAACGAGAAGATGGCGATGACGGAGACAAAGCCTTCCTGACGGCGCGGGCGGAGATAGCGGAACGCCACCAGGCGCGTGAACGCGTCGAAGATCATCGCCGCCGCTCACTCATAACGCAGCGCCTCAACCGGATCGAGCCGCGCCGCGCGCCAGGAGGGATAGACCGTCGCCAGGAAGGAGAGGCCAAAGGCCATGGCCAGCACCAGCGCCACCTCGCTCGCATCGATGCGGGCCGGGAGCTGCGTCAGGAAATAGATCTGGGCGTTGAAGAGATTGACGCCGATGATCGATTGCACGAATTCGCGGATTTGCTCGATATGAGCGGTGAAGGCGAGGCCGAGCGCGAAGCCCAGCAAGGTGCCGACGATGCCGACGCTGGCGCCGCTCAGCATGAAGATGCGCAGCACCATGCCGCGCGTCGCGCCCATGGTGCGCAGGATGGCGATGTCGCGCGTCTTGTCCTTCACCAGCATGATCATGCTGGAGATGATGTTGAACGCCGCCACCAGCACGATCAGCGAGAGGATGATGAACATGACGTTGCGCTCGACCTCGACGGCGCCGAAGAAGGCCGAGTTGCTCTGCTGCCAGTCATAAACGCGGTAGCCGGCGCCGAGCGTCCGGAACAGGGAATAGCCGATGGCGCGCGCCTGATCGGGATTCTGAACGAAGACCTGGAGCGTATTGACCGCATTCGGCAGCTGGAAGAAGAGCTGCGCCGCCGGCAGCGGCATGAAGATGATGCTGCTGTCGTATTCATACATGCCGACCTCGAAGGTGCCGGCGACGCGGTAGGTCTTGACCCGCGGCACGTTGCCGAAGGCGGTGGCGGTGCCGTTGGGCGACAGCAAGGTGACGCTGTCGCCGGGATGGACGCCGAGCTTCACGGCGAGCTTGCTGCCGAGCAGAAGATTGTCGCCGGTGAAGCTCTGCAGCGCGCCCGGCGCGATATGCGCGGCGAGCAGCGCCTCGCCCTTGATGTCGGCCGCGCTCATGCCGCGCACCATGACGCCGGTCGAGCGGCCGCCGGAAGAGGCCAGCACCTGCCCTTCGATCAGCGGATGGACGGCGACCACCCCCGGCACCGCCTTGACGCGGGCGGCGAGCGCGTCGAAATCGGGGATCGAGCCTTGCGCCGCATAAACGCCGAGATGGCCGTTGAGGCCGAGGATGCGGTTCAGCAGCTCGACGCGAAAGCCGTTCATCACCGACATGACGATGATCAGCGTCGCGACCCCGAGCATGATCCCGAGCAGCGAGAAGACGGCGATGACCGAGATGAAGCCTTCCTGCCGGCGCGCGCGCAAATAGCGGAACGCGACCATGCGCTCGAAGGCGTCGAAGGCCATCACTTGCCTCCGAGAAGCGTCACCGCCGCGTCGGGGGAAAGCTCTTGCCGGGCGCCGCCCCGGCGCGTCTTCAGCTCGACCACGCCCTTGTCGAGCCCGCGCGGGCCGATGACGAGTTGGTACGGCAACCCGATCAGGTCCATCGCCGCGAATTTCGCGCCCGGGGAATCGTCGCGGTCGTCATAGAGCACCTCGACGCCGGCCTTGGTCAGCCTCTGGTAGAGATTGTCGGCGGCGGCGGCGCAGCGCGCATCGCTCGCGCGCAGATTGACCAGCCCGACCTTGAAGGGGGCGACGCTCTCCGGCCAGATGATGCCGGCATCGTCGTGGCTCGCCTCGATGATGGCGCCGACGAGGCGCGAGACGCCGATGCCGTAGGAGCCCATCTCGACCGGGATCGGCTCGCCCTTGGCGCCGGCGACCACGGCATTCATCGGCTTCGAGTACTTCGTGCCGAAATAGAAGATCTGGCCGACCTCGATGCCGCGCGCCGCGCGCCGCCGCGCTTCGGGGACCCGAGCCTCGAACTCCGCCGCGTCATGCTTCTCGTCGGTCGCGGCATACCAGCCGGCGATGTAGTCCTGCACCTGGGGCGAGGCCGGATCGATGGTGGCCTCGTCGAGCTGAACGACGTCGCTGTCGAAGAAGAGCTGGCTTTCGCCGGTATCGGCCTGAACATGGAACTCGTGGCTGAGATCGCCGCCGATCGGGCCGGTGTCGGCGCGCACCGGGATCGGCGTCAGCCCCATCCGCTTGAAGGTCTTCATATAGGCGACGAACATGCGGAAATAGGCGGTGACCGACGCCGCCTTGTCGATGTCGAAGGAATAGGCGTCCTTCATCAGGAATTCGCGCCCGCGCATCACGCCGAAGCGCGGCCGCACCTCGTCGCGGAACTTCCACTGGATGTGGTAGAGGTTCTTCGGCAGGTCGCGATAGCTCTTGACGCTATGGCGGAAGATGTCGGTGATCTGCTCCTCGTTGGTCGGGCCATAGAGCATGGCCCGCTCGTGCCGGTCGGTGATGCGCAGCATCTCCTTGCCGTAATCCTCGTAGCGGCCGCTCTCCTGCCAGAGCTCGGCCGGCTGGATCGTCGGCATCAGCACTTCGAGCGCGCCGGCGGCGTCCTGCTCCTCGCGCACGATCTGCTCGACCTTCCGCAGCACCCTGAGGCCGAGCGGCAGCCAGGAATAGATGCCGGCACTGGACTGGCGGATCATGGCGGCGCGCAGCATGAGCCGATGCGAGACGATCTGCGCCTCGCTCGGCGTCTCGCGCAGCAAGGGCAGGAAATAGGCGGAAAGACGCATGGGACCTCAGAGCTGCCGCAGAGAGCCGCGGACTCTAGGGAAGCGGGCGCGCGATGTCTATGCGGGCGGGAGGGTTAATGCCCCTTCGCCTCGTGGCATGCCGCCGCCAGCATGTCCTGCTCGTTCTGTGAGATCGGCTGGCCGTTGAAATAGGCGCGGCCGTCCTGGAGGGTGACGTATCCCACCACCGCCTTGCCGTGGAAAAGGCTCGAATTGGCGGGGATGCCATAGCGCTTCTGCAGGTTGGCGCCGATCTCGATCGGGAGATTGTCGAGCTTCAGCGGCGGGGTCGAGCTCGGCAGGTCGGCGGGGGCCACCGGCTTGCCGTCGACATCGACCCCCGGCGTGTAGTCGGCCCCGGGCACCGCCGCCTCGGCACCGGCGAGGCTCGGGCAGAGCGTCGAGGACATGACCATGCGGCCGTCCTTGGAGACGGAGACGCCGCCAGGCGGCGGCGGTGCCATATCCTCCAGCCCGGGCGGCGGCGTCACCGAGGATTGCGCGAAGGCGGGCACGGCGAAAAGCGCTGCGAGGGCAGCAACGATCGGGCGGAGCATGCGGCGGAATAGTAGCGTAGTTCGAGAGCGTGGGCCATTTCGCAGGATACCATTGGCGTCTTCTGGTTCACCGCGCCGCGTCGAGATGGACCCCCGCTTTCGCGGGGGCGACGGATAATTAAGGCGAATCAAAGTACCCCGTCATTCCCGCGAAAGCGGGAATCCACCGCGGTCGTCAAGGCCTCGCCTTTGTCAAAATCGATTTATTCGCATGCTCTTCCGCGGACAAGGGGATCGCTGATATGTACATTCCCGAGCATTTCAGGGGGAAGCATGCTCGAGCGTTATTTCCGGCTGGCGGAGAACGGTACGACCATCCGCACCGAGGTGGTGGCCGGCGTCACCACCTTCCTCACCATGGCCTACATCATGTTCGTCAACCCGGCGATCCTCGGCGATGCCGGGATGGATCACGGCGCGGTCTTCGTCGCCACCTGCCTCGGCTCGGCGATCGGGACGCTGATCATGGCGCTCTACGCCAATTACCCGCTGGCGCTGGCGCCGGGCATGGGCCTCAACGCCTATTTCACTTATGGCGTGGTCAAGGGCATGCACTACCCCTGGCAGGTGGCGCTGGGCGCCGTCTTCCTCTCGGGGGTGCTGTTCCTGGTGCTGAGCCTGACGCGGGTGCGCGGCTGGATCGCCGATGCCATTCCGCAGTCGCAAAAACTGGCGATCTCGGCCGGGATCGGCCTGTTCCTCGGCATCATCGCGCTCAAGAACGCCGGCATCGTCACCGGTGACCCGGACACGCTGGTGACGCTCGGCAATCTCAAGGCGCCGGCGGCGGTGTTGGCGGTGCTGGGCTTCCTCGCCATGGTGGCGCTCGATGCGCGCCGCGTCCCCGGCGCCATCATCATCGCCGTGCTGGCAACGACCGCCGCGGGCGTGCTGCTCGGGGTCTCGCCCTTTGCCGGCGTTTTCGCGCTGCCGCCGAGCCTGGCGCCGACCTTCCTCAAGCTCGATCTCGCCGGCACCTTCCAGATCGGCCTCGTTACCATCGTCTTCGCGTTCTTCTTCGTCGATCTCTTCGACAATACCGGCACGCTGGTGGGCGTCGCCTACCGCGCCGGGCTCATCGACCGCGACGGCAAGATCCCGCGGCTCCGCCAGGCCTTCCTCGCCGACAGCATCGCAACCATAACGGGTTCCTTGCTCGGTACCTCGACTGTAACGAGTTATATCGAGAGCGCGGCCGGCGTCAGAGCCGGCGGCCGGACAGGCCTGGTCGGTCTCGTCGTCGCCGCGCTCTTTCTGCTGAGCCTTTTCCTCGCACCGCTGGCCGGAACCGTGCCGGGCTATGCCACCGCGCCCGCGCTGTTCTTCGTCGCCTGCCTGATGACGCGCGGCCTCGCCGAGATCGATTGGCAGGACGTGACCGAGTACGCCCCGGCGGTGGTGACCGCGCTGACCATGCCCCTCACCTTCTCCATCGCCAACGGCATCGCCTTCGGTTTCATCGCTTATGCCGCGGTCAAGCTGCTCGCCGGCCGGCCGGCGCAGGCGGGACCGGCGGTCATCGTGCTCGCTGCCCTGTTTCTGATCAAATTCGCGGTGCTGTGAGACGAGATCACCCTTTTTCGCATCCCGGTCACCGAAAATTTAGATGACGGGCCAGACAGAGTTTCGTACACTCCTGTCCGGCTATTCGTCACGCGCCAGACGCGACAAGGCCCAGGTTTAGGGAGGAATTGCCGTTAAGCACCGGTCGGGGGAGAACCCACAAAAACAGACCACGGCTTAACCGCAGCGAGCTTGGCAAGATCAGTTTCTGATCTTGCCTTATTTTTTTGCAGAACGGCGTGGCGCCGCTGCCCGTCCCTTCTCTGCGAGCAGGGTTTGCTCGGTCGCCTGCCAGGGCGGGCCGAGCGCGGCAATCTTCTGGTATACCGGACACCACTCGCGATGCGCGCCGGGGAGGTAGCCGAGGCTCATCAGGAATTCGCCAACGATCTCGCCGCCGGTGAAGCGGAACGTCTTTTTGAAGAGTTTTACCCATTCGGCTTTGGGCAGCGGATGATGCGCATCGAGCCAGGCGGCGAAGGAGCCGTGGCTGTCGCGGATCTCCTGCAGGCGCCGGGCATTGTCGATGGCGGCATCGATCTTGAGCCGGTTGCGGATGATGCGCGCATCCGCCATCAGCCGGCGGTGATCGCGGGCACCGAACCCGGCAACGCGGTCGATGTCGAAACCGGCAAAGGCCTCGTTGAAGGCCGGGCGCTTCATCAGGATGGTGAGCCAGGAAAGTCCGGCCTGGTTGATCTCCAGCACCAGCCGCTCGAACAGCACCCGATCGTCGCGCGCGGGAAAGCCGTATTCGGTCTCGTGATAGGGCCCGTGGAACGGATGGCCGGGCGCCGCATCGCAATAGGAGGCGGTCATGGCTGGCGGAACTGGATCAGGTTGGAGTTGACGAGCGCGAAGACGCCGAGCCAGACCACGATCGCCACCAGGGTCGTGATCCCGGCCTTGAACCATAGCCGCGGATTGGCCGGAGCGCCGGCGGCATGGCCGATATCGCCTTTCTCCACCGGCCGCACGCCGAAGGGCAGCACCGCGAACAGCACCACCCACCAGATGACGACGAAAGAGGCGACGGCCTCGAACCAGTTCATGGCAGGCGGCCGGTCTCGATGGGCGGATGGCGACGGGCGCTCATGGCCGGGTTATCCATAGCGCGGAACGATACGCGTCGAAAGTCCCCCGCGTCCGGCGTCGAGGTTCGTGCGCCATTGATCTGAACCATTCAGCGGTGCAGTCTTGGGAGGCGCTTCGATCAGGTGGAAGCTCCGGGATGCCCGCTTTTCGTGGGCAAAGCCATCGTAGAGAGCGAGACGCGTACATTTCCCCGCGCTTTGGATTTGCTCTAACCGCGACAGGTCAGCCGAGGCTTTGGGAGGTCGGCGATGAAATGCATTCTTGCTGCGGTCGATGGATCGGCAGGGTCGATGCGGGCGGTCGAGTTCGCCGCGACGCTCGCGGCGAAATTCCAGACGGAGCTTGTCCTCGTCGCCGTGGCCGGGCCTGAGAAATTGCCCGACTTCGCGCTGATGGACGTTCAGCGGGATCAGGTGCGCAGCGGTGCCGGTGCGATCGAAGGCATCGCGGAGGGGCTCGCGCGCGACGCTCTAAACAAGGCGCGCAAGCAGGCGCTGGCCTGCGGCGCGGGCTCGGTGCGAGCCGAGCTCCGCTTTGGCGATGCCGCCGACGAAGTCTTGGGTTTTCAGAAGCAAACCGGCGCCGACCTCATCGTCGTCGGCAGCCGCGGACGCGGCCGGCTCGCCGGTCTTCTGCTGGGCAGCGTGTCGCAGAAGATCGCCAACGCAGCGCCGTGCAGCGTCGCCATCGCCCGCTGAGCGCCCGCGCGCCTCAGACCTGCTCGAGCTCCACCAGCGTGCCGCAGAAATCCTTGGGATGGAGGAAGAGCACGGGCTTGTCATGGGCGCCGATCTTGGGCTCGCCATCGCCCAGCACGCGCGCGCCCTGGGCTTTCAGCTGATCGCGCGCGGCGCGGATGTCGTCCACCTCGTAGCAGACATGGTGCATGCCGCCATCGGGGTTGCGGGCGAGGAAATTGCGCACCGGGGACTCCGCGCCGTAGGGCTCGAGCAGCTCGATCTTGGTGTTGTCGAGCGAAACGAAGACCACGGTGACGCCGTGCGCCGGCAAGGTCACCGGTTCGGACACCGTCGCGCCCAGCGTGCCGCGATAGACCGCGGCCGCCTTGCTCACGTCCGGTACGACGATGGCCACGTGGTTGAGCCTGCCGATCATGGTCCGCTCCCGCCAATCCGCACCAGATGTACTTCGGTCACCGGCTTTTTTCCATGCCAGGCGCGCAGCGAGCGCCGCACCGCAAGCCGCGTCGCCTCGCGCAGCGCCGCATCGTCGCGGCGTTCGCGCGGCGGCAGCTCCTCGATCGCTTGCGCCACGCGGGAACGCAGCTCGCCGGTGAGCGCCGCGTCCTCCTCCTCATCGCCGAGCCCGTGCACCGTCACTTGCGGCGGCGCCTGCAGCCGGCCGTCGCGGTCGACGACGATGGTGGCGAGCGCCGCGCCGTTGAAGGTCATGCGCTGACGCGAGCGCAGCGCCTCCGAGCCGACGGCCAGAAGCCGCGTGCCGTCGACGACGAGGCGGCCGGTCGGCACTTCGCCGATGACCGCGGCGGGCCCCGGCGCCAGCTTCACCACCTCGCCATTGCGCGTCACCACGGTCTCGGGCACCTGGCACTCTGCGGCGAGCCGGGCCTGCGCCAGGAGATGGCGCGTCTCGCCATGGACCGGGATCGCGATGCGGGGCCGCACCAGCTGATACATGCGCGTCAGCTCGTCCTGCGCCGGGTGGCCCGAGACATGAACGAAATGGTCGTGCTCGGTAATCACCTCGACGCCGAGCGCCGCCAGGCGGTTCTGCAGCCGCCCGATGGCGCGCTCATTGCCGGGGATGATGCGCGAGGAGAAGATCACCGTGTCGCCCGGCTCGAGCACGATCTGGGGATGGTCGTCCTCGGCGATGCGGGCGAGCGCCGAGCGCGGCTCGCCCTGACTGCCGGTGCAGATGAGCAGCGCCTTGTCCCGCGGCAGATAGGCCGCTTCCTCATCGGTCAAAAACGGCGGCACGTCGTCGAGATATCCGGTCTCGCGCGCGGCATGCTCGATGCGCCAGAGCGAGCGCCCGACCAGCGCCGCGTGCCGGCCATGCGCGGCCGCCGCGGCGGCAGCGGATTCAAGCCGTGCCACGTTGGAGGCGAAGCAGGCGATGACGACGCGGTTCCGGCAGCGTCCGACCAGCTCGATCAGCGATTTGCGGACATCGGCCTCGGAGCCGGCCTCGCCCGGCCGCAGCGCATTGGTGCTGTCGCAGATCATGGCGAGGATGCCGGCCTCGCCGAGCTGACGCAGCCGCACGAGATCGGCGGTATCGCCGACCAGCGGATCGGGATCGAATTTCCAGTCGCCGGTATGGAGCACGGTGCCGAGCGGCGTGCGCAGCACCACAGCATTGGGTTCCGGGATCGAATGGGTGAGCGTCACCAGCTCGATCTCGAACGGACCGACGGTGAAGCGCCCCGACATCGGCACTTCGGTGATCGGCACCTCCTCCTCGAGATCGGCCTCGATCAGCTTTTGCCGCAGCACGGAGGCGGTGAAGGGCGTGGCATAGACCGGGCAGCGCAGCCGGCGCCAGAGATAGGGAATGGCGCCGATATGGTCCTCATGCGCGTGGGTGACGACGAGACCGTCGAGCGTGCCGGCGCGCTCGGTGATGAACCCGGGGTCGGGCATGATGACGTCGACGCCAGGCAGGGTGTCGTCGGCGAAGGATATGCCGCAATCGATCATCAGCCAGCGCCCGCCATAGCCGTAGAGCGACAGGTTCATGCCGATCTCGCCGACGCCGCCCAGCGCCAGGAAGGCGAGCTCGTCGGGCTTGTTGGGGTTTTGCGGCGAAATGCCGTTCATGTCCTTTGATTCCGGTTTCGTTCGTAGATGAGACGCAGACCCCACAGCGTCAAGTTGGGGTCGGTATGTTCGATCACGGCGGTGGCGCCGTTGAACAGCGGCGCCAAGCCGCCGGTGGCGACCACCGCCATCGGCGCGCCGAATTCCTGCTTGATGCGCGTGACCAGCCCCTCGACAAGGCCGATATAGCCCCAGAACAGGCCCGATTGCATGCAGGCGACGGTGTGCTTGCCGATGACGTGCCCGGTGCGCTGGATGGTGACGCTGGGCAGCTTCGCCGCCGCCATATGCAGCGCGGTGAGCGAAAGATTGATCCCCGGCGCGATGACGCCGCCGCAGTAATTGCCGTCCTGGTCGACGACATCGAAGGTCGTGGCGGTGCCGAAATCGACGACGACGAGCGGGCCCTTGAAGCGGTCATGCGCCGCCACGGTGTTCACCAGCCGGTCGGCGCCGACCTCTTCGGGGCGGTCGACCAGCGCCTTGGCGCCGAGCACGACGCCCGGCTCGCCCACCAGCAGCGGCTCGCTGTTGCAGTAGCGCCGGCAGAGGGTCAGCAGATTGAAGTTCGCCTCGGGCACGACGCTGGCGACGATGACGCCGTCGAGGTCCCGCCGCGCCAGACCCTCGAGCGCCAGCAGATGATCGAGCCAGACGACGTATTCATCGGCGGTGCGGCGCGCATCGGTGGCGGCGCGCCAGGCGCCTTTGAGCGCATCGCCGTCCCATACCGAGAACACGGTGTTGGTGTTGTTGGCATTGATGGCGAGCAGCATGACGCCCTCCCCTCCTCTCAGCGCGCGGCCGGGAACACGTCGCCGGCGGTGATGCGGCGCCGCACGGGTCCGCTCTCGAGCAGCAAGGCGCCCTCCTCGTCGAGACCGGCGAAGCGGCCCTCGCTTTCGCCGTCGCCGAGCCGCACGCGGATCGGCTGCCCGAGCCCGTGGGCGCGGGCGAGCCAGGCCTGGCGCAAAGGGGCGAAGCCCTCGCCGAGCCAGCGCTCATACCAGAAGAGGAAGCGCCCGGCGACCTTGGCGAGCATGGTTTCGGGCGCGACCGGCGCCGCGCCGGAGGCCGTCAGCGAAGTCGCCGGCGTCTCGAGGCCGGGGGGAAACGAGACGAGGTTGACGCCAATGCCGACGATGAGCCAGTCGAGCGCGCCGGACGCCGTAGCCTGGGATTCGAGCAGGATGCCGCTGGTCTTGCGCCCATCGATCAGCACGTCGTTCGGCCATTTGTAAGCGAGATCGGCCGCCGGCGGCAGCAGCGGCAGCGCCGCCTCGCCGACGGCGAGCGCGCCGGCAAAGCCGAGCTGCGCTGCGCGGGCCGGCGCGCGCTCCGGACGCAGCAGCATCGACATATAGAGATTGCCCGGCGGCGACACGAAGCTCCGGCCGCGCCGGCCGCGCCCGCCGGTCTGCGCCCCGGCCCAGACGAGCGTGCCCTCGCCCACCCCCCGGGTGGCGCGGCGTTTCAATTCCTCGTTGGTGCTGTCGAGCTCCTCGAAGCGTTCGAGGCGGAAGAAGGCGGGAAGACGGTTTCCGTCGCTCATCCCGGAAAGAGCGTGGCGCTGGCCATCTCGGCGCTGCCGACGAGCGGCGCGGGAAACAAGACGAAGAGCAGGATCACCGCGGTGGAGATCAGCAGCACCGCTTGCATCTCGCGGCCGATGCCGAGGTCGAAGGCGGGCGCCGGCTCGTCGAAATACATGACCTTGACGATGCGGAGATAGTAGTAGGCGCCGACCACACTCGTGACCACGCCGATCACCGCGAGCCAGAACAGCCGCGCATCGATCGCCGCCATGAAGATATAGAATTTGGAGAAGAAGCCGGCGAGCGGCGGCACGCCGGCGAGCGAGAACATGAACACGAACAGCGCCGCCGCCAGCATCGGCCGCGTCCGCGCCAGCCCGGCGAGATCCTGGATGTTCTCGACCAGCTTGCCGTCCCGCCGCATCGACAGGATGACGGTAAAGGCGCCGATATTCATGAAGAGATAGATCGCCATATAGATGAGGATGCCGCGCACTCCGGCAGGGGTACCGGCGGCGAGTCCGATCAGGGCATAGCCGACATGACCGATCGAGCTGTAGGCCATCAGGCGCTTGATGTTGCGCTGATTGAGGGCGGCGAAGGAGCCGAGCAGCATCGAGGCGACGGCGATCGCCATGATGATCTGCTGCCATTGGTCGATGAGCGAGCCGAAGGCATAGACCATGACGCGGACGAACAGGGCCAGCGCCGCGATCTTGGGAGCGGTCGAGAAAAAGGCGGTGACCGGTGTCGGCGCGCCTTCGTAGACGTCGGGCGTCCACATATGGAAGGGCACCGCCGAGACCTTGAAGGCAAGCCCGACCACGACGAAGACGATGCCGACGACGAGCCCGGTGGAGATGGTCGAGACGTCGAGGCTGTGCGCCAAAGTGTCGAAATTGGTGGTGCCGGCGAAGCCGTAGACCAGCGAGGCGCCGTAGAGCAGCATGCCGGAGGACAGAGCGCCGAGGACGAAGTATTTGAGCCCCGCCTCGCTCGACCGGGTCTGGTCGCGCTGGAAGCTGGCGACGACGTAAAGCGGCAGGTTCTGCAGCTCGAGGCCGATATAGAGCGAGATGAGATCGTTGGCGGTGATCATCATCAGCATGCCGGTGGTCGCGAGCAGCACCAGCACCGGAAATTCGAACCGCGCCACCCCTTCGCGCTCGTTGAAGCGCATCGCCATGACGATCGAGAAGGCGGCGCCGAGCAACACCAGCACGCTCATGAAGACGCCGAAGCCGTCGGTGACGAGCATGCCGTAAAGGCTCACCTGCCGCTCGCTGCCGAAGCCGGTGACCAGCGCCAGGGTGGCGATCAGCACGACGACGCTGAGCCAGGCGATCTCGCGTGCGACGTAATGGCCGTGCTGGAAGACGCCGAGGATCAGCAGCGCCATCGCGCTCCCCGCGAGGAACATCAGAGGAAGCGCCGGCAGGAAATTGGGCAGCGTTTGCATCGCCTAGCGCTCCGCGAGCTTCGCCGCCGCGTTCTCATGGAGCGAGAGCTGAATATGCTCCACGAGCTTGGCGATGGACGGTTGCATGGGCTTCAGGAAGGAGCTCGGATAGATCCCCATCCACAGGACGACGGCGATCATCGGCGCGAAGATCGCGACCTCGCGCCAATGGAGGTCGAGCATGGTGCGCACATCGGCACGGGTGATGACGCCAAAGATGATCCGGCGATAGAGGTAGAGCATATAGGCGGCGCTCAGGATCGTGCCGGTGGTGGCGAAGAACGCGACCCAGGTATTGATCTCGAAGGTGCCGAGCAGCGAGAGGAACTCGCCGACGAAGCCGCTGGTGCCGGGCAAGCCGATCGACGCCAGCATGAACACCATGAAAACGGTCGCGTATTTCGGCATGTTGTCGGCGAGCCCGCCATAGCGCGCGATCTCGCGCGTGTGCAGCCGATCGTAGACGACGCCGACGCAGAGGAAGAGCGCGGCCGAGACGATGCCGTGGCTCAGCATCTGGATCATCGCGCCCTGCAGCGCCTCCGAGGTCATGGCGAAGGTGCCCATGGTGACGATGCCCATATGTGCCACCGAAGAATAGGCGATGAGCTTCTTCATGTCCTCCTGGGCGAGCGCCACCAGCGAGGTGTAGATGATGGCGACGACGCTGAGGGTGAAGATCAAGGGGGCGAGCTGGTGCGCGGCGACGGGGAAGAGCGGCAGCGAGAAGCGGATGAAGCCGTAGCCTCCCATCTTCAGCAAAACGCCGGCGAGGATGACCGAGCCGGCGGTCGGCGCCTCGACATGCGCGTCCGGCAGCCAAGTATGGACCGGCCACATCGGCACCTTGACGGCAAAGGATGCGAAGAAGGCGAGAAAGAGCCAGGTCTGAAGCGACACGGGCAGGCCGCGGTTCAACGCGTCGACGATGTCGGTCGAGCCGATCTGGTAGTAGATCACCAGGATGCCGAGCAGCATCAAGACGGAGCCGAGGAAGGTATAAAGGAAGAACTTGAACGCCGAATAGACGCGCCGCGGACCACCCCAGACGCCGATAATGACGAACATCGGGATCAGCACGCCCTCGAAGAAGATGTAGAAGACGACGAAATCGAGCGCGCAGAAGAGGCCGACCAAGAGCGTTTCCATGACCAGAAACGCGCACATGTATTCCTTGACCCGGACCTTGATCGACTCCCAGCTCGCGACGATGCAGATCGGCATCAGGAAGGTCGACAGCAGGATGAAGAAAAGCGAGATGCCGTCGATGCCGAGGTGATAAGCGATATGGAAGCCGGGCAGCCAGGGCGCCGACTCGACGAACTGGAAATCGGCCTGGTTCGGGTCGAAATAGGCCCAGATCACCAGCGACAAAGCGAGGTCGATGAGCGAGGTCCAGAGCGCGATCCAGCGCGCGTTGCGCGCGACATCCGCCTCGGCGCCGCGCAGCACGAGGATGAAGACGACGCCGACCAGCGGCAGGAAGATGGTGAGCGTCAGCAGCGGCCAGTTCTGCATGGCGCGGCTCAGCCCCCGATCTGCCGCAGGAGATACCAGGAGACAAGCAGCACCACGCCGATCAGCATGACGAAGGCGTAGTGATAGAGGTAGCCCGTCTGCAGCCGGCTCGCGCGCACCGCAAGGCGCGTCGCGGTCGCGGCGACACCGTCGGGTCCGAGCCCGTCGATGACCGCGCCGTCGCCGGTCTTCCAGAACTCGGCCCCGAGCGCCATCACCGGCCGGACGATGGTGGCGTCGTACAGCTCATCGAAATACCACTTGTTCAGCAGGAAGCGGTAGATCGCGCGGAAGCGATGCGCCACGATCGCCGGGATCCCGGGCTGCCAGATATAGGCAATCCAGGCCACGGCGATGCCGCTAAGGCCCATCACCAAGGGCAAGGTCTCGACCCAGGCCGGCAGCTGATGGGCCGCCACCGCCGCAAGGCTGGCATGCTGCGGCAGCACCAGGATCGAATCGCGCCAGAAATTATCGCGCCCCGGGCCGACGAAGTCGTTATAGCCGAGCCAGCCGGCGAAGATCGCGCCCGCCGCCAGCACGAACAGCGGCAGGATCATCACCTTGGGCGATTCATGGACGTGGTGCAGCACCTCGGGCTCGGCCCGCGGCTTGCCATGGAACGTGAGGAAAATCAGGCGCCAGGAATAGAAGGCGGTGAGGAAGGCGGCCAAGGTGCCGAGCCAGAAGGCGTAGTGGCCGAAAGCGGTACCCGCGGCCCAGGCCGATTCGATGATCGCGTCCTTGGAGAAGTAGCCGGCAAAGGGCGGGATGCCGGCGAGCGCCAAGCTGCCGATCCACATCAGCGCATAGGTCACCGGCACCAGCCGCCAGAGGCCGCCCATCTTGCGCATGTCCTGCTCGCCCGACATGGCGTGGATCACCGAGCCCGAGCCCAGGAACAGCAGCGCCTTGAAGAAGGCATGGGTCATGAGGTGGAAGATCGCCGCCGAATAGGCCGAAACGCCGGCGGCGAAGAACATGTAGCCGAGCTGGCTGCAGGTGGAATAGGCGATGACGCGCTTGATGTCGTTCTGCGCCATGCCGATGGTGGCGGCGAACATCGCGGTGGTGCCGCCGACGACGCAGACCACCGCGAGCGCGATCGGCGCGTATTCGAAGAGCGGCGAGAGCCGCGCCACCATGAAGACACCCGCGGTCACCATGGTGGCGGCATGGATCAGGGCGGAGACCGGCGTCGGACCCTCCATCGCGTCGGGCAGCCAGACATGGAGACCGATCTGCGCCGATTTGCCCATGGCGCCGACGAAGAGCAGGATGCAGGTGACGGTGAGCGCATCCACCTGCCAGCCGAGGAAGGTGAAGCTGGTATGGGCGAAATTGGGGGCGGCGTCGAAGACGGTGCCGAAATGCAGCGAACCGAACAGCGCGTAGACGGCAAAGATGCCGAGCGCGAAGCCGAAATCGCCGACGCGGTTGACGACGAAGGCCTTGATCGCCGCGGCGTTCGCCGCGGGCCGGTCGTACCAGAAACCGACCAGCAGGTAAGAGCAGAGGCCGACACCCTCCCAGCCGAAGAACAGCTGCACGAAATTGTCGGCGGTGACCAGCATCAGCATGAAGAAGGTGAAGAAGCTGAGATAGGCCATGAAGCGCGGGATGCCCTTGTCATGTGCCATGTAGCCGATGGAATAGATGTGAACCATCGACGAGACGACGGTCACCACCGCTACCATCACGGCGCTCAGGGGATCGAAGCGCAGCGCCCATTGCACCTGCAGCTCGCCGGTATCGATCCAGGTGAAGAGCTGGGTCGTGGTGCTGTGGCCGTTGAACACGACGTCGATGAAGATCAGCACGCCGAACACGGCGGAGAGCAGAAGGCCCGCGCAGGCGACGAGCTGTGCGCCGCGGTCGCCGATCCAGCGGCCGAAGAAGCCAGCGATGAACGCGCCCAGAAGCGGCAGGAAGATGGCTGCGACCGTCACCGGATTAGCCCTTCATCAGGTTGATGTCTTCGACGGCGATGCTGCCGCGGTTGCGGAAATAGACGACGAGGATGGCAAGCCCGATCGCCGCCTCGGCCGCCGCGACGGTGAGCACGAACATGGCGAAGACCTGACCGACGAGGTCGTGCAAAAAGGCGGAGAAGGCGACGAAATTGATGTTGACCGCGAGCAGGATGAGCTCGATCGACATCAGGATGATGATGACGTTCTTGCGGTTGAGAAAGATGCCGAAGATGCCCAGCGTGAACAGGATCGCGGCAACGGTGAGGTAGTGGGCGAGACCGATCTCCAGCATCGACGTCACACTCCCTCCCGCGGCCGGACCTTGACGATCTCGAGCGTCTCGGCGCGCCGGCGTCCGACCTGCCGGGCGATATCCTGCTTGCGCACCCCCTCGCGCGCCCGCAAGGTCAGCACGATGGCGCCGACCATGGCGACGAGCAAGATCATTCCCGCTGCCTGGAAGACATAGACATAGCGGGTGTAAAGCAGCTGCCCCAGCGCCACGGTGTTGGTGACCGCGGTCGGCGACGGCGTCGGCGCGGCGATCGCCTTCGCCACGTCGGGCGCCACCGCCCAGGCGCCGAAGATCAGCAGCAGCTCGACGAACAGCACGATGCCGATCACCACGCCGATCGGCAGGTATTGCAGGAAGCCCTGGCGCAGCTCGACGAAGTCGATGTCGAGCATCATGACGACGAAAAGGAAAAGCACCGCCACCGCGCCGACATAGACGATGACGAGGATGAGCGCCAGGAACTCGGCGCCCATCAGCACGAAGAGCCCGGCGGCGTTGAAGAAGGCGAGGATGAGGAAGAGCACGGAATGGACGGGATTGCGCGAGGCGATCACCATCACGCCGGACGCCACCGTGATCGCGGCGAAGAGGTAGAAGCAGATGGCCTGGACGATCATGGGCGCGGCTCAGCGATAGGGCGCGTCGAGCGCAATGTTGTGCGCGATCTCCGCCTCCCAGCGATCGCCATTCGCCAGCAGCTTGTCCTTGTCGTAGAAGAGCTCCTCGCGCGTCTCGGTGGCGAACTCGAAATTCGGCCCTTCGACGATGGCATCGACCGGACAGGCCTCCTGACAGAAGCCGCAATAGATGCATTTCGTCATGTCGATGTCGTAGCGCGTGGTGCGGCGGCTGCCATCCTCGCGCGGCTCGGCCTCGATGGTGATGGCGAGCGCCGGGCAGATCGCCTCGCACAACTTGCAGGCGATGCAGCGCTCCTCGCCGTTGTGATAGCGGCGGAGCGCATGCTCGCCGCGGAAGCGCGGCGAGAGCGGCCCCTTCTCATAGGGATAATTCAAGGTGACCGGCCGCTTGAACATGTAGCGGAAGGTCATCATCAGGCCGGAGGCCAGCTCGGAGAGAAGAACGGCGCGCGCGCCACGATCGAGAAATGCCATGGTCGCTCCTTATGTCGGCAGCCAGCCCATGCTCACCAGGACGCCGGCCGTCAGCACGAGCCAGAACAGCGACAACGGCAGGAACACCTTCCAGCCGAGGCGCATGAGCTGATCATAGCGGAATCGCGGCATGGTGGCGCGCACCCAGAGGAAGCAGAAGAGCACGAAGGCGACCTTGAGGGCGAACCAGAAGCCGCCCCAGAGATGCGCGCCAAGCCCGGTGAAGGGCTCGATGTTGAAGGGTGCGAGCCAGCCGCCGAGGAACAGGATGGCGGTCATCGCGCTCATCAGGATCATGCTGCCATACTCGCCGAGATAGAAGAGCGCGAAGGCCATCGCCGAATACTCGACGAAGAAGCCGGCGACCAGCTCGCTCTCGCCCTCCGGCAGATCGAAAGGCGAGCGGTTGGTCTCGGCGAGCACCGAGACGAAGAAGACGATGAACATCGGCAGCAGCGGAATGCAGTACCAGATCTTGCGCTGCGCCAAGACGATGTCGGTGAGGTTGAGCGAGCCGGCGCAGAGCAGCACCGAGACGATCACAAAGCCCATCGACACTTCGTAGGAGACCATCTGCGCCGCCGAGCGCAGCGCGCCCAGGAAGGCGTATTTGGAGTTCGACGACCAGCCCGCCATGACGATGCCGTAGACGCCGAGCGAGCTGATGGCGAAGAGGTAGAGGATGCCGACATTGATGTTGGCGAGCACCACGCCGTTGGAGAACGGGATGACCGCCCAGGCGAGGAGGCTGAGGCCGAAGGTGAGGATGGGCGCGGCGATGAAGACGACGCGATTGGCGCCGCTCGGGATCACTGTCTCCTTCAGCAGCAGCTTCAGCCCGTCGGCAAAAGGCTGCCACAGGCCGAAGGGGCCGACGACGTTGGGACCTTTGCGGATCTGCGCCCAGGCCAGCACCTTGCGCTCGGCATAGGTGAGATAGGCGATCGCGATCAGCACCGGCACGACGATCACCAGGATCTGGACGATCATCACCAAGCCGGGAACGACGTATCCCTGCAGCAGATTACCCATGGGTGCCCGTCTTCCCCGCCGCGTCGCCCGCGAAGATGGCGGCGCATTTGGCCATGGTCGGCGAGGCGCGGCTGATCGGATCGGCGCGGTAGAAATCGGCGATGGGATAGGCGAAGGGCGCGGCTTGCAGCGGGCCGGGCGTGCCGAAGCTGCCCCACGCGGCCGCCGTCGCCTCGTCGATCGCGGCGAAGACCGGATTGACCGCGATCATGCGCTTTCTGAGCTGCACCAGCGAATCATAAGGCAGCTTCCGGCCCAAAGCTTCGGAGAGCGCGCGCAGGATCTTCCAATCCTCGCGCGCATCGCCCGGCGGGAAGACGGCGCGGCGGCCAAGCTGAGCGCGGCCTTCGGTGTTGACGTAGCAGGCATCCTTCTCGGTATAGGCGGCGCCCGGCAGCACGACATCGGCGCGGCGCGCGCCGGCATCGCCGTGATGGCCCTGATAGATGACGAAAGCCTTGCCGAACCAGCTCGCATCGATCTCGTCGACGCCGAGGAGATAGAGAATCTCGATCTCGCCGGTCTCGCATCCCTTGAGGATGCCGGCGGTATCGCGCCCGCCCGGACCCGGCACGAAGCCGAGATCGAGCCCGCCGACGCGCGCTGCCGCAGTATGCAGCACGTTGAAGCCGTTCCAGCCCTCGCGCACCAGCTTGGCGCGCTCGGCCAGCTGCCGCGCCAGCGCCAGGATGGTGGCACCGTCGGGCCGCGCCAGCGCTCCCTGCCCCAGGATCAGCATCGGGCTCTTGGCCGCGCCGAGCGTCTCGGCCCAGGGATGCTTGCCCTCGGCCAGCGCCGCCAAGGTCTCGGGCCCGGTGCCCAGCATGGTGATGGGGAAGGTCGGATCGAGCGCCGGCCCGATCGCCGCTGCGTGGAAGCCGCCATGCAGCCAGCGCTTGCGCAGCCGTGCATTGATGATCGGCGCCTCGCGCCGGGGATCGCTGCCGATGAGCAGACAAAGATCAGCCTTCTCGATGCCGGCGATGGTGGTGTTGAAGAGGTAGCCGGCGCGGCACGCGGGATCGAGCGCCGCGCCGTCCTGCCGGCAATCGAGATGAGGCGAGCCGAGCGCCGCCATCAGTTCCTTGAGGGCGAGCATCGCCTCGCAATCGACGAGATCGCCGGCAAGCGCGGCGATGCGGCTGCCGGGAATGCCGGAGAGCCGGGTGGCGATGGCGGCAAAGGCGTCGGCCCACTCGACCTCGACGAGCTTGCCGTTCTGCCGCAGATAGGGCCGGTCGAGACGCTGGCGGCCGAGCCCGTCGACGGCGAAGCGGGTCTTGTCGGAGATCCACTCCTCGTTCACATCCTCGTTGAGCCGCGGCAGCACGCGCAGCGCCGCCGGGCCGCGGCTGTCGACGCGGATATTGCTGCCGACGGCATCGAGCACGTCGACGGATTCGGTCTTGCGCAGCTCCCACGGGCGGGCGACGAAGGCGTAGGGCTTCGAGGTCAGCGCGCCGACCGGGCAGAGATCGATGATGTTTGCAGAGAGCTCGGAGCCGAGCGCGCGCTCGATATAGGTCGAGATCTCCATATTCTCGCCGCGGCCGGTGGCGCCGAGCTCTTCGATGCCGGCGACGTCGGTCAGGAAACGGACGCAGCGCGTGCAGTGAATGCAGCGCGTCATGCTGGTGGCGACGAGCGGCCCGAAATCCTTGTCCTTGACCGCGCGCTTGTTCTCGAGGAAGCGGCCGCGGTCGAAACCATAGGCCATGGCCTGGTCCTGCAGATCGCACTCGCCGCCCTGATCGCAGATCGGGCAATCGAGCGGATGGTTGATGAGCAGGAACTCCATGACGCCGTTCTGGGCTTTCTTCGCCTTCTCGCTGTTGGTATGGATCACCATGCCTTCGGCGGCGGGCATGGCGCAGGAGGCGATCGGCTTCGGCGCCTTCTCCTGCTCGACCAGGCACATGCGGCAATTGCCGGCGATCGCCAGGCGCTCGTGGTAGCAGAAATGCGCCACCTCGACGCCGGCCTGCTGGCAGGCCTGCAGCACCGTCGTGCCCGGCGGCACCTCGACCGCGATTCCGTTGATGGTGAGCTTCGGCATCGAGCTGTCCCTCTAAGCCGCGCGCCGCGCTGCGGCTTCGCGGTATTCCTTGATGCGCCGCTCCATCTCGGGGCGGAAATGGCGGATGAGGCCCTGGACCGGCCAAGCGGCGGCATCGCCGAGCGCGCAGATGGTATGCCCCTCGATCTGGTAGGAGACGTCGAGCAGCGCGTCGATCTCCTCGACCGAGGCATTGCCCTTCACCATGCGCTCCATGACGCGCCACAACCAGCCGGTGCCCTCGCGGCACGGCGTGCATTGGCCGCAGCTCTCATGCTTGTAGAATTTCGAGAGCCGCGCGATCGCTTTGACGATGTCGGTCGACTTGTCCATGACGATGACGGCGGCGGTGCCGAGCCCGCTCTTGACGTCGCGCAGCGCGTCGAAATCCATCAGCACGGTGTCGCAGATCGATTTCGGAATGACCGGTACGGACGAGCCGCCCGGGATAATGCCGAGCAGATTGTCCCAGCCGCCGCGCACGCCGCCGGCATAGGTGTCGATGAGCTCGCGAAGCGGGATGCTCATCGCCTCTTCGACGTTGCAGGGCTTCGCGACATGGCCCGAGATGCAATAGACCTTGGTGCCTTCGTTCTTCGGCCGGCCGAAGCCGGCGAACCACGAGGCGCCGCGGCGCAGGATGGTCGGCGCGACGGCGATGGTCTCGACATTATTGACCGTGGTCGGGCAGCCATAGAGCCCGACCGCCGCCGGAAAGGGCGGTTTCAAGCGCGGCTGGCCCTTCTTGCCCTCGAGGCTTTCGAGCAGCGCCGTCTCTTCGCCGCAGATATAGGCGCCGGCGCCGCGATGGAGATAGAGCTCGAAATCATAGCCGGAGCCGCAGGCATTCTTGCCGATGAGGCCGGCGGCGTAGGCCTCCTCGATCGCCGTCTCGAGATGCTTTGCCTCGTTGACGAACTCGCCGCGGATATAGATGTAGCAGTGATGAACACCCATGCCGACGCTGGCGAGGAGGCAGCCTTCGACCAGCTTCTGCGGGTCGTGGCGGATGATGTCGCGATCCTTGCAGGTGCCGGGCTCGGATTCATCGGCATTGACCACGAGATAGGTCGGCCGGTCGCTCTGCTTGGGCATGAAGGACCATTTGACGCCGGTCGGGAAGCCGGCGCCGCCGCGGCCGCGCAGCCCCGAATTCTTCACCTCGTTCACGATCCAGTCGCGGCCCTTGAGGATCAAATCCTTGGTGCCATCCCAGTCGCCGCGCGCCAAGGCGCCGGGGAGATGCCAGTCATGGACGCCGTAGAGATTGGTGAAGATGCGGTCCTTGTCGCTGAGCATCAGCGCTTTACTCCCGCCAAGGAGGGATCGATGAGCACCTGCGGGCCGCCGACCGGCGCCGAGGTCTGGCGTCCGATGACCGAGCCCGGCTTCGGTGTCTCGCCGCGCTTCAGCGCGTCGATCAGCCGCTCGGTCGCGGGGCCGTCGAGGTCTTCGTAGAAATCGTCATTGACCTGGATGATCGGCGCGTTGACGCAGGCGCCGAGGCATTCGACCTCGGCGAGCGTGAACAGCCCGTCCGGCGTCGTCTCGCCGATGGTGACGCCGAGCTTCTTCTCGCACGCCTTGACCACCTCGTCCGAGCCCCGGAGCCAGCACGGCGTCGTCGTGCAGATCTGGAAGAAATGCTTGCCGACCGGCCGCAGGTTGAACATGGAATAGAAGGTCGCGACCTCGTAGACGCGGATGTGCGGCATGTGCAGCATGTCCGCGACCACGTCCATCGCCGCGCGCGGCAGCCAATCGTCGTGCTGGCGCTGCGCCAGATCGAGCAGCGCCAGCACCGCGCTCGCCTGCCGCCCCGGCGGGTATTTGGCGATATGCGCCTGCGCCTTCGCCAGATTTTCCGGCGTGAAGGCGAAGCTCGCCGGCTGCGCGACGGGCGCGTCGTTGGCTTCGCTCATCGGTCGATGCTCCCGAAGACGATGTCCATCGAGCCGATGATGGCGACGACGTCGGCCAGCATGTGGCCGCGGCCGATGAAGTCGGTGCTTTGCAAGAAGGCGAAGTCGGGGCAGCGGATCTTGCAGCGATAGGGCCGGTTGCTGCCGTCGGCGACGAGATAGACGCCGAACTCGCCCTTGGGCGCCTCGGTCACGGCGTAGGTCTCGCCCGCCGGCACGTGGTAGCCCTCGGTATAGAGCTTGAAATGGTGGATGAGGGCTTCCATCGAGTTCTTCATCTCGCCGCGCGGCGGCGGCGACACCTTGCGGTCATTGACCCTGACCGGGCCGCCCGGCATCTGCGCCAGCGCCTGGCGGATGATCCGGAGCGATTGCCGCATCTCTTCGAGGCGCACGAGATAGCGGTCCCAGCAATCGCCGTGCTTGCCGATGGGCACGTCGAATTCCATCGTCTCGTAAGCGTCGTAGGGCTGCGCCTTGCGCAGATCCCAGGCGATGCCCGAGGCGCGCAGCATCGGGCCGGTCAGCCCCCAATCGATGGCGTCGGCGGCGCTGACCTTGCCGATATCGACGGTACGCTGCTTGAAGATGCGGTTCTCGGTCAGCACCACCTCGATGCTGTCGAGCACGCGCGGGAAGGTGTCGCACCAGGCGAGGATGTCGTCGGCGAGCCCGGCCGGCATGTCCTGATGCACGCCGCCCGGACGAAAATAGGCCGAATGCAGCCGGGCGCCGCAGACACGCTCGTAGAACTCCATCAGCTTCTCGCGCTCCTCGAAGCCCCAGAGGAAGGGGGTGAGCGCGCCGACATCGAGGCCGAAGGCGCAGATGTTGAGGAGATGGTTGAGGATGCGCGTGATCTCGGCGTAGAGCACCCGGATATACTTGGCGCGCGGCGGCGGCTCGATGCCGAGCAGGGTCTCGACCGCGAGCGCATAGCTGTGCTCCATGCACATCGGCGAGACATAGTCGAGCCGGTCGAAATAGGGCACCGCCTGCAGATAGGTCTTGTACTCGATCAGCTTCTCGGTGCCGCGATGGAGCAGCCCGATATGCGGATCGGCGCGCTGCACCACCTCGCCATCCATTTCGAGGACGAGGCGCAGCACGCCATGGGCCGCGGGGTGCTGCGGCCCGAAATTCATGGTGAAGCTCTTGATCCGGGCTTCGGCTTCGGCGGCGATGCTCATTTTTCGCCTTCCCCCGCTTTCGCCTTCTCGTCCCCGGGCAGCACGTGGTCCATGCCTTCCCAGGGCGACAGGAAATCGAAACTGCGGAATTCCTGCTTGAGTCGCACCGGCTCATAGACCACGCGCTTCTGGTCCTCGTCGTAGCGCACTTCGACATAGCCGGTGAGCGGAAAGTCCTTGCGCAGGGGATGGCCTTCGAAACCGTAATCGGTGAGGAGGCGGCGCAGATCGGGATGGTCGGAGAAGTAGATGCCGAAGAGATCCCAGGCCTCGCGCTCGAACCAGCCGGCGGCGCTGTAGACCGAGGCGACCGACGGCACGGCGTTCACCTCGTCCGTCCGCACTTTGACACGGATGCGCTGATTGAGCTTCAGACTGAGGAGGTTGTAGACTACGTCGAAACGTTCCGGCCGGTCGGGATAGTCGACGCCGCACAGCTCGGAGAGCAGCGCGAAAAGACAGCGCGGATCATCGCGCAGGAAGGTCAGAACCGGGACGATCGCCTCGCGCCTGACGCGGATGATGAGCTGATCGTGGAGAATCTCACTTTCGAGCACGTGCTGCGGCAGCGCCGCCGCGACGTGATCACCGAGCTCCTTCAGCGTCTGAGGCATGGCGGTTCCGATCCCTCAGCGCGCGAAGACGCGTTCGCGCCGGATCTTCTTCTGCAGCTGCAGAACGCCGTAGAGCAGCGCTTCGGCGGTCGGCGGGCAGCCCGGCACGTAGATGTCGACGGGCACGACGCGGTCGCAGCCGCGCACGACGGAATAGGAATAGTGATAGTAGCCGCCGCCATTGGCGCAGGAGCCCATCGAGATCACCCAGCGCGGCTCCGACATCTGGTCATAGACCTTGCGCAGCGCCGGCGCCATCTTGTTGGTGAGCGTGCCGGCGACGATCATCACGTCGGATTGGCGCGGGCTCGGCCGGAAGACCACGCCGAAGCGGTCGAGATCATAGCGCGAGGCGCCGGTGTGCATCATCTCGACGGCGCAGCAGGCAAGGCCGAAGGTCATCGGCCAGAGCGAGCCGGTGCGCGCCCAGTTGACGACTTTGTCCAGCTTCTCGAGCTGGGTGACGAGAAAGCCCTTGTCGCGGACCTCCTCGGTCATGCCGCGCAGCACCGCCTCGGCGGTCGCGGTATCGGGCGTGGTGGTCACTCCCATTCGAGCGCCCCTTTCTTCCACTCGTAGATGAAACCGACGGTCAGTACTGCCAGGAATACGATCATCGACCAGAAGCCGAACAGGCCGATCTTGCCCAGCGACACCGCCCAGGGAAACAGGAAGGCGACTTCGAGGTCGAAGATGATGAACAGGATCGAGACGAGGTAAAAGCGCACATCGAACTTATTGCGCGCATCGGCGAAGGGCTCGAAGCCGCATTCATAGGGCGAGAGCTTTTCGGAATCCGGCTTCTGCCGCGCGACGATGAGCGAGGCGACCACGAAGATCGTGCCGAGCGCGAAAGCGACGGCGATGAAGAGCAGGATGGGAAGGTATTCGCGCAGCAAGCTGTCCATGCGCACTCCTCAGGCGTTCGGTGCTGCAATCCGAAGGGTGCTGTGTCGCCGCGGCACCAGCGCGAGGTCGGGCCAAAGCGTCAACGCCACCCCCGGGGACATATGGGTCTCGCTTGCAAGATGGGAACACCCAGGTCGCCGAGATGGCGGGAGTGACGGGGCTCGAACCCGCGGCCTCCGGCGTGACAGGCCGGCGCTCTAACCAACTGAGCTACACCCCCGCAGAATCCGCTCCGCGGCGACGGTTACTAGACCCGCAAGCCGTGAAGTGTCAAGCATCTGGGGCCGCACGACCGCGGCGGCGGGACCAAATCCTGCGAAGCGCGCAGCGCGAAGCAGGATGGTGGGCGATGAGGGATTCGAACCCCCGACCCCCTCGGTGTAAACGAGATGCTCTACCGCTGAGCTAATCGCCCTAGAGGCCGGCGGCACCATAGCACAACCGGCGGCAGAGGGAGTGCGCGTCCTGCAGCGGCTACTGCACCGCGTCCTTGAGTTGCTTGCCGGCGCGGAATTTCGGCAGCTTGGACGCGGCGATGGCGATCTTCTCGCCGGTCCGGGGATTGCGCCCCTCGGAGGCCGCACGTTGCGTAACGGTGAAGGTGCCGAATCCCACGAGGCGCACCTCGCTGCCCTTCTTCAACTCGCCCGTGATGCAATCGAAGACGGCGTCCACCGCCTTCTCCGCTTCCTGCTTCTTGAGCCCGGTCGAGTTGGCGACGGCATCGACGAGTTCATTCTTGTTCACGAGCGCCCCCTGGCTTGATGCGTCGGTCGTATGTTTCGCGCGGCAGTCTAGATCGCGCTTCTCGGCGCCGTCAATTCCCGAGGTCGCAGATTTCCGCGCTTTCGAGACAAGGCCGAGACGCCGACGCCGCCATCCCGGAGGGAATGGCGGCGTCGATAAATCGCCTCAATTCAACCTTAGTGCGTGACCAGACCCGGCCGCTCCTCGTCGCTCTTGGGCGGCAGCACCCGCGGCTCGGCGTCCTCGGTCCATTCGATCGGCTCGGGCGGGCGCACCAGCGCGTTCTTCAGCAGCTCGTCCGACGATCCGACCGGGATGATGGTGAGGCCGCGCTTCACGTTGTCGGGAATCTCGGCGAGATCCTTCTCGTTCTCCTTCGGGATCAACACCGTCTTCAAGCCGCCGCGCAAGGCCGCGAGCAGCTTCTCCTTGAGCCCGCCGATCGGCAGCACCCGGCCGCGCAGCGTAATCTCGCCGGTCATGGCGATGTCCTTGCGCACGGGGATGCCGGTCAGCACCGAGACGATCGACGTCACCATGGCAACGCCGGCGGAAGGGCCGTCCTTGGGCGTCGCGCCCTCCGGAACGTGGACGTGGATGTCTTTCTTCTCGAAGATCGTCGGCGGGATGCCGAAGGCGAAGCTGCGCGACTTGACGTAGCTTTCCGCCGCCTGCACCGATTCCTTCATCACGTCGCCGAGCTTGCCGGTCGCCGTCACCTTGCCCTTGCCGGGCACGGTGACCGCTTCGATCGACAGCAACTCGCCGCCGACCTCGGTCCAGGCAAGGCCGGTGGTGACGCCGACAAGATCGGTCTCCTCGACCTCGCCGAAGCGGAAGCGCCGGACGCCGGCAAACTTCTCGAGATTGCGCCGCGTTACCGTGATCTTGTTGAGCTTGCGCATCAGGATGTCCTTGATCGCCTTCCGCGTCAGGTTGGCGATCTCGCGCTCCAGATTGCGCACGCCGGCTTCGCGCGTGTAGTAGCGAATGAGGTCGCGCAAAGCCTCGTCGGTGATGTTCCACTCGGTCTTCTTGAGCCCATGCGCCTTCATCTGCTTCGGGATGAGGTGACGCTTGGCGATCTCGACCTTCTCATCCTCGGTATAGCCGGGGAGGCGGATGATCTCCATGCGGTCCAGCAGCGGCTGCGGCATGCGCAGCGTGTTGGCCGTGGTGACGAACATCACGTCCGAGAGGTCGTAATCGACTTCGAGATAATGGTCGTTGAAGGTCGAGTTCTGCTCGGGGTCGAGCACTTCGAGCAGCGCCGAGGACGGGTCGCCGCGCCAGTCGGCGCCGAGCTTGTCGACCTCGTCGAGAAGGAAGAGCGGGTTCGACGACTTCGCCTTCTTCATCCCCTGGATGACCTTGCCGGGCATCGAGCCGATATAGGTCCGGCGATGGCCGCGGATCTCCGCCTCGTCGCGCACGCCGCCCAGCGACATGCGCACGAAGTTGCGGCCGGTGGCGCGCGCCACTGATTTGCCGAGCGAGGTCTTGCCGACGCCGGGCGGGCCGACGAGGCAGAGGATCGGTCCCTTCACCTTGCGCATGCGCTGCTGCACGGCGAGGTATTCGAGGATGCGCTCCTTCACCTTCTCGAGGCCGAAATGATCGGCGTTCAGCACCTTCTCGGCGCCCTTGATGTCGCGCTTGATCTTGGTGCGCTGCTGCCACGGGATCGACAGCAGCCAGTCGAGGTAGTTGCGCACCACCGTCGCCTCGGCCGACATCGGGCTCATCGTGCGCAGCTTCTTCAGCTCCGCCTGCGCCTTGTCGCGCGCTTCCTTGGAGAGCTTGGTCTTGTTGATGCGCTCTTCGAGCTCGGCGAGCTCGTCGCGCCCGTCCTCGCCCTCGCCCAGCTCCTTCTGGATCGCCTTCAGCTGCTCGTTCAGGTAGTACTCGCGCTGCGTCTTCTCCATCTGGCGCTTGACGCGCGAGCGGATGCGCTTTTCCACCTGCAGCACGCCGATCTCGCTCTCCATGTAGCCGAAGACCTTCTCGAGCCGCTCGGAGACGGTATCGGTCTCGAGCAGCTCCTGCTTCTCCGGGATCTTGAGCGCGAGATGCGAGGCGAGCGTGTCGGCGAGCTTCGAGGGATCTTCGATCTGGTTGATCGAGACCAGCACCTCGGGCGGGATCTTCTTGTTGAGCTTGATGTATTGCTCGAACTGAGAGACCGCGGTGCGCGCCAGCGCCTCGAGCTCCTGCTGCTCGCCCGGCTTCTCCTCGATCGTCTCGGCATAGGCCTGGAAGAACTGCTCGTTCTCGGCGAAGCGCACGATGCGCGCACGCTGGCCGCCCTCGACCAGAACCTTGACCGTGCCGTCCGGCAGCTTCAGCAGCTGCAGCACCGTGCCGATCGTGCCGACCGAATAGATGTCGGCCGAGGTCGGGTCGTCCTGAGCGGCGTTCTTCTGGGTGACGAGCAGGATCTGCTTGTCATCCTTCATCACATCCTCGAGCGCACGCACCGATTTCTCGCGGCCGACAAAGAGCGGCACGATCATGTGCGGGAAGACCACGATGTCGCGCAGCGGCAAGACAGGATAAAGAGCACCGCGGGAGATTTCGAACATGACTCCTCTTTTCTGAAGGGGCCTCGAAGGGCTATCCGCTTCCGTTCCCCGTGCGGCCGCACGGCCGTTCCGGGTTTGTTGACGTTAGATTGGCCCGTGTGGAAGCGCCGTCAAGAGCACGGGCGGCGGGCGGTTTCGTCGCGGGCGGCCGCTCAGGCGCCCTGCCCCACATCCCCGCGCCGATCGGAGTAGATGTGAAGCGGCTGAGCGCGCCCTTCCACCACTTCCTTGTTGATAACCATGCCGCTGACGCCGTCAAGGCCGGGCAGCTCGAACATCGGCTCGAGCAAGATTGCTTCCATGATCGAGCGCAGCCCGCGCGCGCCGGTCTTGCGGTTGATCGCCTTGTGGGCGATGGCGCGCAGCGCCTCGTCGTTGAACTCGAGACGGACGTCTTCCATCTCGAACAGGCGCTGATACTGCTTCACCAGCGCATTCTTCGGCTTGGTCAGGATGTCGACCAGCGCGCCCTCGTCCAGATCGTCGAGCGTCGCCACCACGGGGAGGCGGCCGACGAATTCGGGGATGAGGCCGAACTTCAGCAGATCCTCCGGCTCGAGATCTTTGAGGATCTCGCCCGTCTTGCGCTCCTCGGGTCCGCGCACTTCGGCGCCGAAGCCGATCGAGGTGCCCTGGCGGCGCTGGGCGATGATCTTCTCGAGCCCGGCGAAGGCGCCGCCGCAGATGAACAGGATGTTGGTGGTGTCGACCTGCAGGAACTCCTGCTGCGGATGCTTGCGGCCGCCCTGCGGCGGCACCGAGGCGATGGTGCCTTCCATGATCTTGAGCAGCGCCTGCTGCACGCCCTCTCCCGAAACGTCGCGGGTGATCGAGGGGTTGTCGGATTTGCGGCTGATCTTGTCGACCTCGTCGATGTAGACGATGCCGCGCTGCGCGCGCTCGACATTGTAGTCGGCGGCCTGCAGCAGCTTCAGGATGATGTTCTCGACATCCTCGCCGACGTAGCCCGCCTCGGTCAGCGTCGTCGCATCGGCCATGGTGAAGGGCACGTCGATGATGCGCGCCAGGGTCTGGGCCAGCAGCGTCTTGCCCGAGCCGGTCGGACCGACCAGGAGGATGTTCGATTTCGCAAGCTCGACGTCGTTGTTCTTCGCGCCATGGGCGAGGCGCTTGTAGTGGTTGTGCACCGCGACCGACAGCACGCGCTTGGCGTGGTCCTGGCCGATGACGTAATCGTCGAGCACCTTGCAGATGTCGCGCGGGGTCGGCACGCCGTCACGCGACTTGACCAGCGTCGTCTTGTGCTCTTCACGGATGATGTCCATGCAGAGCTCGACGCATTCATCGCAGATGAAAACGGTGGGGCCGGCAATGAGCTTGCGCACCTCATGCTGGCTCTTTCCGCAGAAGGAGCAGTAGAGGGTGTTCTTCGCGTCGCCGCCAGTGGCCTTGCTCATGGGCACTCCGTCACCAACCGATCGCCAACTCGCCGCCACTCCATCGCTCGGCACCCCGGGCGAGAGGCGGGGCGGACCCGCCAGACGCCCCCATAATTCAACAATATTAGCGGCCCGGCGATCAATAACTAGTTAAAGATAGGGTACGATTCGGCAACGGCAATATCGCCGCGCGTGGCAGAAGGGTCACGCTCATCGGGGTCATGTCCGCGTCTTGTTCTCATCCTCGCGGGCGGGACGGCTGGTCATGACCTCGTCGATGAGCCCGAACTCCTTAGCCTCGACCGGGGACATGAATTTGTCGCGCTCGACCGCCGCGGCGATCACTTCAAGGGGTTGCCCGGTATGCTTAACGTACATTTCGTTGAGTCGGGTCCGCAGCTGCAGGATCTCGCGCGCCTGGATCTCGATGTCGCTGGCCTGGCCCTGGGCGCCGCCCGACGGCTGGTGAACCATGATCCGGGCGTTGGGCAGCGAGATGCGCTTCCCCTTGCTGCCGGCACATAGCAGCAGCGAGCCCATCGACGCCGCCTGGCCGATACAGACGGTGGCGACCGGCGAGCGGATATACTGCATGGTGTCATAGACCGCGAGGCCGGAGGTGACGACGCCACCCGGCGAATTGATGTAGAAGGCGATATCCTTGTTGGGATTCTCCGATTCGAGGAAGAGCAGCTGCGCGCAGATGAGGCTCGCCACGGCATCGTGAACAGGGCCGACGAGGAAAATGATCCGCTCCTTCAGCAGCCGCGAGTAGATATCATAGGCGCGCTCACCGCGGTTGGTCTGCTCGACCACCATCGGCACCAGCGTGTTCATATAGATTTCGGTAGGGTCCCGGTCCATCACGTCTCACCTTCAAATCCGGCGCCGGCGCCGCTGGCGCCTCGCCCGCTTCACTGTTCCGCCGTTGCCGCCGCCTTCTCCGCCTCGCCCTCCTCCTCCTCGTCCTTCAGCAACTCGGACGGGGCGATGGAGCGATCGCTCACCTGGGCGATCTCGAGGATGTAGTCGATCACTTTGTTCTCGAAGATCGGCGCCCGCAGATTGTCGAACGCCCCCGGGTGATTGCGATAGTATTCAACCACCTGGCGCTCTTGACCGGGGTAGCGGCGCGCCTCCTCCATCAGTGCCCGGTTGAGCTCCTCCTGCGACACCTGGATATTGTTATTGCGGCCGACTTCGGAAAGGAGGAGGCCGAGCCGGACCCGCCGCTCGGCGATAGCGCGGTACTCGGCTTTGATCTCCTCATCGCTCTTGCCCTCGTCGGGTTCGGCAACGCCCTGCTGCTTGGCACGCTCGCGCTCGGCCTCGAACTGCTTCCAGATGACGTCGAGCTCGATATCGACCATGCCCTGAGGCACCGGGAAATGGTGACGCTCGGCCAAGCGGTCAAGGAGGCGCCGCTTCAACCGCTGCTGCGCGATGTTGCCATAGTCGCGCTCGATCTGCTGGCGCACCGCATCGCGCAGCGCCTGCAAATTCTCCAGGCCGACCGCCTCGGCCAGCGACTCGTCGATGGGCTGCGGCTTCAGCTCACGCACTTCCTTCACCTCGACGGCAAAGCTCGCTTCCTTGCCGGCAAGATCGGCGGCGCCGTAATCGGCGGGAAACGTCACCTTGACCGTGCGCTGATCGCCGGCCTTGGCGCCGAGGAGCTGGTCCTCGAAGCCCGGGATGAACTGGCCCGAGCCGAGCTCGAGGCGATGCCCCTTGGCGCTGCCGCCGGGAAATTCCGTGCCGTCGATCGAGCCGGCGAAGTCGATGACGATGATGTCGCCCTTGGCCGCCTCGCGCTCGACCGGCGCGTCCTTGCGCTGCTGATGCGCGATCCGCTCGAGCGCCTGGTCGATGTCGCCGTCGGGGATTTCGGGCCGCAAGCGCTCGAGCTTGAGCTCGGCGAAATTCATCGGCACGACGTCGGGCAGCACTTCGACGGCGAGCTTGTATTCGAGATCCTTGCCCTCGTCGAAGGCGACGATCTCGACCTTAGGCTGCAGCGCCGGGCGCAGCTTCTGCTCGCGCATGGCGGCGCTCGAGGTGTCGTTGACGGTGCGCTCCAGCACTTCGCCCAGCACCGAGCTGCCATAGCGCTGGCGCAGCACGGTGAGCGGCACCTTGCCCGGACGGAAGCCCGGCAGCTTCACCTGCCGGCCGATCTCCCGCAGCCGCTTTTCGATGCCGGCCTTGATGTCGTCGGCATCGACCGTGACTTTGAATTCGTGCTTCAGCCCTTCGGCGTTGGTTTCGGTGATTTGCATCGGTGCTCGAGCCTGTTGGATCGCGTGCGGGCTGGTGCGGGCGGAGGGATTTGAACCCCCACGACTTGCGTCGCTGGAACCTAAATCCAGTGCGTCTACCAATTCCGCCACGCCCGCCCGCCGCCAAAACGCGCTTCATAGCACAGGCGGTCCCCGAGGCAAGAGCCGACACCTTGCCGCGGCATTCGCGCACAGGGAAAACGGTTCTGGGGGCGACAAAATGAAGGGGGATAGGGGGATGAGGGGGATGAAGCTGGGTCAGCTACGTTCGATGCGCCGGTAGTCGGCCTTCTCCTTCGAGAAATTGATCAGGAGGGCAACGGGCAAGCCCGTTGCCCTCAAGTAGGATCGGACCTGGGCGTAATGCGCCCTGCCCAGTTCTTCGACGGTTTTGAGCTCGACAACGACCTGGCGGTCGACGACAAGATCAAGCCGATGCCGGCCGACCAATTGCGCGTCATATTCGATTTCCACCTCGACTTCATGCTCGACAGCCAGCCCGCGCTCTCGCAGCTCTATCACCAGAGCCCGGTGATAAATCGACTCGACAAAGCCCGGCCCGAGGACGCTGTGAACCTTTATCACGGCCTCGATGATGCTGTAGGTGAGCGCATCGCGGTCGGGCCGGCTCTCATCCCCCCGATCCCCACCCATCCCCTTATCCCCCTTCAACCCCCACGGGCGTTACGGGCGCTCCAGGCAGGCGCGGGCGGCGGCGTCGAGGATGGCGTCGGCGTCGAGGCCGTAGACGCGGTAGAGATCGGGGATGTCGCCGGACTGACCGAAATGCTCGACGCCGAGGGGATGGACGCGGTGGCGCGCGACGGCGCCGAGCCAGGACAGGGTCGCGGGATGGCCGTCGATGACGGTGACGAGCGCCGCATCCGCGGCGAGCGGCATCAGCAGCCGGCCGACATGGCTCCCCTCGCCGCGCCGCTTGCCCTCGAGCCAGCCGGCATGGAGGAGATCGGCGGAGGTGACGGCGAGGAGTCCGGCGCCGGGAATGTCCTCGATGAGCGCGGCATGCGCTGCGATCGCTTCGGGCGCGACCGCGCCGGTATAGGCGATGGCGAGCTCGGCCTCGGGCGCCGGCGGCACCAGCCAATAGCCGCCGGCGACGATATCGCCGGCAAGCGCCTCGACGGCGCGGCGCGGCTGCTCCACCGGCCGGGTCGACAGCCGCAAATAAACCGAGCCGCCGTCAGCGGCCTGGAGATGGGCGAAGCCCCAGCGCAGCAGCACGGCGAGCTCATCGACGAAGGCCGGCTCGAAGCTCGACAAGCCGGATTGCGCCATGCCGATGAGCGGCGTGCCGATCGACTGATGCGCGCCGCCTTCGGGGGCCAGCGTAATCCCCGAAGGCGTCGCCACCACCATGAAGCGCGCATCCTGGTAGCAGGCATAGTTCAGCGCATCGAGGCCGCGATTGATGAAGGGATCATAGAGTGTGCCGATGGGCAGCAGCCGCGTGCCGAAGAGCGGCGCCGAAAGACCGAGCGCCGCCAGCAGCAGGAAGAGGTTGTGTTCGGCGATGCCGAGCTCGATGTGCTGGCCGCGGGGCGACATCTGCCAGCGCTGCGCCGAGATCACCTTCTCGTCGCGGAACACATCGGCATGCTCGCGCCGGTCGAAGACGCCGCGCCGGTTGACCCAGCCGCCGAGATTGGTCGAGACGGTGACGTCGGGCGAGCAGGTGACGATGCGCGCGGCGAGCTCGCTGTCGCCGCCGGCGAGATCGTTGAGAATCCGCCCGAAGCCTTCCTGCGTCGACATGCGCGGCGCCTGCGGCAGCGGCAGCGCGTCGGGCACCGGCACCGCTGCGGCGGCGATCCGGCGGTCGCGCCACGCGGCAAAGGGCACCTCGGCGAGGAAGCTTTCCAGCGTCGCGGCGGGAAGCTCGAGCCCGGCGAAGCGGTCCCATTCGCGTCCCTCGGGCACGCCCATGGCGCGCTGGAAGCCCGCCATCTGCGCTTCGTTCATGAGCCCGGCGTGATTGTCCTTGTGGCCGGCGAAGGGCAGACCGAAGCCCTTGATCGTGTAGGCGATGAAACAGGTCGGCAGATCGTCCTCGACGGCGTGGAAGGCGTCGAGCACGGTTTCCATGTCGTGCCCGGCGAGGTTCGTCATCACCCTGTTGAGGCTGGCATCGTCGTGCGCGGCGAGGAAGGCGCGGATGCCGGCGAGATGGCCGAGATCGCCTTCGAGATGCTTGCGCCAGCCCTCGCCGCCCTTGAACACCAGCGCCGAGTAGAGCGAGTTGGGGCAGGCGTCGATCCAGTCGCGCAGCGCCGCGCCGTCGGGCCCGGCGAACACCGCTTCGAGCTTCTTGCCGTATTTGAGCGTGACGACGCGCCAGCCCATGGCGTTGAACAGCGAGTCGATGCGGTTGAACAGCCGGTCGCTCACCACCGCATCGAGGCTCTGGCGGTTGTAGTCGATCACCCACCAGAGATTGCGCACATCGTGCTTCCAGCCTTCGAGCATCGCCTCGAAGACATTGCCCTCGTCGAGCTCGGCATCGCCGACCACCGCCACCATGCGCCCGCCCGGCTGCATCTCCGGCAGCATGCCCTTGAGGCGGACATAATCCTGCACCAGCGCGGCGAAGCTGGTCATGGCGACGCCGAGGCCGACCGAGCCGGTCGAGAAATCGACGTCGCTGCCGTCCTTGGTTCGTGACGGATAGGACTGCGCGCCGCCCAGCGCCCGGAAATTCTGCAGCTTGTCGAGCGTCTGGCGGCCCAGCAGATAGGCCAAGGCGTGATAGACCGGGCTCGCATGCGGCTTCACCGCGACGCGGTCAGCGGCGCGCAGCACGTCGAGATAGAGCGCCGTCAGCAAGGTGACGCAGGAAGCGCTCGACGCCTGATGGCCGCCGACCTTGAGCCCGTCACGGCTCGGCCGGAGGTGATTGGCATGATGGATCGTCCACGACGAGAGCCACAGCACCTTGCGCTCGAGCTCCTGCAGCAGGCGCAGCCGATCGGCTTTGGCGAGCGGCGCCGGACGGGACACTGCAGCGGGTGCAGCCATGACAGGCTCCTGGAGGGGCCGGGTACCGCTGATGAGTATAAGGTGCAGACCGCCGATGGAGAATGGCTACCCCTCTCCCCTTGTGGGAGAGGGAGGGGCCCGCCGCAAAGCGGCGGGAAGGTGAGGGGGTGGAGGCTAGTCAGAGAGGTGCGGCTCTCGCGGTTGCTCTGCAACCGCTGCTGCCGCCGCGGACGAACGCTTCGCGTTCGCCTTGAGTTCGCCTAGAGCTAAGCGACCCGTTCCGGATAGGCGTCGACGAAGGTACGGAGCGCGAGGACGCGGAGGCCTTCGTAGACGGAGCCCTGGGAGGGCTGTTCGAAGGCCAAGGTGAAGTGGACGTGGGGAATGCCGAAGGGGTCGGGTCTGAGCTCGAGCACCGTTGCGGTTTCGGTCACATGGTCCCGCCGCCGCCGGCAGAACCGGTTGCCGGGCTCGACCGTGGCCTGGGATTCGCCCTTGCTCCCCCAGAGGTTGAAGATCGACATCGCTGCCCTGCGGCTCAGCTGGAATTCAACGCTGACGCTAGGGGGTAAAAGTTAATCAAGAACAAAAAACTGGCCTTTCGCGCGGGATTTTATCCTTTTCTGGCAAGATTTTCCGGCGAATCGTCGATCCCGTTGAGTAAATCAGCTTTTGGTCAACCGAGCCATCGCCACCGAGGCGGCCACCTGCCCGTCCCCGGTGTAGGCCTCGTGATTCCCCTCGATCTCAGCTTGCCGGTAGAGATAGTTGATCATCATGCCGGCCGATTGCTGCAGCCCCTTGGCAGAGAGGTCGGCGAGCCAGTTGAGCCGCTCCATCCGGGCGCCGTTGGTCAGGTGGAAATGCGCCACCGGGTCGAGGGCGCGGCCGCGCGGCGTTTTCTCGGTCATGAGGTAGCGGGCGGCGAGGCGCAGCAGCGGTGCCTTCAGCGCCTGAGCGACCGGCTCCTCGGCATGCCAGCGCGGCCGCGACAGCAGCTCGCCCAAGCCTTGCGTCGCCAGCTCCGCCGGCAGGAGCTGCTGCATCGCCTTGCGCTCGGCAGCGGTCAGCAGCCCCTCCCCCTCCTCCGGGATGCGCTTGTCGAGCCAGGCGCGGAAGCCCGGGACCGGCGAGAGAGTGGCGTAGGTCTTGAGATGCGGCAGCTCGGCGGCGAGGCTGTCGACGACGCGCTTGATCAGGAAATCGCCGAGGCTGATGCCGGCAAGCCCACGCTGGCAATTGGAGATCGAATAGAAGATCGCCGTGTCGGCCTCGCCAGGATCGCCCACCGGCGCCGCCTCGTCGAGCAGCGATTGAACATTGTCGGACATGCCGCCCACCAGCGCGACCTCGACGAAGATGAGCGGCTCCTCGGGCATGCGCGGGTGGAAATAGGCAAAGCAGCGCCGGTCGGCCTCGAGCCGGTTCTTGAGATCGGTCCAGCTGCGGATCTCGTGCACCGCCTCATAGACGATGAGCTTCTCGAGCAGCGCGGCCGGGGCATCCCAGGTGATGCGGGTGAGCTCGAGAAAGCCGACATCGAACCAGCTCCCCAGCAGCCCCTTCAAATCGCGCTCGAGCCCCGCCAGCAACGCGTCGTGAGCGGCGAGCCCGATCAGCTCGGCGCGCATGTCGACGAGGAACTTCACCCCCTCGGGCAGCGCATTGAAATGGGTCAGCAGCTTGATGCGCGGCGGCTCGAGCGCGACGCGCAGCTCGCGCTCGATCTTGCGCCGCTCGGCATTCTCGTTCGCGCGCACCAGACGCTCGCCGAGGGCGGCCACCGCCTGGTGATCGATATCGAACTCCGCCGCCAGCAACTTGAGGAAGCGCTCGCGCCCGGTGCCGTTCAGCGCCAGATAGGTGCGGCCGAGATCGGCCGCCCGCGCGCGGCTGCGCACCACGCCGCCGCGGTCGTCGAGGCAATCGCGCAGCTGCTTGCGCAGCCGCTCGGCATCATCGCGCGACAATTCCGGCCGCGGCGCGCCGCTGATCGCGCCACGCGCCTGGGCGGCAATGTCGCGCCAGGCGGTACGCAGCGAGCGGAGATTGCCCAGCGTGCGGTCGACGACGGTATCAAGAAAGCTGTTGCGCTCACTCATGGCCCCCTCGGATACAATCCGGCTCGCCCGCTGGCAAGACCGCGCGCCCCCAGAACAATTTCATGACATCGGATCGTCAAAAAAATGCAAACAAGCGACCCGATGGATGATCTACGTCGCACGAAAGAATTGGGAATAGGGGATGAGGGGGATCAAGGGAGATGAGGGGGATAAAAATAGGAAAGGCGCCTTCGGCGCCAACCTCCTCGTCCCCATCATCCCCCTTCATCCACTTATCCCCAATCACCCTTCTCGCGCGCGACGGTGGGCGGAAGCTCAGTTCGCGGTCTTGAGCCGGCGCAGCGCGCCCGGCAGGGCGTCGACGATGTCCTCGGCGATCAGCCCGGGGCCGAAGGCGGCAGCGGCGTCGCCATGGAGCCAGCACGCGGCGGCAGCGGCATCGAAGGGATCGAGCCCCTGCGCCAGGAGTCCGGTTACCAGCCCGCTCAGC
>Ga0335073_10000998_pt1 | contig 37376 bp, 36 predicted proteins | sample Lox_Sample_22_FD_207093 | JGI IMG/M metagenome (GOLD analysis project Ga0335073, IMG submission 207093) | Soil microbial communities from Loxahatchee National Wildlife Refuge, Florida, United States - Lox_Sample_2.2 | ecosystem: Environmental > Terrestrial > Soil > Wetlands | place: USA... | reverse complement strand
GCAGCGCGGGTCCGCGGCGCCTGCTCGAACGGCGGCGGCTCTCGCAGCGGCGTCGCCGGCAGCGGCCGAACTGCAGCCGGTGCACCCAGCCGCCCGAAAATCGAAGCCGCCGAGGGAGGCAGGCCTTGCGGAAGTGACTTCGCCGCTGCTCGGGGTTTTCTACCGCGCGCCCAAGCCCGGCGAGCCAGCGTTCGTCGAAGTGGGATCGAAGGTCAACGAGCACACGGTGATTGGAATCATCGAAGTGATGAAGTTGATGAACTCGGTGCACGCGGGCGTGAAGGGCGAAGTGGTCGAGATACTGGCCGCGAATGCGGAACTGGTGGAGTACGGCGAGATCCTGTTGCGCGTCCGTCCGGAGGCCTAGCCATCGCCATTCGCCGCATCTTGATCGCAAACCGCGGGGAAATCGCCATCCGCGTGATTCGCACCTGCAAAAGCCTGGGAATTGAAACCGTGCTCGCGGCTTCGGAAGCCGATTTGGATTCGCTGCCGGCGCGTCTCGCGGACCGCACCGTCTGCATCGGACCGGGCCGGCCTGCCGATAGTTATTTGCGAGTCGAAACAATCGTCCAAGCTGCACTCGGCGTGAAGGCGGACGCGATTCATCCCGGCTACGGGTTTCTCTCGGAGCGGCCTGCCTTGGCGAGGGTTTGCGAGCAGGAAGGCGTGGTCTTCATTGGGCCGACAGCGGCGCAGATCGAGGCGGTCGGAGACAAATTGCGCGCTCGCGCCGAGGCGGAGGCTGCCGGCGTGCCGACAGCTCCCGGCGGTTCGGTGGAAACCGTGAACGAGGCGCTCGTGCTGGGCCGCGAAATCGGCCCGCCGCTGCTGATCAAGGCGGTCGCCGGCGGGGGCGGGCGCGGCATGAAGCGCGTCGACCGACTCGAGGATTTGTCCTCGGCGATGGAAATGGCGGCGGCGGAGGCGGGCGCGGCCTTCGGCGACACGCGCGTTTATCTCGAACGCTTCGTGGCGCGCGGCCGTCACGTCGAGGTGCAGATTCTCGGAGACGGCGCAGGGCGCGTGGTTCACCTCGGCGAGCGCGACTGTTCGGTGCAGCGCCGCTATCAGAAGTTGATCGAAGAAACGCCGGCACCGGGCCTGCCTGAGGATTTTCGCAGGCGCATCCACGAAGCGGCGGTGCTGTTTACCGAGAGGCTGAGCTATAGCGGCGCGGGTACAGTCGAGTTCCTTGTGGACGTGGAACGAGACGCTTTCTACTTCCTCGAAATGAACGCCCGGATTCAGGTCGAACATCCGATCACGGAAGCGGTGACGGGCCTTGACATGGTGGCCGAGCAGATCGCGATCGCCGATGGCCGCGGCCTGCGTTTCAAACAGGAGGACATCCGGCGAGAGGGCTGTGCCATCGAGTGCCGGATCAATGCGGAAGATCCTGCGCGGGACTTCCATCCGAGCCCCGGGACCGTGCGGGAAGCCGTATGGCCCTCCGGCGACGGCGTGCGAGTCGACACGCACATTTTTTCGGGGGCGCGCATCCCGCCTTTCTACGATTCGCTGATGGCCAAGATTATCGTGCATGCCGCGGATCGACCGACGGCGCTCGATCGGATGAGGGGCGCGCTCGCTGCAACGCGGATCGAGGGCGTCGCCACGAACGTGGCGTTTCACTCCGCTGTGCTGAGCAATCCGGAATTTGAACGAGGCGGCGTCGACACCGGCTTTTTGCCGCGCTTCCTCGCAGGCTATCATCCGCTGGAAGAGGCGAGGGCGCGTGGCTAAGGTGCAAATCGTCGAAACGTCGCTGCGCGACGGCAACCAGTGTCTCTGGTCGGCGCTGGGAGTCGACACAGCCAGGACTTTGACGATCGCGCCGGTGATGGATCGCGTGGGCTTTAAGGCGATCGATTTCACGACGTCGACGCACATGGGCGTGGCGGTTCGCTACAAGAAGGAAGATCCCTGGGAGCGCATTCGCCTGATGGCCAAGGCGACGCCGAATACGCCGCTGCAATTTCTCTCGACGGGATTCCGGTTCATCTCGTGGGAAACCGCCAGCCCCGAATTCATGGGGTTCGCGTTTGCCACGCTGATCAAGAACGGCCTGCGCCGGTTCGCGCTGGCCGACCCAATGAACGATGCGGATTCGAACGTCGCATGCGCGCGCATGATCAAGGCAGCGGGAGACGCATACGTTGTGGGCGCGCTAGTCTTTACGCTGAGCCCGATTCACGACGACGCGCACTATGTGGCGCGTGCCCGGACGCTGGCGGAGAGCCCGTACGTCGATGCGGTTTATATCAAGGATCCCGGCGGCTTGCTGACGCCGCTGCGGGCGCGCACGCTGATTCCGGCGGTGAAGGCTGCGATCGGCGATAAGCCGCTCGAGCTGCATTCGCACTGCACCATCAGCATCGGCGAATTGACGTACATGGATGCGCCCGAATGGGGCGTCAGCGCGGTGCAGTGTGCCTCGGGCGCGGCGTCCGACGGCATCTCGAATCCGCCGTCCGAGCGCGTCGTCTCCAACCTGCGCGCGCTCGGCCATCAGATCGATATCGACGATGAGGCGCTCGCCGAGGTCAGCCGGTACTTCACGCGGCTTGCGGGGGCAGAGGGGCTCCCCGCGGGCCGGCCGCAGGCGTTCGACGCGAACTACCTTCACCACCAGCTGCCCGGCGGAACGATCGGGACGATGCGCCGCCATCTCGCCGAAACGAGGGTTTCGCATCTGGAAGGCGCCGTGATCGAGGAGTTGGGGCGAGTGCGCCAGGAATTGGGTTGGCCGATCGTGATGACCCCTTTTGCGCAAATGCTCATCACGCAGGCGGTGCTCAACGTGACGAGCAAAGAGCGCTACAGCATCATCCCCGACGAAGTGATCCGCTACGCGCTCGGAAAGTTCGGGCGTCCGAATGTTCCGATCGCGCCGGAGGTGATGGACCGGATCGAGGCACTGCCGCGGACGCGCGAGTTGCTCGAGCAGCCAGGGATGCCGCCTTTGCCGGAGTTGCGCCGGCGGATCGGAGAGAAGCTAAGCGATGAGGAATTTCTGCTGCGCGCCACCATGCCAGCCGGTCAAGTCGACGCGATGAAGGCCGCGGGACCCGCCGAGCGAAGCTATGATCCCGAGATGGCGCCGGTGATGAACCTGATTCGTCAACTGACCGCACGGCGCGACATTACGTATCTGTCGGTCGAGAAGCAAGGCTTCAAGCTCGAGCTGCGGGGCGCCGCGGCGGCGGATGCATGAGCATGGGCCGCTCGAATAACAATGGATGGAAGGAGCGGCTGGGACCGGTCGAGGGGTTCATGTTCGATCTCGACGGCACGTTGATCCTGAGCGACCGCTCGCTCGCGGGCTACCACCTGCTGCCGGGGGCCGTCGAGATTCTGACGGAGCTGCAATCGCGCGGCATACCTTTCGTGATTCTTACCAACGGCAGCGCGTATCCACCGGCCGTGCAGGCTCCCAAGCTGCGCGCGCTTGGGCTGCCGATCTCGGACGAGATTTTGCTAACGCCATCGACGGTTGCCGCGGACCTCATGCCGAGGCGCGGCGTGAAGCGCGCGCTCGTGCTCGGCGTGCCGGGAGTCGGGCAGCCGCTCGCGGAAGCGGGAATCGAGGTTGTCTTCACGGGCCAGGAACGCGCCGAGGGGGTCCAGGCGGTTTACGTCGGCTGGCACCCCGAGTGCGGGATGAAGGACATCGAAGCTGCCTGCAAAGCGATCTGGAAGGGCGCGCACCTGTACGTTGCTTCCGATGTTCCGTTTTTCGCGACGCACAGCGGCAAGACGATGGGCTACTCGCATGCGATCGTCGCCGCGATTCGGAAAATTACCCATGCGCCGATGATCCTGACGGGCAAGCCGTCTTTGCACGCGTTGCGGCTGGCCGCGAAAAAGCTCGGAACGTCCATGAGTCGCGTCGGGGTGGTTGGCGACGATCCGCTCGTCGAAATGATCATGGCGCGGCGAGGGAAAGCGATGGGCTTCGGCGTGACCACGGGATTCAACACGGCGGAAGACTGGGCCGGGCAACCGCGGGGTCGGCGGCCGCATCGTGTGGTGCGCGAGCTGGCGGAAATTATCGAGCTGACTGCCTCTTCGCGCTAATCCGGATCCTGCGTGACCTTCCGCGTTACAGGAGCATCGGCAATAATCCAAGCAGCGCCAGGATCGTAAGCAGCGCGAGCGCCTGCATGCCCGTCCGCCGGTCTGCGAAGCCGTATGCGTAAATTCCCTTGATCAGGTTGTTGCTGGCCGCGGCGATTACGATTGCGCCGCCCGCGAGCGCGACCGGAGTGAGCGTCGACGAAGACTCGGCGAGACTGAGGATGAAGGGATCGACGTCGGTGACGCCCATGACGCCGGCGAGCGAATAGAGTCCCGCGCGACCGAGGTAGAGGAGTGCGAGATGAGTGACGCAGAGCATTGCCACGAACAGCGCCGCGAATAAAAACGCGGCGCTCAGCTCAAGCGGATTTTGGGGCTGCAAGGACCGCTGCGTCGTGGGCTCGCCGCGATCCAGGGTGCCCATCCAAAGCCAGCCGCCGAGGAGACCCACGCCCGCAAGCAGCAGAAACGACACGCCGAGGCGATGCAGCAGTGCGGGGCTGAAAATGGCCAGCAGCGCCAGCAGCCGCAGGTACATCATGCCGGAAGCGACGAGTATGCAGCCCGAGAAGAGGTGCGGGCGCGATTCTTCGCGCGCTCGCTTGGCGAGCACGACCGTGGTGAGGGTCGAAGAGTAGGCGCCTCCGAGCAGAGCTGCCAGCAAAACGCCGCCCCGTCCCTTCATTCGCACCTGCAGCAAATAGCTGCCGTAGGAAATCGCGCTGACAGCGGCGACGACCAGCCACGTCTTGAAGGGATTGAAGCCGAACGACCCGATCGTGCGGTTCGGCACAACCGGAAGGATCACGGCAGTCAACAGTAGAAACTTGGCGAACGTGAGAATTTCCTCGCCGGGCACGCGCGTGGCGAGGCTTTCGAGTGCCGTCTTTAGTTCGAGCAAGGCCACGCTCAGCACGGTGAGGGTAGTGGCGACCCAATATTCGTCGTGGTAGACGAGCGCGCCAATCGTATAGGTCACAAGGCCGGAAAGCTCGGTCGTCATTCCGGCGAGGGCGACGCCCTCGAGCTTGTGCCGGTAGGATTGCCACAGAAACGCGCCGACCACGGCGAAGCCAACGGCGGGGGGCACGAGGCTCGCGCCCGAGAAGAGGCAGAGCGTGTAGCCGAGCAGGCCGAGCAGCGGGAACGTGCGAACGCCGCCGAAGCGGTATTGCTCCGAAATCACCTTCTGCTCTTCGCGCTCGAGACCGATCAGAAAAGAAAGAAGGAGCACGAGAATGATCTGCGTGCCTTCCTTGGGGAAGAATTGCGTCAGAGTCTTGCCCATAATTGTGTGTGGAGCGCCCGTTCCGCCGCGGCAGACGGAGATTTCAGCATCGCTTCCCGTTCTTTGCAAGGGTCAACTTGCGCGCGGGGGCTTCGCCGGAGTCTAGAAGCGAACTGCGAGATTTTCTGCCCGCTTGGCGTGGTGCGTGAACTCGCCGAAGTCCTCTAAGTGTCAGCCACTCCCTAGGAGGCAGGGGAGTTTCCGATCTGTGTCGGTCTTACTTCGGCACGCTCGTGGCATAGTATGCGAACGTGAGAATCGATTCAATCTGAACTCGGAAGCCGTTGTAGAGGGTCGGTTGGAAGCGCCAATTCATCGCCTGCTGGCGCGCTGCCCACGTCATGAAGGGGTTGTCGGAATTGAGCGGGTAGGTTTCGCGAACGCGCCCCGCGCGATCGACGCAGACATAAATGCTGAGGGTACCCGGATTTTTGCCGCTACTTATCGGGGGCCACTTTATATCCGGCGCGTTGACTGCGAGTCCTCGCAGTGCCGCTTCGCTCAAGATGACAGTCGTAAGGAAATTCGCGCTCGGCTGATCAATCACGAAGAGCGACGGATCGGGGGCCGCCAGCTCGGTGAGGTTGGTGATCTTCGCCCCCAGCTCCGTGCCTGGCTCGACCCACTGCGAGAGCTTATGAGCGATGCGTTTGTCGTCAAATTTCTTGTAGTCGCCGTAGTCGACATCATAGCCAGGCACACCCACGGACTCGATGAGGCCGTCTCGGAAACAATATGTCGAAAACACGTTGTTGGTCGCGGGAGCTAGGCCAACCGTGCGCGAGAAGCGCCGACACACCTCACGCCCGTCATAGGCCGCCGGTGCGAGCGTTCCCGGGGATGTCCAGCGTAGCCTCGCGGTATCGTCTGACTGAGTAAGGTCGACGTTCTGCAACCGCGCGCCGGGATCGAAAATAGCGTTTACGAAAGTCCGCAGCCAGTTGGGGTAGTAGTCGCCGGTGATCTGCTCGCTCGTTTGGTTACCGTTGACTACGAGCGTTTGCGAGAAGTTCGCAGTTTTGACTTCCCGGCGCCATTTGTCGGGACTCACCCAGTACTCTTCAATCTCCGCGTTGTGGTTGTCGTTGTGGCGGTCGGTCGACTCGAACACCTTGGCTTTCAAGTGAAACGCGGGCGAATCTGGAAGAGTGAGCTGCGACTCCTCGGTAGCGTGCTTGGGCAAGTCCGCGAGCGATATCGTTTCCGCGCATTCCGCTGCGACCGCCGCGACGACCACAAACACAAGCAGCCAGTAAGCGCGACTCATGACAGCGACCATATCGCATACAAACTCGGTTTAGCAACCGAGGATCGTCATCCGTGGAGCATCTCTCGGGATCGCCTTCCGACATTTCGCTCCTGCGAGCGGGGCTTCTGCCGTGGTGGATGGATCACAAAGCTCGAGCAAAAAACGAGTTTCGGGATTAGTATGTGTGCGCGTACGGCCGGACGGGGAATCCGGAGCGCAATCATATCGCGGGGGGAATGCGAAACATGCGCATGCGAAACACGAAAAGGTGGAGTTTGCTCGCGCTCTTGATCGGGTTCGTGGCGTGGACTGCCGCAGCCCAGCAAGCGCATCCGGTCGATAACGGTGTTCTGTTGAACGCCGGCAAGACGGGCGACGAATGGCTGATGGCGGCGGGGAATTACCACGCGACGCGCTACAGTCCGCTGACGCAGATCGACGCCTCGAACGTGAGCCGGCTCGGGCTCGCCTGGTATTACCAAACCGATGCGCTGCCCGGCACGCTCGAAGCGTCTCCGGTGATTTCGAACGGCACTCTCTACGGCACGGTGACGTGGGGTGGCGTATTCGCGGTCGATGCGCGCACGGGAAAAGAAAAGTGGCGCTGGGACCCGCAGGTGGGCCACCAGAATTTCCCCACCGGCTCGATGGGCAAGCCGGACGCAGACAAGGTGCGCACGGGGCCGAGCCTCTGCTGTGGCCCGGGGAATCGTGGCGTCGCGGTCTATGACGGCAAGGTGTACGTCGGGACGCTCGACGCGCGGCTCGTGGCACTCGACGCAGAAACGGGCAAAGTGGTCTGGAGCGTGCAGACCGTCGACAAGAATGCCGACTACAGCATCACCGGCGCGCCGGTCGTCGTGAAAGGCAATGTGATCATCGGCAACGGCGGCGGGGAATTCGCCGTGCGCGGCTTTATCTCCGCCTACGACGCCGAGACTGGCAAGCTCGTCTGGCGTTTCTATACCGTGCCAGGCGATCCGTCGAAGCCATTCGAGAACAAGGCGATGGAAGCGGCGGCGAAAACGTGGTCGCCCGATGTCCCGTGGTGGAAATTGGGCGGCGGCGGAAATCCCTGGAACGCGATTTCGTACGATCCGAAGCTCGATCTGCTGTATTTCGGCACGGGGCAGGCGGGGCCATGGGTGCAAAAATATCGCAGCGCGGCGGGGCAGGACAATTTGTACATCTGCTCGATCATCGCGGTGAAGCCGGAGACGGGGAAGTTCGTGTGGTATTTCCAGACGACGCCGGGCGACGAGTGGGACTACGACTCGATCGCGGATCTGGTGTTGGCCGACGTGACGATCGACGGGAAATTGCGGCACGTGATCATGCAGGCGCCGAAGAACGGCTACTTCTACGTGATCGATCGCGAAAACGGAAAATTTATTTCCGGCGCGCCGCTGCAGAAAATCACCTGGACCAAGGGACTCGATCCGAAGACGGGCCGTCCGATCATCAATCCTGAGGCGCACTACGGGACCACGCCGACGACCGTCTGGCCCGGGCCGGGCGGCGGGCACGTGTGGCAGGGCATGTCGTTCAATCCGCAAACTGGCCTTGTGTACGTGACGCCGGGAGCGGCGGCGAGCTTTGCGTATGTGCAGGCGCCGGAATTCAAGCCGGAGCTCGGCGCATACAACTGGGGCATCATTTTCAGGGACGCCGCGGGCAGAGGCACAGGGCCGGTCGCAGCCGGAGGCAAGGCCACCCCGCCTCCACCGCCACCTCCTCCCGCACCGCCCACGGGGAATTTTCTCGTGGCGTGGGATCCGGCAACCGAGACAGCGCGGTGGAAAGTTCCGGCAACCGGGGGCGGCGGCACGATGACGACCGCCGGCAATCTCGTGTTCGCGGCTTCGAACGGGGGTGACTTCGAGGCGTTCAGCGCGGACAAGGGCGAGAAGCTGTGGAGCGTGAAGCTGCAGCCGGGATTTGCGAATCCCGTCACCTACATGCTCGACGGAAAGCAGTATGTGTCGGTTCTCGCGGGACGCCAGGGCAAGGGGCGGCTTTATACATTCGCGCTGGACGGCAGCGTGCCGGTTCCTCCTCCGCCCGCGGCGCCGAGCGGAGCTCCGCCTCCGCCGGCTGGAGAAGCCCGGTAGTGTTGCGCTCCGCGGCACCAAAGAAAATCTTTGCAGTCGAATGCGCCACGCCCGAGCCCACTTCTCTTGCAGGGGCATAGGTGAAACACGCTATTTTTTCCCGGGAGAGTGCCTGGCCTGCAGAGAGTTGCGCGGTGGTAGCCGGAAGTCACTGAGTTGCTGGACGTCCAAACCCCTGATCCTGTCGAAAAGAGAAAAGTTCAGCTGTTGCTCCCGGCGGGTGGAGCAACGGCAAATACGAGCGAGACGAGATAGGTCACGATCCCAAGCCCGATGAACGCCATGCCCAGGAACGCGAACAGCGCGAAGGCCAGCGGGTGGAACCACAGGAGGCTTACGATCTCGATGACCAGCCCCACGATTGTCAGGCCGCTCGATATGCGGAATAGTCGTTCCATTCCGATCTGGCTGAGCTTCATTGGCCGGGCCTCCAGAATTTCACATGGTCGAGCGAGTCGATGTTGTGAATCGTGTCGTGGCAGCCGCTCGTGATGCACGACATCTGATTCGACGTCAACGAGTCCATGATGGCCTGATGTACGGGGTTCGATTCGAAGTCGCGAGCACCCTGATGGCATCGCAGGCATTGGTTGTTATTGTAGCCGCCCGGGATCGTGATGTTCTTCGGCGGCGTGCTAATGTACTGCATGTAGATCCGCGTAATTCCCCGCAGCTTGTCCTTCAAAGGGCCGTAGATCGTGTAATCGGCGTGGCAGGCGTAGCAGGCTTCGTCGGCGGGCACGCGATGATTCTGAAAGTGCTGTGCCGGAACGTAGTTTGGATCGTCGACATAGAGGCTGCGTCCGTAGGGCGCCATCGCGTGGCAAGAGATGCAGAAGCGCCGCTGCTCGGATCGTTGCATGTGCGCAGACATTCCGGTCGCCGCGCACAGCGCCGGCAGAATGAAGAGTGCCACGAACGCCAGAATCTTCCCGGTGGGTCCTGCGGTCACCGACGGCCGAACGAAGAAGAAAACTGCCAGAACGATGGCGAGAACGATCAGAGCGATCAAAATCCCGGTAACGCCCACCATCACACCTCCAAATTCAAGATCGTCGAGAAATTCGTCTGGCATCGGCTACGGTTTCGATGACACAAATCGTTGATACAACGAAGAAAGCGATTCGAACTGTGACGCAGATCACATTGACCCGCTATTCGCCTGTGTCGTTTTTCCGCGTGTTGTTGAGCAGGGTATCGGGAATAATCAGTCGTTCCACCGGTTGCCCACCGAGGATGTGCGAGTCGATAATCTCGTCCACATCTTCCGGTGCCACATGGCCATACCATACGGCCTCGGGATAGACAACCACCGTAGGGCCCATCTCGCATTGGTCGAGGCAGCCGGATCTATTGGCCCGGACGGTTCCCTTGATCCCGCGCTGCGCCAGTTTCACTTTGAACAGACGATGAAGTTCGCCCTCACCCGATGGGCTGCAGCAGCCCCGCGGATGCCCTTTGGGCCTTTGATTGGTGCAGATGAAGATGTGCTTTTCGAATTTCGCCATGTTCCTCCATTTTCGCCGGAGGGGAACTCAGCCCCGCGTCCAGCCGCCCATTCCCGGGAGCACCAGCCTATTGCCGCCCGAAATGATCATCTCGCGGAGAGTTCCCGTGTCGCGGCAATCCGTTGGCAATCTTACTTTTTCCCGGCGCCGCGCGACGTCACGACAGGTTTTGCCGCGGCTGTCGGCTCGGGCACGGGCGCCGTCATCGCAGCCGCGGCGCGGAGAAAGCGCAGGAAATTATGCACCTCGCGGCCCAACGGGCGATTCAGCGCGCGAATTACGTCCAGATTGCGGCTCAGGGGTTCGCCGTCGACGATCTCGATCGAAATCAGCTTGCCCTGCTTCAACTCCTGGCCAATTGCGATCTGAGGCAGGAAGCCGAATCCGAGTTTGCGCTCCACCATTCGCTTGGCCGCTTCGATCGTTTCCACTTCGAGGGCCACGTTCGGCAGTAGGCCCGCGCGGCGAAAAAGGCCCTGGCTCAGGGTCCAATCGCTCGACCCGCGATCGTAGAAGATTAACGGCCACGATTCTACTTCTTCGAGGCGCACTTCACGCTTGCCTGCCATCGGATGGGCCGGGTGCCCCACGAGGATCAGGGGATCATTGCGCAAGGTCATCGTCTCGACTTCGGGATGATGCAGCGAGCGCGCCACGCCGATATCCGCCTCGCCGTCGAGAACCATCTTGAGCACCTGCATGGAATTTCCGGAGCGCAGGTGGACCATCACCTTCGGGCTCTCCGCCTTGTAGTCCTGCATCACGTCCGGCATCAGATACGTGCAGACGGAAAGCGACGCGGCGATGCGCAGAGCGCCACCCGTCTGCGGCTGCAATTCGTGCACGGCCTGCCGAGCCGACGCCACTGTCCGTAGCAATTGCTCGGCGTGTGGCCTCAGGGCTTTTCCAGCGGGGGAAAGCGAGGGATTCGCGCGACCGCGTGTAAATAGGGTCGCGCCAAGAGACTCTTCAAGCGCCCGAATTCTTCCACTGACGGCCGGTTGGCTCACGTGCAGCGCCTCAGCGGCGCGATGAAAACCCCCATACGTGACTACCGCAAGAAATGTCTCGACTTGGTCGATTTCCATGACCGGATTCCCCCTTTTCTGCGCCGGTTCGCTGGCCCGATTTTTCGTCCCGCATGATAACATCATCTTATCATAATGATAATTACAATCAGTTTGACTGAATTGAACCTATTCTGCCAGAATGCTGCCCGGGAAGTTCAGGTACCGCCGCCTAGGGGTCGCGGTGCCTGAGGGTTAGGACCTCCACGCCATCCCCGGCACAATAACTGCAAGGTTCCGGAGGAAGTACGCATAGGCTTGGATTCGTTGGCCGCGGGACAGGCGACCGGTTGACCTGTATTTCCTTGTGTGGGCAATAGATAGCGAGAATTGGCAGGTGCGAAGGCTAGGTCCCGTGTCAACGCGAACGTGAAAGACGATTACCCTTGGAGGCGAGAGGATGTCCGGCAACAACGGAAGGCACGTGAACCTAGAGACGGAGTGGCGCACCCATTCGCGATGGGCGGGGATCACTCGTCCCTACGGCCCCGCCGATGTGGAGCGGTTGCGCGGTTCGATTCACGTCGAGCATTCCCTGGCACGGCTGGGCGCCGAGCGTCTCTGGAGCCTCCTGCACTCGGAGCCCTTCGTCGCCGCTCTCGGCGCGATGACGGGAAACCAGGCTGTGCAGCAGGTGAGCGCGGGCTTGCAGGCGATCTACGTCAGCGGCTGGCAGGTTGCCGCCGATGCCAATGAAGCCAGCGAGACCTATCCTGATCAAAGCCTTTATCCCGCCGACAGCGTTCCGCATCTCGTACGCCGCATCAATCGAGCGCTCTTGCGCGCCGACCAGATCAATCACGCCAATGGACATCACGCGGACAATGCCGACAGCAAGGTAGCGTACTGGCTTGCTCCGCTGGTCGCCGACGCCGAAGCCGGCTTCGGAGGCAACCTGAACGCTTTCGAGCTCATGAAAGCCATGATCGAAGCCGGCGCGGCGGGTGTGCACTTTGAAGATCAGTTGTCGTCCGCAAAAAAGTGTGGGCACCTCGGCGGCAAGGTGTTGGTCCCGACATCCGAGGCGATTCACAAGCTCGTGGCCGCGCGCCTGGCCGCGGACGTGATGAGCGTCCCGACGGTCGTCATCGCCCGCACCGACGCCGAGAGCGCCACGCTGCTGACGAGTGACGTCGACCCGACCGATCGCGAGTTCATTACTGGCGAACGCACCTCCGAAGGATTCTTCGGTGTTCGCAATGGAACGAAAGCTGCCATCGCTCGCGCCATCGCCTACGCTCCGTACGCCGATCTGATCTGGTGCGAGACGTCGAAGCCCGATATTCGCGAAGCGCGCGAGTTTGCCGAAGGCGTGCACGCCAAATTCCCGGGGAAGATGTTGGCGTACAACTGCTCGCCCTCGTTCAACTGGCGGAAGAATCTCGACGATCCCACGATCGCCAGCTTCCAGCGCGAAATTGCGACGCTGGGCTACAAATTCCAGTTCATCACGCTCGCCGGTTTCCACGCGCTAAATCACGCCATGTTCGAGCTGGCGCGCGGATTCAAGGACGAAGGCATGAGTGCCTACTGCCGCCTGCAGGATGCCGAATTCCACAGCGAGCGCGAACACGGCTACGACGCCGTGCAGCACCAGCAGTTTGTCGGCACCGGATACTTCGACGACGTGCAGCATGTGATCACAGGCGGCACTGCGTCAACCACCGCCCTTGCGGGCTCGACCGAAGCGGCGCAGTTCGCGCCGCGCAAGCGCCGGGCGCACGCGCACGCCGCGAACGAGCATCACGCCGTACGTTCCTGAAACCTGGGCTGCGCGGCCAGGAGATGAATACTTACCCCTCCGTTTGTCCGTGCGTTTGTGCCGTTGCGGCCCGGACGATCCTCGCGGTTGTGATCGCTTGACCCACGTGGCGCTGCGTGTGATCCGCCACGTGCACGAGCAGGCCGCCGAGGGTGGTGGGCAGTGCTTCCTTTCCGACTCGCCGGGGGGCTTCCAGACGCCTCGGATCAATCCCACGGATTCTCGCAGCACTTTGGGCGAGAGTGGCTTCGAGCTCAGCGAACAGTGCAGCATGCGTCGCCCCAGGCTCTAACTCCGATTTCAGCGCGGCCGTCTGCTGTGCGTTTAGCTGCCGGCTCTCGGCATAGGTCAGCAGCCGGTCGATGCTTCGCGCGATGTGCCGCAGATGAAATGCCACGGATGCGACTCCTGCGGGTCGCGCATTGAGTTCCTCGTTATTCAAGTTTCCGCACCAACGCTGCAAATCTTCCTCGGCAAGCTCGAGCGCATGTAGCACGGCCCTCGGGACGGCCGCTACGCCGCCCAAAGTTCCGCGCAGCCACGGCTCCGGCTGTTTGACTTCATTCATCATGCGTGTCTCCTGTATACGCTCCAGAATATCCTGAATATCCCGCCGCCTGCCGCGCGCAAATGGCCGCGAGGGTGCGTTGGCGCTTGACATGTATGCAATCCTCCATATACGGTATCCGTTTGGGTGATGGGCTTCAGGAAAACCAGCATCACGCAGCCCTTGGGCCTCGCAACTGCCGTTTCATTTGTAATTATTCGTTTTCTCCGGGAGGAACACACGAATGCCGCACAAGCTGACGAACATGCTCTCGCGCGTGCCGAGTGATATCGAGATCGCCCAGGCCGCTACACCGATCGCGATCGACAAGATCGCCGCCGAGGCCGGCATTCTCCCCGATGAACTCGAGCTCTACGGCAAGAACAAGGCGAAGGTCCATCTCGAAATTCGCGACCGCCTGAAGAACAGCCCCAACGGGAAATACGTCGTCATCACCGCCATCACGCCCACGCCGCTTGGGGAAGGGAAGACGACCACGACCGTCGGCCTGAGCCAGGCGCTCGGCGCGCATCTCGGCAAGAAGGTTTTCACCTGCGTTCGCCAGCCGAGCCAGGGACCCACGTTCGGCATCAAGGGCGGCGCCGCCGGCGGCGGATACAGCCAGATCATCCCGATGGAAGAGTTTAATCTTCACCTGACGGGCGACATTCACGCGATCACGGCCGCGAACAACCTCGCTGCAGCCGCGATTGATGCGCGCTGGTTCCACGAGACCACGCAGAAGCCCGAAGGTTTGTTCGATCGTCTCTGCCCGCCCGCGAAGGACGGCAGCCGCCGCTTCTCGCCGGTGATGCTGCGCCGCTTGAAGAAGCTGGGAATCAACAAGACGAACCCGGACGATCTCACACCGGAAGAGCGCCTCCGCTTCGCCCATCTCGATATCGACCCGAACAGTATCACGTGGCGCCGCGTGACCGACACGAACGACCGCATGCTCCGCCAGATCACGATCGGTCAGGGGCCTGAGGAAAAGGGCCTGACGCGCGTGACCGGCTACGACATTTCGGTCGCGAGCGAGATCATGGCGATCCTCGCGCTCACCACCAGCCTTGCGGACATGCGCGAGCGCCTCGGTGCGATGGTGATCGGCACAAACAAGTCCGGCGAACCCATCACCGCGGATGATATCGGCGTCAGCGGGGCGCTCACCGTCCTGATGAAGGACGCCATTCAGCCCAACCTGATGCAGACGCTCGAAGGCACTCCGGCTTTCGTTCACGCCGGACCCTTTGCGAATATCGCCCACGGTAATTCGTCGATCGTCGCCGATCAAATTGCTCTGAAGCTGGTCGGAAAGGACGGCTTCGTCCTCACGGAATCCGGCTTCGGCGCGGACATCGGCATGGAGAAATTCTTCAACATCAAGTGCCGCTACAGCGGCCTTGTCCCGAACTGCGTGGTGCTGGTCGCCACGATTCGCGCGCTCAAGATGCACGGCGGCGGGCCGAAAGTGGTCGCGGGACAGCCACTCAGCCCTCTCTACACCGAGGAAAACCTTGAACTGCTCGAAAAGGGCTGTTCGAACCTCACCAAGATGATTCAGAATGCGCGGCTTTTCGGCATCCCCGTCGTGGTCGGCATCAACCGCTTCCAGTACGACACGCCGGCGGAAATCGAACTCGTTCGCAAGAAAGCGATCGAAGCGGGCGCGAGCGACGCCGTGATGGCAAATCACTGGGCGCAGGGCGGGGCGGGCGCGGTCGAACTCGGCAAAGCGGTGATCGCCGCCTGCGAAAAGCCGAGCAATTTCCAGTTCCTCTATCCGCTCGATGTCAGCATCAAGGAAAAAATCGAGACGATCGTTAAGAAGATATACGGCGGCGCGGCGGTGGAATATTCGCCCGAAGCCGAGAAGAAGATCGAGCTCTATACACGCCTTGGCTTCCACAATCTGCCCATCTGCATGGCCAAGACGCACCTCAGCTTGAGCGCCGATCCGAATCTCAAGGGTGCTCCGACCGGTTTCACGATTCCGATTCGTGATATCCGGGCCAGCGTCGGTGCGGGCTTCCTGTTTCCGCTCGTCGGAACGATGAGCACGATGCCGGGCCTTTCGACGCGCCCGGGCTACTACGAAATCGATCTCGACCTCAAGACTGGCAAAGTGATCGGCCTCTCCTGAGTTTAGGCATTTCGCAGCCGACTTAGAGCGGACCTTTACGGGCGGCGGGATTCGGGAGTTGGGTCTCGCCGCTTTCGCTCTTGTGGCCGCGGGTTGCGGCCCGCGGCTTCCGGCATCAATGGCCGCGCGGTTCAGCGCGCCACCCGCGCCGCAGTGCCACAATCGCCCACACAGCTTCCACGATGCCGAAGGGCCACGCACCCTGCAGGAACCCGTACACGGATCCCAGCGCGCACGCTCCGGCGAAACCGAACACAAACCATCGGCCCCGCTTCTCGAACGCATAGCACAGGAGCATCGCGGTCACGGCAAATAGCCCAAAAAGAGTCAGTCGGTCCAATCTTTGCTCCCGGACGAAGGACGGCAAGCCGTTCAAGATCAGCCTAGCAGGATCAGAATAAAGAAAGCCTAAAGAGGCAATCGCGCCTTGTCCGTCGCCGGTGCGTACGTTAGAGTAGCGGTCCGCCGGAATTTCACCTGCGAGAGAGCGAGAGGGACATGCAAGGGCCATTCGGGGAGACGCGCTCGGTCTTGATTCGCCGCGGCAAAATCGAGCAGCGCGTTCGCGCCGTCGCACGGCAGATCACGAAGGACTTTAAGGGCGAGCGCGTTCACCTGATCGGCGTGCTGAAGGGCGCCTGCATCTTCCTTTCCGACCTCGTCCGCGAAATCAACCTCGAAACGTCGATCGATTTCATCGCGGTCTCGAGCTACGGCCGCGGCAAGGAATCGTCCGGTCAAGTACGCGTACTGAAGGACCTCGACAGCAATATCGCCGGCCTCAACGTGATCCTCGTCGAAGACATTCTCGACACCGGTCTTACCCTCAGCTACCTGCTCCGCATTTTGAGGCAACGCCGGCCCAAAAGCCTGCGCGTCGCGGCGCTTCTCGATAAGCCCTCGCGCCGGCTCAAGCCGGTCGAAGGCGACTACGTCGGCTTCAAGATTCCCAACGAGTTCGTCGTCGGCTACGGTCTCGATTACTCCGAACGCTATCGCAACCTGAAAGACGTCTGGGTGCTGCATTTGCCCGAAGAGCCCAACCACTGAGCTTCTTTGCTCGTGCGACCCTCTTGGGCTTCCAAATTGGCGATAAAATGTTTCGCCGGCAGGCCATCTATCTCTCCGGGCTGATTTTCTCGCCTGTTATAATGGTTCGACTCGAGCCCGCGCCGCGAGATCGGGGGTCTTGCGGACGCTCAGTCCTCAGTTGCTGATACGGAGCCGATGGCCCGCGCCCATTGCTATCACCCATGGATTTGACCCAACTCAATCCGGCCGTTGATATTCCTGCGGAAACGCTTGCCGTTCTCGCTGAGATCAGCCACGAAATCAATGCGTCGCTGAATCTCGATGAGGTGCTTGCCAACGCCGCCGCGCAGGTCAAGCGCCTGATCGACTACGAAATCTTCGCCGTTCTGCTGCCGGAAGAGAATACGAATAACCTGTACATCCGCTTTGCGATTGGCCATCGCCGCGAAGTCGTCGAACACTGGCGCATTCCTATGGGCGACGGCATCATCGGCGCTGCCGCTCGCCTGGGCCAGGCCATTCGCGTCGGTGACGTGCACAAAGACCCACGATATCTCCCCGCGGCCGAAGAAGTCCGCTCGGAGATGGCGGTGCCGTTGATCGTCCGCGGGCGCGTAATCGGCGTGATGGATATCGAGAGCAGTCAGGTCGACTACTTCACGCCGGGCCAGCAGCAGATTCTCACGCTCGTCGCAAGCCGCATCGGCACCGCCGTTGAGAACGCGCGCCTTTTCGAGAACGCGCGCAAACAGGCCGAAACGTTGCTGCTGCTCAATGAAATCGGGCGCGAGACCAGCGCCACGCTCGAGGTCGAGGAAGTCTTGCGCCGGGCCGCCGAAATGACGAAGCGGCTGATCGACTATCAAATATTCAGCATCCTGTTGCACGACGAGAAGGCCGGCGTTTTCCGCCATCACGTGACCGTAAAATTCGGTCAGCGCGTGCAGGAAAAATCGGTCGTGCCTGAGCACGAGGGCATCGTAGGTGCCGCCGCGAAGCTCCACCGCCCAATCGTGGTGCCGGATGTCGCACTCGACCCGCGCTATCGCATGCTGAATCCCGAGACGCGCTCGGAGCTCGCCGTGCCCATGATTTACAAGACGCGCGTGATCGGCGTAATGGACCTCGAAAGTCCGCAACTCAACTATTTCACTCCGGACCACGTCCAGGTGCTTTCGATCCTCGCCGCACACCTGGCCGTTTCGATCGAAAACGCGCGCCTTTATGAGCAGGTGGCGCAGGACGAAAGCCGCATGGAGCGCGACCTCAACGCCGCCCGCCGCATCCAGGGCGCGCTGCTCCCTCATCTGCCCGGCGAAGAGTTCGGGCTCGACATCGCCGCGCGCGTCGTTTCGTCGCGCGAGTTGAGCGGCGACCTCTATGACTTTCTCCGCTATGGGCCGCAGGACTTGGGCATCGCGCTCGGGGACGTGAGCGGCAAGGGAAGCGCCGCGGCGCTGTATGGAGCGGTCGCGGTCGGGACGCTGCGCAGCCTCGGTTCGCTCAAGCCACGCCCGGCAAACATGCTGCGCGCGGTCAACGGATTTCTCGGCGAGCGCCTCATCGAGGGCCGCTTCATGACGCTCTGCTTCGCCTCCTGGAATCGCCGGCGTCGCCGTCTGCGCATAGCCAATGCGGGGCAGGAGCAGCCGATTCTTTGCCACGCGGGCAAGTGTGAAAAGATACCGCTCGTCGGGTTTCCGCTCGGAATCTTCGAAGAGGCGACGTACGAGGAGCGAACCTACATTCTCGACCCGGGTGACGTCATCGCGTTCTATTCCGACGGCATCGCGGACGCGCAAAGCTCTTCGGGAGAGTTTTTCGGGCACAAGCGCGTCGGAGCGCTTCTCGTCGCACATGCCGACGCCACCGCCGCCGCGATTGCCGATCGCGTTCTTGAGGAAGTCGACGCGTTTTCTGGCGGCCGCCATCCCACCGACGACCGCACACTGCTGATCCTCAAGGTCCGCTAATCCCTCATCTACGGGGCCGTCGCTATCGTTCGCCCCAGCGGAGTTTGCTGCGCAGAATCTGAAAATACGTCTTGGTCGGCGGCCGCACCAGCGCCACGCGTTTGGCCGATTTGGTGATCCGCACACGATCCGAGGGCTCGAGTTGAAAACTGATCTGCCCGTCGAGCGTCACGTACACCGGCTCCGCCGCCGCCGTAAAATCCAGATCGATGTGCGACGTCGCCGGGATCAGCAGTGGGCGATTGGTCAGCATGTGCGGGCAGATCGGCGTGATGATGAACGCATCGATACTCGGCTCGACGACCGGCCCGCCTGCCGCGAGAGAGTACGCGGTAGAACCCGTCGGGGTCGCCACGATCAGCCCGTCGGCGCGATAGCGTCCCACGTGGTGCCCGTCGACGTGCACGTCGAAATCAAGCATTCGCGCCCGCGCACCCTTGTTCGCCACCGCGTCATTCAACGCGCACTGCGTCTCTGGCGCCGCGCCCTTGCGGCGAATCTCCGCGTCGAGCATCATGCGAATGCTCGTGCGATGGCTGCCCTCGATCACCTGCTCGAGCGCCGGATACAGCTCGTCCAGCGTCACGCTCGTCAGGAATCCCAGCCCGCCGAGATTCACGCCGAGAATCGGCACGTCGTGTCCGCCCAGCGCTCGCGCGGCCGAAAGCAGCGTGCCGTCTCCGCCGAAGACGATCATCAAATCGATCTTCCGGCCGATTTCGTCGCGCGCGAGCACCGGTTCGCCCAGATCGATGCAGCAGCCGTGGGTCTCCTCGTCGATGAAGACGCTGATCGTCCGTTCGTGCAGCCACCGGATCAGCGGCGGCACGACCGTCGAGACGAGATCTCGGACGGGTTTGCAGATGATTCCGACCGCAGCGATTGTTCGACGGCTGGTCATGTGGTCCGCTATTTTACCCGCGTCGGCGGGCGTGGAGAAAATACTCCTGATTTCCTTCGGCGCCGGTTACATGGCTTGGCCGGACGCCCAGAATTTCGAGGCCTGTCTCGGCGGCCGCAGCCTGCACGCGCTCAATCGCTTTTTCGCGTAGTGCTTGGTCGCGCACGATCCCGCCTTTTCCAATGTCCCACTTTTCGAGCTCGAACTGAGGCTTGATCAATATCAGAAATTCCGCGCCCGGTCCCGCTGCCACGGCCGCCGGCAGCACCTTCGTTACCGAGATGAACGACACATCCATCACGATCAGTCCGGGCGGCTCGGCGATGTCCTGAGCGCGCAGGTATCGCGCATTCCGCTCGACCGTCACCACCCGCGAATCCTGCCGCAGCTTCCAATCCAGCTGGTCGATGCTCACGTCGACCGCGTACACTCTCCGCGCCCCGCGCTGCAGCAGGCAATCGGTGAATCCGCCCGTCGAGCTGCCGATATCGGCGCAAATCCGGTCGCGCGGGTCGATCTCGAAATCCTGCAGCGCGCCTTCGAGCTTCAGTCCGCCGCGGCTCGCGTAGCGGAGCGCTTCGCCGGCGATTTCGATACGCGCATCCGTCGCCACCTGGCTGCCGGGCTTCTCGGCTCGCGCGCCATTCACGCGTACCTGCCCCGCGAGCAGTAGCGCCTGCGCGCGCTCCCGTGACGGAGCCAGCCCGCGTTCCACGAGCAGCACGTCCAGCCGCGCCTTCCCCGGCTTTGCCATCGGCTACGACCGCCGTGCGACGAGGAATCCCGCCAACTGCCGCAACCGGGCGCCCCGTTCGCCGTACCGGTCAAGTTCCGCTAACGCCTTGGCCTCGAGTTCCGCCGCGATCGCTCGCGACTTCTCGATTCCGAAGAGCGCCGGATATGTCGCCTTTTTCTGCGCCTGATCTTTTCCGGCGGTTTTGCCCAGCGCTGCGGACGACTCCTCCACATCCAGCAGATCGTCGATCACCTGGAAGGCCCAGCCGATGTTTTCGCCGAATCGTCGCAGCCGTTCGACGTCCTCGTTCGCCGCACCGCCTGAGATTGCGCCCGCCACAATCGACGCCCGAATCAACGCGGCCGTCTTCGACCGGTGGATGTATTCGAGCTGCGCCGCGGTCACCGCCTTGCCTTCGGCCTCGACGTCCGCCACTTGGCCGCCGACCATTCCGTCGACCGTGCCCGCGGCGGCCCCGATTTCGGCGATCACCTCGACGCGCCGTGCGGGGTCGAGAGGCGACTTCGCGAGCGCTTCGAACGCGAGCGTCAGCAGCGCGTCGCCCGCCAGAATGGCGATGGCTTCGCCGAAGACTTTGTGGTTGGTTGGCTTGCCGCGCCGCAGATCGTCGTTGTCGAGCGACGGCAGGTCGTCGTGAATCAGGGAGTAGGTGTGAATGAATTCGAGCGCGCAGCCTGCATGGATTGCCGCGTCGACGTGTTCGCTGAACATCCGCGCTGATTCGATGCACAGGATCGGGCGAATCCGCTTGCCGCCCGCGAAGACGCTATAGCGCATCGCGCGATGGATCGACGGTGGCTGCGTATCCTCTTTCGGCAGGATTCGCTCGAGCGCGCTTTCGACTGCGGCGTGATCCGTCTCGAAGAAATCGGGAAGTTTCATGCGTCGGGGCAGGAGAAGCCAAAGCAGGAAAGTGGGGCGCTCTGCAACGCAGCGTTACGATTCATCTTCGGTTTCGAACGGCTCGGCGGCGATTCGGCCGTCCGCTTTTTTGAGCAGAATCTCGACGCGCCCCTCGGCCTCGGTGAGCTGTTTCTGGCACTCCTGCGACAGCTTCACGCCCTCTTCGAAGAGCTTCATCGCTTCGTCGAGCGAGAGATCCGTGCTTTCCAGCCGCTTCACGACCTCTTCCAGCCGCGCCAGCGACTTTTCGAAATCGCCCTTCTTCTGTGGCTCAACCGCTTTATTCGTCGCCGAATTCATCTCAGTCCTTCGCTCACTCACCGCTGGCAGCGCAAGCACCAAAAGGTCGATCGTCCGCTTTGCTCGATCCGCCGGATCGTTCCCCCGCATCTTCGGCATTTCTCACCGGCGCGGCCGTAGACCGCCAGGATCGTTTCGAGCCCTTGGAACCACCAGTTCGGATCGCGAAAGTCCGGTGCCGGACGGAGACAGCATTCTAGCGCACGCCGCAGAACGTCAACAATGCCCTTATGCAGCCGCCGCGCCTGTTGGCGCGTCACGCGATAGGCCGGCCGTTGCGGGCTCACTCGGGCGCGCCACATCGCTTCGTTCGAATAGATGTTGCCGAGGCCGGCGATCTTCGCCTGATCGAGAAGGAACGCCTTCAGCGGCCGCCGGCTCGTGCGCAGCAGTTCCGCCAGCCGCGCTGCGGTGAATTCGCGCGACAGCGGCTCGACGCCCATCTTGCGAATTCCGGGAACATCTTCCGGCGCATCGACCCACTGCACGCGTCCGAAGTGTCGCCGGTCGACAAACGCCAGCGTTCCGCCGCGCATCTCGAATGCCACATCGACGTGCCCGCTGATTCGGCGCGTCGGAAACCAGATCAATTGTCCGTCGAGCTTGAAGTGCAGCACAAGGCATCCGCGATCGAGCAGAAGCAGCAGATATTTCCCGCGGCGGGCGACAGCGCGAATCGTGCGCCCGCGCGCGTTCTTCTCGATCGCGGCGGCTGCTTGCTCAGCGCCTCGCCTCGATGTCGGCTGCACTGCAATCGCGTGAATCACGCGGCAGCCGAGGACTTTTCGTCCGGCGACGAGCGGCCGCAGCGTGCGCGTCAGCGCTTCCACCTCGGGCAGTTCAGGCATCGGAAAGGGAAGCCGCTTCCCAGTCGGGCAGGTGGCGGAGCATTTCGTCCCAAGTCGTGTGGGCATGAAGCGCGTTCACGACGACGGGTAGCGGGTCCGCCAGAATTTCGGGGAAAAGCCGCTCTTCGGGAAACACGATGGGGAAAGCGAGCTTTTCGGTGGGCGGCGCAAACTGCGCGTCGACCCCGGGCTTGTTTCCGCGTGCGTCGAGTCGGTACCAGCCGAACTCCGGCAGATGGACGGCGTTCAATCCGTGCAGCGAATACGGCGGACCCGTCTCGTCGATGCTCAGCCGCTGGTAGCAGAATCCCGCCGGGACGCCGTTGGCGCGCAGCAGCGCAGCGAGTAGATGACTTTTCGCGTAGCAGTAGCCCGTGCCCTCGGCCAATACTTGCGAGGCGGCGCACGTCACCGGATCGCGACGAAAATCCGAGCTGTGCTGGATATCGTCACGCACCCATTCATAGCAGCGTCGCGCGATCTCGATCGGCTCGCGCGCGCCGGTCGAAAGCTCGCGGGCCTTCGCAAGGACGCGCGACTCCTTCCAGTCGATAATCTGCGTCGATCTCAGAAATTCGTCCATGCTCTTCCTATCGATCGTGCGCCTCTTGCGCGCCGGCCTCCTGCGGAGCACAATCGCCGCATGACACTCGAATTTACCACCTCTTGCCTCGCAGACTCGACCGACCTGCTGCGCTACTACAAAAAGCTCGCCGAGCGGGCGATCGCACAGGTCCCCGACGAAGCGCTCATCGCCGTTCTCGATCCGGAATCGAATTCGATCGCTACCATCGTCAAGCACCTGTGTGGCAACATGCAATCGCGTTGGCGCGATTTCCTCACCACGGACGGCGAAAAGCCCAGCCGGAATCGCGACGCCGAATTCGAAGCTCCGCCGCGGACGCGCGCCGAATTAGTCGCTCTCTGGGAGGCTTCGTGGAAGATCGCCTTCGACGCCCTCGCGCCGCTCACCGATGCCGATCTCGGCCGCACGGTCCTCATTCGCGGCGAGCGTCATTCCGCCTTGCAGGCCATCCACCGCCAGGTCGCTCATTACGCCTATCACATCGGGCAGATTGTCTTCATCGCCAAGCACTACGCATCCGGTGGCTGGACGGCGCTGACGATCCCTCGCGGCAAGTCCGCCGAGTTCAACGCGCGCGTCAGCGCGGGCGAGGTCTCGCAGCGCTAGCCCGTACGGCCGCTTGCGAAGCAACACCGGGCGACGCCGTCCTCCCGTTGCCCCTGGCGCCCTGCTAGAATTGCAAGAAATGTCCGCCTGGGCGATTTCCGCCGCTGAATCCGAGGCTTTCGCCGTATGACGCCTCTCCACGTCTTCGGTATGCTCTTCCTCATCGGCGTCAACGCATTCTTCGCCGCTGCCGAATTTTCGCTCGTTGCCGTGCGTCTTTCGCGCGTGCGCCAGTTGGCCGAAAAAGGCGATCCGCGCGCGCGCGTCGTCGAACAGCTGATCGGTGACCTCGGCCGGGTGGTCTCCGGCGTGCAGGTCGGCCTGACGATTGCCAGCCTTTCGCTCGGCTATCTCGGCGAAATCACGCTGGCCGCCATCGTGCATCCGTTCGTCCAGGCTTTCACCCGCCCCTGGGCGCCTATCCTCGCGCACGCCGTTGCGCTGGTCGTTGTCTTCGGGCTACTCACGTTTTTGCAAGTCGTTTTCGGCGAGCTTGTGCCGAAGGGGCTCAGTCTTGCCCGCGCCGAGCGCGTCGCGCTGCTGATCGCGCGCCCGTTCCACTGGTTCCTGCGCACCTTCAGCTGGGCGATCGACCTCTTCGACAAGACCTCCGAGAAGATCGTCGCCGCGCTCGGCATCGTTGCGCCCCACAGCCATACGCTCGTCCGCTCGGTCGAAGAGCTGCAGGTGATGGTTCAGCAGGCTCGCGACCGAGGCGTGCTCGCCGATCGCGACGCGCTCTTCGTACAGAATGCGATCGAGCTCAGTCAGGTCCAGGTGCGCGAAATCATGGTGCCGCGCCCGGACGTCCACGCCCTGCCTGCGGACTCCACGCTCGACGACGCCTTGAGCATGTTCGCTACCACGCAGCGCTCGCGGCTGCCGGTCTACGAAGGGTCGCTCGATCACATCCTCGGCTTCGTTCACATCAAAGACGTGATCTGGCTTCTCCTCGATCGGTCCCGACGCTCCGAAGAAAACCAGTCGATCCTGTCGTTCGATCTGCGAAAACTTTTGCGCGAGGTGCTGATCGTTCCCGAAACCAAGCCCGCCAGCGCGCTGTTGCTCGAATTCCGCACGCGCCGCATCGGTCTCGCCATGGTAGTCGACGAATTCGGCAGCATTCTCGGCCTCGTCACGCTCGAAGATATCCTCGAGCAGATGGTCGGCGCGATTCACGACGAATTCGACGTGGTCGAGCAGCCGCTTAGCCTGCCCGACGGCGGCATGGTCTTCGACGGCGCGATCAAGGTCCGCGACCTCGACGCGCAATACAATATCGCGATCCCCGACGATCCCTCGTACGAAACGGTCGGTGGCTTTGTGCTCAGCCGGCTCGGCTTTATCCCGCGCGGCGGCGAAAGCTTCGAATCAGACGGCTATCTCTTCACCGTCACGGAAATGGACCGGCGGCGCGTCTCGCGCGTGAAGATCAAGCCGATCCGCGCCGCCGGGCCCTCGCTTGTCACGACGCCGCATGCCTCGTCAGGCGCGCCAGCGACACCCGCGCCTGCGCCCGAATCGAAGCGGGCCGCCGCCGCACGGGAGCGTCGAGTGAAATGATTCGCTACCTTTCGCTGCGCGTCCTGCTCGCGCTGCCCGCGCTCTGGCTGATCGTCACGATGGTTTTTCTGCTCGCGCACATTATTCCGGGCGACCCGGTGCAGCAGATGCTCGGCGAAGGCGCGCGCGCGGAAGACCTGCAGCAGCTCCGCCATCAGCTCGGCCTCGACCGGCCGATCTCCGCGCAGTACGCGCACTATCTCGTTGGCGTGCTGCACGGCAATCTCGGCGAATCGTTTCGCTTCCAGCAGCCGGTGACGCACGTGATCCTTTCGCGTTATCCCGCCACGCTCGAACTGGCCTTTGTCGCGCTGCTCGTGTGCATCGCGATCAGCGTCCCCGCCGGCATTTACGCCGCCGAGCATCGCGGCACCTCGACCGACCACGCCGTCGGCCTCTTTACGCTTTTCGGCCTGTCGGTGCCGAACTTTGCGCTCGGTCCCGTGCTGATCCTGATTTTTTCCGTGATCGTCGGCTGGCTGCCGGTCTCGGGGCGCGGAGGCGCAGAGCATCTCGTCCTGCCGGCGATCACGCTCGGCGCGGCCCTGGCCGCGATCCTCACGCGCATGGTCCGCAGCTCGGTGATCGAGGAGCTCTCGAGCGACTACGTCCGCGCCGCGCGCGCCAAGGGTCTTTCCGAATCGCAGGTGCTTTTTCGCCACGCCTTCCGCAACGCGTTGATCCCGATCCTGACGATTCTCGGCCTTCAGTTCGGGACGCTCCTCGCCGGCGCCATCGTCACCGAGACGATTTTTTCCTGGCCGGGTATCGGCCGGCTGGCTGTCCAGGCGATCAACGCGCGCGATTATCCGCTGTTGCAGGGCTGCATCCTGCTGATTGCGGTGTCGTATGTCGTCGTGAACTTGCTCACCGACATGATCTACGCGCTGGTCGATCCGCGGGTGCGCCTGCAATGAACGGCTTGCGCGATTTCCTTCGCCAGAGCGGCCCGGGACGGTGGGGCCTCGCGCTCGCACTGCTGCTCGCCTTCGTCGCGCTCGCGGCGCCGCTTCTCGCGCCCTACGATCCCACCGCGCAAAATCTGCCTGCGCGCCTGCTGGGCCCGAGCGCCGCGCACTGGATGGGCACCGACGATCTCGGCCGCGACATTCTCGCGCGCATCATCTACGGCACGCGCATCTCGATGCTCGTCGCGATCAGTGTCGTGATTGGCGCGGGGTTGGTTGGGCTTTCGATCGGCGCACTGGCGGGCTATTGCGGCGGCTGGTTGGACCACATCGTGAACGTGGTGCTGATCAACGCGTTCCTTTCGTTTCCCGGGATTCTGCTGGCGATCGCATTCGCCGCGTTTCTCGGGCCCGGCATCGGCAAGGTGATTCTCGCGCTGATCATCACGGGCTGGGCCGGCTACGCGCGGCTTGCGCGCGCGCAGATTTTGCAGGCCAAAGAAATGGAGTACGTCCTCGCGGCGCGCTCGCTGGGCGCATCGCCCGCGCGCATTCTGATCCGGCACCTGCTGCCGAATATTCTGCAGCCGCTTCTCGTCCAAGCGACCATGGCCATGGCCGGCGCGATTCTCGCCGAATCGACGCTCAGCTTCCTCGGCCTCGGCGTTCTCGCGCCAATGCCCAGCTGGGGCGCGATGCTCAACGACGCGCGTAGCCATCTTTTCGACGCGCCGCACATGGTGATTTTCCCGGCGCTCGGCGTCATGGCTGCCGTCCTCGCCTTCAATCTCCTCGGCGATGCCCTCCGCGACTGGATGGATCCCCGCATGCGCTCGTATCTGATCGTCACCTCGCTCGCCCGCTAGCACGGAGCTGCGCGGACGCCGAGGCTAGCTCGTGATTCTTGGGTGGAAGCGAGAACCTTGAGGCTCGCGAAGAAGGGATATGAGATAGATCGGGCTTTAGCCCTGGGCTGGAATCTACGAAGACAACTCGACCGTCACTTCCGCTCCGCGCGCAATGCCCAGCGCCCGCGCGGCGCTCGCCTTATTCACTGAAATCTCGAGGTAGCCGCTCGATCCGATCACTCCGATCGCCTCGCCCGCCGCCCCCTGCGCGAACGTCGGGACCACCTTGCTGACCACGGCGTTGCCCGCGCGAATCGTGAATTTGGCGTCGCCGCCCGCCAGAGCCGGCACATCCTGCACCGTGAGGTTGGTCACCGCGTTGCCGAAGTGATCGAGGCGCAGCACGATTCCTTTCACGGTGTTGCCCGCCGCCTTCGGCTTGGGAATCGCGAAGCGCACGAAATCCGTAATCTGCTCGCCGAATGCCGACGTTTGCCACGATTTGGAGAGCCACGCGGCCACCGGCGCGAAAATGTCGCGCCCGTGAAACGTGTTGCTCACCGGCGCGCGGAAGTAGTGCTCGGAGATGATGTTCCACACGTAGAGCGCTTCGGTCTGGTCGTAGACGGCCGAAAGCACGCCATTATCCGGCGCCACGACGTACTGCTGGTCCGCCGCAACCAAAATCGGCCGACGCGCCGTCCCCACGCCCGGGTCGACCACCACCACGTGTATGGTCTTCGGGGGGAAATACTTGTAGGCCTGCGCGATCGTCAGTGCGCCGTCCAGAATGTCGTGAGCCAGCACGCCGTGTGTGATGTCTACGATGTTGACTTCGGGATTGATGGCTAGGATCACGCCCTTCATGACCCCGACCAGGTGGTCGTTCGTGCCGTAATCCGTCGTCAGCGTGATGATGGGGCGCGCCAAGGGTCGCTCCGGTCGCTCGCCGCGCTTCGCAAACGCACCGGCGGCGCACTCTCGAAGCTAACGGACCCTCACGCGGCTGTCAAAGCCTCCGCCTGCGTCTGCGGCGATTGAGTAACACGCTCCCGGTACCAAAGGATCGCCAACTACTCCTCCAGCACGATCTGCCCGACGCCGCCGGAGACCGTCAGATTGATCGTTGCGGGCGACTTCCCATACGCCGCGTTGATGTAGGCGTCCCCGTCGCGCTGCAATCCGCGCGCGTCGATCGACCCGATTCCGCCCGACGCATTCACGCGCACGCCGACATCCTTCGGCAGCTGAATCGTCGCCGACCCGACCCCGCCCTGAATGTTCACATCGACATCATTCTTCCGCGGCCCGCGCAGATCGAGGTGCATCTCCCCCGCGCCCACGTGCACGTCGAGGCGGCTCAAATCGATGTTGGTCACATCCAGATGGCTCTCTCCCGCACCCATGTCGAGCCTCAGATCGAGCGGAACGCCGCCGCCGAATTTCAGGTTCCATTCGTCCACGCGATTGCCCCAATGTGTGTCGTCCTCGCTGCCCTGCGTGACGTTCAGCGTCCCCAAGTCCCCGGAAACACTGTAGTCGATTGCCGGTTTGCCCGTGCTGTCGTCGTAGTCAAACGCTGCGTCCAGCAAATGGCTCGACCCGTCGCTGATCGACACCGAGCCCGCCGGGATGTTGACGTTCGCACTCACTCGCTTCGCTCCCTGCCCGTCGACGGACTGCGTCTCGTGCTGCACGTGCTCTTCCCAGTTGCGATGGTCGCCCCAGTCATGTCCCCAGTACCAGCCGTGCCCGGCCCACCCGCGGTCCCGGCCGTTCCATCCGGCCGCGATCAGCGCGGCCAGCAAAAGGATGAACGCAATCGCCCCGCCGGAAATTCCGACGTTTGAGCCGCGATTCACGAAGTGGTCCCAGATCTGCCCGAGGCCGATGAAAATCAGAATCAGCGGCCAGTAGCGCGTCAACACCCACCAGATGCTGAACTCCGGCCGCAACGTGGCGAGCAGGAACAGGACTCCGATCCCGATCAGCACGATCGGCCCGGACATCGATCTGCCCCGCCGATGCCCCGGCTGCGGCCCCGGCGTCGGCCCCGTTTCCATGCCCCCCGCTTGCGGTCCCCCGGTTGTGCTCATGGGTTCGCTCCTGCTGATAGATACGCGCGCTTCACCCCAAAAGTTCCACCCGGCTTTCGGGCACGGGTCCCCATCCTATGCCTCCTCTACTTCCTCTGCCTCCGTATTTCATTATCCTCGCCTTTTCTCTTACCGTCTGCTAAAGTGCCGCGCCAACCACCGGGTCATCCTCTGAGGCGGGAGGTTCGCGTGACCAATCTCGATTTGCGCCCCTTGTCGCTCGGCGAAATTCTCGACCGCACGTTTTCGCTCTACCGCAATAATTTCCTGCTCTTTTTGGGCATTACGGGAATTCCTCAGCTTCTGATTCTGGCCTTGCATCTTACACAGCTGTTCCTCACAGGGACCGTCGGCACCACGGTTGTCGATCGCTCGCACGGGGCTCTTTCCGGTGCCATGGCTGTCTTCGCTGGCTTGGCCGTACTCGTGGGCGCCGTCGTTTACCTCGTTGCTTATCTGTTTGCGCAGGGCGGCACGGTTCTGGCGGTTTCCGAGCTGTACCTCGGCAGGACCGCCACGATCGGCGAGTCTCTGCGCCGCATGCGCGGGCAAGCCGGCAATCTCTTCGGCGTCACTTTGCTCACCGGCCTCGCCGTTTTGACGGGCCTTGTTTTTCTGATTATTCCTGGCATCTGGCTCGCTTGCCGCCTCAGCACGTGCGTGCCGGCCGCGTTGCTCGAGAAGCTCGGCCCGGGCGAATCGCTCTCTCGAAGCTTTCGTCTCACCGAAGGCAACGCCGGTCGCGCCTTCGTCATCTACTTGATTTCCTTCGTGCTGGCCATCATCGCGGGGGCGGTTCTGGCATTCCCGTTCGAATTCATCATCAGCCTTTCGACCAGCCAGAACCCCGGCGCCCTCGAGATGTGGACTGCACTCGCACAGGTGGGAAACGCGATTTCCGAAACGCTTGTCACTCCGATTGCCCTGATCGCCACCGCCATCTTTTACTTCGACCTGCGCGTTCGAAAGGAGGCCTTCGACCTCCAGCTCATGATGAATCCCGACGCCATTGCCGGCCCCGGGACCTCCAGCATCCCTTCGATCCTGTCGTGATGCGGGCTGCAATGCTTCTGTCTCTTGGTTTCTCTGCGTCGGTGCCTCTCTGCGGTAAGCCCTTTCGCGGCCTTTGCTTGCAATTCTCGCCAATCTTGCTAGCCTTGCTCTGATCCGCAGCATAAGTCCGGACTGCAAAAAATGGCCGTCTATCTCGATTACAACGCGACGACTCCCGTGGCTCCCGCGGTCCTCGAAGCCATGCTGCCGTTTCTCGGCGAAACTTTTGGCAACGCCGGCTCCGTCCACTCGGCGGGACAGCGCGCTCGCGCCGCCGTCGACGCCGCGCGCGAATCCGTCGCCGCGCTGATCGGCGCGAAGCCGAGCGAGATCGTTTTCACCAGCGGAGGCACCGAAGCGGACAACCTCGCGATCTTCGGCACCGTCGCCGCCTCGGCGAAGCCGCGCAAGCACATCGTCACCACCGCGATCGAGCATCACGCGATCCTCCACAGCTGTGAAGAGCTCGCGCGGCAGGGCGTCGACATCACCGTCGTGCCCGTCCGCCGCGGCCCGGATGCCCAGGGCGTGGTCGATCCCGAAGACATTCGCAGCTCGATCCGCCCGGAAACGATTCTGGTTACCGTGATGCACGCGAATAACGAGCTTGGCACGATCCAGCCGATCGAGGAAATCGCGCGCATCGCCGCCGAAGCGGGTGTGCGCTTCCATTGCGACGGCGTGCAGTCGGCAGGCAAGGTTCCGCTCGACGTCCATCGCCTCGGAGTCGATCTGCTCTCGATTTCGGCGCACAAGTTTTACGGGCCCAAGGGAGTCGGCGCGCTCTACGTCCGCACCGGCGCCAGCATCGCGCCGCGATTTTTCGGCGGGCACGCGGAGCGCGATCGCCGACCCGGCACCGAAAACGTCCCAGGCATCATCGGCATCGGCAGGGCGGCCGAACTCGCGCGCAAACTGCTCGCCGAGGACGCCGCGCGCATCGCTCCGCTGCGCGACCGCCTCGAATCGGCGCTGCTCGAACGCATTCCTGCTGCGCGAGTCAATGGCGACCGCGCGCACCGCGTGCCGAACACGACGAACATCTCGTTTCCCGGCGCCGCCGGCGAAGCACTGCTGATCGCCCTCGATCTCCAGGGCGTCGAATGCTCCACGGGCGCCGCGTGCTCGTCCGGTTCCACCGAGCCTTCGCACGTGCTCACCGCGGCTGGTCTTTCGCGCGACGACGCGCGCGCCAGCTTGCGCTTCAGCCTCGGCCGCCCGACCACTGCCGTCGAAATCGACCGCGCCATCGAAATCATTCCCGGCGTCGTCGAACGCATCCGCGCTCTTTCGCCGCGCGCCCCGCACGCGGAGGCCGCCGCCCCCACGCGGTAGCACCGAAAATGACGACCATCACCGAAAATCTTTCTGGGTCGTGGCTTCAGCCACGACATGACCTATCCCAACTGCCCGGGGCTTCAGCCCCTGAAGTTCCGGCGGCTTCACCGCTAGCCGCCAATGCGGTCGCAGTGGCCATGTCCGGCGGCGTCGATAGCTCGACGGTCGCGGCGATCCTTCGCGAGCGCGGCGGGCCGATCATCGGGCTCACGATGCAGCTCTGGAACCAGCGCCGGCTGCCGCAGCTTCAGAGCGATGGCCCGGCGCCGCACCGCTGCTGCTCGCTCGACGACGTCTACGACGCGCGCCGCGTGGCCGAGCATCTCGGCATCTCGTACTACGTGATCAATTTCGAGCGGGAATTTGAGGAGACGGTCGTCCGCCCGTTCGTCGACGACTATCTTTCCGGCCGCACGCCGATTCCATGCACGCGCTGCAATAATCACGTCAAGTTCGATCAGTTGCTCGTCACCGCGCGGCAGATCGGCGCCGATCGCATCGCCACCGGCCATTACGCCCGCGTGCGCCACAATCGCGAAACCGGCCGCTATGAATTGTTGCGCGCCGTCGACGAAAACAAGGACCAGTCGTATTTTCTCTTTGGCCTCACGCAGGAGCAGCTCGCGCGCACCGAGTTTCCGCTAGGCGAGCTGACCAAGCAGGAGGTGCGCGAAATCGCGCGCCGGCTCGCGGTGCCGGTGGCCGAGAAGCCGGAGAGCCAGGAAATCTGTTTCGTTCCGACGGGCAATTACGTTCGCTTCATCGAAAGCTATTTGCAGGAGCAGGGAACTGTCGAGCACGGTGAAGGCGAGCAAAGCCAGATGGGAAAATTGGGTGAGGCCGGCGAGGTCGTCTCGACTTCCGGCGAAGTGATCGGCCGCCACAGCGGCTTGCACCATTATACGGTGGGGCAGCGCCGTGGCCTGGGCCTTGCCGCCGGGCATCCCGTCTATGTCGTCGCGCTCGATCGCGGGAACAATCGCCTCGTCGTCGGCGAAGATGGCGAACTCCGCCGCGCCAGCTGCGAAGTCTGCAACGTAAATTGGATTCCGTATGGCGTCCCCCGAAATCCCGTCCGCGCGGCGGTCCGCATCCGCAATCGCCACGTGCCCGCCGACGCGGAGATCACTCCCCTCGATGCAACCACAGCTCGCGTCTCTTTCGTCGAGCCGCAGCGCGCGATCACACCCGGGCAGGCCGCTGTCTTCTACGACGGTGCGCGAGTCCTCGGCGGTGGCTGGATTTCAAAGTAGCCGGAAACAACAACGATGATGAAAAATTGGGACCGCTAAGGCGGGAAGCCGCTTCAGATGAAAAGCTCTTCGTCCTGCGTGCTTTCGTCGGGTTGTGGGCGCCGCTGCGCGCCGCGGATGAAATCGATCCCGGCCTTGATGCCTTTTAGCACGGCTGATACTTTGTTGATCGGGTCCCAGACTTTGCTGCGGATTGTCGATCCCGCTTCCTCGATCACCTCGAGCGTCCCGGTGAGAATCTGGTCCGCGCGGATGATCTGCAGCCGCAGCCGCTCGACCGCATCGGTGAATACGCGGTCCACTTTCTGCGCCTGGCTCCGCGCGAGGCGCGTCACTTCGGCGCCGTCGCTCATGATGCTGCGGATGCGGTCTTCGGAGTCTTCCAGGATGCGATTGGTGCGGACGAGGATGGGATCGATCCTCGCCTGGAGTTGCGTCGCGATCTGCGTGAAATTCTTGATCGCCGACTGCATTTGGACGAACATCGCCACCAAAATCACCATCTGGATCACGATGGCGATCGCGGCGACGGCAATGAACAGTTCGAGCCAGCCGGACATGGCGCTCCTGCGGCCTTAGGATACCTTCGATTCGCGCTTGTACGTTTCCTTGCCTGCGTCCACCGCGTTCGTGATGGCGTCCTTCTGGCGCGACATGATCTCCTTGCTCCGCTCGATCAGGTCTTCGGCGCGCTCCCGCAGTTCGCGTGCTTTCTTCTGCGCGTAGTCGCGCCCTTCGTCCGCCTTGGAAGTCAGGTATTCGCGCGTCTCTTCGCCGGACTTCGGCGCAAACAGGATGCCGACCAGCGCTCCGATACCCAGCCCTACGAGGAAAAAACTCACCTTCGAACCTACGTTATCAGCCATGACGCACCTCCTGTTGGGACGTTAACATAGCACTCCTAGTACGGCAAGAGAAGCGACGCCCTCATTCCATGCTGCAAATCACGTTGCGTGCGTCTTTTCCGCCGGCGCGCGCAGTGCGTTGAACACCCGCTGTGCCTGGTGCCGCGGGATTTCCGCGGCGAGCTCCTCGACCCCCACCTCGCGCAGCCGCGCCACGCTGCCGAACCGCCGCAGCAGCTTCTGCGCCGTGCGTTCGCCGACGCCAGGAATTTCGACGAGTTCCGTCCGCAACCGTCGGCTCGAGCGCCGCTGCCTGTGAAAGGTCACCGCGAAGCGGTGCGTCTCGTCACGAATCTGCTGGATCAGGTGCAGCACCGGCGAGTGATGATCGAGGGCGACCGGTTCCTTCTCGCGCCCCAAAATGTAGAGAATCTCTTCCTTTTTCGCGATGCTGGCGAGCGGCTGGTTGATGATCTCGAGCTTTTCGAGGGCCTCGGCCGCGGCGTGCAGCTGGCCGAGCCCTCCGTCGATCAGAACGAGGCTCGGCATAGACTTGTTTTCCTCGCGGACCCGCCGGTAGCGCCGCTCGACCGCCTCTCGCATGCTGGCGAAATCGTCGCGTAGAATGCCCGCCGCCTTCTCCGGCCCCTCGGGCATGGCGTCGCCGCGGATGATGAACTTGCGGTAGTCGGACTTCTTCATGCGGCCGTCTTCCCACACCACCATCGACGCGACCGTGTCCGATCCCTGAATGTGCGAGATATCGAAGCACTCGATGCGCTTCGGCGGGTCTTCAAGGCCCAGCGCGGCCTGCAAAGACTCGGCGATCGCCTTCGAGGTCGGCTTCAGCACGCGGAAGCGCTGCATGAACGAGTGCTTGGCGTTCTGCTCGACGAGCTCGAGAAAAGCGTGCTTCTTCCCGCGCTGCGGATTCAGGATTTCGACTTTATGCTTCGCGCTCTCGCTGAGCACCTCCTCGAGCAGCGAGCGTTCCTCGAAATCGATCGGCGCGTGAATATAGCGCGGCAGATACGCCGCATCGAGATAGAGCTGCTTCAGCAGGGAAGGCAGGAACTCTTCGGGGCGAAACTCTTCCATGTCCTCCCAGTAAAAATCACGCCGGTCGACCACGCGCCCGCCGCGCACGTGAAAGAGATTCACGGCGATCTGCGGCGGCTCGGCGTACCACGCCAGCACGTCCGTGTCGTCGCCCTCCGCAGCGGCGATCTTCTGCCGTTCCTCCATCTCCGCTAGCGTGCGAAGCAGATCGCGATAGCCTCCCGCCTCTTCGTAGCGCTGCTCCTCGGACGCTTTCTCCATCCGTTCCTTCAGGCTGCGCGAAAGGTCGTTGCGGCGCCCTTCGAGAAAAAGCCGCACGTCACGCGCGGCCTCCGCATACCGCTCGTCGGTGACCAGCGCGGCGCACGGGCCGAGGCAGCGGTGAATGTAGTACTGCAAGCACGGCCGCGGGTGCAGCCGATTGAGGTCGACCGTGCACGACGGCACCAGAAAATGCTTGTGAACGAGGTGGACCAGCCGGTAGGCGAGCCTCGCCGGAAAATACGGACCGAAATAGACCGAGCCGTCCTTCGTCAGCCGCCGCGTCACGTAAACGCGCGGGAATTTCTCGAACGCCGTGTACTGGATATAGGGATACGTCTTGTCGTCGCGCAGCAGGATGTTGAACTTCGGCTTGTACTGCTTGATCAGGTTGTTTTCGAGCGCCAGTGCCTCTTTTTCGTTGTCGACGACGATGTAATCGAGCTCAGCGATTTCGCGCACCAGCGAGCCGGTTTTGGCGTTGTTGATCGAGCTCGACTCGAGGAAGTACGATCGCACCCGGCTCCGCAGCGAAAGCGCCTTGCCGACATAAATGATCTTCCCACCCGCGTCCTGAAACAGGTACACGCCGGGCTGGGCCGGCAGATTCGCGACTTTTTCTCGGAGTTCCATTTTCGGCGCGATACAATGAGCGGGGCGTACGCTTCCGGCGGCCCGCCCGTCACGTACAATTTCCATGATAGCAAATCGCTCTAAACTTAATGGGAAGGCGATGCGGCGACTTCTTCCATTGCTTTTGCTGACGGCTGTTGCGATGCCGGTCTGGTCGGCGCCGCAATCGGGGCAGAAGCCGCCCCCGTCGCCGCCGGGCTCCTCCTCGTCATCGAAGCCGGACAGAACTCCCCCGCCAAGCGAGCCCGTCATCGATCCGAATCCGCCGAATGCGGACGAGGACATCGAAGTCGCCAGCTTCTACCTCCGCAAAGGCGATACGAACGCCGCCATCCCGCGCCTTCAGGAGGCGATACAGCTCGCACCGAAGAACGCCAAGGCGCGTTTGATGCTCGGCGAGTCGTACGAAAGGACCCACGACAACGACTCCGCCGTGAAAACCTACCGGGATTACCTCAAGGACTTTCCACACGCGTCTGACGCGAAGAAGATCGAGAAGAAAATCGAGAAACTGACCGCAAGATAGCCGCGAGCCCCGCGCCGGTCTTACCGGCCAGGGAAGCGTTCGAGGAATCGCATCGCTCGCTGATAGTCCGCGAAACGCTTCTCCTCGCGCCGGAATTCAGGCGAATGCGACTCGCGCCGGCGACGCGCGAACCGGATCGGATGCTTCTGGTGCAGCATCTCGTGGTAGAGCACGTACGCCACCACGTACTCCGGCACGCCCGGCCGGTCGAGCTGCCGGTTGATGACGATCTGGTGGAGCGCGGGATCGAAGCAGCCGAGCTGCGAACTCCAGTCGCGCCAGCTCCAACCGAGCCGCGGCCGGGTGAGCGCGCCCTCGAAATACCGCTCGTTCAGCTGCTCGTACAGCGGCGCGAGGTCGTGATGCGCGCCTGTGGGCTGATGCGCCATGCGCCGCGCGCGCCGTTGGCGCTGCTCGAGAATCCGCCGCCTCGTTGCGCGTGCGTACGAGAACCGGCGGTAGATTTCGATCAAATCCTCCGGTGGACGCCGCCGGTACAGCCGTCCGAGCAGCATCGCCGCAACCGCTTCCACGACCACCCGCGGCGCGGTCTGCAAAGCGTCCGAGATCCGCACGCGCGCCGTGTCTTCGCGCAGCCGGATCGTGTGCGTCAGATCCGTATAGGGGTGATATTCGACGACGAACTGCGGCGGGCGGCCCTCGCAGCCGAGCCGCGTGTAGATGCGGTGAAAGATCTGAGCGCCTCCGGGAACGGTCTTCTCGCGAATCTTGCGGCGGGAGCCCGCTCGCCTCACTGCTTCCTCCTCACGGGCGCCGGCAGCGCCGTCTTCTCGGCCTCCTCGGCGTCGGAGATGGCGTCCTTGGTGCCGTCGATTGCGTCTTCAAGGGTGTCGCGGTAGTCGTCGAGATCGGGACCGTTTTTCTCGTATGCTTCGAGAGTCGTCAAGAATTCATTTTCTTTCGAATCCATCAATTTTAGTGCCTCGCGGATGTCCACCTGCTTGTCTTGCGCCACCTGGATCTGATCGGCGCCGTCGTCGACGCATCCGGCGTACGCGTTGAGCAGCCCGTTCAGCATGTCGGTGCGGTGCTGATCGGGTGCGGTGCGCTTCAGCTCGTAGTCGAATTTCTTCAGCCGGTCTTCGGCAAACTCGATGTAGAGCTTGATGCGCTCGGCCGGGGTTTGCGCCTCGCGAATCTTGTCCGCTTCCTCGTCGCTCAGGTAATCCTTCGGCGTGTAGTCCTGCGGGTAAGCGAACGCAGTGCGCGCCGCCGCGACCGCCGCGAGGGACGCGCAGGCGACGAAAACGATCGCATAGCGCCGCATGACTTTCATTTTATCGCCCTTCTACCCACTCGTTTTCGTCGCGG
>Ga0335073_10000997_pt1 | contig 37390 bp, 32 predicted proteins | sample Lox_Sample_22_FD_207093 | JGI IMG/M metagenome (GOLD analysis project Ga0335073, IMG submission 207093) | Soil microbial communities from Loxahatchee National Wildlife Refuge, Florida, United States - Lox_Sample_2.2 | ecosystem: Environmental > Terrestrial > Soil > Wetlands | place: USA... | reverse complement strand
TGAGCTACACCGCCAAAGCGTAGGAAGGAATTGAGCGCAGAACGCGCTCAAGTAAAAGGCCGGACGTGACTGCGTCCAGCCCAACACCGATTCTAGAGTTGCCCCTCGGGGCTGTCAAACCGCGCTCCAGACGGGTCGCTAACCAGAGGCTGATCCTCGTCTGGAGAAGAGCAAAGCCGGTCAACGGGACTTTCGATTTCTCGTGCTAACCTGTACCCCGGTAACGCATGACAGAGAAACTTCCTGAAATCTCGCGAGATAAGCAGAAGCTGCTGTACCGCGTGCGCCGGCTGCGCGGCCAGTTTGCCGCCGTCGAGCGTGCTCTTACCGCGGGCGACGAGTGTGCCGACATCCTGATGCTGCTGGCGGCCATTCGCGGCGGGGTCAATGGCTTGATGGCCGAGGTCCTGGAAGACCACATTCGCCTGCACATGATGAATCCCGAGCAGAAAATGGACTCGCCGGAGGAACTGGGCGAGGACCTGATCAGCCTGGTTCGCGCCTACCTGAAATAGCGTCCGCCGCGGCGGGGAACGCCGTCCGATTGCTTCTCGACATATACCCTACCCCCGTATACTATGTGGAGCGGGGGCTCGGCCCCCGGCCTTTAACGGAACCGTAACCTGGCCGTGGCAGACTGCAATTCCGCCGGGATGCAGGCTGCCGGGAGAGCAAGCGTTCTTTCCCAAGGCGGCCGGCCGGTTCCCTGTTAACCGGTCACGGCCGGCTGTGACCCCGGTCACGGACGCTGTCCGGGCGCCGATGTCTAATTGAAATTGAAATTCGATTTCAACTAGCAGCTCGACCGGAGTGAAGGTGTTGGGACAGGGCATGCGAAAGGTTGCGGGAGCCTGCGAGCCGGGACGAAGAACGAGGCGATGGCCGTCAATCGCAAAACAATTCTGATGAGCGGGCTGACTACCCTGCTGGCGCTCGCGTTGTTGCTGGGCGCTTCCGCATCGGCACAGGCTGTCGCATCGGTGCAGACGCCCGATTCGAGCAGCGCAGTTTCCTCCGAAAAGGCAACCGATCCGTCCAGCGCAGCCGGCCTTCCAACCGATCCTTCCGCCGAGGCGCCGGAAGGCCAACCGCAAATTTGGAACTTCCACATGCAAAGCACCGTGACGGTGCAGGGCTATCCTCCCTTCAGCGCCAGGTATTCCGGCACGAACAGCCTGCCCACCCGCGGCGAGGTGCAGGAAACGGTGTCCTTGGATCTTTATACCGGCTTCCGGTTGTGGCAGGGCGCGGAACTGCATTCGGACCTTTTGATGTGGCAGGGCTTCGGGGTGGGCAACACGCTGGGTATCGACGACTTTCCGGACGGGGAAGCCTACAAGTTCGGCACGCATGCTCCGCGTGGTGCCATCGCGCGCCTGTTTATTCGCCAAACCATCGGTTTGGGCGGTGCGAAAGAGGATTTGCTGGATGATCCGCTGATGCTGGCAGGGCGGCGGGACATTTCACGAGTTACCTTCACCATTGGCCGATTCAATGCCAAGGACATTTTCGATAACAATACCTATGCCAACGATCCGCGCACGCAATTCATGAATTGGGCACTCTCCACGGCCAACGCGGCCTGGGATTATCCCGCCGATGCCTTGGGCTATACCACCGGCGTGGCCGTTGAGCTGAACCAGCCCAAGTGGGCGCTGCGCTATGGATTTTTCCAGATTCCAAACATGAGAAATGGGTTCACCGCTGAAGATCGGTACCTCCTGTGGCCGGGCATCCCCACGGCGGGCGACGGTGAATTCTGGCATGCGTGGGACATGGCAGTGGAGAATGAGCTTCGTTACGCCATCAACAGCCACCGCGGTACGGTTCGCCTTCTGGGCTATGTCAACCAGGGGCAGTTCGGTAGCTACCAGGCGGCACTCTCCGCTCCCGATGTAAACATTGACCTGACACACGCCCTTCGGCACGAGTATGGGTTCGGGCTGAATTTCGAACAGGAGATCACGAAGAATATCGGCGTGTTTTCGCGCCTGGGATGGAATAACGGAACGACCGAAGCGTGGATGTTTACCGACGTGAATCACACGGGCTCGCTGGGCGTCGTAGTCAAGGGTGAATCGTGGCATCGGCCCGACGATACGGTGGGCGTGGCCACGGTGATAGGTGGGATTTCTCTCGCCAATCAGCGATACCTGGAGGCCGGCGGCTTGGGAATCCTGGACGGCGACGGTGGCTTGAGTTATGCGAAAGAGAAAGTTCTGGAAACGTACTACCAGGCCAAGCTCACCCAGCACCTGCTGGCTGCACTGGACTACCAGTTTGTTGCCGACCCGGCTTTTAACAGCGCTCGCGGCCCAGTCAATGTCTTCGGCGCGCGATTCCACTTCGAGTTCTAGCCGGAGCGATGCCGAAGGGCGCCGCTCTACCCCATGGCGCGCTCGCAGGCGCGGCCTAGTTATTCGTCAAAGAGCCCACGGAGCTTAACGCTTGCCTTGCGACTTCGGTTGGCAGGGGCGCGTATCCCAAGGCCGAACACTTTTTCTGGCCGGTGGTGAGGATCCAGTGCAGCAGGCCGGCGATTGCATTCTTCCTGTCAGCGCCTTCGATCTTTTCGGGAATCAACAGCCATGTGTACGTCGAAATCGGATAAGCCTCCTTGCCAGGCGCGTTGGTGATCGAAGCGCGAAGATCATTCCTATTCCCCGTGGCTGTCGCTGCCGCCTCGGTAACGCTCGCGATGCTGGGCTTGATGAACAGTCCCGCAGCATTCCGAACTGCTCCGAAGCTGAGTTCATGTTGGAGCGCGTAGATGAACTCAACGTAGCCGATCGAGTCAGGTGTCCGCTGGACAGCAGACGCCACGCCTTCGTTGCCTTGGGCAGCGATTCCCACCGGCCATCGGACGTCGGTACCAGCCCCCACCGAAGCTTTCCATTGCGAGCTGATCTTTGACAAATAGTCGGTAAAAGCAAAGCTCGTCCCGCTGCCGTCGGAGCGATGAACGACTACGATGTCCTCGGCCGGAAGAACTGCGTCGTGATTCGCTTTCGCGATCTCAGGATCATTCCACTTCCTGATCGTTCCCAGGTAGATGCCGGAGAGAATTTCGGGGGTAAAGTTCAGACTCTGGTGACGGCCCCCGACGTTATAGATGATGGCAACGGCGCCAAGCACCGTTGGGATTTGAAGCAGTCGCTGCGGAAAGCCTTGCATCGCTTTATCGGAGAGAGGCATGTCCGAGGCCCCGAAGTCCACCGCGCGCTCCTTTAGGAGCTGGAGTCCTTCTCCGGACCCCACGGGATCGTAGCTGATGCGCAGGTTCGGATTCCGGTCCTCAAACGACTCGAACCAACTTCGATAAATCGGCGCCGGAAACGTGGCTCCTGCGCCTTTCAAATGTCCTTGGGTTGGAAGGGTCGCATGGGAAAGATTTGGCTGGCTCTCGTTGAGAGCCACCGTCATTTTGTTTACGACCTGTTCTGCGAGGTCGTCGCTGATGCCGTTCCAGAAGACCTGACTGGGAGTGACTAAATACGACCAAAGCGTCTCGCCGTTTTTTCCGAGAGCCTCGACCGACAAAAAGCCGGAGAACGTTGGTTGGCTGACGTGGGTGCGAGGGTTCGTAGTGATATGACCGGTTACCCAGATTCGGCCTGTGCCCCTGATCCGGATGTCCGCATCTTCTGGGGCGGTAACCACTTCGAAGCCGCGAGTTTTCTGCAGCCGGCGAATGATCGAATTGCGCATTTCATCTGCGCCATGATCGGTTCCTAGAGAATCAACGAACACCTTGCGAACCGATGACGGTACTTCAGCGGCAGCGGTGGTAGCAGTAAGCGCGCAGGGAAGCAGCAACCATGCGCCGGTCCAAAGCGCAAGCGCGAGCAAAGATTTTCGCAACGGTGACCGGTTGCGCCGTGGCCCTCTCATGTTTTCCTCAGTACGGTCGATGCCGGTTCGCTGTTGCAGAACATTCGAAGATAAATCAGGTCTGTCCCAGCAGTATGAAAATGCGGTTACAAGGATTCGGCGCCGCTCCCGATTATGCTCGACCATAACTGGGTCCTGGAGCTGCAATTTCGGGACTCACGCTCCAGAAATCGCCTGGCGCAGCATGGTACCCAATTCCTCCGGATTGTCCAGCGGTGGTTGACAGGCGAAATTCGTGCACACGACGGCGACGGATTTTTTCGCTTTGCTCGCGGGCAAGTTCGGAATGGTTGCGGCCAATACCGGCGGCAAGTTCTGCGAGACGGCTTCGCTATCGGTGAGTTGCACCACCGACTTGTTGACGGCGAACGGTGACTGCGCGGCCTTCAGCAGCGCAGCTGTGTTCTCACCTTCTCCCACCACGACCACTTGGGTGTGCGGCCGCGACAACCAGGTTGCCGCGATGCCGAAGGTTCCGGCGTAAATGCCGAACTGCTCCGCCGCTCCGGCAAAGACGTCGATGGTTCGCTGCGCGATCTCGCGATAACGGTCCTCGTTGGTGTAGGCATACAGGCGGAGCAGCGCGATGGCGGCGCTGGGATCTCCAGCGGGCGTAGGCGCATCCTGAAACGGCTTGCGACGAGTGGACAGGGCTCCCAGTTGCAGCTTCTCTTCGAGCGCAGCTTCGGTGTCGAAGAATCCTCCCCAGGTTTTATCGGCAAAGCGATCGATCATCTGGTCGGCGATGCGACGGGCAAAATTGAAGTAGCTGATCGCGCCGGTGATCTCGTAGGCATCGAGACAGGCGAGCGCCGTGAAGGCGTAGTCGTCCAACATGCCACGCACGAAGCGCTTCCCGGCACTTGGATCGGAATAGGCAATGACGTGCGCCAAGCCAAGCTTTTCGTCCCACGCCTGCGAAAGGATGCGATCGAGCGAGCGCAGTGCAAATTTGCGCGGGTCGTCGAGCCCGAGGGCTTTTGCCGCTTCCAGGTAGGCCGACACACAGAGCCCATTCCAGCTGACGTAAACCGTTTTGTCGACGAAGGGCGTCGGCCGCTTCAGCCGCGCTGCGTAGAGCTTTGTCTTCGCCGACGCGAGAAGATCCAGCGCCTTGGCCGGATCAACCGCCATGTGCGACGCAACTTCTTCCGGCAGCGCGCGCACCCACAAGACGTTCTTCGCGGGATTGTGATGCATCTCGCCGGCCGCTTCAATGTCGTAGTGCAGCGCCGCGGCTTCGAACTCCTCGTCACTGAGTGCGGCTTTGGCCTCGTCGCGCGTCCAGGTGAAGTAATCGCCATCGTCGTCGAGGTTGATGTCAGCATCCTGCGACGCGTAAAAGCCGCCGTGTTCGCGGTCGCTGAGCCACTCATCCATCCAGCGGATGATGTCGCGCGCCACGTGAGCGTAAAAGTCGACGCCGAAGACCTGGTATCCGTGAACGTAGTTCTTCAGCAGCTCAGAGTTGTCGTAGGACATTTTCTCGAAGTGCGGCACCGTCCAGTGCTCGTCGACCGAATAGCGATGGAAGCCGCCGGCAAGCTGGTCGTAAACGCCGCCGCGGGCCATGTTGGTCAGGGTGGTCGTGATGACGGTGGCGACTCGCTCTTCGTGCGTGCGCGAGTACCAGTCCATCAGCAGATCGAGCGCCGCAGGGTGAGGAAACTTGGGCGCCGAGCCGAAGCCGCCATGCTTTTCATCGAAGAGGGGAAGAGCCGACTGCACCATCACGTCGACCAGGCGCGGCGAAAACTGCCCGCGATGTCCGGCAAATGTCTCCGCATTACGCAGCACGCCCATAGCTTCGTCGGCTGACTTCAACACCTCGTCGCGGCGCTCGCGATAGGCGTCGGCAATGGCCAGCAGAATTTTTGTGAAGCTCGGACGGCCCCACTGATCGACCGGGGGATAATACGTGCCGCCATAAAACGGACGCCCATCGGGCGTAAGGAAAACGGTGAGTGGCCAGCCACCGGTGCCGGAGATCGCCGAGATGGCGAGTTGATAGCGGCTGTCCACGTCGGGCCGCTCGTCGCGATCGACCTTCACTGGAATGAATTCGCGATTGATGATCTCGGCGGTCGCGGGATTCTCGTAAGATTCACGATCCATCACGTGGCACCAGTGACACCACACCGCGCCGATGTCGAGCAGGATGGGCTTGTTCTCGCGCTGCGCCGTGGCGAAGGCCTCGTCACCCCACTCGTGCCACTGGATGGGCTGATGCATGGCCGAGCGAAGATAGGCGGACGACGCGCAAGCAAGGGAGTTCGTGGCTTCCGGCATGAGATTTCAGTCTAGCAGGGGAACGAGCTGCGCGAGACTTGTCGCCATGCCCGTGATGACGCGGTTTGACATGCAACGCCGCGCGACCCTAGTCTTTATTGTTTCGGCTGCGCCTTGCAGGCGCACCAGTTCAGCTATGAAAGTTCTGGTTCTCGGCAGCGGTGGTCGCGAGCACGCGATGGTGTGGAAGCTGCGGCAGTCACCGCGGATCACCAAGCTTTATTGCGCTCCCGGCAACGGAGGGATTGCCGCCGATGCCGAATGTGTCGCTGCCGATCTGAAGGACGTTAACTCGCTCGTCCAACTTGCCAATCGCTTGAATCCCGATCTCACCGTGGTTGGGCCGGAGCTGCCGCTCACCTTGGGCATCGTGGATGAATTTCAAAGCCGCGGCTGGCCGATCTTCGGGCCAACGCGCGCAGCGGCCCGGCTGGAATCGAGCAAGAGCTTCGCCAAGGAGTTCATGCAGCGGCATCGTATTCCCACGGCAAAGTACTCGGTGTGCACGACGAGCGACGAAGTTCGCGAGGCGCTCAAACTCTTTCACACGCCGGTGGTGATGAAGGCGGATGGGCTGGCAGCAGGGAAGGGTGTCGTCATTGCGCAATCGAAAGAAGAGGCGCAAAAGGCCGCCGATGACATGCTCGCGGGCAAGATGCTGGGCGAGGCCGGCAGACAGGTTGTGGTGGAGGAATGCCTCGAAGGGGACGAGCTGTCGTTTCTCGTGATGAGCGATGGCGAGCGCGTGGTGCCGCTGGTGGCGACGCAGGACCACAAGCGCGTCTCCGATAACGATCAGGGGCCGAACACCGGGGGCATGGGAGCGTACTCCACCGATCGCATTATCGACGCCCAGATGCGCGAGTGGCTGATGACGCACATCGCGCGGCCGGTGGTTGCCGGCATGAAGGCTGAAGGCTCGGAGTACAAGGGCATTCTGTACTGCGGCATTATGATGACGGCGACCGGGCCGATGGTGCTGGAGTTCAACTGCCGCTTCGGCGATCCCGAGACACAGCCCATCATGATGCGTATGGAAAGTGATCTGCTGGAAGCGATAGAGGCTTCGATCGCGGGCCGCGCCAGTGAAGGTGATTTTCGCTGGTCACCTGATCCCGCGGTTTGCGTGGTGATGGCGTCGGGCGGATATCCCAGTGGCTTTGAAGCCGGTAAGCTGATCACCGGCATCGAAGAGGCAGATCGCATGTACGGCGTCAAAGTTTTTCATGCGGGCACGAACCGTCGCGGCAACGCGTATTACAGCTCAGGCGGCCGCGTGCTGGGCGTCACCGCGCGAGGCAAGGATTTGCCCGACGCCGTCGAGCGCGCCTACGACGCGGTGATGAAGATTCGCTTCGATGGTATGCATTATCGCAAGGACATTGCCGCGCGCGGGTTGAAGCAGCTGCGGGCAGGGAATTGAAATCTTATGAACAATACTCCTCTTGTTTCCATCGTTATGGGCAGCGATTCCGACCTCGAGATCATGAATGAGGCGGCAAAGATCCTCGATGAGTTCGGCATCGCTTACGAAATCGACATCACCTCGGCGCATCGTTCGCCGGCACGCACCAGCGAGTACTCGCGCGCGCTGAAATCGCGCGGCGTGAAGGCCGTTATCGCCGGCGCGGGCGGCGCAGCCCATCTGGCCGGAGTGATCGCGGCGGAAACCACGCTGCCGGTCATTGCGGTGCCGATTCCATCGACCTCGCTGCTGGGACTTGATTCGCTGCTGGCGATGGTGCAGATGCCCGCGGGAATTCCGGTGGCGACGGTTGCGATCGGTAAGCCCGGCGCGACGAATGCGGGCATTTTGGCCGCGCAGATGATTGGCTTGTCCGATGAGAGCGTCGGGAAAAAGCTGGATGCCTATAAGCAAAAGCTGGCCCAGGGCGTCGAAGCCAAGTCGCGCAAGCTGAAGGAGAGCCGCAAGGCGTAAGTCCTGAAAGCCAAGGTTGAGGTGTTATCCCGAGCGAGCGCACCGGAGTCACCGACAAGCGCCGGGTCTTGCGCTTGACAGGGTGATGGACCGAAGTCGAGGCACCTGCTGTTGTCTCACGCCTTGATCGTGTTTCGAACGAACGGCATGTCCTCCACTCGCCTGCTCTTCTGCGAAGAGCCGTGCCCGGTCGGAATGACAATCGAAAACTCTTGAGAGCGCATACGGAAAGCGTCGGCTCGAAGCGCCGTTCGCTTGCTTGTCAGCACATTCCTCCAGTAACCTCGCAAGGTGGAACACGCGTGCTATCGCTGTCAGGCTGATATCCCGGAGAGCACCGCATTCTGCCCGCATTGCGGGGCGCCGCAGATTCGCGTCGTTCCACCGGAGGGCGAGGTCCAGGATGTGCCGCTGTCGTCAGGCGAAGTTCCCGCGCACGTTCAGCCTCCCCTGGTCGCCCCTCCTCCATCCCAATATTGGGCGCAAAGTAATGTCCGCTTCCCGGCGAGTCCGGGCGCGGTTCACTGGGAACTGGCATGGAAAGGTGCGCTGCTGTGCGGAGTTGGTGCAGCCGTTCTTTCGGCCATCCCCATCGTCTCCATCGGCTTCCTGATCTGGATGATCGGCGCGGGAGTGTTTTCGGTCTCGTTGTATCGCAGGCAAATGCCGGGCGCGACGGTCACTCCCGGCATGGGCATGAGGATCGGCGCTCTCGCCGGCGTATTCGGGTTCGTTCTGGACGGAGTTTTTTTCGTCGCATCGTTCGTGACGCTGCGCAACACCGGCAGCTTCCGCCAGTTGATGGAAGAGCAGATGCAAAAACAACTGGCCGGAAATCCCGATCCCAAGGTGCAGCAGATGATGGAGAACTTGCTGAACTGGATGAATACGCCCCGCGGTGCGGCCACGGTGATCGCGTTCTTTCTGCTGATCGTGGGAATTGTTTTCGTTGTGCTGACCGCAGCCGGCGGTGCGCTGAGTGCTTCGTTCTCTGGCCGGCATCGCGAATTTCAATAGCGATCACGACTGACTGTGTCTTGCATCACAAGCTGATGTCAGCAGTTGCCCGGCAGCTTGCGCATTGCGTATGATGCGAGGGGCATGGCCAAACCCACAGCTGACTCCAATCGTCTTCGCGAGAAATCGCAGTTGCTCTCCGGATCGGAGATCGAGCGCACGCTGGTGCGTCTGGCGCACGAAATCGTGGAGAAAAATAACGGCGTAGCCAACCTGGGATTGGTGGGAATTATGCGCCGCGGCGTCCCGCTGGCCGAGCGATTGGCCAAAGTGCTGGGCCGCATTGAGAAGACGCAGGTACCGGTGGGCACGCTGGATATCACCCTGTATCGGGACGATCTTTCCACCGTGGGACCGCGTCCCGAAGTCAAGCGCAGCAAGATGGAATTCAACATTCAGGACAAGGACATTGTTCTGGTGGACGATGTTCTGTACACCGGCCGCACGGCGCGTGCCGCGTTGGACGCGCTCTTCGATCATGGCCGCCCCCGCCGCATTCAGCTTTGTGTGCTGATCGACCGCGGTCACCGCGAACTGCCGATCGAAGCAAGTTTTGTCGGCCGGGTCATCCAAACCACGCGCGACGAGTTCATCGAAGTCAAACTGCAGGAGAGTGACGGCGCCGACAAGGTGCTGCTGATGGAACGTACACCCGAAGCCAAATGAAACCACTGGGTTCGCTGCTGAGCATCAACCAGCTTACGACCGAACAGATTGAGTCGATTCTGGCGCTGGCCCGGCGCATGGACCCGAAACGTCCTGCGCAACTGCTGCGTGGCAAACGCGTGGTCCTCCTCTTCTACGAAGCTTCCACGCGAACCCGCACGTCGTTCGAATTCGCTGCCAAGTCGCTGGGTGCAATGACGACGCTGGTAACGGCGACGTCTTCCAGCATCGAGAAGGGCGAATCGCTGATCGACACCGGCTGGACAGTGGAGTGCATCGGGGCCGACGTGATCGTGATGCGGCATCCCAACAGCGGCTCGGCCCACCTGATGTCGCGCTACGTATCGGTGCCGGTGGTGAATGCAGGCGACGGCATGCATCAGCATCCCTCGCAGGCGCTGCTGGACGCGTTGACCATGCTGAATCACAAAAAGCGCCTGCGCGGCTTGCGTGTGGTAATTGTCGGCGACGTCTATCACAGCCGGGTGGCGCGATCGAATACGGAGTTGTTATCGCGCTTTGGCGCCGAAGTGATTTTGTGCGGGCCGCGCGAGTTCGTGCCGGAAGTAGCGGCGACGCTGGCGAAGGGAGTCGAAGTCAGTCACGATCTGAACGCCGCGCTGGAAGGCGCAGACGTGGTGATGGCGTTGCGCGTACAGAAGGAACGCATCACCGGCGCGCATCACAGCGTGCAAGAGTACGTCGCGAACTATCAGATCACGCCGGAGCGTATGCGGCTGGCCAAGCCGGATGCGATCCTGATGCATCCCGGGCCGGTGATTCGCGGGATGGAACTGATCAGCGAAGTGGCTGACGGCCCGCAGTCGTGCATACACGAGCAGGTGCGCAACGGCGTAAAGACAAGAATGGCGATCCTGGCGAGGGTGCTGGGCGCAAAGTAAGAGAACGGCGAAGCGAATGGATTCCTTGCTCATCCAAAACGGACACGTGATCGATCCAGCCAATGGCATCGATCGCGAGATGGATGTGCTGCTGCGCGATGGACGCGTCGCCGAAGTGGCTGTGCCCGGCAAGCTGCGCGGCGAAGCCAGAGAGAAACTCAGTGCGCGTGGCTGCATCGTCGCGCCGGGATTCATCGATCTGCACGTGCATCTGCGCGAGCCGGGACAGCCGCACAAAGAAACGATTGCGACGGGAACGGCCGCGGCAGCCGCCGGTGGATTTACCTCGGTCTGTGCCATGCCCAATACAACTCCGGTTAACGACTCCGCCGAGATCACGCGCTGGATGAAGTCGCCGGAACGTGGGGCCGTGGTTCATGTGTTTCCCATCCCTGCGGCAACCATGGGCAGCATGGGCGAGGCGCTTACCGATTTTTCGGAATTGAAAGCCGCGGGCGCGGTCGCCTTCAGCGACGATGGCAAGCCAATACTCGATGATCGTCTGATGCGCGAGGCGCTGAAAACTGCGGTCCGGCTGGGGGTGCCGGTCGTTCAGCACGCGGAAGATACGCGCATGACCGTCGGCTGCTCGATGAACTACGGCGCGACGTCGTTTCGGCTGGGCGTACACGGCATGACGAATTCGGCGGAGTCGAGCATTGTCGAGCGCGACATTGCCCTGGCTCGGGAAACCGGCGGTCATCTGCACGTGGCGCATCTTTCCACCCGCGAGGCGCTCGAGGCCGTGCGTGTGGCCAAGAAGCAGGGACTGCGAGTTACCTCGGAGGTCACGCCGCATCATTTCACGCTGCTGGATGAGAACGTCGGCGAATTCAACACGCACTACAAGATGAATCCGCCACTGCGCTCGACGGACGATCGCGAAGCTCTGATCGCCGGAATTCTCGACGGCACGATCGACGTCATAGCTACCGATCACGCGCCGCACGCCTTCCACGAAAAACAAGTGGAGTTCGAGCGCGCCGCCTTCGGCATCACCGGGCTGGAAACAGCGCTGCCACTGGCGATCACCGTCCTGCATCGCCATTTCAAGCTGCCGCTGACGCGAGTGGTCGAACTGCTATCGACCAATCCCGCGAAGATTTTCGGGCTGGAAGGACGCGGCACGCTGGCCAAAGGCGCTCACGCCGACGTCACCATCTTCGATCCCGCGAAGAAGTGGACCTTCGACGCATCGCAGTCGCGCTCCAAATCGCGGAACACCCCGTTTGATGGATGGAAGTTTACGGGCAAGGCCGTTGCGACGATCGTTAGCGGGGAAGTGGTTTACGAGCAGTAGTTGCAGGTTGGATCGGTGCCCTTGCGGGACCTGCGCCCTAGGACTAGAATGACCATAATGACTATAAGTGGAGAGGCCGCCCACCAGGCTTGGACTGTCGCAGAAGCCAAAGCCCATCTGAGCGAGGTTATCGAACGTGCCAAGTCGGAAGGCCCGCAAACCATCACTCGCCATGGACGCGAGGCGGTTGTGGTGGTCGCCGTTGAGGAGTGGGAACGCAAGACTGCGCGCAAGGGCAACTTAGCAGACTTCTTCGCCGGTTCGCCACTTCGTGGATCGGGCCTGAACGTTAAGCGCATTCCCGGCAGGCTGCGCAAAAGCGGCCTATGAGCTTCCTGCTCGACACCAACGTGGTTTCGGAGTGGGTCAAACCGTTCCCCAACGCGGGTCTGACCGCGTGGCTTGCCGCGGTGCAGGAGGACACTACGTTCCTGAGCGCGGTCACTATCGCAGAGCTGCGTTATGGAATCGAGCGCCTGCCCAGCGGCAAACGCAGGCGCCAACTCGACGAATGGCTCACCGCTGGCTTACTGCCGCGCTTCGACGGGCGCGTGCTTCCTGTCGACGCGCTGGTAGCGGACGCTTGCGGCGGGTTGATGGCTCGCAGCGAGAGGCTCGGACGGCGTATGGAAGCAATGGACGGTTGTATCGCGGCCACCGCCCAGTTACACCAGCTTACCTTGGTGACACGCAACAGCTCCGATTTCAGTTGCGTACTGTCGTCGGTACTGAATCCGTGGACGTGAAGACTCTAGCACCCTGGCACCCCCCCTCATCCGCGGTTTTCGGATGAGCGGAATTTGCGGAATTCAGGCTAGTATCCCCATCCTCTTTCCCACCCGTTTCAACGTCTCCAGCGCCTGATCCAGCTCGTCCTTCGTGTGCGTCGCCGTCACGATGGTGCGGATGCGCGCCTTGCCTTCGGGTACGGTCGGGAACGCGATGCCGGTTCCCATCACGCCTTCCTTGAACAGCTCGCGCGAGAAGTCCATGGTGAGCTTGCCGTCGCCGATGATGATCGGCGTGATCGGAGTCTCGCTGGCGGGCGTGTTGACTCCGCCGATATTGAATCCGAGCGCGCCCAATTCTTTCTTCCAGTAGCGCGTGTTCTCCCACAATTTATCGATGCGCTCCGGCTCCTGCTCCAGCACATCGAACGCAGCGATGCAGGTGGCCGCGACCGAAGGCGGATGCGAGGTGGAGAACAGGAATGGACGTCCGCGGTGGTAGAGGAACTCGATGAGATCGCGCGTGCCGCAGACGTAACCACCAAGTGCGCCGATGGCTTTCGACAGCGTGCCGACCTGGACATCCACGCGCCCGTGCAGCCCGAAGTGATCGATGGTGCCGCGGCCGTTGCGGCCGAGCACGCCGGAGGAGTGCGCGTCGTCGACCATCATGATCGCGCCATACTTTTCCGCCAGCGCTGTCAGCCCGGGCAGCGCGCCGATGTCGCCATCCATGGAGAAGACGCCGTCGGTGATCACCAGCTTGTGGCCGGGTTCATCCTTGATTTCGTTGAGCAGCTCTTCGGCGTGCGCGACGTCCTTGTGGCGGAAGACCTTGATCTTGGCGCGTGAGAGCCGCGCGCCGTCGATGATCGAAGCGTGGTTCAGCTCGTCGGAGATGATGAAATCTTCTTTGCCGAGAATCGCCGAAACCGTACCGGCATTCGCGGTGAATCCGGACTGGAAGACCACGCAGGCTTCGACGTTCTTGAAGCGCGCAATCTTCTCCTCCAGCTCCATGTGGATTTTCATGGTGCCGGCGATGGTGCGCACCGCGCCCGATCCGACGCCGTATTCCTTTGTGGCTTTCAGCGCTGCCTCGCGCAGCTTGGGATGGGTGGTCAGCCCCAGATAGTTGTTGGACGCGAGGTTGATGACCTTCTTGCCGTCGAAGGTGCACACCGGCGCCTGCTCGTCGTCGAGCACGCGGAGCTTGAAGTAGGTGCCCTTCTGCTTCAGTTCGTTGAGTTGATCGGTGAGAAATGAGAGCGGATCAGTGCGAGTAGCTGTTGTAGCCATGAAATAACGATCTCCGGTGCGACTGCATATTTTAGCGCGAGGAAAGCGTAACTGCCGGATCGTCGTTCGATCAGCTTGCAGAAAGCAGCCGCCCGAAGACGGCATCGGGGGCTTCGTCTTACCTTCCAGGACTCGCATCACAGTTAATGTACGGATATGGCGAGTGGACTTCAGCGTATCCAGCACATCGTGGTACTGATGCTGGAAAACCGTTCGTTCGATCACCTCTGCGGATTCCTTTACTCCGAGCGGCAGCCGCCGCGGCATTTCCTGCCCACAGAACCCACCGGGCCATTTAATGGCATGCCGCTGTCGTTTTCGAATCCCCGCTCTTTCAGCGGCCAAGGCGTGGCCGAGCTGGTCAGAGTACGCGCCGGCGCCGAGAACACGTGCGTTCCATCGGAAAATCCGCAGGAGCGGTTCGAGCATGTCAATCTGCAGCTTTTCGGCAACTCACGCCCTCCCCAAGGCCAAACGCCCAGCATGAACGGCTTTCTGCTCAGCTACGGGCAGACGGGAGCCAACCGGCCGGAAGAGATCATGCAGTGCTACACGCCGGAGCAACTCCCGGTACTGAGTGCGCTGGCACGGAACTTCGCTATATGTGATGAGTGGTATGCGTCGGTGCCCAGTCAGACATGGCCGAATCGCGCGTTTTTTCACCTCGGGACATCATTGGGACAGGTCGATGACTACCCGTATGATCCGCTCAACTATGACGCGCCGACGATCTTCAACGTCCTGCAAGGCGAGAAGCGGAGTTGGGCGATCTTCAACGACAGCCGGCTGGAGTCGACCACGCGCCTGCAAATGCCGCAGCTATGGGACTTGTGGCTGGGGCCGCATTTTCAGCGGCTGGAGTCCTTCCTGGAGGACGCGCGCCGAGGCACGCTGCCGGCGTATTCGTTTCTCGAGCCCAGCTTCCTGGTTGATCCGAATGATGCGCATCCTCCGCATGACATGCTGGCGGCCGAACAACTGATGTGGCGGGTGTGGCAGGCGGTGAGCGGGGGAGCACATTGGGAGTCGACGCTGCTGCTGATCACTTTGGACGAGCATGGCGGCACCATTGACCATCAGCCGCCTCCGTACGGCGCGGCGCCGCCCGATGATCACCGCGACGCCAGCGGTTTCGCCTTCGATCGCTTTGGCGTGCGGGTGCCCATGATTGCCATCTCACCGTGGATCGAAGCGGGCACGGTTTTTCGATCGCCAAGCCAGACGCCGTACGACCATACGTCGGTGATCGCGACGTTGCGCGACTGGCTGCGCATTCCGCAATCGGCGATGATGAAGAGTCGGCGGGTCGAGGCGGCGCCTACGCTGGAGCATCTGCTGAGTCGCGCCGAGCCACGCAAGGATCTACCGGCGATGCCGTTTCCCACGGGTAAGGCGGCCCGGCAGCATTTGGGTCTCGCCCCGAATGACTTCCAGCTGGGCATGATGATGGGGCTTGCCCATCGGCTGGGTGTGCGTGGCGGGCTTAAGCTGCTGGAGCACGTTCACGAGCGGCAACACATAGCCGACTTCTTCGCCACCTACAAGCAGCGGCACCAGCGAAATGCCTGAGAACTATTTCGTTCCGTTCGGATACACGAGGATCTTGCTGGCCTCGCCGGTTTTCAGGCGCTCCATGCCGGCGGCGAAGTCCTTCATCGCAATTTTGTCGGTGATCACCGGATGCAGGTCCAGTTTGCCCGCCTTGAGCAGCGCGGTCATCTGATACCAGGTCTGGTACATGCGGCGTCCGTTGATGCCCTGGACGGTTGCGCCTTTGAAGATCACTTCTTCTGCAAGATTGAGTTCGACGGGACGGGAGGGAATTCCGAGCAGCGACATGCGGCCACCGAGACGCAGGATTTTAAATCCTGTTCGTATGGCGTCTGTTCGTCCGGCCATCTCGAGGACGACGTCGACGCCGGTGCCGTCGGTGTTGTCCATCACAATGCCGTAAACGTCGTCCTTCGTCGGGTCGAGGACGAAGTCAGGCCCCATCTGCTTGGCGATGCGACGGCGATGTTCGTTGACTTCAAGAGCGAAGATCTGCGTCGCTCCGCAGGCGCGCGCGACGGCGATTGAGAACAGTCCGATCGGGCCGCAGCCGGTAATGGCGACGCTCTTGGCGGCGATCTCGCCCGCCAGGACGGTGTGCACGGCATTGCCCAAGGGATCGAGGATTGACGCGTACTCCTGCGGGATCGAAGGGTCGAGCTTCCAGATATTCGATTCGGGGATAACGACGTATTCGGCGAAGGCGCCGTTGGCATCGACGCCGATGATCTTCACGTGCTGGCAGATGTGCGCCTCGCCGATGCGGCATTGCAGGCACTTGCCGCAGGCGACGTGCATCTCGGCAGAGACGAAGTCGCCTTCCTTCACGCTGGTGACATCCTTGCCCACGGCTTCCACCGTCCCACAGAACTCGTGACCGGGGATAAGCGGCGGATGAATGCGGCGCTGCGCCCATTGGTCCCACTGGTAAATGTGCAGGTCGGTGCCGCAGATGGAGGCCATCTTGACCTTGACCAGAACGTCGGTCGGTCCGAATTGCGGCTTGGGAACTTCGCGAATCTCTGTGCCCGGCGCGGGCTCCGGCTTTACAACAGCAAGCATTGTGTCAGACATGAGGATGGCTCTTTGGCGTCGAGCGATGATTTTCTAACCGGCTCGACGCGGTCGCCCAATAGGAACAGGAACCGGTGGGCAAACGCTCAAGTTTAACACGCGTCGGAACGGGACCTTCGTGCTCCGACTCTGACGGCTACGCGACGGCGATCACGTCGATTTCGACCAGTACGTCTTTGGGCAGGCGCGTGACTTCCACCGTCGAACGCGCCGGCGGAGCCTCGGTGAAGTAACGCCCGTAGACTTCGTTCATGGCGGCGAAGTCTGACATGTTCTTGAGAAAAACCCCCGCCCGAACCACCTGCGGCAATGAGCTGCCTGCGGCTTTCAGGATGCCCGCCAGGTTCTGCAGCACCCGCTCGGTTTGCGCCGCGACGTCGCCTTCGATGAGTTGCTGGGTCGCCGGGTCGAGGGGAATCTGGCCCGAGACGAAGACAAATCCATTGGCCTTGATGGCCTGCGAATACGGCCCGATGGCTTTCGGCCCGTCATTGGTAGCGATCACTTCGCGCATGCGTCCTCCGAGGAATGCTGGTTGATTGTCGCACAGCGGCTAGAGCCAGCTGTGCTTAACTCGTCATATTGAACAACTCCACCAGCAGATCCAGGTCGACGGCTTGCTCCGTGGAAAAGAACCGCGTAAGCGATCCGAAATCGGCGGCGTTGATGCTGCCTGCGTCCCGCGTTAATTGATCGGCGAAGTTGAGCGCCGCCCGCTCGGCAGGCGTAAATCGCGCGTAGTTCCCGGCCTTTAAGGCATCCCAGTCCTCCGGCCCCAGTCCGATTCGCTTCGACGAAGCGATGTGGTGGCGCAGTCAGGAGTGACACTGGCCAACAGCAGCGATGCGGATGTACACCATCTCGTAAACGCGGCGCGGAAGCGATTGACCCACGGTTCCGAAGAACGACAGGAAGCTTCCCAACAGCCCGGGTTCGCAGGCCAGCAGCTTCAGCATTCCGCCGTTCGTACCGCGCAGCATCTTCTCGTACGCTTCGCGGACTGGCGGCGGTGCTTCGTTCATCCTCCTGTGCGAGACGTCGGCCATCAGGATCTCCTGTAGCCGTTAGTATATGGACTGGAGCTCTTTGACTGGCGCGGGAGCGCATCGGCAACGCATTCTCATGCTTAAACCCATTCGCATTATCGGCGCAGGACTCGCGGGTTCGGAAGCCGCGTGGCAGTGTGCGCGCCGCGGCGTCCCGGTGCAGCTTTTCGAGATGCGGCCGGCGCGTTCGACTCCTGCGCACCAGACCGGCAACTTCGCCGAACTGGTCTGTTCCAACTCGCTAAAGTCTGATACCGAAAACACGGCGCCCTGGCTGCTGAAAGAGGAGATGCGCCGCGTCGGATCGCTGCTGATGGAAATCGCGCGGCAGACGGCTGTGCCGGCGGGTCACGCGCTGGCGGTCGATCGCGAAAAATTCGCGGAAGCCGTCACCGCAGCAATCGAGCGCGAGCCGCTGATCGAAGTTATTCGCGAGGAAGTGGTCTCGATCGACGAAAACTCGGCCATCACGGTCGTTGCCACGGGCCCGCTGACGTCCGATGCGTTGTCGCAGGAAATCTTGCGCCTCTCGGGTAGCGCGCAGCTCTATTTCTACGATTCGATCAGCCCGATCGTTGAAGCCGATTCCATCGACATGTCGCGAGTGTACTTGGCGGCGCGCTACGACAAGGGCACCGCCGACTATATCAACTGCCCAATGACGCGCGAGGAGTATGACCGCTTTCTTGATGCGCTGGTGGCAGCACAGTCGGTCGAGGAGAAGGACTGGGAGAATCTCAATTATTTCGAGAGCTGTTTGCCGATCGAAGAGATTGCGCGCCGCGGGCGAGATACGTTGCGCTTCGGGCCGATGAAGCCGGTCGGACTGCGCGATCCGCGAACCGGGCAGATGCCCTACGCCGTCGTTCAGCTTCGGCAGGAGAACCTGCGCGCCGATTCCTACAACCTGGTCGGCTTCCAGAATCACCTGAAGTTCGGCGAACAGGCGCGAATTCTGCGGCTCATACCCGGGCTGGAGAACGCGCGATTTTTGCGCTTCGGACAGATCCATCGCAACACCTATATCAACGGTCCCACGCTGCTGCACGAGACCTTGCAGATGAAGCAGCACGCGAACGTGCTCTTCGCCGGACAGATATCGGGCGTAGAGGGTTACGTGGAATCGATCGCGACGGGGCTGCTGGCGGGAATTCACGCCGCCGCCCTCGCACAAGGGCAGCAGCCGGTTGCTCCGCCGCGGGCGACAGCATTCGGGGCATTGGTGAACTACATCTGTCACGCCGATGCGAAGAACTTCCAGCCGGCGAACATTACCTTCGATTTGCTGCTCCCGCTGGACGAGGCAACGCGCCGCCGTATTCGCGATAAGAAGCAGCGTCACGCGACGGTCTGCCAGCGGGCGCTGCAAGAGCTGGAGAGCTGGCTGGCGACGGCGGCGCTGGCAGCGAGCATGCGAAAATAGAGTCGGGTGAAGAGATGAACGGTATTCAATACGTGATCGATGAGAAGGGGCGCAAGGTCGCCGTCCAGATTGACCTGAAGAAACATGGTTCGCTGTGGGAGGACTTTTGCGACGGGTTGATCTCCGAGTCGCGGCGTAAGGAGAAGTCCATCCCTTATGAAGAATATCGGGCGAGTCGCCTGAAGCGAACGAGCAAGCGTGGGTAGCTACACGCTCGTAATCACGCCGTCAGCCCAGAAGGAGCTCGACCGCATCGACGATACAATTTTCGACAGGATCGATGGAAAAATTCTAGCCTTGGCTGAAGATCCCCGCCCGCATGGGTGCAGGAAGCTCAGGGGCTATCGCAACCAATGGAGAATACGCGTGGGCGACTGGCGTGTGATTTACGTAATTGACGATGCTCGAGCGCTTGTCACTGTTACGCGCGTCGCACATCGGAGGGAGGTTTATGATCAATGACTGCGAGACTGCAACAGAAATTCGCAGCGCCCCGGCTAGACGTCCGCTAATCTCTTCTCTCGCCACTCCTCGCATGCGACAATAGAGGTTCCTTCCCGTCATGAATCAGGTTGAGACCGCTCCCACTCACGCCGCCCAAGAACCTAAGATCACACCTGAACTGCTGCGCGATCACGGCATCTCGCCGGAGGAGTATCAGCGCATTTTGAAGGCGCTCGGACGCGAGCCCACGCTCACCGAGCTCGGCATTTTCAGCGTGATGTGGAGCGAGCACTGCTCGTATAAGTCCTCGCGTGTGCATCTGAAGCGGCTGCCGACGCGCAGCCGGCGCGTGGTGCAGGGGCCGGGCGAGAACGCCGGGATTATCGACATCGGCGACGGCTGGGCGTGCGCCTTCAAGATCGAGTCGCACAATCATCCCTCATTCATCGAGCCATTTCAGGGCGCCGCGACCGGTGTTGGCGGCATCCTGCGCGACATCTTCACCATGGGCGCGCGTCCGGTCGCGGTGATGGACTCGTTGCGTTTCGGACCGATTACATCCCCCACCCTCTCGCCAAAAGCGGGCAAGAAGGATGGGGCACCCAATACCGATGAAGATGGGGCACCCGCCGTTGGAGTGGTTGATCAGGCCACGCTGCACAAGAACCATTCCGTGCTGGAGGGCGTGGTCAGCGGGATCGCGTCCTACGGCAACTGCTTTGGCGTGCCCAACGTCGGAGGCGAGGTAAAGTTCGAGCCGTGTTACTCCGGCAATCCGCTGGTAAATGCGTTCGCTCTCGGGCTGGTGCGGCGCGATCAGATTTTTTACGCCAAAGCGGCGGGTGCAGGCAATCCGGTGATCTATGTGGGCTCGAAGACCGGGCGCGACGGAATCCACGGCGCGACGATGGCCAGCGAGGAATTCAGCGAAGAGTCGGAAGCCAAGCGACCGAATGTGCAGGTCGGCGATCCGTTCCTCGAGAAGCTGTTGCTGGAAGCCTGTCTTGAAGCCATGCAAACCGGTGCGGTCGTCGGCATTCAGGACATGGGTGCGGCGGGGCTGACCTGCTCAACCTGCGAGATGGGCGGACGCGGCGGCGTGGGACTGGAGATCGAACTCGACCTTGTGCCGCAGCGCGAGACCGGCATGACCCCCTACGAGATCATGCTGAGCGAATCGCAGGAGCGCATGCTGCTGGTCGCGGAGAAGGGCAGGGAAGACGAAGTCTTTCGCGTCTTCCAGAAGTGGGGACTGGACGCGGTCACAATCGGCCGGGTTATCGACCAGCCGACCATGCGCGTGCTGGAACATGGCAAAGTCGTCGCCGAGATACCGAATGAGGCTCTGACCGACGACGCGCCCCTGTATCACCGGCCGATGGAGCGCTGGGAACCGCCAATTCCGCGCGAGATTCCAGAAAACCTCAAGCTGGGCGAGAAGACCGATTTCACCGACGAGTTCAAGCGCCTGCTCGCCAGCCCGAACATTTGTTCGAAGCAATGGGTCTTCGAGCAGTATGACTCGATGGTGCAGATCAACACAGTCGAAGGTCCGGGCGGCGAAGGCGGAGTGATTCGGCTCAAGGGAACGCAACGCGGACTGGCCATGGCGCTGGATGGTAACGGCCGATGGTGTTACCTCGATCCGAAGCTGGGTGCGATGCATGCTGTGGCCGAGTCGGCGCGCAACGTTGCCTGTACCGGAGCGACGCCCATAGCGGCTACCAACTGCCTGAACTTCGGCAATCCCGAGAAGCCGCACATCATGTGGCAGTTCTCGCAAACCATCGACGGGATGCGACTCGCCTGCGAGGAACTGGAGACGCCGATTACGGGAGGGAACGTCAGCTTTTACAACGAGACGCTGGGGGAAGGTATTTATCCCACGCCGGTCATCGGGGTGGTGGGCATTCTGGAGGATGTACACAAGGCCGTCGCGCCGCACTTCCGCGAGGTGGGCCGCGCAATTGTTCTGCTGCGCGGATCCGAACCGGGAGATGCCGCGGATGTGGAAGCTGAGTTCGGCTCGTCCGAGTATGCCAAGGAGGTTCTCGGCCAAGTGTGGGGATTTCCACCGTCGCTCGAGCTGGAGCGGGAATCGGCACTGCAAAAAGCGATTGTGGCGATGATCAACGAAGGCCTGTTGGACTCGGCGAAAGATTGCTCGGAAGGCGGTTTGGCGGTCGCGGTGGCCGAGTGCGGCTTCGCCCACGAAATCGGCGTCCAGGTGCAGCTTGGTTCGGAAGGCTTGGTACCCGAGTTTGCCTTGTTCGGCGAAGACGCCAGCCGCATCCTGATTTCCTGCGACCCGCAAAACACGGGGAGAATCCAACAAGTAGCGGCAAAATACGGCGTCAAAGCTGAACCAATCGGTAGTACCATCTCCCGTAAGTTGGAAATTCAGATAGACGGCAAGGTGGCCGTCGCCGCAGAGGTATCGGAGCTGAAGGATGCGTGGGCGGGAGCATTGCGGCGCGCATTGCATGTGGAGACAGAAGAGCGGCTGGTTCCGGCGGCGTTGCAGAAGAGTTGAAATTTGACGTTCGCGGTCGCGCAATTTTAGGGACTAAAGCCGGCTTATCAAGAATACATTTGGTACGACTGAAGTCGTGCCCGGATACAAGGCTGATCGGCAAGCGAGGGGCGGCCAGCATGCAACTGACAACTGACGATAAACTGCACGAGGAATGTGGCGTGGTGGCCATCTACGGCCACCCTGAGGCGTCGAAGCTGGCTTATCTGAGCCTCTACGCTTTGCAGCATCGCGGTCAGGAGTCGGCAGGGATAGCCGCTTCCGATGGCGACAACGTGCGCCTCCATAAGTCGATGGGGCTGGTCTCGGATATCTTCAACGCCGACGCCCTCGCGCGCGTTCCAGGCACGCTGGCGATCGGCCACACGCGTTACTCGACGACGGGTGATTCTGCGCTATTGAACGCGCAACCGATCATGGTGGAGTGCGCCAAGGGCAAGATCGCGCTGGCGCACAACGGAAACATCGTAAATGCGCTGGAGATCCGCGCTGGGCTGGAGCACCAGGGTTCGATCTTCCAAACCACCAGCGATACTGAAGTTATCGTTCACCTGATTGCGCGCTCGCGTGAGCAGACGCTACCCGATGCCATGGCCGACTCGCTTCGTCGCGTGGAAGGAGCGTTCTCGCTGGTAATGCTTACACCGGATCGCATTTTTGCGGCGCGCGATCCGCGGGGCTTTCGTCCGCTGGTGATGGGTCGCATTCCCAGCTCGTCGGCACATCAGGCAGACACCGTGGTCTTCGCCTCAGAGACCTGCGCGTTTGACCTCATCGGCGCGGTGTACGAGCGCGAGGTCAAGCCCGGCGAACTTGTCATCGTTGGGCCGGAAGGAGTTCATTCGCGTTTCTACTCGGCGCAGCAGCCGCAATCCAGCTGCATCTTCGAGCACGTTTATTTTTCGCGGCCCGACAGCATCATCTTCGGCCGAGCGGTGCAGGAAAGTCGCGATGCCATGGGCCGTCAACTGGCGCTGGAATCGCCGGTGGTTGCCGACATCGTGGTTCCCGTGCCTGACTCCGGGGTAACGGCGGCGATGGGGTTTTCGCATGAGAGCGGTATTCCGCTGCAGTTCGGGCTCATTCGCAACCACTATGTGGGACGGACGTTCATCGAGCCGGAGCAGCGCGTGCGCGACTTCGGAGTAAAGCTAAAGCTCAATCCGGTACGGAAAGTCCTGACTGGCAAACGCGTGGTGCTGATCGACGATTCCATCGTCCGTGGTACTACCAGCAGAAAGATCGTTCGCATGGTTCGCGACGCGGGCGCAAAGGAAGTTCACATGCGAATCTCCTGTCCTCCGACCATCTCACCTTGCTATTACGGTGTTGACACTCCTTCCAAGAGCCAACTCATCGCCGCCAATAAGTCAGTCGAAGAGATTCGGGAGTACATCGGCGCCGATTCGCTGGCTTATCTCTCACTCGAAGGGTTGCGCAAAGCCGTGGGCGATACCGATGACCACGTTTACTGCGCCGCATGTTATACGGGGAAGTATCCGACCAACCTCGTGGAGGTCGAGTCGATCACCCCAGCCATGGCGACCGGCGTCTAGACGCTGCCGGCAGATTTTCTTAAAACGAATAGCACCCGCCGCCACAGGGTGTCTCCCATCTTTGCAGATTTTCTTACCAGCCGGCTCATCCCTGAGCCGGCTTCTTCCGCAGCTTCTCCGAAGGGGGCCGGAGTTGTGTTCGTTGGGATAGTCAGGCTTGTGCCGGTCTCTCGCCCGGGGCCTGAGCGTAGCTCTCAGCTTGCCTGGCGGGGACGGATATCGTACTGGCGGATCTTGTAGAGCAATGCCTTGTAGCTGATATTCAGCTTGCTGGCCGCACGTTTGCGGTTCCATGCCGTCTCTTCCAGCACCTGCGCGATCACTTCCATTTCAGCGCCGTTCTTCAGGTTACGGACCATCTCTTTGAGATCGGGCTGGGGCTGGACTGCTGCCAGTTGCGGTGACATATCGCTTGGGGTTGAAGGGCCACGCGCGATTCCACGCTGAAGTTCGGCGACGGCGGCCGCTTCGTCGCCCAGGACGAGAAAGCGCTTGACGAAGTTCTCCAACTCGCGGATGTTCCCCGGCCAGGAATAGTTCTCGCAGGCGTCAACCAATCGCGGCGACACGCTCAGCGGCGCGCAGGCGTAGCGGTCGGCCAAGTGGATCATGAAGTGGCGCAACATCATCGGGATCTCTTCCCGACGTTCGCGCAGGGATGGCATGCGCAGAACAAAGCTGTTCAGCCGATAGTAAAGGTCTTCGCGGAAGGTCTTCTGCGCGATGGCCTGCGGCATGTTGATGTTGGTTGCAGCCAGCACGCGGACATCGACTTTCACCGTGTTGCGCCCGCCCAGGCGGGAGAACTGACCGTCCTGCAGGACCTGCAACAGTTTGGCTTGCAGGGCCGGTGACATTTCCCCGATCTCATCGAGCAGCAGCGTGCCTTTGTTGCACAGCTCAAACTTGCCGGGCTTGGCTTTGTTGGCGCCGGTGAACGCACCGGGCTCGTAGCCGAACAACTCGCTCTCCAGCAGCTCGCTGGGCATGGCGGCGCAGTTGATTTTCATGAAGGTGCGGTGCGAGCGGTCGGAGTACTTGTGGATGAGCTGCGCCAGAACTTCTTTGCCGGTGCCACTCTCTCCCAGAACGAGCACCGGGAAATCGAACTTCGCAACCTGCATGGCATGAGCGCGCAGCTGACGCATCTGCGCTGTGGCCGAGAAGAAATAAACTCCTTCGCTGACCTCGATCGCATCGCCGGCGCCGGGTTCGGCCGGCTCGGTACTCTCCAGGCAGAAGCGCAACACCTCGTCCATCTCCTCTTTCTGGACAGGTTTCGATAAGTAATCTTGCGCGCCCAGGCGCATGGCCTGTGCGACTTTGCGGGTGTCGCGCACACAGGAAAGCATGACGACCTTGGTCGACGGCCGGGTCTCGCGAATGCGTTGCAAGGTCTCCAGCCCGTCGGCCCCGGGCATCACCATGTCCAGCAAAACGAGATCGGGAGTATCGCGCTGAACCTTCTCGACGGCTTCCAGTCCGTTCGAGGCGGTCGATACCCGGTATGAATCCAGCTCCAGAACCGTCTGGAGATAACGAAGCATACTCGGTTCGTCGTCCACCACAAGAATGTGGCCAGCGCTCATTGCTCCTCCGTGATCCGTTTTGGTTGGGGATTGAGTAGCACCAGGAAGGAAAACTTGCTGCCCGATCCGGGCTCACTCTCAACCCAGATCTTGCCTCCGGCAGACTGCACCAGGCGGCGTGCAATCGCCAGCCCTAACCCGTAGCCTTCTGTTCGCACGCCCTGCGGTGTCAGCCGGAAGTACTCTTCGAAGATCTCCTGCTGAAATTCGGGTGCGATCCCCGGTCCGGAGTCCGAAACGGAGATCCGGCAGCAATTCGCTCCCACGACGCGCTGTTTGCGACGCTCGACCAGGGGTGGACGCTGGACGGTGCGACGCTCCCAGAAGTACGGTTCAAGGTGCAGCCAGACCGAGCCGGAGGCCGGCGTGTACTTCATCGCATTGTCCAGCAGATTCGAGACGATGTGTTGCACCTTGTAGTAATCAAAAGGGAATGGGGCAAGCTTCTCATTAGGCAGGAAATAGAAGGCAATTGCCTTGTCCTGAAAGCGTTGCGCCCACACCTCGGCAATTTCCCGCATGCAGTCATTGATGCTGCCTATCTCGTAGTTGAGCTCAAAACGATCAACCTTGAGCGAGGTATAGGTCAGCAGATTCTGAATGAAGTTCGACAGCCGAACGCCGTTAGCTTGAATCTCGGTTAGCACTTCTGTCTGACGAGGATTCAACGGTCCCAGCTTCTCCGACAACAACAGGTGCAGATACCCGCCCATAATCGCGAGCGGGGTCTTCAGTTCATGGGCAGCAGAAGCGAGAGCATCCCGGCAGCAGCTACAGTGGTCCTGGGTCACGAGTTCTAACTTATGCTTCACCGGAGACACCTTCACTGGTGGCATACGGACGACTCCCTTCTGATTCCGCGCGACGGGCAAAGAATCCTCCGCGTCGTCAGGAATGATCCCCGATCTCTGATCCACAGGCATACCCTCGTCAAACAGTCGCCTTGGGTTTAGTCAATTGACAGTTCCTCGGGAAATAGAGCAGAAGCACTCTACAGGGGGAGAGATGATCTTACCGCAAACCCATTTATTGTCAACGGCCAAGTGATAAATTTTGGGCAAAAGTGGCAAACAAGTTTCGCTTTCAGGAACCTTTTTTCACCATTCGCTGGTAACCCAGTTCTTCTGAGCCGCAATAGATTGCATTCACCACCCCCGCGCCAAAGTGCGTCACATTGAGCTATATAGCAGAAATTAAAGCTCTTCGCCTAAGAGCGGATTTGGTGATCGATGTGCGTAATCAGGGTGTAACGTAGGAGATGGCTGGTGCGTCGAAACGCGTCCGTTGCCGAGCGCCGCGGCTGGGAACGTCTCCCTATCTCCATCCCTTTTTTTGTTCGCGGTGATAGCGCGGGGGGCGAAGAATTTCTTGAGTTTGCAACCGCGTTGAACCTCTCTGCGGGCGGCGTTCTGCTGGCGACCCGACGTTACCTGGATCCGGGAACAAGAATCTCGCTTGAGATCCCTGTCGCGCTGGTCAACAAGGCTCAGCTTCCCCGCTCTGTCTCTCGCCTGAATGCCACGGTTCTGCGATGTACCGCGGATCGCCAGTACTTCCTCCTGGGGGTGCAATTCGACGAGCCCCTGTTGAACCACCAGCCTCAGGGAACAGGGAAAGCGAGTTCCTCAGAGTGAAAATGTTTTCACATTTCTGAGCGCAAAATCGTTCGTCTCCGGCTCTCGCGGTCGCAAATAGCACGAGTCACTCTATTTCTAAGTATATTGCTAGCAGTGTCATACATTGGAAATGCGCATTTTTTTGCGATGTGCAGAGACTTGGCGCGAGAAATGCAATTCATTTGTACCGTCACCCCTTGCAAGGCGACATGAGGACGAGATGCCCCTGCTGGCTGGCTCGAACAATGAAAGTGCGATCTCGGTCCAACAGCTTCCCCCAGAGCCGGTGATCTTCGGTCAAACGCCGACGATGCGCGACGTGCGGCAGAAGCTGGAGCGCGTTGCGGGCGCGAATCTCTCGGTGTTGATTACGGGGGAAAGCGGAACAGGCAAAGACATCATCGCTCGTCTTTTGCACCTGTATTCGCCCTGGTCGTCGGGACCGTACGTGAAGGTGAACTGTCCGGCCATCCCGGGGACATTGCTGGAGAGCGAGTTATTCGGCTATGAAAGAGGGGCTTTTACCGGGGCTTACAATCCGAAGCCAGGCCGGGTCGAGATGGCCCATCGAGGTACGCTGTTTCTCGATGAGATCGCCGAGCTCGACGGCATGCTACAAGCCAAGCTTTTGCAACTGTTGCAGGACGGGCAGTTCAGCCGTATCGGCGCCCAGGAGGACAAGAAAGTCGAGGTTCGGGTCGTATGTGCCACCAACCGCGAACTGCACGACGAGATTGAGCAAGGGAACTTCCGCGCCGATCTGTTTTATCGTATTGCAACCATGACGATCCACTTGCCGCCCTTACGGGAGCGGGCGGTGGATTTGCCCATCATCTGCGATTATCTGTTGCAGTACTACAACGAAAGATTGAATGGCCGGGCGGTCATGGTGCGCCCGGCGCTGATGGCAAAAATGCAGCGGTATTCGTGGCCAGGCAACATTCGCCAGCTGGAGAATCTTGTCAAGCGGTATGTGGTCATGGGCACCGAAGATGTGATCTTAAGCGAACTGTTGGAGCCCAATGAGCGTGATCCTGTGGATGCGCTATTGGCGGAAGGGCCGGTTTCGCTTAAGAAGTTGACGCGGCAAACGGTGCGAAAACTGGAAGCCCGTATCATTCTCAATGCGCTACACGCAAACAATTGGAACCGAAAGAAGGCGGCGCGCTCGCTCGACATCTCCTATCGAGCTTTGCTGTACAAGCTCAAGGAGGTCGGCATCCCTCAGCGGCGGTCCAGTTCCACTACCAAACATGGCGAAGATAAGGCCGAGTAGCTCGGACATGAGGTGACCTGATGTATTTGCAGGATCGGTTTTCGACAAGTAAATTCGTTCTGGCTGTTGCTGCGGTATTGGCGCTGTCGGTTTCCCTGGCGATAGCTCAGGATACCTCTGCGCAGCAACCGGATTCGCAAGGGGCGGCTAAGCCGGTGCTGCCGGCGACCTCCGATGACGGGAACGTTGCCAAGGCGACGCCGATACCAACCACCGATACTCCTGCGACGCGGGTATCCAAGGTCACGCAGGAAGGTTATGTGATCGGAATCGGCGATGCGCTCGATATCAATGTCTGGAAAGAGGGTGAGCTTTCCAAGAATGTGATGGTTCGTCCGGACGGCATGATCAGCCTGCCTCTGGTGGGTGAGCTCAAAGCCCAGGGATTGACCCCCGTACAATTACAGGACCAACTCACTACAGCTTTGTCGAAGGTGTTGTCGGATCCGCAGGTAACCGTGATTGTGGTGTCGGTAAACAGCCTGAGCTTTAACATCATGGGCAACGTGCTGAAGCCTGGATATTACCCGCTGACGCATCCGATCACCGTGCTGGATGCAATTGCCCTCAGTGGTGGGTTTAAGGATTTTGCCAAGGAAAAGAAGATTTATATCCTGCGGACCGGTCCCAATGGTAAGCAGGAGAAACTGTATTTCAACTATAAGCAGGTAATCCGGGGTCAGAGGATGGCGCAGAACATCATGCTTCAACCGCGCGACACGCTGGTTGTTCCCTAAGAGCGGATAAGCGCGACGGCTCGGGGAGGATGATATGAAACGACAACTCGGATGCTTCATGGCCGCAATCGGATTATTATGTGTTCCGTTGGCCTGGTCGCAAAGCACATCGTCGAGTGATGCGGGTACGAGTTCGACGAGTGGAGGTTCCAGCAGTTCGACTTCGAGCAGTTCGACTACAAGTAGTTCCACATCCGGGAGTTCGGCGTCTGCCGGTTCCTCGCACGGTACGTTTACCAACTGGACTACCAGTGACCCGGGGGGCTCGGGACAAAACGACCCATCGCAGAGCGGTTCTAGCGATAGCGGGCAGGTCGGTAGCGGCGGCGGCGGCGACAATTCGCAGTCGGGGGTTTCCGGGCCGCAGGACACGTTCGGGCACCCTGAGACGTTGCCACCCTTGCATATGTTCGGTGATGTTACGAGTCATACCGGCTTGACGTTAACTACCTCGGCCGGAAACATCGTGCAGTACAACACTGGAAATAACGCCCCGACGTACTGGGACAATTTGAGCCAGCTCACCGGCGGCATCGGCATTTCGCAGGTAGGCACCAAACTGTTCTGGTCGCTCGGCTACGTCGCAGGTTTCGACTACACTTCAGGTCTGGAGGGTGGCAACTATACCACCTTGAATCAGGCAGGAAGCTTTAACCTGCATTGGTTGATTTCTCCGCGCTGGCAGTTCAAGATCAAGGACTCCTACCTTTATAGTGACGATCCGTTCGCGCCCTTTCTTGAGTACATAGGTCAACCAGCACCTAACAATCCCAACCCCATACTCTATTTTCCGCAGCAGGTGGTGGAACAGAACCAGGCAACCGCATCCCTGCTTTATAAGCTGACGGCGCACGATTCCCTCATCTTTTCCGGCCAGGAGAGCTTCCAACACTTCCTCCGCGGGGCGATTTCACCTCTATGGAACTCCACGACCTATGGAGGCGCCGTTTTTTTGCAGCACCAGTTCAGCCCGAAGCTGGTTGGTGGAGGCGGATACAATTTCACTGCCCTGGATTTTGGCCATGGCGAATCACGCGCTGGCATCAATATGATACAGGGCTTCGTAGCCTATACCTTTAGTCCGAAACTCACAGTCAGTGGATGGGTTGGCCCGGAGTTGACGAACACGAAGGACGTGGTTCCCGTGTTTTGCTACCAGCAAGGTTGCTTCTACCAAATCATGCACGGCAGCAATTGGAATATTGCCGAAGGCGCGACAGTGAAGTGGAAAGTCGCCGCCGACAATTTCTTCGGTCTGCAGTTTACTCACCAGATCACCAATGGCGGCGGACTTCTGGGTGCGGTCAATTTCTATCAGGTAGCGACGACGTTCTCGCGCCCGTTGACGCGCATGTGGTACTTGAGTATTGGCGGCCTTTACTCAAACAGCCTTTCCATATCGCAGTTCTATGCAAGCCAGTACCTGGATCAGATTACTGGCACAATCGGCTTGGGCCGGAAACTATTCAACGACCACTGGTCGGCTAACACGTATATCGCATTTATCGACCAACGGCAGAACTACGTAGGGTTGCCGAGTACGGTGACCACGACCGGCTTGGGTTTTACGCTAGGCTACGCTTGGAACCATTTCCTGGGAGGGTGGTAATTTTATGACGCAAGAGTTCGATGATCAGAAGTCGGGACAGGGTTTCGACGATTACTGGGCGATCGTACTCCGCCGTAAGTGGTGGATCCTGGGCCCGCTGTTTTTTGGCTGGGCGATTGTTTTCGCCTCGGCATGGTTCCTGCCGGCCAACTACGTCTCGGAGAGCACCATCCTGGTGGAACCTCCGAAGGTGCCGGGCTATTTGGTAGCGCCTAACGTTGAGGTTGACCTGGCTGATCGGGTCCAGAGTATGACGACGCAGGTACTCAGCCGCACACGCCTGCTCAACCTGATCGATCGCTTCCATCTCTATCCCGGATATGCGTACTCGCCGGACAAGCAAGTAGAGAAAATGCGCGACGACATCAAGATGGACATGATCACGGGCGAATCGAATCTGTCCAGCAAGCAGGAACTGGTTGCGTTCAAGATCTCGTATAAGGCTCCGGACCCCAGTGTTGCGCAAAAGGTGACGATTGCACTGACTTCGTTCTTTGTCGATGAGAACGTGCGGGCCAGCCAGGAACAGTCGGAAGCCACCACCCTCTTCCTGGATTCGCAGGTGCGCGGTTTGGGCGAGACCCTGGGGGATGAAGAGGCCAAGGTGCACGCCTTCGAGGCGCAGCATGATGGCTCGCTGCCGCAGCAGTTGCAGAGCAACATTCAGATCCTGAATGGCATTCAGCAGCAGTTGCAGGCGGCGCAGGCGCAGAAGGAACGTGCCATCCAGCAGCAGACCTACTTGAATTCGGTGCAGAGCCAGTATCAAAACATGAGCGATTCCGCGGTGGTGCCGACCAGTATCGATACCCAGCTCGACAACGCCCGTGCGAGCCTGGCGGCACTGGAGGCGCATTACACCGACGATTATCCGGATGTCAAGAAGTTGAAGGACACCATCGCAGCTCTGGAGAAGCTGAAGAAGGAAATGGCTGCTGAAGCCCGGGAAAGCATGGATTCCGACAACGCAACGCCGGCGCAGATTCAAGCTGGCATGCCGCTGGTTCAGCTGAAAACTCAGATGAAGCTCAACCGCATGGAGATCGACCAGGCGAACCAGCAGATTCAGCGGCTCGAGCAGGAAGCGCAGGTCTACCAGGCACGTCTGAATGCCACGCCCGCGGTGGAAGCCGAGATGGCCGACATGATGCGCGACTTCGGCAACATGAAGAAGGAATATACCGAGCTGCTCGCCAAGAAGCAGGAATCAGCTTTGGCCACCAGCCTGGAGAAGCAGCAGCAGGGCGCGCAATTCCGTATCATCGACCCTCCGTCGCTTCCCGATAAGCCAAACTTCCCCGATCGCTTCAAGTTTTCGATTGGCGCGATCGGTGCCGGTTTCGCCTTTGCCATCCTGTTCGGCTTTGGTGCCGAGTTCCTGGATGACCGGATCCGCGGCGAGCAAGCGCTGACCGAAGCCGTCGATCTGCCTATACTGGCAGAAATTCCTCCTTTGTCTACGCCCAAGGAGTTGCGCCGGGCGCGCTGGGCGCCATGGCTGGCCGTTGCGGCCACCGTGGTGATTCTGATCTTGCTGCCGTCAGGCGTCCTGTACGCCTACTTCTGGAGCACGTAAATGTATAAGCAATTCTTCGGGTTGGCACGCAATCCTTTTGAGATCAGCCCCGACCCGTTTTTCTACCACCCCACGCCCCGGCACAATGAAGCCCTGGCCAATCTCCACTACGGAGTCGGCCGTAGAAAAGGGTTCATTGTAATCACCGGGGAGGTTGGCACCGGCAAGACTCTGCTTGTGCGCTGCCTGCTGGCGGAGCTGCGCAAGAACAACATTGCCTTTGGCTATGTGTTCAATCCGCTGCTTCCGGTAGTGGAGTTCTTTCAGTACATCATGGCAGACTTCGGCCTGCCTTATGCCGGGCGCACCAAGGCCGAGATGCTGCTGGAGTTGAACCGCTTTCTCATTCAGCGTCACGCCCGTGGTCTGATCACGGCGCTGGTGGTAGACGAGGCCCAGGCGCTGCGCCCGGAGCTGCTGGAAGAAATTCGCCTGCTGACCAACCTCGAGACCTCGCAGCAGAAGCTGCTGCAGATTGTGCTCATGGGTCAGCCGGAACTGGAGATGGTACTGGACTCGCCCGAACTACGGCAGCTTAAACAACGGGTCGCCTTGCGTTGCCAGCTGCAACCTCTCGACGAGCAGCAAACACGGGCGTATGTGTTATCGCGCCTGGAGCGTGGGGGGGCGCCTGCGGAGCCGGCAATCTTCTCCGAAGAAGCTTTGAGCAAGGTCTTCGAGTTCTCGCGTGGAATACCGCGCATCATTAACAACCTTTGTGAAAACTCCATGGTCAATGCTTTCGCCCGCGAGCAACGTCCGGTGACAGGCGAAATGGTCACCGACGTAGCGGCGGACTTCAGGCTTATCAGCCCAGCCCTGCCTGAGGAGATTCCCGCTTCGATAGCCGCGCGCGAAGAGAACAATGAAAGCATCTTGCGTTCGCTATTCCGGGCGCTGCGAACTATGGATAACCAGCAATTGCAAGCCGAGAAACCCATGCCAGCCACCGCCGGGAGGAGAGTCTAACCATGAGTCGAGTGTACGAAGCTTTACAACGTTCCCAAGGAGATCAACCCAGTGCCTCGCCTTTAGGCTCGGATCAGCCGGAGGAAGTCGCTGTTGGTGCGACCGGCGCGGCACTGGCAACGGCCGAGGCGACCGACACCAACTGGCTGAATGTTTCGGCGGACCGTGTCTTGCATCCCGTTCCCGCACCCGAACAAAGGCTGGTCGCCATCAGCGAGCCGGAAGGCACCGGCGCGGAGATGTTTCGCGTGCTGGCGACGCGCCTGGCGCATATGCAGAACAAGCGTCGTCTGCAGAAGCTTCTCGTGACCAGTTCCGTGGTCGATGAAGGCAAGTCGGTGGTTGCGGTCAACCTTGCGCTTACGCTCGCCCGGCGCCCGGACACCCGGGTGCTGTTGGTGGAAGCGGACCTCCGTCGCCCCACGGCAGGCGCGCTGCTTTCGACTTCCGCGTTGACCGGTATCAGCGAGTGGAGCGAAGGTAAACTTCCGTTGGAGAATTCGCTTTATCAGATTCGCGATTTGCCGATGTGGTTTCTGGCGGCGGGTCATCCTCTCGACCACCCCTTGCCACTGCTCGAGTCCGATCGCTTTGCCAAGATGCTGGATGCGATCGCGTCCAGCTTCGACTGGATTCTGCTGGACGCCACACCCATGTTACCGATGGCGGATTCCACTTCGCTGGCTCGACTCTGCGATGGCGTGCTGGTCGTAGTCCGCGAGGGGGTGACTCGCCGCAAAATCCTGAATAAGGCGATTGCCTCCATCGAAAAGTCGAAACTGGTAGGCGTGGTCTTCAACCAGGCCTCGATGTTGAACATCGACTACAAGCATTACTACGGCGGAAGTAACTCTTCCGGCAAGTCGAAGAAAGAGCTGAAGAAGGAAGCGAAGAAAGCACAGAAGGAAGCGAACCAGGTCAAAGCGGCTTCGGCATGATTCGTCTGTTTAATGCCTATTTCCCCACCCGTACACTGTTGCTCACGGTGACCGAGGCTTTAATTGTCACGCTCGGTTTTGTGGCATCAGTGGTATTTTGGGCGGGAACGGCAACCGACGCCAATATCTATCTGCTATACGAGAACGGTCTTGGACGAATCGGGTTGGTCGTCGCGGTCTTTGTGCTGTTGATGTATTACTTCGATCTCTACGATTCCATCGTCTTATCAAACCGTAGGGAAGTGGTCACGCGGCTGGTTGGCGTCCTCGGCTGTGCCTTCGTTACTCTATCCGTCCTCTACTACGCCTTTCCCGAAATCCGCCTGGTGGGAAGTACCTTGTGGGTGGGTGTTGGCATCGTTGGCGTCACCGTTCCGGCGTGGAGGAAGCTTTTTTTTGTACTGAACCGCTCCACCCGGTTTTCCGAGCGAGCAATTTTATACGGAGATGGACCTCTTGCCATACCGTTGATGGAAGCCATCAGGGGGCGTCCCGAACTCGGCGTGCGAGTTGTCGGCTACGTTGGCGAAAACACCGAGGGGGCATCGTCGGTACCTCGCTTTGGTGACGACGAGCTGGAAGAGGTGGTGGACCAGCGCGGGGTGCGGCGCATTGTTGTCACCATGGGAGACCGGCGCGGGAAGCTGAAAGTCGATAAGCTGCTCAAGCTTAAAACCCAAGGCGTCTATATTCAGGATGGGCCGGAGTACTACGAGAGCATTACCGGCAAGATCCCGTTGGATTCGCTGCGTCTAAGCTGGCTTTTGTTCTCCCCCGGTTTTCATGTTCGTACCGCTCTTCGCCTTTACAAGCGGGTGTTTTCCCTTGTGCTGGGCGGCGTGGCCATCCTTCTGACTTCGCCGATTATGCTGCTGGCAGTGATCGCCATTCGGCTCGATTCTCCCGGACCAGCCATCTTCCGCCAAAGACGCGTCGGAGAGAACGGGAAGCTGTTTACCGTTTTCAAATTTCGCTCCATGTTCGAGGGTTCCGACAAGAAACAACTGCGCCCGGCGGAAGACGATGACGATCGTATTACGCGCGTTGGCAAGTGGCTGCGGCGCACGCGCATCGACGAGTTGCCGCAGCTGTTCAACATCGTCAAGGGGGACATGGCCTTCGTCGGTCCACGTCCTTTTGTTCCCGAGCAGGAAGAAGAATGTGCGGCCAAAATCCCGTTTTATAAGGAGCGCTGGCTGGTGAAGCCGGGTGCTACCGGCTGGGCGCAGATCAATCGCGGCTACAACGTCACCCTGGAAGACAATCGCGAGAAGTTGGCTTACGATCTGTTCTACATAAAGAACGTTTCGTTTGGACTGGATCTGTTCATCATGTTCTCGACCATCAAGATCCTGCTTCTAGGTCGGGGAGGGCGCTAGAAATCCCCTTTTCACTTTCCCGGGAACTCTTCGCTTCATGTTCACCAGGGGCACAATGTTCCTCACCCCGAGGCGCGCAGGGCGACATATAATGCAACATTCGAGGTTCGTCCAAGACGGCTCGGGCGAACCGCGAAAAATGACGAATAGCGAATAGCGACTTAGAAGGAATTCTTCATGAAAAAGGCTCTGATCACCGGCATCTCGGGACAGGACGGCAGCTATCTTGCCGAGTATCTTCTGGAACTGGGTTACAGCGTGTATGGATTGGTGCGGCGTGAGTCCAGCACCATGCGATGGCTGCATGACATCGAGAACAGAATTGAGCTCCTCTACGGGGACATGCGCGACACGGTGGCACTCGAAGTCGCCTTCGCCAAGGCTTCGCCCGACGAGGTGTACAACCTTGCGGGCCAGGTGTTCGTTCCGACCAGCTGGCATCTTCCCGCGGAAACCTTCGACATCAACGTTGGCGGCCTTGCACGTCTGCTCAACATTGTTGAACGCCTCAAGCCCGACACCCGCGTTTATCAGGCTTCCAGCTCTGAGATGTACGGAAACCTGAACGGCCTGCGCAACGAAGAGACGCCTTTAATGGCTACTTCTCCCTATGGCGTGTCAAAAACTGCCGCGCATCGTCTGTGTGAGGTCTATCGCGCGCGTGGCATCTTCGCGGTTGGCGGCATCCTGTTCAATCATGAGTCGCCGCGGCGCGGGCCAGAGATGGTCACCCGCAAGATTACCCTCGCCTCCGCCGATTGGGCGCACGGCAAGAAGAACAAGGTAAAGCTCGGTAACATGCAAGCCCGCCGTGATTGGGGGTTTGCCGGCGACTATGTGCGCGCCATGCACGCCATGCTGCAACAGAGCGAGCCGGTCGATTATGTGATCGCGACGGGGACATCGCACAGCGTTTATGAGTTCGTCGTTGAGGTGCTGCGCTGCCTCGACCTGATAGCTCCGGGCGCGGATGTCGCCGAGGTGGTGAACGAGTATGTCGAAGTCGATCCCAAGCTCTTTCGCACCGGCGAAATTCATGACCTTCGCGGCGATGCCAGCCTGGCGCATCGGAAACTGGATTGGCGCCCGCAGGTGGACTTCAAGAGACTGGTCAGCATGATGGTGGAAGCTGATACTCGCGTCGCCCAACCCACGACAAAGTCTCAGTTCGCCGGCAGCAGAGCTTGATTTTCCGGGTGAATCGCAGGTGCTTTCAGCTTGCGCGGCCGGAACCGCCGAGCGACAGTTGAGATCGAATACGGAATCATCAGTCGACGATAGACGCCCACTATGTCCTCATCTCCGCAAATGATTTCTGTCGATCCAAAGCGGCGCAAGCCAGTTTTGCTGCGTCTTCTCGGCTTCCTGGCCGCGGCGGTTGCCGTTGTCGTGTTGCTGTTTGCAATCGCGGTCCTGAATAATAACTATTCGCTGCACCAGCCCTCGCGCGCCGAATTCAATGCGAAGCTTGACCATGCGATCGAGGCGGGCACGCAGTGGATCGTGGAGAACCCTTACAACTATGGCAATCCGCCGCTCATGTTCATGGTCGGCGATATGGCGCAGATGTCAGACGATCCGCGCCTGCAGAAGTATGTGCAGGACTATCTCGCCAGCCCCCGCGTGCACATTCCCGGTAATCCCGCCAGCTGGTATTGGGCGCACTGGGCCTATCCTTCAGCGCCGGTGCCGCTGATTCCGCGGTTCCAGATCCCTTATCTTTCCTGGCAGGACCGCTGGTTCGCTTACGCCAGCGCTCCTGACAAAGTGGATATCAGCGAAGACGATCATGCCGACCTGTTCTCGCCGACAAAGTATCACTGGGGCACAAGACTGCATCTGCAGTTCGTTGCGCTCGACATGTATCGGCACTTCAACGGGCCTTCGCCGGAACTGAACGCCGTTATCAATCCCATTGCCGAGGACGTGGCAGGCGAGGCCTATTGGGACTTCCGGGTGAATGATGCCTACTACCAGCGCGATGCGTTAATCCTGGCCGCAGGACGGCCGGACCTGGTTCGCAGCCGCTGGATCGAACGCATC
>Ga0335073_10000995_pt1 | contig 37442 bp, 24 predicted proteins | sample Lox_Sample_22_FD_207093 | JGI IMG/M metagenome (GOLD analysis project Ga0335073, IMG submission 207093) | Soil microbial communities from Loxahatchee National Wildlife Refuge, Florida, United States - Lox_Sample_2.2 | ecosystem: Environmental > Terrestrial > Soil > Wetlands | place: USA... | reverse complement strand
CAAGGCACACTCGGGCCCATCTGAACAGCGGCCTCTTTATAGATATGGCGAAGCTCGGTGCCTGTCAGGGTCGGGTGATCGGAGGGTTTGCGGTAGTTCCTGAACCACCAGGCGATCCAGAGCATGCTGAAGACGCCGGTAGCGAGAAAAGCGGCACGCCATCCGTAGTGGATGGTAATCCAAGGTACGAGGAGCGGAGCCAGAATGGCGCCTACGTTGGTGCCGGAGTTAAAGATGCCGGTGGCGAGAGATCGTTCTCCCTGCGGGAACCATTCGGCGACGGTTTTGATAGCGGCGGGAAAATTTCCGGATTCACCGAGGCCGAGAAAGAAGCGCGCGATGCCGAACTCAAAAGCGGTGCTGGCCAGGGCATGACCCATCGCGGAAAGGCTCCAGATGCCCATGATGATGATGTAGCCGATCCGCGTGCCGATCTTGTCGACGACGCGACCGGCGATCAGAAGACCGACGGCATAGGCGATCTGGAAGGCGTCAACAATATAGCCGTAGTTAATTTCAGTAAGGCCAATGGTGTGCGCGAGGGTCGGCTTCAGCAGCGCGATGACCTGGCGATCCATGTAGTTGATCGAAGTGGCGAAAAAGAGCATCGCGCAGATGGTCCAGCGGACCCTGCCGATGCGCGTATCACTCAGTCCCGATTCCTGCTCCGCTGTATCTTCGATCTGACTCATTCGGGTGTCCGGAATTTCTTCCTGCCTTCGGCTATTGTCGACTGCTTCATAGTTTGTACGCGTTTCGAACCAAGTTATAAGTCAAATCATGGGCGAGCTCGAAGGCTTCATCCTCGTCGAGGCGGTGTTCTACGACAAGCTTGGCGAGGAAGGCGCTGTCCATCCGCCGCGCAACGTCGTGCCTGGCGGGAATGGAGAGGAAGGCGCGCGTGTCGTCGTTAAAGCCCGCGGTGTTGTAAAAGCCCGCAGTTTCGGTGACGTTTTCGCGGAAGCGCTGCATGCCTTCGGGGCTGTCGTGGAACCACCACGGCGGCCCGAGGCGCAGACAAGGATAATGTCCGGCCAGTGGCGCGAGCTCGCGACTGTAGGTTGATTCGTCCAGCGTAAAGAGGATGAGCGTGAAGTTGGGCTCGTTGCCGTAACGGTCAAGCAACGGACGCAGGTCGTGGACGTAGTCAGTAGCGGTCGGAATGTCGGCACCGGTGTCGCGACCGTAGCGCTCATAGACTTTCCGATTGTGATTGCGCAAGCTGCCGGGATGAATCTGCATGACCAGGCCATCGCGAACACTCATACCCGCCATCTCGGTGAGCATCTGGGCACGAAAGAGCTCCTGCTGCCGGACGTCGGCGCGACCAGAAAGAACCTGGTCGAAGAGCTCAGCGGCTTCGCCGCTGGAGAGGTTCGCTGTGCGGGCGGTGGCATGTCCGTGATCGGTCGCAGTACAGCCAAGCTGCTTGAAGCGGGCGCGGGCGCCTTCAAGGGCGCGCAGGTATCCTGCGAAGGTGGCGGTATTTTCGCCGGTCATTTCACCGAGTCGAGCCACATTTTCGTGGAATCCGGCAAATTCGGGATCGACGACGGAATCAGGGCGGAAGGTGGGGATGATGCGCGCGGGCCAGCCGGAATTGCGAACCGCCTGGTGATCGCTCAGTGAATCGAGAGGCGAATCGGTGGTAGCAAGTACCTCGAGCCTGAAGCGTTCATAGAGGGCACGGGGAAGGAACTCTGGTGCCTGGAGCTGTTCGGCGATGGTGTCGTAGTAGTGGTCGGCTGTCTTTGAGGAGAGGCGTTCGGTGAGGCCGAATAGCTCCTGAAAGGCGTAGTCGAGCCACATGCGGGTCGGGGTTCCGCGAAAGAGGTAGTAATGTTCGGCGAAGATGCCCCACACGCGACGCGGATCTTTGAGCTCAGGCGCGCCGATCTCGAGGTCTTCCATTGAGACGCCCTGACTGTAGAGCATCCGGTAGACATAATGGTCGGGCTGCACGAAAAGCTTTGCGGGATCGGGAAAGGGCTGGTTGCGGGCGAACCATCCGGCTTGCGTATGGCCGTGCGGGCTGAGGATAGGCAAATCGCGGATGCTTGAAAAGAGCCGCCGGGCGACGGCACGCGTCTCCGGATCAGCGGGGAAGAGGCGGTCATCGTGTAGCAACGTCAATGGGCAAACTCACCTTCTCGAACTTTTAGGGAACATCTCAATACAAGCGTACTCGATGGGATGAGAAGTTCGATCGTATGACTTCGTGGAAAGCGTGGGCAAGACTCCTGAGCGGCCGCTATCTCGCTATGCGGTATGAAGGCCTCGTTCTCGGCCTGCGGAGGGGCCCGGCGACCGAATGATCCACCCTGGATTTAGTCATGGCGCGGCAGCCTCGGCGCCGACGATCTTCGCATTTTCAAGCATGATGAAGGGTGGTCCGGTGGCCGGGCGCACGGTGAAATTGTGGGCAGTGACGGTGGCATTCGCAATGGTCAGACCAGTTTGTGCGCTGATTTCGACGCTGGTGAGCGTGATGGAAGTGATCGGACTCTCGGGCAGACCGACGATGACTCCGGCGGTCTTTGATCCGGTGGCATGCAGGTTTGTGATGCTGATGTCGTGAAAGCGCGGTGTCAGTCGAGTAACCGGCTGAGCCGCGTCGTGCTCCGGAATTTTTGGATAGTACTCAGTTATGAGAACCGGGGTCTGGACATTGACCATGGTGAGATCGCGGAAATCAAGGTCTCCGATGTTGTTTCCGCGATCGCGATTTGACTTGACGCGCACACCGTTGGCAGTGTCCTTGAACGTGATTCGCGACGCTCGCACGCGCTGCACTCCGCCGGAAACCTCGCTACCGATGGACATGCCGTGACCATGGAGAAATGTGCAATCGGTGATGGTGATGTCGGTGCTTGGACCGTCGGGGCCCGTCGAGCCTGGCTGGCCAGATTTGATGGCGACGTTGTCGTCACCAACATCGATGAGCATGTGCGAGATAGTGACATGGTGAGACGAAAATGGGTCTATACCGTCGGTGTTGGGCGAGTTGGCAGGCGCGAGGATCTTCCCATTTCGTATGGTTACGTCGTCAGAATAATACGGTACCACCTGCCATGAGGCCGAGTTCTGAATGGTGACACCCTCGATCAAAATATGCTTGCAGTGGTCGAGCACGAGCAGGCGCGGGCGCTTCGCGGCAACGATTTTGTGTTCGGCCTTGCTGGCCCAGACCATCTGCCACCACGGCAGCCCCGCGCCGTCGATAGTGCCGCCGCCGGTGATGGAGACATCTTCAGCGTCGATCGCCTGAATCAGCGGTTGCACCGAAGCTTCACGCAGTTCCTGCGCCTCTGGATAGTCGCCCTTGTCCTGACTGCCGAGCAGCGTTGCGCCAGGGTCGATCCGGAGGGTGATGTGGCTTCGCAAAGTAACGGGGCCGGTCAGGAAGGTTCCGGATCGAAGCCGCACCGTGCCCCCTCCCCTCAATGCGCAGGTATCGATTGCCTGTTGCAGGGCCTTCGTGTCTTTGGTTTTTCCGTCAGCCTTTGCTCCGTGGTGCATGGGGTCGCAAACGCGATCTGCTGACAAGGCGAAGAGCGGAGCTTTAGCCGTCAAGATCGTTGCGATTGCCAGGCATAAGAGCGGCAAGCGAAAATATCTCGGATTTAAGGTCTTTGGAGGCATGAGTTCCCCGTGCGTGCTGGCTTAGGAGGTCTGACCACTCGAGAACTACGATAACACCGCCAGAGCGATCCGGGCATCGGAAATAGTTATGCGAGAGGTTTGAGGGGCGATTGGGCGCGCTTAATAAGCAGTTCCTGGGTGAGTGGGACCGACGTCAGCACTTCGACAATTTTTTGGGCGGCATGGCCGTCTCCATAGGGATTTTCCATTCCCGCGAGCGAGGCGCGGAATGCAGGACTGCGGGCTTCCGTGATGTTCTCCAAAATTGCATCGGCCGCGGGTGCAGTACTGAGCACGTTGCGGCCGCGCTCTCTTCCCTGCTGCCGTATACCGATATCGACGGTGGGGAGAGCGAGCGAAGCGCTCTCCATAATGCCACTGCTGGAATTGCCAACGAGCACCTCGACATGGTGGAGAAGACTCAGATAAGTGATGGCGCCAAGATTGACGAAGACGTGTACGTTGTCGTGGGTCGCGGCGAAGGCGTGGGTACGTTCGACAAGGTGATGGCTGCCGGCGTCGGCATTCGGATAACTGAAGACAATCTGTCCTTCAATGCGGCTCAGGGTTTCGAAGAGTGCGTTGGCCTCGGCGGTGGTGTCGCGAAGCAGAGTTACGGGATGATAGACGACGAGGATGGTCGGCTGGCTCAGATCGAGGCCAAGTTGTAGCTGCAGTTCATCGCGGGTAAGCAGCGGGTTGCGGCGCAAGTGATCGAGCGAGGGAGCGCCGGCACGATGGACACGCCAGACCTCTTCTCCCATGGCGATGACGCGAGCGCGGGCATTGTGTGTTGAGGTGAAGTGGATGTGGCTCATTTTAGTGAGTGCATTTCGCACCGCGTCATCGATGGCTCCTTCGCTGACCTCGCCGCCCTCGATATGCGCGATAGGGATACGCAGGGCGAGGGCGACGGATGCGGGCGCCAGCATTTCGTAGCGGTCGGCAATGAGCAGGAGCAGGTCGGGACGCAGGTTGCCGAGCAGGTCGGCGAGGCCGAGCACGGCTACGCCAATGGTTTTGGCCATTCCGATGTCGGTGTCGGAGCTCAGCAGGCATTCGACGCGCCCGGCGATGGGCAGGCCGTCGCGCTCGATCTCCTGTAGCGTCGGGCCGAAGGCTGGGGAAAGATGCGGACCAATGGCGATAAGTTGGAGGTCGACGGCGGGATGCGCGGCCAGGTCGTGGAGCGGCCAATAGAGATGGCTGTAATCCGCGCGGGAGCTGGTGACTACGGCAATCTTGCGCTTCATCACCACGATTCTAGCCGCTGATTGAATGCGGCTGGTCTTCTATAATGGTCAGCGAAAATGTCACATATTTCTGGTCGATGCCACGCGCATTTGTCTGCCTCGAAAGCGACGCCAGTTCAGATCCGCAGGGCTTGTAAATATCCCTCGCTTGTTTGGCTACTTCGCGGCACGGTTCTGATTTTTGCTCTGGTCATTGGCGCGAATGTTGCGGTGTTTGCTATGGCGCCTGCAGATCACCAGCCTAATCCAGTAGAAGCTGCGAGGCTCAACGACATCGGCGTGGCACTGATGAATCAGCAGCTGACCGAAAAGGCAATTGCCAAGTTCGAAGAGGCGCATACGGCCGATCCATCGAGCGCAATTCCGGTGATGAATAAAGGGATTGCGCTGGTGTATCTGCGCAAGTTGCCGGAGGCCGAAGAGGCTTTGAAACAGGCTGCAGCGATGGATCCGAACAATCCGCGCACCTGGTACAGCCTGGGAATTCTACATCTCGGCGCGGGTGATCCGAAGCTTGCCATCGGGGATATGGAGCACGCCGTGAAGCTAGATCCCAACGATGCCGACGCGCACTATTTTCTGGGAACGTTTTACCTCAATTTGGGCGATTATGAGCACGCCAAGGAATCGTTCGAGGAAGCGTTGAAGCTGAATCCAGTGCATGCGTCGGCAAATTTTGGAATGGCAAGAGCACTGCAAAGGATGGGTAAGGTCGACGAGGCGCGGGCGTATTTGAAGAGATTCCAAGAGTTGACCGAGCACAAGATTTCGACGCCACTGAGCGCGGCTTACGGCGAGCAGGGACGCTATGCAACAGTGCAGGACATGTTGGCGCCTGAGGCTCGCGTTGAGCCGATGATCCCGGTAAGTTTTGTGGCACAAACAATCGTAGGGTCTGGTTTCAGTACCGCGCCAGTCGATGAAAAGCAGCCGGGCGGCGGGGCCTGCGTCATCGATATCGACGGGCCGGGCCACAAGGACCTGGTGGTTATGGGCGAAGGCGACCAGGCGATTCGCGCATACAGGAATCTGGGTAACGGATCGTTTGAGGAAATTCCCACGGCCCAGACAGGGCTCGGTGCCAGTGGACACGGGGTTGCGTGTGCAGTGGGCGATTACGACAGCGACGGGCTGCCCGATCTGGCCGTGGCGATGAGCGATCGCGTCATCCTCTTTCACAATCTCGGCAAGGGCAAATTCGCGGACACGACGAAGGCGGTGGGCATTACGCAGTTGAACCATCCTGCGGGATTGACCTTCGTGGATTTCGACCACGATGGCGATCTCGATCTGTTTGTAACCGGCACTGCGATGAATGGTTCGGGGCCGAGCGTGATGTGGCGCAACAACGGCAACTCGACCTTTACCGAGTGGACGGGCCCTACGGGACTGGCGGGCGATGCCGCGACAGTCGGAGCAACGCTCTCGGACATCAACAACGATCGTGCCGTTGATCTTGTGGTGACCGGATCCGGAAGCTCGCCGACCGTGTATGAGAACGCGCGTGAGGGCAAATTCAAGGTTGTGCCGCTTTATGCGACTCCGGATATGGCATCTACAGCCGGTGTTTCGGTCTTCGATTTCAATAAAGACGGGTGGATGGATGTCGCGGTGACGCACGCGGGTGCTCCCGGGGTGAGCCTGTGGCGCAATGTCGACGGCAAGCGCTTTGAGCGGGTGCCTCTGCCGGTCAACGACGCAAAGGCTGCGTGGGGAGTGACGCCGATCGATATCGACAACGATGGCTGGATCGATCTCGCGGTGATCGTCGAGACGGGAAACGGAGCAGTGCTGCGCGTACTGCGTAATCGCGGCGCGGATGGCTTTGAGGATGTGAGCAAGGCGGTGGGCGCGGACAAGCTGAAGCTGACCCATCCGCGATCGGTGATTGCAGTGGACGTAGATGGCGACGGCGCGGCGGATCTGGTCGTTACGCAGATGAATCAGCCGCCGGTGGTACTGCATAACGTGGGTGGAAATCGCAATCATTCGATGCGACTCGCGTTTACCGGCCTTGCGGATAACAAGACTGCTATTGGAACGAAAGTTGAAGTTTTCTCCAACGGCAAGTGGCAGAAGTTTGAGATCGCGGGCGGCTCGGGATACATGAGCCAGAACGCGGCGGAGATTATCGCCGGACTGGGCCACGCGGAGCGCGCCGATGTTGTGCGCATGCTGTGGCCGACGGGCGTTCCGCAGGATGAGATTGATCTGGCGGCAACGAAGCCCGCAACAATTACGGAGCTCGACCGGCGGGGCAGTTCATGCCCCGTGCTGTTTGCGTGGGACGGGTCGAAGTATGAGTTTGTGTCCGATGTGATCGGCGCGGCGGTAGTCGGGCATTGGGTATCGCCGACGGCGACGAACAAGGCTGATCCGGATGAATGGATCAAGGTGGATGGGTCGCAACTTAAGGCGCGCAACGGATACCTGAGCCTGCGATTCGGCGAGCCGATGGAAGAGATCAACTACGTCGATCAGGTGCGGCTTGTCGCCGTTGATCATCGGGAGGGCACGGAGGTTTATCCGGACGAGCGCTTTCTGAGCGAGCCGCCGTTTGCTTCGGGCAAGACCGTGGTCGCATCACCTGCGACGCGGACGCTGGCAGGCGCCTGGGATGACAAAGGGCGCGACGTGCTCGCCCTGTTGGCGGAACGCGATCACAAATATGTTCGCGACTTCACGAATCTGAGCTACGCCGGTTATGCCAATATGCATACGCTCACGCTTGATTTGGGCGATTGGTCCCCGCAGAACCCTCTCCGGCTGTTCCTGCATGGCTTTATCGAGTACTTCAGCGCGAGTTCGATGTATGCAGCGTGGCAGGCGGGACTTCAGCCGATTCCGCCGTATGTGGAAGTGCAAATGGCAGATGGAAGCTGGAAGCGAATCATCGACGATATGGGCTTTCCCGCAGGACTACCGCGCACGATTGTTGTCGACCTGACGGGCAAGCTACCGCCCGGCGCACGACGCATTCGGATGACGACGAATCTGCAGATCTACTGGGACCAAGCGCTGGTCGACAACGGGCCGGATGTTTCCGGAGACGCGCGAGAGACCGAGCTGCCGCTGGGTATGGCACATCTGGCGTTCCGCGGATATCCACAACAGGTGGATGGGAAGACGCCAGGCGATCTGACCTATCACTATGACATGATCAGCGCGACGGGGCCGTTCGAATGGCAGCGCGGAAACTACACGCGCTACGGCGATGTCACTCCCCTGCTGGGTAAGCCGGATAACCACTACGTAATCTTCGGCAGCGGCGAGGAGATCGATGCAGAGTTCAACGCGGCGGCGCTCCCTCCGCTGCCCACGCACTGGAAACGGGATTATTTCTTCTACGCGAATGGCTTTGTGAAGGACATGGACTTCTACGAGGCGATGCCGTTCACGGTGGCGCAGATGCCGTTTCACGAGATGAAGACATATCCGTATCCGTCGACTGAACATTACCCGGACGGGGCCGCCGCGCTGAAATATCGGCTGGATTGGAATGATCGCTTCGAATCTGGCGATCGCCTGCAGCGGTTCCAGTTTGACTATGAACCGGTGACTTCACTGCCGATCACAGATAAGCCGTGAGCGTTACGCTACTGCCTGCGGTCCAACAGCTTTCGCTGCTAAGGAGGCGGAAGATTTCTGCGCTGGAACTTGCTGAGGAGCATATTCGGCAGATCGAGCGCCTGAATCCGAAGCTGAATGCGCTGGTCGAATTTGACGCTGAACGTGTTCGCGCCGAGGCAGGTACGGCCAAGCGGGGACCGCTGGCGGGCTTGCCAGTGACGGTGAAGTCGTCGATCGAAGCGAAGGACTACCACTGCGAGATTGGCAGTGTGCTGAATCGCGGCCACGTGGCGCATGCGGACGCGGAGTCGGTAGCTCGCCTGCGCGCTGCAGGAGCAACGGTGCTGGGCACTACGAATTGTCCTGAGCTGTTGATGGCGTATGAGACGGATAACGCGCTTTATGACCGCACGTGCAACCCGTGGGATATGGAGCGAACTGCGGGCGGGTCGAGCGGTGGCGAAGCGGCGGCGATTGCTGCGGGCCTTTCCGCAGGCGGACTAGGCAGCGATAGCGGTGGCTCGGTGCGCGTTCCTGCACACTTTTGCGGCATCGCCGCGCTAAAGCCTACGCCGGGCCGTGTCCCAGGGCGCGGACATCGGCCGCCGGGAGTGGGCCCATTTGCGTTTTTGGGCGCGGTGGGGCCGATGGCGCGGAAGATTGCAGACGTCGCGCTGCTGTTTCGGACGCTGTGTGCGCAGGACGGGCTTGATCCGGAGAGCACCCCGGTTGCGTTTCGTGAGGTGGCGATCAAGGACGCGAAGCAGATTCCGATTGGCTGGTTCGAGGATGATGGGCTGACGCCGGTTACGGCTGAATCGCAGCGGGCGGTTCGCGACGCCGCACAATCACTCGAGCGGCAGGGCTTTCGAGTGCAGAGGTTTCGTCCGACGGTGCTCGAAGAAGCACGGCGGCTTTGGTGGATCTTTTTTGTGCAGTGCGGAGAGATATTTTACCGTGATCTTATCCGGGGGCGTGAGGAACAATTGAGTCCGGTCTTTCGCGGATTTCTGGAGATCGCACGGGAAGAGAAGCCACTGACTGCCGAGTCGCTGTTGCGGGCGTGGGCAGAGTCGGATTTAGTTCGTCACAGGATGCTGGCGGAGATGCAGAATTTCCCTATGCTGCTGTGTCCGTCTTGCGCAATTCCGGCCTTCCGGCATGGGGAGCGCGAGTGGATGGTGGAGGGGCAGGTGGTCCATTATCTTGACGCAATGCGATACACACAATGGTTCAATCTGTGCGCTGCGCCAGCAGCGGTGGTACCGGTAGGAAGGTCAGTGGAAGGTCTACCGATCGGGGTGCAGGTTGCAGGACGTCCATTTGAAGACGAACTGGTGCTGGCAGTAGCAGAGGCTATCGACCGCGAGTTCGGATATCAGCCGCCGCCGATCTGCCGCTAATTGATCTGGAGGGCGTCGAGGGCCCGCTCCAGCTTTACTCCCCGCGAGGCCTTCAGCAGGACGACGTCGCCGGGCAAGAGATTGTCGCGCAGCCATTTTCCTGCCTCCTCTGGCGATTCGAAGTAGAGTGCCGTCCGGGAACCGTGGCCTGCCGCCTCGACAATGTGCTTCGCTTGGCCGCGCACGCCGACAACAATGCCGATGCCCGCGTCGGCTGCCGCCTTGCCGCAAGCCGCGTGAAGGGCGGCGGACTCGGGACCAAGCTCGAGCATTTCTCCGGCGACAAGAATACGGCGGCCACCAGCGGACAGCGGCATTGAAGCCAAGGTAGCGATCATCGCTTTGAGGGCTTCAGGATTGGAATTGTAACTGTCGTTGATGATTGTGGCACCGCGGATTGCGATGATCTGGCCACGCTTGTCTTCCGGCTGTAGCTGGGAAAGAGCGACGCAGCATGTTTGGAGCGGGATTCCGGCTTCAAGGCCGACGGCAATGGCTGCCAAGGCATTCGAGACGTTGTGCTCTCCGAGCAGGTGAAGGTGAAGGGTGGCGCGGTCTTCGCCGGCGCGGATACGGACACGCTGGCCTTCGGCGCCGAGAGGTTCGACCGATTCCGCTTTGGGGTCGGCGCAGGGTCCGCGGCCAAAGTAGATGGCTTTGCCGCGGAAGTCGCGCCCGAACTGAGAGACGTAGGCGTCGTCGCAATTCAGGAATGCGACTCCGTCGGAGGGCAATGCTTCGATCAATTCATATTTGGCGCGCGCAATACCGGCGATTCCATCGGCGAAGAACTCGGCGTGAGCGCTGCCGACGTTCGTGACGACTCCCCAGTCGGGTGTGGCGATGCGAGCGAGTGCGGCGATCTCTCCCGCGGCCGACATGCCCATTTCGATTACGGCCATCTCGTGTTCGGATTCGAGTCTGAGGAGCTGCAAGGGTAGGCCGTATCCGTTGTTGAGGTTGCCTTGCGATTTGAGCACGGAGAAGCGAGCGCCGAGAACCTTGGCAATCGCTTCTTTGGTGGTTGTCTTGCCCGCCGAGCCGGTGATGGCCACGACACGCTTGCTCCAGTGATGGCGGACGGCTGCTGACAGTTGCTGGAGCGCAGCCAGCGGATCGTCGACGATGAGCAGCGGCTGTTTGCACGCTTCTTCCGGTAGCGTGGTCAGCTTACTGCGGGCAACGATGGCGGCGATGGCTCCGCGGTCAAAGGCGGAGGCGAGGAAGTCATGTCCGTCGAAACGCTCGCCCTTGATGGCGATGAAGAGGTCGCAGGGCTGAAGCGTGCGCGAGTCAATGGAGTAGCCTGTGGCGACGCGCGCGAGAGCGTAATCCAGCCCGACCAGGTCCGCGCCAGACCATTGGACGATCTGGTTGAGATCGAGCTTCATGCGCCTACCCCCGCCTGCTTGAACTCACGCAGGATAGTCGCGGCAACCTCGGCATCGTCGAAGGGGATGGTCGCCTGCTTCAGGGTTTGCGTCTTCTCATGTCCCTTGCCTGCGATGAGAACGATGTCTCCGGGGCGAGCGGCTTCGAGAGCTAAACGGATGGCGCGAAATCGATCTACTTCTGTTACGTATTTTGTCCCAGTCGCCTGGAGACCGGGCAGCGCGTCGCAGAGAATAGCTTCGGGATCTTCGCTGCGCGGATTGTCGGAGGTGAGGACAACGAAATCGCTGCCTTTGCCCGCGGCGCGACCCATCATGGGGCGCTTGGTTCTGTCGCGGTCGCCCCCGCAGCCGAAGAGGGTGATGACTTTTCCTCCGGTAGAAGTTACAAATTCGCGGGCGAGAGCGGTGAGGTTGCGGAGGGCGTCGTCGGTGTGGGCGTAGTCGACGACTACCGTGAAATCCTGGCCGGCGTCGACGGTCTCGAAACGCCCTGGGACGCAGGCGAGCGAAGCGATGCCGACACTGATGTCGGTCAACGAGAGGCCGCGGGCAAAAGCCGCGGCAGAGGAGGCAAGGAGGTTATAGACGTTGACCATTCCGGTGAGGCGCGTCTGAATCTGGCTTGTGCCGAAGGGAGTTTGCAGGGTAAAACGCATGCCACTGGCAGCCATGTGAATGTTATCGGCTCGGAAGTCACCGGTGCTGAGGCCATAAGAGAAGATTTCCGATTTGACCTCGCGGGCGGTCAGAGCCAGTTGCGCGCCGTACGGATCTTCGATATTCACGACGGCCACACGAGGGGGACTGAGCAGGTTGCCGTCAAACAAACTGCGCTTGGCGGCGAAGTAGTTCTCCATTGTTCCGTGGAAATCGAGATGGTCGCGGGTGAGGTTGGTGAATATAGCGACGTCGAAGGGCAGCCCGTAGACGCGCCCCTGAGCGAGGGCGTGGGAGGAGACCTCCATGACGGCCTCGACCGCACCGGCATCGGCACCTTCGCGAAAGAGCTCGAGCAGGTCGCGTGACTCGGGTGTGGTGTGCGGCGAGGGGCGAACTGCTCCGGCGACGTGATATTCGATGGTGCCGACCAGAACTGTCTTGCGGCCCACATTGTTCAGCATTGCATCGAGGAGGAAAGCGGTGGTGGTCTTGCCGTTGGTTCCGGTAACGCCGCTGAGAGCAAGCTGACGTTCGGGATGGCCGAAGAAATTCGCGGCAATCAGGGCCAGCGCGTTGCGTCCGTGCGAGACCTGGACAGCGGCAATTGCGGGGGGGGTGAGCGTGAGACCGTTGAAGGCCGAAGGCGAGTCAGTGACAACGGCCCTTGCGCCCTGGGCGGTCGCTTTTGCGATGTAACGGTTGCCGTCGGTCGTTTCTCCCTGCATGGCGACGAAGAGTGCTCCCTGGCCGACGCGGCGTGAGTCGTACTCGACACTTGTGATGTCGACGACTGCACCGGAGCGCCGGACGCACTCGACTCCCTGCAAAACCTGATCGATCTGCATCGTCACCTAGTCTATTTTATGGGTGAGGTCAGCGGATTAACGCGCGAAGCGTACAACCACTTCGGTGCCTGCAGGTACCATGGTGCCGGCGGCGGGCGCCTGTCCGCGCGCAATGCCGCTGCCGAGGACCTGGACTCCCAAGCCGGCTCCGCCAGCTTGCTCAATCACCTTACGTACAGGTTGGCCGACAAAGGACGGGACAGCGACCCGTTGCGCCGAAGCGACTATGACGGAACCCTGGCTGACTGATGAGGGCGATGCAACGGCAGGTTGCACGACGGGCGTCGGAGGATCCGGGGAGGGGTGAGACGTAACAACGGGAGGATCCGATTGCGAGGCGAAGGGCTCCGGAGCCGGCTTCAGCGATGCACTCACGTTGGGGCTCGGAACGCGCGAGGAGTCGTCCGTTCTGGATTCAGGGAGGCGAGTCGGGGATGAGGCGGCAGCGCGCAATGGGTCATCTGCAGGCAGATTGTTGACTTCGGCAAACAGCGCGTCGAGATTGTCGACGGGCTCTGGTGGTGCTTCTTCCGGTGCGGCCTGCTCTGCCTTTGCCATGTCGGCCGGAGCTCGCATCGGCTGATCGTGGGGGACGCCAAGATATTCCAGGATTTGCTGCGCCAGATCCTGGAAAACGGGCGCGCTAGCGGTTGCCCCAAAGTGCATGCTGTGTTGGGGCGAATCCATCACAATGGCCATGGTGATAGCGGGATTGTTGACCGGGGCGAATCCAACGAACGAAGCGACAAAGTTGGTCTTCGAATAGGTGTGGGTGCGCGGATCAATCTTCTGGGCCGTCCCGGTTTTGCCTGCTGCGCTGTATCCGTTGAGATGAACGGCCTCGTGCGCGGTGCCGATGAGCACCACATCCTCCATCATCTTTCGCATCTGGGCGGCAGTCAGTTCCGAGATCACGCGCTTGGCGCCTTCCGGCAGCTGGTCGGGCAAACTGCTCTCAGGATGAAAAGCCACAGGTTTCAGATTGGGATCGCCCTTTGCCAGGTCCGTGCTGGCCAGGAGAATGTGGGGAGGCAAGTAGACTCCTCCATTGGCAATGGTTGAGACCATGGTGACAATCTGAACGGGTGTAACGGCAATTTCCTGGCCCATGGGAATGGCGCCCATGGAGGCAGGGCCCCAGTGCTTCAATGGCTCGAGCAATCCTCTTGTTTCGGCTGGGAGCTCGATGCCGCTGCGCTCCCCAAACCCAAACGCGCGGATGAATTTGTAGAGGTGCTCGGGACCCACGCGCTCACCTACGCGGATCGCACAGACGTTACTCGAAACCGCCAGGGCTTTCCACGCCGGCAGCAATCCATAATGCTCGCCGGGAGCATCGTGCACCGTGTGGCCGGCGACGTTGAGCGCCCCACCACCGCAATCCACCATGCTATCCGGAGTAATCACTTTTTCTTCCAGCGCTGCTGCATAGGTCACCGGCTTGAAAGTAGAGCCGGGCTCGTAGACATCGCTCACTGCACGGTCTTTCAGCAGGTCGGTCGTGGCATGGCGAAAATCATTCGGATTAAACGTGGGCCGAACGGCGAGGGCAAGAATCTGCCCGGTATGCGGATCCTGGACCACGATCGTGCCATTTTGCGCGTGTGTCCGCTCCATGTTGCGGTCCAAGGCCTGCTCGGCCATGAACTGGATGTTCTCGTCGATGGAGAGAACGAGGTTTTCACCGGGCAAGGGCTCGCGCTCGGCGCTCCCAAGCACGTGACGCCGTGCGTCAAGTGCGGTCAGCATGTGGCCGGGGGTTCCGTGGAGATCTTCGTCGAAGTTTTGCTCAAGGCCGCCGAGGCCGTTGTCGTCGATGCCGACGTAACCGAGCACCTGAGCGGCGATCTGATTGTCAGGGTAGAAGCGCTTGAATTCTTTCTGGATGTAAACGCCCTTAAGGTTGAGGGCTTTCACCTTGTTGATGACTGCCGCGTCCTGCTTGCGGGCGATCCAGGCGAAGTTGCGAGAGGCGTTGAGGCGGGCGAGAATCTGCTGCTGTGAAGTAAAACCGTCGGTTGGGTCGGTGTGAACGATTTTTGCGAGGGCAGCAGCGGTCTGTGGCCGGGCATCGCCGATTTCTTTAGGAACGGCGTAGACAGAATCCACCAGCACTGTCATCGCCAGCTCATGCAGGTTGCGATCGTAAAGGACGCCCCGCCGCGGAGCGACTTCGAAGCCGCGTTCCTGCTGCATCGCGGCGCGCTCTACGAATTCCTGATGGCGGAAGACTTGCAGCCAGACGAGGCGGCCGCAGATGACAATCGACCAGAATGCAAAGAAGACGAGAATGTTGAGCACGCGCATGCGGCTCATGGGCGTGACCAGGCCGGTCTTTGCGACCGGCGCGGACGACGGCGAATTGAAAATCGGGGAAGAAATTGAAGGACTCTTCATTGCGGCGGCGAGCTCCTTCCCGAGAAGATCCGAAACTAACGAATGGGCGGCGCGGGGGCGGCCTCGGCCAGCGCGGGGGCGTTCGGATCAGCGATCGCGTCGGGGCGGACTACCTGTCCGGGACGCGGAGCAGTCAGGCCGAGCTGGCGAGCCATCTGATCGATGCGGGCAGGATCTCCGAGCTGCGCTTCGGTGAGGCGGAGCTGGCGGTTCTGCTCTTCGAGCTGCTGGATCTGCTGCTTTTCCGACTCGATACGGTAGCCGTACTCGATGGAGCTCAGGTGCTGCCAGCCGTACATCATGATGAGTCCGAAGAGCAGGGCCATGGCGCAGGCGAAGGTGCGCATCTCCTTGACGCGCTGCGGATCGGCGGCCTTCACGATACGTGAGTTGTCGAAGCGCTTGACGAAGAAGACCTCAGGCGTGGGGCCGCGTCGCGCGCGCTGCTGCGCGGCCAGAAGCGCCATATTGCGCTCCATGATCCGGTCATAGCTGCTGCGGCCAGTTTCCAAGCCGGGCTGCGCTGCGATTGCCTGTGTCGCCATGGGTATCTCCTGAAAAGCAGCCATTAGCCTGCTGGTTGCTACTTACAGCTTGTTTCCTACAATTACTTCTGTACGACTTCCCCCTCTTGCGACCGGGCCTGGGCCGCTATTTTCTGGAGGGAATCTTACGAGGCTCGTCTTGAACTACTTTCGCCATTTGGTGCGGTGGGACGACCCCGGCCCGATGTCTAAATGCAGGGATTAGGGATTAGTTATTAGCGATTAGAAGCGCCTATTCCTTATTCCCTGCTCCCGCCTTTCTCTCCGCTGCACGCAGTTTCGCGCTGCGCGCCCGCGGATTGCGATCCGTTTCCTCTGCTTCGGCCGTTATCGGCTTCCGCGTGAGGACTTCATAAATTCCCTGCTGCGCGCCTTCGCGCAATGCATCTTTTGCCAGCCGGTCTTCGAGAGAGTGGAAGCTGATGACCACCAGCCTTCCTCCCGGCTTTAACAGCGCGGGGGCGGCTTTGAGCAGCGCGATGATCTCGTCGAGCTCGGCATTTACGTAAATTCGAAGGGCCTGGAAGGTCCGCGTCGCCGGGTGAATCCTGTCGGATTTCATCGCCGGGGCCGCGGCCGCTACGATTCTGGCAAGTTGTGCCGTAGTCGCAATCGGCCGGGCCCTGACAATGGCTCTGGCGATTCTCCGCGACCTCCTTTCCTCTCCGAATTCGTAAATCAGGTCGGCGAGCTCTTTTTCGCCGAACTGGTTTACCACCTGTGCGGCGGTGACACCCCGACGAGGATTCATCCTCATATCCAAGGGGCCTTCCGCCTGAAAACTGAATCCTCTGTGCGCCTCGTCGAAATGCATGGAGCTGGCTCCGAAGTCGGCGAGCAGGCCATCGAGACTTGCCGCCGGTAACAGCTCCGCCATTTCGGAGAATTCCACGTCGTGCAGGATGACTTCGGGCATTTCCGGCCCAAGTTCCTGCCGCAGCGCGTTGAGCCTGGCCTTTGCCCGCTCCATTGCTTCAGGGTCGCGGTCGAAGGCGATCAATCGGCCTTCCGGGCCGAGCTCCCGCGCAATAGCGGTTGAGTGGCCTGCAAATCCCAGGGTGGCGTCTGCATAGGTGCCGCCCCGGCGCACATTCAGGTATCGGATCGCTGGTTGTAAAAGAACCGGCACATGCCGCTCATGCTCGTCCATGTGCTCCCCCTGGGGGGTGGTTACAGCTTGAAATTCTCGAGCTCGCGCTCGTCCGCCTCGGTCATTGGCTCGAGGCCGGCAACAAACGCCTCGCGGTTGATGACCTTCAAAAATGTCTGCATACCAAACACGAGCACGTCGCCCACCGTGCTTGTCGTCTCGCGTAGGATCTGCGGTAACAGCACCCGCCCCTGTGCGTCCATCTCGGTTGTCTGGCCGTAATAGTTCACGTAGTTCAACAGCTTCTTCTTGGCAGGATTAAAGTTGGGAATTTCAGCCAGCTTCTCTTCGAACTTTTCCCATTCCTGCATCGGATAAATCTCTGCATCCTTGCCGTCGCGGCTGGTGATATAAAACTGCGTTCCCGCGCCGTACTTCTCCTCAACCACGCGCTTGAAGTCGGCCGGCAGCTTGAGGCGGCCCTTCTCGTCAACCCGGGTTGGGTGATTTCCGCGGAACATCGATTCCCATTTCGGTCAAAACTGCTCACCGTTTCCCGGATCTTCCGGTGTATCGTTCCTTTGAGGTGATGCCGACCCAAAAGCAAGCTTATTACTCCCTTTTGGACCCTTTTTGACCGCTTTCGTCCACAATCGTAGCGCAGGAATGGGGCGCGTCCAAGTGGAAAAACAGGACATTTTCGGGCTAACTGATAGCAAGAAGAGGGGGTTGGTGAATGCGGGTCATAAACACCAACCGGTTGGGCCTGGTCCAATCTTCAGACACAAGATAGTGTGTTGTCTCATTTGAGTCTATGTGCTCAGAAGAGGCTTGCCAGAACAAAGGACTCAAGGTAAAGCGAATATTTGGCGATAATACATGCCGCTTTCCGTGGCAACGATGCTCAAAATTCCTAATGAGCTGCTTTGCGGCGAACACTCTGAACGTAAAAGACCAGGTAAATGACAACCGCGAGGTTGAGCAGGGTGAGCACTATCTTGAGCCAAGTGACATGCCGGATGATCTCGATGACCTCCCAGGGCAGAAAAGACGCGGTGAGGATCAGGGTTACGTATTCTGCCCAAACCTTCCTCAGGACCAGCCCTACGCCTTCAACGATGTGAAGCGCGGCTCCGGCGAAGATAGCCATGCTGATCTGTTTGAGGCGGTGAGGATCGATCAGCGCCACCTTGTCGAGAATCAGGTTGGCGATGCGCCCTTCAGGATCGCGGCCCAGATCGACGATGAAGCGGGTCACGACGTCCACAAGGTCTTTGTGAAGAAGCTTGAGTGCGCCGACGCCCAGAATGAGGAATAGAGTCGCTTCGAACAGCTTCCATACGCCGATTGCTACGATCCATCGCTCGCTGGCGGAAACATGCGCACGGTTCTTGACGGGAGCCGGAGTGGACATCGGATGTGTGGTTCTCCACGCGTCCGCCTTAACATTTTCCACTTCTGCAAGCGGGTGGGAGCTTTTCACAGAATACCTGTTGGAACGGCGTTGTGGAGACATCAACATCGCCTCCGAGTTCTTCGTTCCCATAAAGGTCCAAAAAGAATCGCTGGAAAGTTCAAAGTCGGAGCGCACATTGTTTTGGCGGAGGAGGTCAGAAATGCCCTTAGCGGGCAACCAGGCGTCGCAGGCCTTTGCGCTTCACGTTGAGGTAGGGCGATAGTTTTTCCATCGCCGCCTCCACACTGATACCGTGGCGGGCGCGCAGCTGGTCGACCTTGCCATGCTCGATGAAACGGTCGGGCCAGCCGATGCGGATGACTGGCGTATTGAGGCCCATTTCGCTCAGCGCTTCGAGCACCACGCTGCCGAAACCGCCCATCAGCACATGATCCTCAAATGTCACGATTGCGGTTACGTGGCTGGCGTAGGACGCGAGTAATTCGCGGTCGAAAGGCTTTACGAATCGCGGATTGATTACCGCAGCGGAGTGTCCCAGCAGATCGAGCTTCTCAGCAAGTTCGGTCGCCATGGGCAGCAGAGATCCCAAGCCGAAAATGGCGAACTCTTCCCCATCGCGGATAACCTCGGCTTTGCCGATGGGGAGGGCGACGGGCCGTTCCTTCACGGTCGCGCCAGGACCGATGCCCCGAGGATAGCGCACCGCTGCAGGGCCGTTGTGCAGCATGGCGGTGTAGAGCATGTCCGCGAGTTCATCTTCATCCTTGGGATCCATGTGGATGATGTTGGGAATGCCGCGCAGATAGCTGATGTCGAACAGGCCGTGATGCGTGGCGCCGTCGTCTCCGCTGAGTCCGCCGCGGTCCATGCAGAAGACGACGGGAAGGTTTTGCAGGCAGACGTCGTGCACGATGGGATCGAAGGCCCGCTGCAGGAAGGTAGAGTAGATAGCGCAGAAAGGCTTGTAGCCCTGCGTGGCCATGCCGGCGGCGAAGATGACAGCATGCTCTTCGGCGATGCCGACGTCGAAATACTTTTTCGGATGGTGCGGCTTGAAGAGGTCGAGGGCAGTGCCGTTGGGCATAGCACCGGTGATCGCTACCAATTTCTCGTTCTCATTGGCCAGCTTCACCAGAGTTTCGGCAAAGACTTCGGAATAGGTGCGCTGGCCGACCGGCTTGGTCTCGCCCGTTTCGGGATCGTAAGGACCGAGGCCGTGAAATTTCTTTTGCTTGTCGAGGGCCGGCTGGAATCCGCGACCTTTTTGAGTGATGGCGTGGAGCAGAACGGGCTTATCCTGCTGCTTGAGGAACTTGAAGGTCTCGACGAGCAGCCCGATGTTGTGGCCGTCGAGCGGGCCATAGTAGGTAAGCCCGAACTCTTCAAAAAAGACTGACGGCCAAAGCAGGCCCTTGGCTGCTTCCTCGGCGCGACGTACGACGTTGACAGCGGTCTTGCCACCGAAGCGCTCGAGGAGGCGCGCCGCGCTGTCATGCAAGTGCGTCACGTGTTCGTTGGTGACGATCTTGTGCAGGTACTTGGCGATGGCGCCAACGTTGCGGTCGATAGACCACTCATTGTCGTTGAGCACGACGATCAGGCGCCGGGTCTGGTCGGAGATATTATTCAGCGCTTCGAAGGAGATGCCGTTGGTGAAGGCGGCGTCTCCGGCGAGGGCGATGATGTGCTCCTTGCCTCCGGCGAGGTCGCGGGCGACGGCCATACCGAGGGCGGCGGAAAGCGCTGTGCCGGCGTGTCCGGCGCCGTAGGAGTCGTGCTCGCTCTCGGTGCGCAGCATGAAGCCGTTTAGTCCGCCAGGCTGACGGATGGTCTCAAAGCGCTCGCGACGACCGGTGAGTAACTTGTGAATGTAAGCCTGGTGGCTGACGTCAAAGACGAATCGGTCGGTTGGAGTGTCGAAGACGTAGTGCATGGCCAGCGTCAATTCGACAACGCCCAGATTCGGACCGAGATGGCCGCCCGTTTTCGATAGGGTGAGGATGAGACGTTCGCGGATCTCCTGCGCAAGGGTTTCTAGCTGGGGGATTGAAAGCTTCTTGATGTCTGCCGGAGAGTGGACGGTGTCGAGTAGTGTGCCCATGAATCAAGCGAAGGCGTCCGTCATGTCTAAACCCGACCGACGCGACCGGGTTGCCCGCTATCAAAAAAGACCCCGCACTCGGGGCCTTACTGCCGGCAACGGCTGACTTCGTCTCTACAGTATATCAATTGACGACAAGATGTTAGTCGGTGAGCGCCGCAATCGCCTCGGGAGACGCAGCTTCCGTCCTGAACTCGCCCTCCCAACGGGCAACCACTGCCGATGCCAGACAGTTACCGACTACGTTAACGGTGGTTCGGCCCATATCCATGAGAGCGTCGACGCCGAGCAGGACAAAGATCGGCTCCTCGGGTAAGCCGAAGATGGATGCGGTAGCCAGCAGGACGACCAGCACCGCGCGCGGAACTCCCGCCACTCCTTTGCTGGTGAGCATGAGTGTCGCCAGCATGACCATCTGCCGGGTGGGGCTCATGTGGATGCCTGCCGCTTGCGCCACGAATACAGATGCAAGGGCTGAATAAAGCGCTGTACCGGCAAGGTTGAAGCTGTAGCCGGTGGGAATGACGAAACCAACGATGTTGCGCGGTACGCCAAAGGCCTCCATCGACTCCATGGCCCGGGGGAGGGCCGCTTCTGACGTGCTGGTGGCAAAGGCGATGGTCGCGGGTTCGGCAACGGCGCGAAGGAACTCGCGGACGGGGATTCGAGCGAGCAGTGCCGCAGGAAGCATGCCGAGCAAGCCGAAAGCGACTAGCGCAATGTAGAGGGTGACGAGTAGCTTGCCGAGGTTGAGCATTACGCCGAGGCCGGAATGTGCCACGGTATAGGCGAGGGCGGCGGCGACTCCGACGGGCGCGAAGTACATGACGAGGTTGGTGAAGGCGAACATAGTTTCGGTGAGCGATTCGGCCAGGCGCACCATGGGAGCACGTTTGGTTTCGCTGAGCCGGCCGAGTGCGAGACCAAAAAGGATGGCGAAGACGGCAACCTGCAGGATCTGGTTGTCGGCAACCGCCTTGGCGATGTTGTCGGGAAAGATACGGATGATGAATTGCTGCCAGGAGAGGACAGGTTCGTGTTCGGCGCCCGGTTGCAGTTGCACTTCATGAGTGGCGACGGCCGTTACCGATTGGGCTGTATTGAGTCCGGCACCTGCTCTGGAGACGTTGATGGCGACCAGGCCGATGACGAGGGCAATGGTGGTGAGCACCTCAAAGTAGATGAGGGATTTGAGGCCGAGGCGGCCGACCGTGCGTAGTTGTCCGTGGCTGGCGATGCCGGTCACGAGCGTGCCAAAGATGAGTGGCGCGACTATGACCTTGATCAGCCGCAAAAAGATGTCGCTGAGAACTTTGATGGAGAGAGCAACTCGAGGGGCGTCGAGGCCGAGTTCGATCCCGGCTAGCATTCCGAGGAAGATCCAGCCGGTGAGAGAGCGCTTGCGGAACGCCGCAACCGCGAGGACAAGCAGCGCGACGATTCGAAACACCACGCCGAGATGCGGTTGAGCGAACACGGCAGAGGCTGCTCCCGCAGCGTAGAGGATGAGTCCACCAGCTATCCACAAAGTCAAATCGCGTTTCCGGTTGTTTGTCTGCATCAGAAATCAGGATTGAAAACGGTATAGCATAATGCTTCACGAACTCGCCCGATCAGCTTTGGAGGTATCGGTCAGCAATGCTTCGCGCAGTTTGCATATTGGTCGCTGCCGGATTCTTTTTCCTGCAATCGATCGCCAGCCAAACACTCGAACCGAGCAAGCCAGCTACCAGCGCAGACGCATTGACGAATCCGGCATATTCGCCGGGCGTTTCGTTACTGTTCGATCTGGAGGCAAAGTTTGCCGCGGACACGGCGAAAGGTGGAGGCGCTGCGTTTGCGAAGTGGTTCGCCGACGACGCGGTGACGTTATCGAACGGGCAGGCTCCGGTTGTAGGCAAGGCAGCGATCGCGGCCGACACTAAGTGGTCGTCTGCGGACTACCAGCTGACCTGGAAACCGGACGGCGGGCGCATGAGTCCAGCGGGTGACATGGGGTTTACCTGGGGACACTATGAGGGACATTTCAAGCAGAAAGACGGCACGCCGGGGGTGACTTCAGGACGCTACATGACTGTGTGGAAGAAGCAGGCCGACGGCTCATGGAAGGTCGCGCTGGATGCGAGCAACAATGAGCCCCCGAAGAAAGAAGATTGCTGCAAGCTGCCGTAATCGGCCTAGCTCAGGCCGCCTAGACAAAGATACTTGGTCTGCAGGTATTCATCGATTCCGTAGGGTGAACCCTCGCGGCCATAGCCGGAATCCTTGACGCCGCCGAAGGGCGCGACTTCAGTTGAGATTGCAGCTTCGTTGATGCCAATCATTCCGGATTCCAGGGCTGCGGCGACGCGCATCACCCGGGCGATGTCGCGGGAGTAGAAGTAGGCAGCAAGACCGAACGGTGTTGCGTTCGCTGCCGCGATCACTTCTTCTTCAGCGTGAAAACGGAAGAGCGGCGCGACGGGGCCGAAGGTCTCTTCGCAGGAGACGATCATTCTGGAATCGACCTCGACGAGCACCGTCGGCTCGTAAAAATATCTTCCCAGTGCATGGCGTTTTCCGCCGACGAGCACGCGGGCACCGTGCTCGATGGCATTTCCAACGTGGCGTTCTACTTTCTCGAGTGCCCGGGCGTTGATGAGCGGCCCGATTTCCGCGTCGCCCTCGCCCGCGGAACCGACCTTCAGCTTTGACACTGCCTGAACGGCACGCCCGGCGAAATCGTCGTAGATTGCGTCGGCGACGTAAATGCGATTGGCGCAAATGCAGGTCTGTCCGGCGTTGCGAAACTTGGCGGCGATCATTCCCTTCACTGCGTGGTCGAGGTCAGCGTCTTCGAAAACAATGAAGGGCGCATTTCCGCCGAGTTCGAGCGAGAGGCGTTTGAGTGTGGGCGCTGAAGCTTCTGCCAGATGCTTGCCAACGGCGGTTGACCCCGTAAAAGAAAACTTACGTACGCGCTCGTCTTCGAGCCAGGCGTTGGCGACAGACGCGGCCCGGCCGCGCGATGCGGGAACGACATTGATGACACCCGCAGGTATTCCAGCCTCTGACGCAAGCAGAGCCAGCGCCAGCGCAGAGAGCGGGGTGTCTTCCGCAGGCTTGGCGACAATGGTACAGCCGGCGGCGAGCGCTGGCGCAATTTTGCGAGCCAGCATGGCGATGGGAAAATTCCACGGGGTGATTGCGGCTGCCACGCCGACAGGTTCCTTTGTGACGATGATTTTTCGGCCGGGTGCGGTCTCGGGAATCACATCTCCATAAGTGCGTTTGGCTTCTTCGGCGAACCACTCGATGTAAGCGGCGCCATAGGCTACCTCGGCGCGGCTCTCGACGAGCGGTTTGCCCTCTTCGAGTGAAATGAGCCGAGCCAAGTCCTCCTGATTCTTGCGGACAAGCGCAAGCCACGCCTGCAAGTGCGCCGCGCGTTCCCTGGCGAGAAGTTTGCGCCAGCTAGCAAAGGCGCGATGGGCGGCGTCGGTTGCGCCACGAGCTTCGGGCGCGCCGCAATCAACAACTTCTGCGATCAGCGCGCCGTTTGCAGGATTTTCGACAGCGAAGGTGCGCGCGTCGGTTGACTTCACACGCTCGTTGCCTATCCACGCGTGGGTAACGATCAAGTCTTTACGGTCAAGGTGCAACATTGACTCCTCTCTCTATCTCCTTTTTTGCGTTGCTGGTTTAGATGCAGACTCGCAAGCGTATCTCCTAAGAAAGCAGGCGATGAAAAGTCCAAAGGTGTTCTTCGCGGACGTAGCCGAGCTTGCGGTAGACGCTTTGAGCAGCGACGTTGTCATGGGCGGTGGCCAGCGTCAAGCGCTCGGCACCGGTGCTGCGCGCGAACTGCTCCGCGTGCCGTAAAAATGCGCTTGCAATTCCGTTTCTACGGGCTGAAGGTTCGACATAGAGGTCTTCGAGAAACCAGATGGGCCGCATGGCGAGCGTGTTGGTTGAGGGCATCAGGTGCATGAAGCCCACAGCAGCGCGGCCCTGCGCAGTCTGCATCCACGCCAGAAAATACTGCGCTACGGAGAATTGGCCCGGCGGCTGCGCGCAAGCGAGCGTAATGCGGTCATGGATGAAGCCCTGGGCGCGCGATTCATCGGGGAGCTCGCCATAGAAGTGGCGATAGGCGTTGAAGAGGCGGACCACATCGGATATGTCGCGCGTTGAGGCCGCTTGAATACTGACTTTGCTATCGTTCATGGCCCTGTCAGTCCTCCCGATTTCACATTTTGCTGCATCGTCTGTGCAGCCTGGAGTGGCACCTCGCAGTGCTGCAACCTGCGAAGTGAAACTGGTCAAGTTTCCCTTGACAGTCACCAAAATTTCACTAATCTTGCTGAATATATGTAAGGTTCTCGCTCTCTGCAATCCTGCATGTCCTTGCAGATAACGCAATCCGTCGGAATTCGGTCGCACGCTAGTTCGTCTTTATTTTCCTCTGATGAGGTGTAGAGAATGCTGTATTCCGCAGGTCGCTGTCGTCGGAGCCCTCTTTTCTTTCCCAGTCTTTCGCTTCTCATCTCGCTTGTCCTACTCTGTACTTCACCTCTGATACACGCGCAATCGACTGGAGGACGGATTCTCGGCCGAGTGCTTGATCCAACCGGGGCTCTCGTACCGGGAGCATCGCTGACGCTGACCAATACAGATTCCGGGGTGGCACAGAAAGCGGAAAGCACAAAGAACGGCGACTACATTTTTCTCACCGTGCCGGTCGGGCGCTACAGGTTACAGGCGGAGGCGCCAGGCTTCCAGTCATTCATCGCCGATGGAATCGCCGTACAACTTAACGCGACTGTGACGTATGACGTTCATCTCACGGTTGGATCGAGTGCACAATCTGTGGAAGTGACGGCTGCGCCGCCAATCGTCGATACGACGTCGACGCAGCTCGGTGCAGTGGTCAATTCGCGTGCGGTCGAGAATCTGCCACTGAACCAGCGAAACACATACCAGCTCTTGCAGTTGCAACCGGGCGTAACCGGCGTTAGCGGCTCCGACCTCTTCTACGGCAGTGATCAGGCGGGCTCGGTTTCGGTGAACGGCGGCCGCGGGCGGTCGAATAACTTTAGTGTGAACGGCGGCGACGGCAATGATCTCTTTGTGAACTCGCCCGGCATCGAGCCTTCTCCGGATGCTATTGATGAGTTTCGCGTGATCACGAATACTTTTGACGCGGAGTATGGAAGGAACTCTGGCGCCGTGATCAACGTCGTGACCAAGTCGGGCACGAATGATTTTCACGGCAGTATCTACACATATGTGCGCAATGAAGCGATGGACTCGAAGGGCTATTTCGATTTGGCCACGCCGGACGATTCGCAGTTGCAATTCGGCGCTACCATCGGCGGCCCTATTCGCAAGGAGAAGACCTTTTTCTTTCTTTCCTATGAGGGACGTCAGCTTCGCAAGGGGATCAGCTCCGACCGTGTGCGCGTGCCCACGCAAATGGAGCGTAATGGCGTTTTCGATGACACGGCACCATTTTCAGGCAGTCTAACCGATGCTACGACGGCCGCAATTCTTCAGAACCGCTCCAGTTGCGCGCAGGACATCGCTGCTGCCGGGGGGACGCCTCCTGATCCGGTTGGAGTAGCGCAGGGAAACGCGATGCCCTGGAGCGACATCTTCCCCAGCAACGTGGTTCCCACGAGTTGTTTTGATCCGGTGGCTTCAAACATCGTCGACAACTATGTGCCATATCCGAACGTCGCGGGAGACGAGTTTGAGGGTGCACCGAATCAACACGCCCGCGGAAACCAGGGAACGGTACGGATCGATCACACGTTCAGCGAAAGAAATTCACTAACCGGCTTCTATTACGCCGACGACGAATTCGAGGCAAATCCCTTCACGCGATTCCAGGCGGAGATTCCGAATCTACTGCCAGGATTTGGAAGCGACAATGCCACACGGAACCAACAAATCAATATCGCCGATACCTGGACAATCAGCCCGACGATGCAGAACGAAGCCCGTGTCACTTATTACCGCGAGGGCCAGCAGACGTTTCTGCACCCGCAGCGCACGAATGCGGTGACAGCTTCGTGCACGGGCTCTGCGGCTGCCTTCTGCTTCAACGGAAACACCGACACGCCACTCTACTCGTACGACAACCTCGGCAACGCGACGCAGATACCGAATACCCCGAAGCTCGGAATTACACCCGGACTGGGGCCGGGTCATGAGGGTGTTCCGTATATCAGTGTCAGCGGCGGATTCACGATTGGCAACGACAGCGAAGGCGAACTGCCGCAAACGGGAAACACGTATTCCTTCATGGACAACTTCTCGAAGACGGCCGGGCGGCATTCGATGAAGTTTGGCGTGGACGTCCGCAACCAGCGGTTCGATCAGACGCTTTACTACAACGTCAACGGTTTCTATGGATACAGCGGCGGTAGCGAAAATGACCTCGGAGCATCAAACTTGTTTGGCAATTACTTCCTGGGCCTGCCTGACAGCTATTCAGAAGGCTCGCCGCAGACGGAAAATATCCGCGCCTGGGCCGTCTATCTCTTCGCCGAGGACAGCTTCAAAGTTTCGCCCTCGTTCACGATCAACTATGGGCTGCGGTGGGAGCTGAACCAACCGCTTGCCGATGTCTCGCACCGTGTTCAAACCTTTCGGCCCGGACAGGCGGATACGGTCTTTCCGTGCCAACTGTCTGCCGACAGCCAAGCTGCCCTCGGCACAGATACGGCCGATTGCGGACCGGGCAGCGCAAACCAGTCTGTCTTTCCGCTCGGCCTGGTGGTTCCCGGAGATAAGGGTATTCCCGCGGGCCTGACTGCAACTTACTATAAGGCGTTCGCGCCGCGCGTCGGTATCGCGTGGAGTCCGCAGGCCTTTAACGGCAAGTTGGTTGTTCGGTCCGGTTTCGGCATCTTCTACAACCCGATGGAGCAGTTGGTGCTCGAGCAATTCCAGGGCGAGCCGCCTTTCGGGGGCAGCAACAGCTTGTCGGCTCCGCTCTTTGAGGCTCCCTTTGTCAGCCAATCGGGGACCGTATCCCCGAACGCATTTAACGGCTTCCTCGAGCCGAAGCCGGGTCAGCCGGTGGACTGGTCAGCATTCAGGCCCATCCTGATGTTTGGCGAGCTTGAACCGAATCTGAGGACACAGTACACGGAGCAGTACAACATCCAAATTCAGCAGCAACTGGCGACCAACGTAGTTATGACGCTCGGATATGTCGGGTCGCAGGGGCATCGACTGTTGGCGACCTACGATCTGAATCATGGCAATCCGCAGACATGTCTCGATCTTGCCGCGACGTCAGCCTACAACAACGATGCGAGTTACAACTGCGGTCCTTACGGAGAAGACTCGGAATATGTGATCCCCGGCGGGGAGACGATCGCGCCGCAGGGGCTGCATCTTCCTTACGGTTCGACTGCGTTCATTCCCGGCGGCACGGTAGTGCAAAGCCCGATCACGCTGGTTGGTCTGCGGAAATATTCTTCGCCGTACTGTGATCCAATCTCCGGCTCGGATTGCCCGCCGGACGGCGTGCCGGTCTTCTCGAGCATCTTTGCGCAAAACGTCGTCGCCAATTCTGCGTATAACTCACTGCAGGCATCGCTTGAGAAGCGCTTTTCCAAGGGACTGCAATTTCTCGGCTCCTATACATGGAGCAAATCGATGGACGACGCATCAAGCTTTGAGCAGAGTCTTGATCCGCTGGACTTCGCTCGCGATCGAGCGCTGTCGCTGTTCGATGCGCGCAATCGCTTCGTCTTCAGCGGGGTGTGGGATCTGCCGGTACGCAAGTATTCCGGCGCGCGCGGGGTGCTGCTGGATGGCTGGCAGGCATCGGGGATATTCACGGTGCAGACCGGTTTCCCGATTCGATTCGACTCCAACCTGGACCAGGAACTGCAGGGCAGCGCCGACTTTGAAAACCCGGGACGGCCGGATATGGTGAAGTCGTTTACACACCGCAATCCGCGGACCCCGCTCGACGGTGTGACTGGCTACTACTTTGATCCTTCGATCTTTGCAGTGCCTGCTCTAGGGTCGGCCGGGAGCGCACCGCGCAGCATCTGCTGCGGACCGCCGATCGACAACACAGACCTGGCAGTGCAGAAACTGACGCCCGTGCGCGACAGAGGCACGATTCAGTTCGTCTTCCAGGTCTTCAACGTCTTCAATCACACGCAATTTCTAAATCCCGACGGCCAACTGGGAGATGCGCAGTTTGACTACAGCACGAATCCGAACGGCGCTCCAGTTGCGGGCGGCCTGTTCGGAGAAATCACGCGGGCGCGTGATCCGCGGCAAATTCAGCTGGCGATTCGATTCAGGATGTGAGAACTACGCGCGTCCGGCGTACCTTACCTCGGGCGCCTCAGAAGGTGGGCGGCGTGTTGATCCATAGCAACACGGCCTGCTGCTTGTAAGGATTGCTCCAGCGATGGGTCTGCGAACTCGAGAAGTAGAGACTGTCTCCCGCCCGTAAGCGGTAATGCTCAACCTCGTCCAACCACACGTCACAGCTGCCGCTGACGACGAAGATGAATTCCTCGCCCTCGTGATGGTAGGATCCGCCGCTGGATGTTCCAGGAGCCAAGCGGAAGAGATGCGGCTCCATGGCTGTGGAACCGAAGGCGAGCAGCTCGAGGTGAACGCCAGGCTCGTTTGAGAGCTCGATCCGTTGGTCAGGCCGGACGAGCTTGCCCGCCTGCTGTTCGCCTCCAAAAAACGAAAGCACATTCGTATTGTAAAAAACTGCCAGCCGCTGCAATGCGGCTACCGACGCGTGTGCCTGTCCGCGCTCGAGGCAGCTCAGGAAGCTTACGGAGAGGTGGGTGCCTTTCGCTGCTTCGGAGAGCGTCATCGACCGATCGCGGCGCAGCTTGCGAAGACGGTTCCCGATGGGCACCATGCTGGTGCCATTGGAAGATCGGCGGACGCCGTTCTGTGAGCCTCGCGCGTTGTTCATCAAATGGCGAATCGCGTCGACATTCAGATTCTTCTCAAATCGGAGGTGCTGGATGGATTTGAGCCGCTCCACTTCTTCGCGCGTGTAGGTACGATAGCCACTCTTGGTTCGCTTTGGGTGCGTAAGTCCCGCGTTCTCCCACTGGCGCAGCGTGGAGGAACTGACACTGAGCATCTTCGAAACCTCGGAGATGCGGAAGGAAAGATGAGTACGGGCTGCGGGTTTCCTGGATTTTGGCTTTTTCAACATGCGGCAAGGAGGCGACAAGAACTCAAAGGTATCTTTGTAGCAGCCTGCAGCACGGAGAGCAATAAGTTGATTAGCATTGCGGGATTTCTGTAGGCTTTGTTTGCGTTACTCTTTACGTCAGCAGGAGCCAGTCCATGAGTACAGCCGTCGCAACCTCCGCGCAACTTCCACATTTCATCAACGGACAGTGGGTTGACTCCACCGCCAGTGATTGGCTGGATGTTCCCAATCCGGCAACGGGCGAGGTGCTGGCGCGGGTGCCGCTGGCAGGCGCAGAGGAAGTGAATAAGGCTGTCGAAGCGGCGGCGGCAGCTTTCCCGGCGTGGCGAAGAACTCCTCCCGAGGATCGCATCCAGCCGCTCTTCAAGTTGAAGTACCTGCTAGAAGAGCACATCGACGAGCTAAGCCGCACCATCACGCAGGAAAACGGAAAGACCTTCATCGAGGCCAAAGCTGAGATGCGGCGAACGATTGAGAACGTCGAAGTCGCCTGCGGCATTCCGATGATGATGCAGGGGCACAACCTTGAAGACGTGGCGCGCGGCATTGACGAGATGATGATCCGGCAGCCACTGGGTGTGGTCGCCATCATTACGCCGTCGAACTTTCCCGGCATGACCCCTTTTTGGTTTTTGCCGTATGCCATAGCTGCAGGAAACACGGTCGTTCTTAAGCCCTCAGAACGGGTGCCTCTCACTATGCAGCGGATTATCCCGATGTTCGAGAAGGCCGGCCTGCCGAAGGGCGTTCTTAATCTAGTAAACGGCGGACGCACGGCGGCAGAGACGCTGATCGATCATCCCAAGGTACGGGCGATCAGCTTTGTAGGATCGACACCGGCGGCGCGCGCCGTCTATGCCCGTGCAGGCGCGAACGGCAAGCGCGCGCAGTGCCAGGGTGGCGCGAAAAACCACGTGATTGTGCTGCCGGACGCAGATATGGACATGGCTACGCAGATCGTCAGCGATAGCGCGTTTGGATGCGCGGGGCAGCGGTGCCTGGCGGTGTCTGTGGCCGTAACAGTCGGCGAGGCGCAGAGCCGTTTTCGAGACGCAATTGCCGAATCGGCTGCGAAATTGCGCGTGGGCAATGGTCTCGATGAAGGCGTGCAGATGGGTCCGGTGATTACGCAGCAAAGCAAGGCGCGCGTTGAGTCGCTGATCGGGCGAGGCAAAGACCAGGGTGCGAAGGTGGTACTCGATGGACGCGGCGCGAAGATATCAGGGTACGAGCATGGCAGCTTCGTAAAGCCGACTATTCTGGATTCTGTTCCAGCAGCAAGCGAACTGACAGACACGGAGATCTTCGGTCCGGTGCTTAGCCTGGTGCACGCTAACGATCTGGATGAGGCGCTGGCGTTCCTCGAGCGTAGTCCATATGGGAACCAGGCTTCCCTCTTTACTTCGAGTGGTGCGGCGGCGCGGCGCTTTCGTTACGAAGCGCCCGCGGGCAATATCGGCATCAACATTGGCGTGGCTGCGCCCATGGCTTACTTCCCTTTTAGCGGCTGGAAAGATAGCTTCTTCGGAATCATGCACGCGCAGGGTCGCGATTCGATCGAGTTCTTTACTGAGAAAAAGGTCGTCGTCGAGCGCTGGGCAAAGGAACACTCCCGAAAGTTCTGATCGCGGAGAGCCGCAGCTAGTTTGCGGCGGGTGATCCCAGAACCTCTGCTGCGTACTCGTTGATCGACTCCGAGGCTGAGACAATGGCTTCCATCTCAGTAGGGGTCAACCCGTCTATGAGCTCGCGATGCCATCCATTGCGGCTCACGGTTAGTGGGATGCCACAGACACCATACAGATCCAACGCTTCGCCCTCCAACAGCACCTGCCCATGGATACGTCTGCCGTCGCCCGCGAGAGTGGCGGCCAGACACTGGAGCGTTGCGTTCGCCGTAGCATTCGGCGTTGAGTGCATACAGGTAGCCGTGATGAACGGCTCAATAAAGACACGCGCATCCGGCAACGCTCGGCGAGCAACTTCGTACGCCTCAGGCACGCGCTCAGCCTTAAGATATTCCCCCACTTCGCTTCGGAGGGCTACGACTCTTTCCTGCAAAGGTGTTTCTAGACTTCTCTCCTTAAGCTCCTCAAGCGAACTTTGATAGTCGCGATTTGGCGCCAGGACTTCAACCGAGCTCCACAACGGAACCATCGCCTGCCCGTGCTCACCGAGGACACTTGCCCGTACTTCATGGCGACTCACACCTAAATCTTTCGCAATGGCACGAGCAAAACGCAGCGAATCCTGCTGCGATCCCATGCCAAAGACGTGCCCACGATCAAGCCTTTCCCCGAAGATGCGGACTGCCAGTTCGACGGGATTACTCACGATGATGACGAGCGCATCGGGTATCTGGCGCGCGCACTCGTCGGCCATTTTCTCAAAAAGCTCGCGATTGATTACGCCCATCTCGCGACGATTGGAGCATTGGGCTGAGAAGCCGACTCCCGCGGTTATGATGACAATATCGGCATCAACGTCGGCAATATTCGGCACCATCTCGACTTCAACCCGGCCGTCGTCGAAGGCGTCCAGCAGGTCTACACGTTCGGCGAGGAGCATCTTTTCGCTTTTGCTCGCGCCGTGGCCTACCAGTTGCACGCGATCGGAGGCCTCAAGCACTTCGCTGCGAAGGATGTGAGCGGCCAAGGCACTTCCCACTGAGCCGGAGGCACCGATGATGGCGACGGAAATCGGCATGGAAAAAGTATGACCCGAAAAGGCACTAATTTGCCATAACTGCCATTTCGCCGAGTTCGGCCGCCACCGCGTTCAGATTGCAGTCCATCACTTCAAGAGCCTCGTTGAACTGCTCGTCGGAAATGACCAGCGGCATAAGAAGCCGGATGACATTATCGTAGGTGCCTGCGGTAAGGACCAGCACTCCGGCGCGCAGGCAGTGCTGCGCGAGCTTTTTCGCCGGAGCGGCCCAGGGTGCACCGTCGCGGTCGACGAACTCGATTGCCTGCATCGCGCCTAGTCCGCGCACGTCGCCGATGAAGGGGTGCTGTCTCTGCCATGCGTAGGCCCGTCGCTGAAACCGCTCACCGAGCGAGCGGGCGCGGGCAAGCAGCGCCCCGTCAGCAAACTCTTCGATGACGGCTAAGGCGGCGGCGCAGGAAGCGGGATTGCCACCGAAAGTGCCGCCGATCCCGCCGGGGATGGGCGCATCCATGATTTCTGCACGACCGGTGACGCCGGCAAGAGGCAAACCTCCTCCGAGCGATTTTGCGGTGAGGATAAGGTCGGGTTCAATGCCGAAGTGCGTACAGGCGAAGAGCTCGCCGGTGCGGCCAAACCCAGTTTGCACTTCGTCGGCAATGAAGACGATGCCGTGCCTGCGGCAGATGTCGGCGAGCGCGGGCAGAAATCCAGCGGGCGGAACGAGGAAGCCACCCTCGCCGAGAACCGGTTCGATGATAATAGCAGCGATGGATTCAGCGGCAACGACGCGACGGAAGGTGTGGTCGAGGAGTTGCTCCACGTCCTCATGGCTCATTGACAGACGCTCGCCAATGCGCACCGCAGCAGGCAGGCCATAAGGGATGCGATAGACGTCAGAGAGAAACGGCCCGAAGCCATGCTTGTAGGGATGAGTCTTGCTGGTGAGCGACATGCCCAGCATGGTGCGGCCGTGAAATGCGTCTTCGACACAAAGGATTGCAGGACGCACAGTGTGAGCACGCGCAATCTTAATGGCGTTCTCGACCGCTTCGGCTCCGCTGTTCACGAGAAGCGTCTTTTTGGGGAAATGACCGGGCGTGATCGCGTTCAGCTTCTCGGCCAGCTCCACGTACGGTTCGTATCCGGTGACGGAGAAGCAGAGATGGAGAAACGCATCGAGTTGACGCTGCACGGCTGCGAGCACGCGGGGATTGCGATGTCCGACGTTGATGGTACCAATGCCGCCAGCGAGATCGATGAAGCGATTGCCGTCAACGTCTTCGAGGACCGCTCCTTCAGCGTGCCGGATGTAAACGGGCGCCGAGGCGTAAACGCCGCGTGGAACCGCGTGAGCGCGACGCTCGATCAAGGTTCGCGACACCGGGCCGGGAATTTCTGTCTTGAGTCTGATCGTAGGCATAACTCTAGTACCAGCCGATGGGTTGCTCGTTGAGATTGATATGAACCTGCTTGGTTTCGAGATACTCGTCGATCCCGTGCACGCCCAATTCTCGTCCAAAGCCGGACTGCTTGTAGCCACCCCAGGGAGCTTCGACGTACGTGGGCTGCATGTGATTCACCCAGACAATGCCGGCGCGAATTGCTTTGACCATGCGCAGCGCGCGGTAAATATCACGCGACCACACGGCTGCGGCCAGGCCGAAGGGAGTGTCGTTGGCGATCTTCACCGCGTCGGCCTCGTTGTCAAACGGAATAACAGCAGCAACGGGGCCGAAAATCTCTTCACGTGCGATCCGCGCCGAGTTGTCCACGTCGTAGAAAATGGTGGGCTCGACGTAGTAGCCGCGGCTAAATGCGGACGGCGTGCCGCCGCCGATGGCCAACTTTGCCTCATTCTTGCCGATCGACTGGTAGTGGCGGACGCGATCATATTGCTCACGGCTCACCAGCGGTCCCATCTTGGTTGCGCGGTCGAGGGGCGCGCCCAGTTTGATAGATCGTGCCTTCTCCGTCATGGCTTCCACAAATTTCGAGTAGATCGAACGCTGGACCAGAACCCGGCTGCCCGCCGAACAGACTTCACCCTGGTTGATGAAGACGCCGAAGAGCGCGCCGTCGATGGCGACTTCGAAGTCGGCATCGGCGAAGAAGATGTTGGGCGACTTGCCGCCGAGTTCCAACGTGACCCGCTTCAATGTGTCGGCTGCGGACTTCATGATGATCTTGCCGATCGCGGCCGAGCCGGTGAATGCGATCTTGTCGACCTGCGGGTGTTCAACGATGCGCGCGCCGGCAGTTTCTCCGAGACCGGTGACGATGTTGACTACGCCCGGCGGCACACCGCACTCTCCCAGCCATCCGGCCAGTTTGAGGGCGGTCAACGGTGTCTGTTCCGCGGGTTTGAGTACGCAAGTACAGCCCGCGGCGAGGGCCGGTGCCAGCTTCCACGCTGCCATTAGCAACGGATAGTTCCACGGGATGATCTGACCCGCAACGCCGACCGGCTCTTTCAACGACAGGCTGAGGGCGTTGTCAGGAACCGGGTTTACAGTGCCGGAAATCTTTGTCGCCAGACCACCGTAATACTCGAAACAGGTGGCGGCATCGGCGATGTCGAACTCGGCTTCGACGATTGGCTTACCAGAATTGCGCGATTCAAGTTCGGCAAGCGAGGCCGCTTCGGCGCGAATCTTCTCCGCGATGCGAAACAGAATGCGTCCCCGCTCCTGGGCCGTGGTCTGCGGCCATCCACCGTGATCAAAAGCATTGCGGGCAGCTATGATTGCGGCGTCGACGTCGGCAGAAGTCGCGTCAGGAATTTCGGCAATGACTTCCTCGGTTGAGGGATCATAGACGGGAATGCGGTCGGTTGAATTTCCTTCCTGCAATTTACCGTTGATCAGCATTGGTTCCAGTTTGCTTTGGGTTACGGTCATCGTCCGATCCTCTTGATTCTTTATTCTCCAGAACCCGAGAGCGCCGCAGCCGCATCGGGCATCGGGTCAGCGGAGGGAGCAGCCTTCTGTGCGTTGCGATAGAAAAGATATGCCGATCCAAAGACCAGCAGGCAGCCGATAACCAGCTTAATCTCGTACAGCCAAATCGAGTTCACTGAGCGCGAAGGAATAAACGCGACGATCAGGCCGACTGTGGCGGCCAGCATGCCAGCTAATCCATTGGCCAACAGGTAGGACTTCGGCGCATTGAGGGCATTGCGGCCGTCGAGGGTGTGCTTGATGAGCGCTCCGAAGAGGTAGCAGGTGGGCAAAAGCTGCAGAATTACAGCGAGGTCAAGCAGTGTGAGGTAGGCTTCGCCAACCGAAACACCAAGAAAGCTCATGAGCGTAAGCAGCGATGACAACGCAGCATAGATGATCAGGCTGATATACGGCGTCCGGAAACGAGGATGAATCCTGCCGACGATGGGCGGAAGATAGCGATCGATTCCGGCGACGAAGGGCAGCCGTGCCGCACCGCTGAACCAGGCGGAAGCCGTGCCGAGAATCGCGATGCACTCGAGAAATGCCAATGGTGCAACGACGAAGAGCAGGCCGTTGTGCAGTGCCATCACGTTGATCGCCTGCAGAATGCCAGAGAGGATGCCAATCTCCTGGTGGGGAAGAGCGATCAGCATCGCCATGGTTGTTCCGACGTAGATGAGGCCGGCGATGAGTCCTCCCCAAAAGATTGCAACGGGAAGGTTGCGTTTGGGCTCGCGGATCTCATCGCCCATGATGGACGCGAGATCCAGGCCGACGAGGCTGTAGCAGATGGTTCCGAATGCTGCGAACAGTCGCCAGTCATGAAACTGCGGATGCAGATCGGCGCGATGAAGCGCGCTGCCGTGATGATGCAGCGTGAGCGCGGCCAGCAGGATGACTACTGCCGCTCCTCCGACCGTGCCGGCGCCACCGAGGTTGTTGATCCATTTGCCGAATGAAAGCCCGCGGATGTTGAGAAGCAGCAGGAAGAGCAGCAGTCCTATCGCCATGCTGGAAGTGAAGAAGGGATTATCGGCCAGCTTTTGAATGCGGGGACCGAAAACGTACAAGCCTACGCCCACGCACGACAGGACAACCGTGGGGAGATAGAAGACGTTCGACAGCCAGTAGCACCATCCGGCGAAGAAACCGTGTTGCTCGCCGAAGCTGCGTTTGGCCCACAGGTAAATGCCGCCTTCGCCTGACCACTTCTGCGAGAGCTCGGTGACGGCGGCGCCCTGCGGCCAGAAGTAACAAAGCATGGCGGCGATCCAAAGCCACAGGGTAATGGGTCCGGAGGCAGAAATGGGCGGCACCATGTTGAGGTTTGCGACCGCAACAATGAACAGCAGGATCAGATCTCCGCGGCCCAGCACGCGCTTGAGGCCCGGAATGTGATTACCGCCTGGAGCGATCTTTGCCAACGGCTGCCTCCGCCTGGATTAACTGACTACCTGGGCCGAGCTCTCCTGTTGCGCCTGTGCGATGGATGGCGCCAGTTCTTCAAACGCCGACAAATGCCGGTCGACGTCGGCCAGCGAGTGTGCGACGGAGAGCGTCCACTGCTCGTCCCACCAGTAAGGCTGAGGCATCACGCCACGGTTCACCATCCCAAACCAATAGAGCCGCCAGAGGTCAGTGTCTACCGTCAACCATTCGCGGTAGTTGCGAATCTTACTGGCGTAGAAAAGCAGCGCTCCGTTCGCGCCGGCGCTCTCAATGTAGCCCTCGATTCCGTTCTTCTCCACGATCTGCTTGTAACCTTCGACCAGCGCATCGCCGACTCTACCGATGTGCGCATAGCCCTCTGGAGTGAGCACGTGGCGGAATGTAGCAAGGCCGGCGGCCATTACAAGAGGATTGGTCGCGTAGGTGCCGGCGTGAAAGACCTTATGGTGCGCGATCATGTCCATCACGTCCTTGCGCGTGGCAAAGGCCGCCAGAGGAAAGCCGCCACCGATCGACTTGGCCAGCGTGACGATATCGGCTTTAATGTTGAAGTACTCGCATGCGCCGCCGCGTCCAAGCTTGGCGCCGGTCTTCACCTCGTCAAAGATCAGCAGCGCGCCCTCTTTGGTGCAGATCTCGCGTAAACCTTCGAGGTAGCCTGCCTCAGGCATGCAGATGCCAATGTTCATCATGATCGGCTCGACGATAATGCAGGCGATCTCTCCGAGATTTTCAGCGCACAGCCTCTTCACGGCGTCAAGGTCGTTGAATTGGGCGATGAGCGTATTTCTTACGGTGTCGGCTGGGATGCCGCCGCCAGCAGGAACCTGCGTTGGTCTATCGGCATCACCGTAAAGCTCGGCCT
>Ga0335073_10000994_pt1 | contig 37444 bp, 36 predicted proteins | sample Lox_Sample_22_FD_207093 | JGI IMG/M metagenome (GOLD analysis project Ga0335073, IMG submission 207093) | Soil microbial communities from Loxahatchee National Wildlife Refuge, Florida, United States - Lox_Sample_2.2 | ecosystem: Environmental > Terrestrial > Soil > Wetlands | place: USA... | reverse complement strand
GGACGGCGTCAGCCGAATCGGAGGTCAGGCCGGGACCCAGGCTCCCGACCCTACGCCCGTACCCGGTCAAAACCGGGGAAGCCGGGCCGGAAGGCCGGAAGCACTATCCACAGTCTCCCTGCCGAATACGAGTGGCTTGTGGATCCCAGCTTTCACCCAAGCCTGTGCCGCAGAATTAGGCCGGTTCGGGGCGCTGTCGAACCGGCCGTGAGACCGGCCATTTCCAGGGTTCCGCTGATCTACTTCGACGGGCGACAGACGGGCGACTCCTAACCCTATGACAGCCGCGATCACCTGCGCGGACGGCCGGACGCTTTGGTGGCACCCCGCTTGAGTCCAGACATTGGCGGGGCGGTGAGCGGGGTGCTCGCCCTAGCCCGCTGCCAGACGTGGCCTCAATACTGGGTGGTTCTGAGGTTGAAATGGATCCAGGCTCCGCCAAGCCGGCCTCGCCGGGTGCGGTCACCGCCCGCTCGGCACTGGCGTCCGTGCAGGAAAGCTCGCGCCGGCCGTGGCTGCATCCGCCTCGCTTTGCCCGCAATTCTCACTGGTCTTGCGGATTGCCTTTGTCCTGACGACGGCGACCGCTCCGCATTTGGGGCAGGGACTCTCGCCGCCGTCGAAGGAGTAGAGGCAGCCGCAGAAGCAGGCGACATTGGTCATGGTTAGCTCCGATCTTGGGAACCCGCGGAGGGCTGATTACTTCTGTCTGGCCGGCCACCGCGCGCGGTGTTCCCCGGGAAACGCAAGCGCGGCGCGGCCGGGGAATGGGATCTGGCCGGACTCGATCTGCGGCGCCGTTGAGGACGCTGCACCGGGCCGGGTCCCGGCCGCGGGCCGCCGTGAACTGGCGGGCGCCCTGTTTGTTCGTCCTGCCGCCCTGGGCGACGGCGGGCCCTGGAGCAGTCGGCCGCGATCTCGGTCCTGCGGCGGTTGAGGCGAGGCCGGACGCTGGGCTGCTTGGTCAGGCGGGTGCGGCGGCGAGGGCTTTGACATCCTGCGTGGTCAGGGGCTTGCCCGCGATCCCCCAGTCACCGCTGCGGACTTCCTCGACCACCACCCAGGTGACCGGGCGCATGCTCTCGCCCTCGATGGCCACCATCGCATCGGTTAGCTCCTCGACGATCCGGCGCTTCTGCTCGGGCGTGAACACATCCTCAATGAGCTTGACGTTGATGAGCGGCACGCCTCCTCCTTGGCTGGTCTCGCTGAATGATCTGCGGTGACGCTAGCCCCCGCAGCTATTAGAGACAATGCTCTCTTGTTAAGATCCATTAGTGGAACTGATATCTCATGTCCGGCGGCTTCAGGTGCTGGAGAGCATCGCGGCCAGCGGTTCCTTCTCCGCGGCCGCCGACGCACTCCAGATGACGCAGTCGGCGGTGAGCCAGCACGTCGCGGCCCTGGAACGGGCGATGGACCTGCCGCTGATCGAACGCGGAACCCGCCCGGTCCAGCTGACCGACGCCGGATTCGCCCTCGTGCGGCACGCGCGCGCGCTGATGGCCCGGATCGGCACTGCCGAGCAGGAACTGGGCGAGATCACCGGCCGGCGGCACGGCAGGCTGCGCCTGGGCAGCTTCCCGACCGCCCTGGCCACGTTCGTCCCGGCCGCACTGGCCCGGTTCCAGCGGCACCACGCCGACGTGTCGCTCACCGTGATCGATGATCACCTGCAGCGCCTGCTGCCCAGGCTCGACGACGGCGAGCTCGACCTGGCCATCATCTACGATCATCCGGCACTTCCCGAGATCAGCTCACGCCAGTACGACCGCGTCCACCTGTTCGACGACACCTTCCAGGCCGTGCTTCCACCCGGCCACCGCCTGGCGCGCAGCGCTCACGACGTCTCCCTCACCGACCTCGCCGACCAGACCTGGGTCGGCGGCGGCCCGGCCAGCTCCTGGTTCCGTATAGTCCGCCACACCTGCCGGGCCGCCGGGTTCGACCCGCGCGTGGCCCTGACCACCGACGACAACGTGGCTGTCCAGGCGTTCGCGGCGGCCGGCCTGGGCGTCGCGGTCATCCCGGGCCTGGCCGCCGCGCACCCCCTGCCGCACGTCGAAGTCCGGCCCATCCGCGGCCCCGCGCCCGTCCGCCGCATCTGGGCAGCGCGACCGCATGACCCGTTCTGCCCCCGGGCGGCCCGCGCCATGATCGACACCCTGCAGCTCACCGCCCAACCGGGCGCCGCGGGCCGCAGGCCACCGCGGCAGGGCTGACCCGGCGCGCGCCTCCGCGCGTCAGACGCGGACCCGGGGCAGCACCTTCGACGCGATCAGCTCAATCTGTCGCCGCTCCGCGCCGAGCGGCCAGAAATGCACCCGGCCACACCCCGCCCCGGCAAAACCGGACAGCAGCTCAGCGCACATCCCGGCGGGCCCCACGCACACCCTGCCGCGCAGCGCCGCCGGATCACACCTCAGCAGCGGCGCCAGGCGATCGGTGATGACCCGCTCGGCCTCCTCGCGATCCTCGGTTATCCACGCCCACATGGTGACCAGCGCGTGCGGGAAGCCGTCACCCGGCCTGCCCGCCGCCGCCAGCTCCCCCCTCAGCAGCGCGCTGGCCGCGGCGAAGCCAGCGGGGGTGATGTTATAGGCCGACGCCAGCCACCCGTCGCCCAGCCGCGCCACCCGGCGCATCCCGGCCGCCGACCCCCAGCTCCCGACCCACAGCGGAACGCACCCGGCGGGCCGCGGCACGGGCAGCAACCGCGCCGCCGGGACCGCGAAATACCTGCCGCCGCCGGGCGGTTCGGCGCCGCTCAGGAGGGCCCTCAGCAGCCTGACGGCTTCATCGAACCGCTGCCACCTGTCCTCGAAGCCCACGCCGAGCGCGTCATAGTCGCCTGGTGACGAGCCGGCACCCACACCGGCGACCACGCGGCCGCCGGACAGAATATCGAGCGTGGCCACCGCCTTGGCCAACGGCACCGGCCCGCGGAGCGCCGCCAGCGACACCGTGGTGGCCAGCGTCATCGGCCCCGACCGCTCCGCCACCGCGGCAAGCGCCGTAAGCCCGTCAAGCCACGGCGCGCGGAACAGGAAATGATCATTGACCGAAACCGCCGCGAACCCGTTCGCGCGTGCCGCGTCGACCGTATCCGCGAGCCGCCGCAGCGACACGCCCTCACCGGCGAACTCTATCTGCGGCAGGTGCACGCCAGCCTCCATGCCAGCCAATGCTCTCACCCCCGGCACGCCCCCGTGCTAGCGCAGATTGACTGGTTCCGCGCGCATCCCGGGCGACGCTCTCATGCACTGACCGCTGTGCATATCGGCGGTTCGCGTTCAGGTTTGATATTGCAGTCGGTAACCGCCTTGTTGCCGCCTTCGGGCGGGCGCGATGGCCCGGTCCGCTTGGACGCTTACACCCGGTTGCCGGGCGAGCGTAGCCGTCGGTGGGCCGAACAGGACCCTCGACAGGATAACCCTAGCTATCTAGAGTTAAAGATATGAAGTATGCGCTCAAGATGACCGGACCGGTGCAGCAGGTGCTGCGGGCCATGCTGGAAGATGCCGCCGTTCCCCGGTACGGGCTTGAGATCAGCAAGCAGGCCGACCTGGAAACAGGCACCTTGTATCCGGTCATGGCCAGGCTCGAGCGCGTGGGCTGGGTGGAAAGCAGCTGGGAAGACGCAGATCTGAGCATCAGCGATGGCCGGCCGCGGCGGCGCTACTACCAGCTGACCAAGGACGGCGCCGAGCAGGCGCGGCTGGCTCTCGCAGAGATCTCCCTCCGGCGCGAGAAACGCCGGTCCAGTCTGAGCGGCGCACAGCCGGGCCCGCTGGGGGCATCGCTATGAACAGCCGACTGCAGGTCCAGTCGCAGCCGGCCGGCTGCCACGACGATGCCCTGACCGGGCTGCGCGAGATTCTCCGGGTCACCCGGCCAGACGCCGACGTTGAACTCATCCGGCGGGCCTATGAGGTGGCGGCGTCCTGGCATCACGGCCAGACCCGCAGGAGCGGTGACCCGTACATCACCCATCCGCTGGCCGTCGCCACGATCTTGGCCGAGGCCGGCGCGGATGACGATACGCTGTGCGCGGCGATGCTGCACGACACGATCGAGTACACCCCCTGCACGCTGGCCGCGCTGAGCTGCGAGTTCGATGCGGGGGTCGTTTCGGTGGTAGCGGAGGCGGCCGCCCTGGACCAGATCAAAGGCCGGCCGGGACGCAAGAAGGCCCTGGCGATGGCCGCCGCGAAGTCCGCCGAGACGCGGGTTCTTGCGATCAGGCTGGTGCACTGGCTGCACAACATGCGTACCGCGCAGTTCATCTCGCAGGCGAAGCAGCTGCGGAAGGCCAGGGAATCGCTCGATATCTTCGTTCCGGTCGCAGCCCAGCTCAGCTTGGACGAGATCGAGGCGGAGCTGGAAACGCTCGCCTATGCCACGATGAAACGTAACCGGCACGCGCGTTCGGCGCCGGGCCGCCTGCTCGTCGCGGTGGCCGCGCTGCTCCCCGCGGCTACCCGCGCCCGGTGGTGCGAGGAATGGCTCGGCGAACTGCACACCCTGCCCGCCCGGCGCGACCGGGCCCGCTTCGCGATCCACACCACCCTTGGCATCCCGCGGCTGGCGATCACGGTCCGCCTGCCCGTCTCTGGCCGCAGGCGGTCAGGCTAATGTCGCGCGCGTTCCCGCGGGCACAGCCGCTCCCGGCCGCCGGGCTGCCCCGTCACCGGTCCGTGGTCGCCCTGGATATCGAGCACTCGACCTGCCGGCCCGATCCAGTCAAAGCCGAGCTCCAGCAAGTTCTACGAGGTGTTCGACGCAGCGCTGCTCGAGGCAGGCATCCGCAGGCACGACCGCGACCGGTTCATCGACCGTGGCGACGGCATCCTCGCGCTCATCCACCCGGTCGACCACGCCCCTAAGGCGGCCTTGCTGAAAACCGCTATCCCTGCCCTCAGCCAGCTGCTGACCGAGCACAACGCAAACCTGCCCCGCGCCGGCCGGGCGCAGCGGCAACTACGGGTCCGCGTCGTCTTGCACGCGGGTGAAGTCCACTACGACGCCAACGGATGTTTCGGGGAAGCGCTGGACATCGCCTTCAGGCTGCTCGACGCCACCTGCGTCAAGAAAGCGCTTCATGCGTCAGCTGATCCGCTGACCCTGGTGATCTCGGGTGACATCTACCGGGCCATCGTGCGCCACGGATACGACGGCATCGACCAATGCGCCTTCTACCCGCTCGTCCGCGTACGCATCGCCGGCAGTCGCTGCCCCGGCTGGATCTACATCCCCGGGAAACCCGCCCACGACCAGGTAACTGAAATAGCCAGCTACCGGCGACCAGCCTGACAACCACCGAAAGCGGTACACATCACAGGGACAGGACGCAATTCTCCTGCACTCACTTACGACCAGCCCCAGTCGCTGAGCGTGATCGAAACATTGGCCGCCGAGTTACTTATCGCCGATTATTTTGCGTTGTCCGTTCGCCGTTTCGTAGTACGCGTGGGGCTGCAGATCAACCTGTTATGGGCGCCACTGCTCGCCCTGCACTGGGCGGCTGTCAGCGCGCATGACCAAAGCCTACTTGCGCAAGATGTATCGGCCCCCGTCGCCACCGTCCGTGACGGCAGCCGGAGTGCCGCGGGTGCTGGACGGGGCATATCGCCGGTATAGCGGACCCGGCGGGTGATCACCGGATGCGGGGCCCGGCCATTGGCTCGGCCACTGCGCGTAGGACCGGGAGCTGGCCAGGCCGAGCCTGGCGAGCGGCGGCTGGGCGAACACCACCTCGGCCGCGGCCTCTAGCACCTCATGCAGCCCCCGGGGCCGGTCGCCTCCAATCCCGCCGACCACCACGCCCGGCCGTTCGCATCTGCCTGGGTGAGTTCGACCGTGCAGCCGCCCTCGCCGTCGGCCAGCGGGAACCAGCTGCTGCACCGGCGTTTGCCGATGATGACCCACCCGGCCGACACCCGGTCATCCCCGCCGGAGGACTGGTAAGGGAACGACCAGTTGCTCCACGATTCCAGCCGACCGCGGTCACGGCCGGGCAGGTCGAGGATCCCGGGACTGCCCAGGTAGGCCTTGACCTCCAGCGCGCTGTCCTCGCGCCGCTTCACCGACAGCCCGGGCAGTTGCGGCGAAGCGGCAACGTGCTGACGGACCTCGCATGGCGGTGCTGGGGGCCGGACTAGCCGCGGCCCTTCTCCTGCGTTGGACATCCCGGCGAGGCGATTTCCAGCCGGCCATAGCCACCGGCAATGCCACTACAGATACCATCGTCTTTCCGTTTACGGTCGCGTGGGATGGAGTGGGGAAAGCAGAACTTTGAGAAGGGTGAACGTCATGAGCGGAAGCAGATTCTGGGCCAGAGGCGCGGACCGCCAGCAGGAGAGCGAGAAACCGGACGGAGCCCAGGTCCTCGCCGCGTCGCTGACCGCCGCAGACCGCTGTGACCGCTGCGGCGCCCGGGCCTACGTCAGGGTGCTGCTCCCCACTTTCCTGGAACTGTTGTTCTGCGCGCATCACAACAGGCAGTATGCGTCCACGCTGACGAAGATAGCCGTCGAAATCCACGACGAAACCGGACAACTCGCGCGCGCGGCCGCATAGCGCGTGGATGCGTTTCCTGCCAGTGCGCGCGCCACCGGTCCTGCGAGCCTCCTTCTTTTCAGAACGGACCGTGGTGCTTGTCCCCCCGGGCGCGCGTATCGGCGCAGGCGGGCGCGGCGGCCCATGCTGATAGCGCGTCTATGGCGCGACAGTCAGTAACGCTTTTCCGATTCCTGGCCGACCGGGTGGACTGGCAGATGAGAAATTCCAGTACCTGGCCAGCCACCGGAAGGCTGCATGCAATGAGCCAGGCCAAGGACATCCGTGACGCAGTCGAACACGAACTCAGTTACGATCCGCTCGCCGGCGACCCGGATATCTCGGTGAAGGACATCAACGGGGACGGGGCGCTGAACGGCACCGTACCCGGCTACCCGCACTACCTGGAGGCAGCCGCGGCGGTGCGGCGCGTCGCCGGCGTGCAGAAACTGCAGAACCACCTCGAGGTCGTGCTGCCGTCCGGGGATTACCGTGATGACCCGACGAGGACCACGTTGGCGACCAACGCGCTCACGCTCAACATCGCCGTGCCGGCGGGCGTCGAGGCGACCGCGAAGAACGGCAACATCACCCTTACCGGCACCGTGAGCTACGGCACCGGACGGACCGGGGGCAAGCAGGCGGTGGCCGGCCGGCTACCGCGGTGACCGGAATGGATGAGGAAATGGGCAAGATCAGCGACGCCGTCGTGGACGACCTCACCTTCGACCCGGACGTCGACGCGTCTGACATCACCGTCAAGGACAGGGATGGCGAAGTGGTGCTCGCCGGAAGCGTGCCGAGCTATCCGCAGTACCTGGAGGCGGCTGCAGTGGCCAGGCGCGTCCCCGGCGTCAGCCGAGTGCACAACTACCTGGAGGTCGCGCTGCCACCCGGCGCCTACCGCGACGACCCGGCCCTGACCGCCATGGCGAACGACGCGCTGACCCTGGGCCGCACCGTGGCGGTAGGGGTGGAGGCGACGGCGAAGAACGGCCACGTCAGGCTCACCGGAGCTGTGCGCTCCGGCATGGAGCAGGCCGCGGCGGAAGCAATGATCGCCGGCCTCACCGGTGTCCGCGCCGTTACGGACGACATCCAGATCCGTGACGATGCAAACCTGCTTCATCCCGACACCGAGCCGATGGAACAGCCATGAGAGAACCTCGATGCACTCACCGTGCGCGGCCGTCGAAGCCAGCCGGGTGCACGCGCGATCAAGCACGGCCCGGTACCTGCCGGCCTTAGAGACGGGTGCCGGTACAGGATCACGTGCGTGATCCCGGCCGCCGCGGCGACTTCATCCAGGCTGGTCGTGACGAACCCGGAGCGGGCGGACGCCCGGGTGGCGGCGTCGAGGATCTGCGTGCGGCGCTCGGCCCTACGCAGGCGGCGTACCGGCCCGGCCTCGGTGCCCTCCGCCCCGCCTGGCCGGCCGGCAGGCCCGCAATCTATCCACACTCCTTGTTTTCCAAGGATGCCAGTACCCGGCGATCTGGTCCGTGCGGCTCCCGCGGGCTGAGAGAGGCGGCAGCGCGGTGCAGCTTGCCGGCGGCATGGGCCAGCGATCCGGCCACCGCTGCGAGTGGGCTCATGCCTCAGGGGCGGCGCGGGCGGTCCGGGTTAGCGACGGCGACCCTGATGACCCGGGCTGATCTGCCCCGCCTGGCCGCGTGCGCGCGGCGCTTCCGGTCCTGCTCCTCAGTCAGCAGGTCGTCGGTGTCGGTCTCGATGAACAACCTCACGAACATGGGGTGCATGATGGCCCTCCTCCAGGTCTCGCGTTCACGCCGCGACGGGCAGCCGGACGCGGGCGGTGCGGGGCGGTGCGGCAGGGATCACCCGGCCGCCGGGAAGGATCTCGCCCATGTCGTCGAACACGATCACTCCGTTGCACAGCAGGCTCCATCCCTGCTCGGGGTGACAGGCGACAGTGCGGGCGGCATCGCGGTCCCGGTGGTCAGCCGGGGGGCACGGGGGCTGGTGTGAACACATGGCGCACCTCTGGTCTGGGCTGCAGATGTACTTGGTCGTGCGGGCTCGCGGAGCATGCTTTCGCCGGGCGCGCCGGGGCGGGTCAGGCGACTTGGGGGCAGATGTCGGCAGCGGCGGCCTCTCGCTCGCCCGTCCGGGCCGGGGCCGGCGGAGTTATGCCGTCGGCGGCGTCGAAGAGGACCTGCTGGAGCGGGCGGGGCAGGTCGCCGTTCCACACCACGGCCGCCGTCGCGGTCAGCGGATGATGCTCCAGGCCGGCCAGGACCATGTCCTGGCTGACCATGGCCCGCGGCATCCGGATCAGCCCGGGCCGGCTTCCGACGAGGACACCGGGGCCGGTCAGCACCGCGGTGGGCCGGTCCGCGGTCGCGGCGAAGGCCAGGGCCATCGGCAGTGAATGCCGCAGCGGGGGATCGGTGAACTCGAAGCGCGGGTTCACCGTTCGCAGGACCCGCGTCCAGGCATCGTAGATCCCCGGCTCCAGGCGGCGCGGCCCGTGGATGACGTCCGTGCGGGCCAGCTCGTCCAGGCTGATCGTGCCGCGGCGAGCCGCCGGGTGCCGCGAGGGAACCCACACGTCGGGTTCGAACTCCCCGAGGCTCATGACCTCCAGCGGGGCGGGCAACGCCTCGGGGCGGTCCGTGAGCCAGCCCAGGCCAGCGTCGGCCCGGCGCTGCCGGATCAGCGAGAACTCGGCGTCGAGGGGGGCGTCCAGCCAGGCGATCTCCACGTCCGCGGCGGCGGCCGCCGACCGCAGCGCGGAGGCGGCCTCGACCGCGAGGGCATCCGGCAGCCCGGGCGGCACGACCACGCGCAGCCGCGGCCGTCCCAGGCCTGCCGCCTGCCGGGTCCGGTTCACCTCATGGTCCACCAGCGACAACACGGTGCGGGAGGCGTCCAGCAACACGGTGCCGGCCGGGGTGAGCCGCAGGCCTTCGCGGCGGCGCTGCAGCAACTGGGTGCCGACGATCTGTTCCAGCCGCCGGATCTGCTGGCTGAGCGTGGGCTGGGCGATGAACATCCGCTCCGCGGCGTGAGTAAAGCTGCCCGCGTCGGCGACCGCGGCGAAGTAGCGCAGATGCCGCAATTCGATCGCCTGCGGCGCCCCCGCCGCCTCGGGCAGTCCGGCCGGCTCCGCCTGTCCTTGCTTCATGTCGGCCCGCCGGTCCCCACCCAGCGGAAGATCGCCGGACATCGCCAGATCCGGCGGTGTCGTATACACCGGGTACTTCAACGGCGCCATTGCCACGGCTCCTTCGGTCGACGGAACAGGCATGGCTTCAGGGTCGCCCTCCCGGCGCGGCAGACGCGCCCTTGACAGCCCTGGTGCACGCCCTGGTCCGGGTACCGACGCCGCCTGGCCCGCACCAGCCTGCCCACAACCGCACACCCCTTGCGCCGGCCGTCACCGACCAGGAGCGCGCAGCCGACGTCGGCCCGAAACCCCCAGGAACAGGGCATTGATCAGCAGCTTGGACAGGCGCGTCAGGACCAGAGTCGGGGCGGCGATGAGCCACCACAGTGACGAAGGAGTCACACGATGCCTTCCGGGCCGCGACCGGGGACCACCCCTAGGCCGTCCACCGCGACCCCTTGAACACCCTGGCCCACCCCGGGGACCAAGCCTGGGCGCCCAGGGTCAAGCCCGAGGTTGGCGCCCTGCTGCTGGCTCAGGAGCCGGCGTCGCACTCATTCGCGGCCGGGCCGTGGCCTCGGCGGACACGGCAGCCGCTAGGCAGGCCGGATGACTAGGGACTTGGCCAGGGCTCCACGGGTATGAAGGACGGCCCGGATCTGGAGGATGGGCAGCATGCCGACGACAACAACTCCCTGAGTCCGGTTCCGGATCCTCGATGGAGTCCGCATCCGGTACGCCGACAGCGGTGGCACGCAAAAGCCGGCGGTCGTCCTTACCAGTCCCTGGCCGGAGAACGTGTACGCGTTCGCGCCGAGCTGGGCCTCGCTGTCCGAGCACGCTGTTATGCGGCCGGGAAAGTACTATGAACTGGTCGCTACCGGTCGATTTTCATCGGTCAAGGCCCGCTGCAGTTGCCGCCGGGAGCTGACGCCGAGCTTGGCGAACACCTTACGCAGGTGCCATTCGACCGTGTGGGTACTGATGAAGAGCTGGGCGCCGATCTCCGGGTTCGACCGGCCGTCCCGGGCGAGCCGGGCGATGAGTGCTTCCTGCTCGGTGAGCTGATCGGCGGCCCCGACGGCGCGTTGGCGTACGGTGGCGCCGGTGGCCAGCAGTTCGCGGCGAGTTCGCTCCGCGAAACCTTCCATCCCCATGGCGGTGAACATCTCGTGGGCGAGGGTCAGCTCGCTGCGCGCGTCGGCGCGGCGATTAGCCCGCCGGAGCCATTCCCCGTACAGCAGGTGTGCGCGGGCGAGTTCCGCGCGCACCCGGGCCCGGCTCAGATGCCCGATAGCCTCTCGGAACGCGCGCTCGGCGATGTCTCCGTCGCTCAGCAGGGCTCGCGAGCGGGCCTCGAGGCCGAGCGCCCAGTCGGTTCCGCAGGCCCGCGCCTTCCCGGTCAGCCGGTCGAGGGCGGCCGCGGCCAGGTCGGTCCGTCCCGTTCGCGCGGCCGATTCGACCAGCTCGATCATGCCCCAGTTGTGGGCCACCATCTCGGCCGGATCCGCGCAGGCGCCGCGGGCGGCGGCCAGCGCCTCGTCGTACAGGCCCAGGCCGTTGCACAGGACGGCATGCGAGTACTCGCAGATGGCCACGCCCACTCCCTCACCGCGCGAGTTTGCCTCACGCATCGTGACCTCGATCAGGTCTCTGCCCTCGCGGGTCTGGCCCCGCCACGCGGTGAGGATCAGCGCGCCATACGGCGCCTCGCTGATCCCCGCCGCCTCCTGTACGGACCGGTTCTCCTCGACCAGCGAAGCGGCGGCGGTGAGCTCGCCGCAGAACACCAGGACGGGCGTGCGCGAGCCGAACGCGAGCGGCAGCTCGCTGAGCGCTCCTGCCCGGCGGGCCAGCTGCAGGTGATGGCCGGACAGAGCGTACGCGCTGTGGTCGTCCCACAGTTCCAGCGCAAGCACGCACCCCTGCCAGAACCAGCGCAGGTTCTCCCTCGCCGAGTCCGGGTCGCGACCGAGCACGGTCAGCGCCGTCCGGCCCGCGGGAACGGCCGTGGCGTAGTCGCCGGTGAGCGCGACGAAGGCATCTAGCAGCAGGTCGCCGGGCGTGAGCTCATCGTCGGGCGGGCGAGGCGCGGATCGGGCGGCCCGTGCCACCTCGGCGATGCCGACGCCTTCACTGAGCCGGGCCGCGAACTGGGCGGCGGAGAACGCGTCCAGGTAGGTCTGGCGCGCGAACTGGAGATTCAGTGGCAGCAGGCGCTGGGCCGCGGCCAGCAGCAGCAGCGTTGCTTCGTTGCCTCGGCTGGAGGCGAAGGCCATCTGAGCGCTTATCAGATCGATCTGGGCGCGTTGCAGCTCATCGGCCGGCACGTCGCGGGCGATAGTAAGCATGGTACGGGCGCCTTCGAAGGCGCCGGCCTGAACGCTGGCGGAGGCGGCGGCCAGCGCGCGCCCGGTCCGCGCCGCCGGCGCTGGTGTCAGGTCGGTGGCGCGGGTCAAGAAGGCAGCGGCGGCCGCGAGTCCGCCCCGGGCCTGGGCCCGGCCGGCCGACCGCTCCAGTTCGGCCGCCACCTCTTCATCCGGCCCGGCGGTGGCGCGCGCCTGGTGCCAGGCCCGCCGATCCGGGTCCGCCTGAGCGTCGGTGGCGTCGGCCAGGACACGATGCACCCGGTGGCGGTCGGTGGCGTCGGCCGCCCGGTAGGCGGCCGACCGGACCAGCGGGTGGGCGAACTCCACGCGCCTGCGCACCTGCAGAAGCCCGGCCTCCGCGGCGGGGCCCGCCGCAGCCATCTCGATGCCCAGCGCGGCGGTCGCGCGGCGGAGCAGCACCGGGTCGCCGAGGGGCTCCGCGGCCGCGGTGAGGACGAGCAGCTGGGTATCGGAAGGCAGCAGTCCGAGACGCTGGACATAGCTGCGTTCGATCTTGCCCGCCACCGGCCGGCCGCCAGGCAGCCCGAACCCTCCGGCCAGATCGGCCGCTCTCCAGGTACGCGGCAGTTCCAGGAGCGCCAGAGGATTACCGTGGCTCTCCGCGATGATCCGATCAGCGACGGCCGCGTCGAGCGCGCCGTGCACGCTGCCCAGCAGCAGCGGCCGCGCGTCGCTGTCCCCGAGCCCGCCGATCGGCAACGCGGGCAGCCCGGCCAGCACGCCGTCTGCGATCCCGGTGCGCACCGCGCACACCAGCGCGATGCGCTCGGCCAGCAGGCGGCGGGACACGAAGACGACCATCTGCGCGGAGGCCTGGTCGAGCCACTGCGCATCATCGATGATGCAGGCCAGCGGCTGCTGCCCGGCGGCCTGTGCCAACAGCGTCAGCGTGGCCAGTCCCACCAGGAAGCGGTCAGGCGCCGGACCGGCGCTCAGCCCGAACACCGTGGCGAGCGCGTCGCGTTGCGGGGGCGGCAATTCGTCGAGATGGTCCAGCAGCGGCGCACACAACTGATGAAGGCCGCTGTAGGCCAGTTCCATCTCCGACTCCACGCCGACGGCCGACACGACCCTCCACCCGCCTCCCCTTCCCGCCTCACCGGCGACCCGATCGGACAGGTAGCCCAGCAAGGCGCTCTTGCCCACGCCCGCATCGCCGCGCAGGACAAGGACGCGACTGGAACCCGCGAGCACGTCAGCCACGAGCCGGTCAAGCGCGGCGCACTCCTCACGACGTCCGACCAATCCGGCCATCGCATGACCTCCTAAGGCTCCGCGATTTCCAGCAGGCTCTGACGGGAGCATCACCCCGGAGCCCGCCGCGTCCACAGTCCCACGCGCCCACTAGCAGTCTCCGTCACGCGGCCATCACGTGGCCATACCGGAGAACGCGCCTCCACGCCTAGGCCTGCAGGTCGGCTTGCCCAGGGGCCGGCATCGGCTCGCGCAACTCACGGCGCGAGCCGATGCCGAGCTTGGTGAATATCTTGCGCAGGTGCCATTCCACCGTGCGGGCGGACAGGAACAGCTGGGCGCCGATCTCCGCATTGGATTGGCCGTCGGCGGCGAGCCGGGCGATGTGCGCCTCCTGCGCGGTGAGCGTGCTGACCGGCTCGGCCGTCGGCTGGCGCACGGTCTCGCCAGCGGCCAGTAGCTCGCGCCGGGCGCGTCCGGCGAACGCCTCGGCGCCCATGGCGGCCAGCATGTCGTGCGCGATCCGCAGCTGCTCGCGGGCGTCGGCGCGCCGGTTTTCGCGGCGCAGCCACTCACCATAGAGCAGATGCGTGCGGGCCAGTTCGGGCCGCAGCCGGGTGCGGCACAGCCGGTCGATCGCCTCGCGGTACAGGATCTCGGCCGTCTCGCCCGCGCTCAGCAGCGCGCGGCAGCGTGCCTCGACGCCCAGTCCCCAGTCGGTACCGCCTGCCTGGGTGAATTCCGCAAGTCGCTGCAGAACTCCGGCCGCGATATTTGCTTCCCCGCTGCAGGCGGCAGCCTCGATCAGCTCGGGCATCGCCCACATGGAGATATAGATCGTGGATGTGTCCTCGCTGGCTTGCCGGGCTGCGGCCAGCGCCTCGCGGTACCGGCTAAGACCGTTGTAGCCTATGGCGGCCATCCACTGCGCGTAGGCTACCGCGATGCCCTGGCCCCCGGCGGTGGCTGCGGCGATGGTGCCCTCGATCAGCGGAGCGGCCTGGGTCTGGTTGCCCCGGAAGGACGCCAGCATCATCGCGGTGAACGGGGCAGCGCGGCTGCCGGTCGCCTCGCAGACCGCATCGGCCTCCGCGTTCAGGGCGGTGGCCGCCGCGAAATCACCGCTCCAGACGACGGCCGTGCCCAGCGCACCCAGAAGGACCGGCAACTGTTCGAGGGCGCCGACATCACGGGCCAGCCCGGCCTGCCGCTCGAGCATCGCGCGCCACGGGTCATAGTCCCACCGGGCGCTGGCCGCCGCCTGCGCGAAAAAGCCCCACCGGAGTTCTTGTTCCATGGTCAGGTCAGCGGCGGCGAAGACGCTCACGGCTCGCCGCAAGGCCGGGGCTGCGGCGGCCGGCCCGTCGGTGATCACCATTGCGAGGCCGTCCAGCACCAGATCGACCGGATGCGGCGGATCCTGCGGCGCGGGCAGGGCGCGGGCGGCGCGGCAGACCTCTGCCATATCGCCGGCCCCTGCCAGCCGCCCGGCGAAAAGCGCCGCCATCCACGCGCTCAGGTAGGTCTCACGGGCCAGGCTGAGATCGAGCGACTCGAGCCGCTTGGCCGCCTTGAGCAGCAGCGGCGGCGCTTCGCTGCCCAGGCCTGAGGCGAACACGACCTGCCCGCGCAGCAGGTCCACCCGCGCGCTCTGCAGCTCGTCCAGCGGCCGGCCCCCCGTCGTGGCGAGCAATTCGAGGGCGGTTCCAAACGCACCGGCCTCCAGGCTGGCCTGCGCGGCGGCCAGCGTGCGGTCCGCTCGGCGGGCCGGATCGACGGTCAGCAGCGCCGAGCGCTCCAGGAACGCCGCGGCCGCGGCCAGCCCCCCGCGGGCCTGGGCCCGGCCCGCGGACCGCTCCAGCTCCGCCGCGACCTCCTCATCGGGCCCGGCGGTGGCCTGGGCCCGGTGCCAGGCCCGGCGCTCCGGCGCCGTCTCCGCGTCGGTGGCCGCGGCCAGCGCGCCGTGCACGGCCTGTCGGTCGGCGACCGATGCCGCCCGGTAAGATGCCGAGCGCAGCAGCGGATGCCGGAACCGCACCGGGGTGCCGAATTCCACCAGGCCCGCGTCCACCGCGGGCGCTGCCGCCGCAACGGGGATGCCCAGCTGTCCGGCTGCGCGCCAGACCAGCGAAAGGTCGCCGTACGGTTCGGCCGCCGCCAGCAGCACCAGCCGCCGGGACTGCTCGGGCAACGCCTCCAGCTGCCGGCGGAAGCTCTCGGCAATCCGTTCCGGCAACGGCGCGGCGCCGGGCAGCCCGAACCCGCCCGCCAACTCCGCGGGCGACAGCCCTCGCGGCAGTTCCAGCAGCGCCAGCGGGTTGCCGTGCGTCTCGGCCACGATCTGGTCCCTGACCCGGTCGTCCAGCGGCCCGGCCAGCGCCGAGTCCAGCAGCGCCCGCGCGTCGCTCTCGCGCAGCCCTCTGACTTCGAGCTCCGGCAGCCCGGCCAGCTCCAGGCCTGGTTCCCGGGCCGCGAACACCAGCCCGACCGGGTCGGCGGCCAGCCGCCGCGCGGCGAACCCCAGTGCCTGGGCGGACGCGTGATCGAGCCACTGCACGTCGTCGATCAGGCAGATCAGCGGCCGTTCCCCGGTCACCTCCGACAGCAGGCTGAGCACGGCCAGCCCGACTAGGAACCGGTCCGGCGGCGGCCCGGCGGCCTGGCCGAACGCGATCTGCAGCGCGCCACGCTGCGGCGCCGGCAGGTGCCCGGCGCGGTCCAGCATCGGCGCGCACAACTGATGCAGGCCCGCGAAGGCCAGCTCCATCTCCGTCTGCGCGCCTGATGCGCGCGCCACCTGGCACCCCGATGCGCGGCGAGCCAGGTAGTCCAGGAGCGCCGTCTTGCCCACGCCCGGGTCGCCGTGCACCACCAGGGCCCGGCTCTGGCCGCCCCGGACCGCCGCGACAAGCCGGTCCAGCGCATCGCGTTCGCTGCGCCGGTCCGTCAGCCCTTCCGCGCGTCCCCAGCTCACGGAAGACCTACCCGGCCCGGCTAGGCGCGAGCAACCACATCGCCTCCCAGCCAACTAGGGCACCGGCCTTCAGGCCGATATCCGACAGCCCTGTGGAGCCCACCGAAGCCGCACCAGTGCCTGCACGTAGCAGCCTAACCTGGGCGCCAAGGCCGGTAAACCCGCTGGAGCGCGGCCGACCGGCCGTCCTGGCGCACTTGTGGGACGGCGGCTTTCTGCTATAGCGCCGGCCCATATCGTCGCAGTCAGCGTCATCCTTACCTCCGCCTGACTTCCGGGGTGATCCGTGGGGAGGGCACGCCGGTCCAGGACCGTCCGTCCCGGTCCGTGCGCCGGGCCGATGTTCCAGAGCCGTCCATGCGTGGCAGACGTTCTCTGCTGTCATGGCAGCACCTTTCGGCAACCGTCACCGGGCCAGCTCACAGCCCCGCCATGCCCACAGGATGGATGAGCTCGCAGGCCACCGAGTCTAGGAAGCTTCCGATTACCGCCGTGGCGCAGCGGCGCACGATCGCCTGGCCCAGCCCGGTGCCAGCTCGGCCAGGCGGCGGCCAGTATGTCCCCGTCACAGAGAGAGCCGTGACCTGGTCCCCGGCCGCAACCAGCATCAGGTCGGCGAGCAGGGCTGTGAACAGCTTGCCGTCAGCGGCGATGGCCTCCCATTGCAGCGCGATATGCGCGCAGTCACCTGTTTCGGTCAGGTCCTCCAGGCAGACGCCGGCCAGCCGGGTCAGCCCGGCTGCCGGGTCGCCGAGCTCCGCCAGGCCGGCGATGCCCTCGCCGTAGGCCACCTCGCAGGCCCGCGGCAACGTCCCGCTCCTGGCCAGGATCTTCAGCCGGGCCCGGGCGGCATGGAAGCCGGTATTGAGCGCAACGCGTACGCCGACGGCAGTGTGGTCGGTCACGGCGGCCTGGGCGCTGATCAGCCGGTGACCTCGAGCTCGTCCACGACGACCTCGACACCGTGTCCCATCCAGGCGGCACCGACCGCGGCGCTGCGTTCGGCCTTGGTCCGGACGTGTCCGATCAGCGTGACCGTGCTGCCGCTGGTGCTGGCCACCACGTCGCTGTCGTCAGGAACCAGCGCGTTGCGCTCCAGGGCTTCAGTGACCAGTTGCCTGACGTCGGCCGGGTCGACGTCGAAGGTGACCTCAATATGGTTCCTGATACCGCGGAGGCCGGGCAGCCCGCGGACCGCCCTCTCGGCCGCGGCGCGCTGGCTGCCGTATTGCACCATGCCGGTCAGCGTGAGGTTGCCGTTCCTCGCGGTTGCCTTGACGGCCGCCGGCACCATGACATTGGCTGCGAGCGCGTCGTTCGCCGCGGTCGTCAGCATGGCGTCGTCACGGACGTCGCCTGGCGGCAGCACTACCTCCAGGTGGTTGTGCACGTTGGTCACCCCCGCGACCCGGCAGGCCGCCTCGGCCGCCTCCAGGTACTGCGGGTAGTTCGCAACGGTGCCGTCGAGCGCCACATCGCCGTTGATGTTCTCGACGGTAATGTCTGTCGCGTCGACGAGCGGATCGGAGCTGAGCTCGGCTTCGACCGCTTGGCGGATGTCGGTGTTCTTACCCATCTGCGGATCCTTTCCGTGCCCGACCCAGAGGGGGGCGTCACTGCGGCTGGGGGACGACTCGCCCGGCTCCGGTGAGGACGCGCGCCGCCGCCAGGCCGAAGACGAAGCCGCCGACGTGGGCGAAGAAGGCGACGCCGCCGCCGTTCGCCGAGGCGCTGAACAGCCCGAAGTTGGCCTCGATGAGCTGGTACAAGAACCACAGGCCGAGGAAGACCCAGGCCGGGATCTGGACGAAGAACACCGGGAAGATGTACGTGCGGACCCGGGAGCCCGGGTACAAGACGAAGTAGGCGCCCAGCACGGCGGCGATGGCGCCGCTGGCCCCGAGCTCGGGCACCTGCGCCTCGGCCGCCGTGCCGAACCACAGCGTCATCGCGGTCTGGGTCAGCATCGCGACGAAGCCGCCGATGAAGTACAGGCCCAGGTAGCGCACCGGCCCGAAGGCGTCCTCGACGTTCTTGCCGAAGATGGCCAGGAACAGCATGTTGCCCAGGATGTGATCCCAGCCGCCGTGCAGGAACATGGCGGTGATCCAGCTCAGGCCCCACGGCAGCGGCCCGTGGCAGGCGCCGTCGACGGTGCAGGGGTAGAACGAGGCGTGGAGGACCGCGGAGTTGAGATTCGGCAGCTCGTAGAACAGCCATACCGCGAAGTTGGCCACGATCAATGCGACAGTGACGACCGGGAAACGCCGCCCGGGCAGGCCATCAGACAGCGGAAGCATTCGGCTGTTCCTCTCTGTCCCGGCCCAGCCAGATACCCAGACCAGCTCGGCTGAAATTAACTCTTGAGGGCTTCCTGCAGCTCGCTGGTGATCTCGTCGGCCGTGGCGTCCACGGTGCGCTTTACCACCTTGTCGGCACCGGTCAGCGCCTTGTCGACCGCCTTCTCGATCGTCGGCTCGCCGACCGCGATCAGCCCGGCCTGGCCGGCCGTCAGCTCCTGCGCCGCCTCATGCAGCTCCTTGCGCGGCAGCGTCCCGCCTCCGAACCACTCCGGGACGATGCGCACGCGCGGACGGTCCATCCGCTTGGCGATGTGCGGCTTGCCGTTCTCTTTGTCGATCACGGCCGCGTCGTACGTGCCGATCGCCTGGTCCTTGTGCAGCTGCTCGATGGCGTCTAGGTCCGTCATGGCGGCCGAGACGCTGTCGTAGGTCGCGGTGTACACCATCATGGGCTTGTTGTCGGTCACGGCTTCTCCTCGGTCTAAGGTCACCCGGCGGATAATCCAGCGCTGGCCTTCGCCGGGTGCGGAACCAGGCAGCGGATTGCTGCCTACTGAGCAGTTCACACCGCAACCTGCCGTTGGTAAAAGCGATAACGGCTCTCGTGCTATTGGTCCGCGCAATGGGACCAGCACGCGGGCTCTTCAGCTATGACGGCACGCGCACCACGGACCGTTCGGGATAATTGAGCGTTTTTCATCCTGACCTTCACGCCTTACGGGATGTGGCCTGATCAGCTACGGCGTGTCGCCTTGGGCCGTGGCGAAGCCCCTGGTAGATGAAGCGATCGACCAAGATCCGCATCTGCCACCAAGGGGCTCCAGATGCTTTTCTACCCTGCCGCGCTGCCGTTGTCCCGCCAGACCCTTGATTACACCGCCGGGATCATCCGCCGTCACCGCCGGCTGATCGGCTCGCCGTGGCGCAAGCTCAACGCCAGGCAGCAGGCCCTGCTGGTGCTGGCCTACCTGCGCAAAGGCGAGACGTTCGCCGAGCTGGCGGCCGGATTCGGCATCAGCACCGCCACCGCCTGGAGGTACGTCACCGAGACCACAGCGCTGCTGGCCGCCCGGTCCCCGAAGCTGCGCCAGGCGCTACGGGCGGCCAGCAAGGCCGGGCACGCGTACCTGGTCATCGACGGCACCTTGATCCCTATCGACCGGGTCGCCGCGGACCGGCCCTTCTACTCCGGCAAGCACCGTCGGCATGGGATGAACCTGCAGGTCATCGCCAGTCCAGGCGGCGAGATCGTGTGGGTGTCCGGGCCGCTGGCCGGCGCGGTGCATGACCTGACCGCGGCCCGGATCTGGGGCATCATCGCCGAGCTGGACGCTAGCGGGCTGGTCGTCCTGGCCGACAAGGGGTATCTCGGCGAGGACGGCCTCCGCACGCCGTACAGGGGACGGAACAAGCCCGCTTCCCAGAAGGACGCCAACCGGGCTCATGCCCGGCTCCGCGCCCCGGGTGAACGCGCCAACGCTCAGCTCAAGACCTGGCGCATTGTGCGTAAGCTCCGCTGCTGCCCCTGGCGCGCCGGCCAGCTGGCCAAGGCCATCCACGCCCTTCAGACCCGCGAAGTCGACCTGGGCCACGGTCTTGACCCGGGTCACTTCGGCGGTGAAGACGGTGCCGGGTCCGACGGAAGTACGGGTGGCAGCGGCCGGTGGCCAACCTGGCGACCCGGCGCCATCCTGGCGTCCGGTCATGCCAGCCGCACGGCGCTGGCGCCGTCGGGGAGGGCTCGCTGGAGTTGCATGCGGGAGCTGATCTGGAGTTTGGTGAATACTTTGCGCAGGTGCCATTCGATGGTCCGGACGGACAGGAACAGCTGGGCGGCGATCTCCGGGTTGGACAGGCCGTCGCGGGCCAGGCGGGCGATCTGGGCCTCTTGGGGGGTGAGCGTGTCGCGCGCTTCGATGGTTCGCGGGCGGGCGGCCTCGCCGCTGGCCGCCAGCTCGCGGCGGGCCCGTTCGGCGAATGCCTCCATGCCGATCGCGTCGAACATGCCGTGCGCGGTGCGCAGCTGCGCCCGCGCGTCGGCCCGCCGTCCCTCGCGGCGCAGCCACTCCCCGTAGAGCAGGTGCGCCCGGGCCAGCTCGGGACGAAGGGGTGTACGGCCCAGTCGTTCGATCGCCTCCCGATAGGAGGTCTCGGCGGCCTCGCCGTCGCTGAGCAGCGCCCGGGACCGCGCGTAGATTCCCAGCCCCCAGTCGGTCTGGCCGATGCTGGTGGCCGCGGCCAGCCGGTTGAGCGCGTCGGCGGCCACCTCAGTCTGCCCGGTTCTGCTGGCCGCCTCAATCAGCTCGGGAAGGGCAAACGCCGAGATATGCAATCCGGGCGCCTGCTCGCTGGCCTGCCGGGCCTCTTCCAGGGCCTTTTCGTAGCGGCCGAGACCGTTGTAGAGGATTGCCGATACCAGCTGGCACCACTGGACCCCTGTACCCTGCCGGGCAGCTTGCGCGTCCTTCGCCACGACCTCGATCAGCCGCGTGGCCTCGGCTTCCGCCCCCCGGAAGCCGGCGAGGATTACGGCCGTGTACCGCGCGAAGCGGGTCCCTGTGGCCCCCGCGATCGCATCGGCCTCCACGATCAGCGACGCAGCTGTCGCAAACTGGCCGCACCAAGTCGCAGACACCCCCAGCGTGTCCACATAGACCAGAAGGTGGGCGAGCAGGCCCGCCTCGCGGGCGGACTGGAGCTGCCGGAGGGCAATCGGCTGCCAGTTCTCCACGTCCCACAGCACGCACGCGGCGATCGTGGCCACCCAGCCCCAGCGCAGTCCCTCCTCCACCGCGATCTCCTCCTCGGCGAAGACGTGTGCCACCTGCCGCAACATCAGTGCCGCCGCGGCGCCTCCGTCGGTGACCAGGACGGCAAGGCCGTCCAGCAGCAGATCGCCGGGAGCCGGGGGGTCCGGGGGCGGCGGGGCGGACCTGGCGGCCCGGGACACGTCGTGCAGGTTGCCGTCTTGCGCGAACTGGCCAGCGTAAAAAGCGGCGGTCCACGCGTCCAGGTAGGTCTGGCGGGCGAGCCCGCCATCCAGCGGCTCGAACTGCCGTGCCGCCTTCAGCAGCAGGACCGGAGCTTCGCCGAGCGCGCTCGCGAACAACGCGACCTGCCCTCGCAGCAGGCCGACCCGGGCCCGCTGGAGGTCATCGAGCGGGCCAGCCTCCGCCGCGGCCACCAGCTCCAGAGCCGCGTCGAACGCGCCCGCCTGCAGATTCGCGTACGCGGCCGCCAGCGCACGCGTGGCCCGCGGCCCGGGCTCGGCCGTCAGCGCGGCCGCGCGCTGCAAGAACGCCGCTGCCGCGGCCATGCCGCCGCGGGCCTGCGCCCGGCCCGCGGACCGCTCGAGCTCGGCGGCGACCACCTCATCGGGTCCGGCCGCTGCCGCCGCCAGATGCCACGCCCGCCGGTCCGGATCCAGGTCGCGGTCGGTCACCTCGGCCAGCGCCAGGTGCGCCGCCCGGGGGTCCGGCAGCACGGCCGACCGGTACACCGCCGACCGCACCAGCGGATGCCGGAACCGCACCCGCATCCCGATCTCCACCAACCTGTCCGCCTCCGCCGCCGCCGCTGCCGAGACCGGGATCCCGAGCCGCGCGGCCGCCGCCCGGACCAGCACCGGGTCGCCGACCGGTTCGGCCGCGGCGACCAGCAGCAACGAGCGTGTGTCAGCGGGCAGTGCTTCGAGCCGGTTCCGGTAGCTCTCCTCGATCCGCGCCGGTACCGCCTGCGTGCCCGCCAGCCCGAACCCGCCCGCCAGCTGCGCCAGGCTCAGCCCGCGAGGCAACTCCAGCAGCGCGAGCGGGTTGCCGTGGGTCTCGGCCAGGATGCGATCCTGCACCTGCTCATCGAGCCGGACCCGGACGACCGAGCGCAACAGCCCGCGCGCATCTTCCTCCGGCAGGCCCCGGACCTCCAGGTCCGGCAGCCCCCCAAGCTCCTGGCCGGGGTCACGCGTGACGAATATCAGCCCGACGGGGTCCGCCAGCAGCCGCCGCGCCACGAACGCCAGCACCTGCGCCGACGCCCGGTCCAGCCACTGCGCGTCATCGACCAGGCACAGCAGCGGCCGGTCCCCCGCCACCTCCGACAGCAACGTCAGCACCGCCAGCCCGACCAAGAACCGGTCCGGCGCACCCCCCTCCCGCAGCCCGAACGCGACCGCCAGCGCGTCGCGCTGCGGACCCGGCAGGCCCTCCAGCAGGTCCAGCAGCGGCGCGCACAGCAGATGCAGCCCGGCGAACGCCAGCTCCATCTCGGACTCCACCCCCGCCGCCCGGGCCACCCGCATGTCCGACGCCGCCCCGGCCAGGTACTCCAGCAGCGCCGACTTGCCCACCCCCGCCTCGCCCCGCACCACCAGCGCCCGCCCGCGCCCCGACCGCAGATTCCCCAAAAGCCCATCAAGCGTCGCACGCTCCCGCTGACGGTCCACCAGCGGCGGCACCGGCTCCGATCGCGTCCGCATGTCCCTCTCCCGCCACGAACCCGGCACCAGCCCGCCGACGCGGCGAAGCCAGCATCCCTCCGCCAACTCCCTGACGTCAGCGTTCAGGAACCCGGGCAGGCCACAGCGCGACGGAGCGGCGACTGTCATCTCCAGCCAACTGACAGACCAACAGACCTGTCAAGAGGGGTGGTCTCAGCTCCTGCCTACGACGGAGCGAGCCGCCCCCCGACGCAAGTCACCGCCCGCCCGGTCGATAGTCGTAACCCGCATCAGGCGGTGCGCGGAACGCCATACCGGTCGCCCGGGACACCTGCCTCCGTGCCCTCGCCAAGCCTCCACCGCCGTTTAGTGCGCACCAAGCTGACCGAACCTGGGTCAGACCCGCGGAATCGGAGGATGAAAAGGGTCAATGTTCTTTTCTTTCTGGCCGAACGGACGCTGGTTATCCGCGCCGCTATCGGTGCTCGACCACGATCCGGTCGCCGGCCTCGGTGACGCCCGGCGCGGGCCAGGCGGCGGCCACCGCAGCGTCTTGCCGCAGCTGTCGCCGATCGACGCGCGGCGGGTACTCGACGGGGCCGGGCCGACATCCGCTAAAGCGCCTATCCATAAGTTCTGCGCGTTACCAGGAACGCTGGCCGGTCCAGGCGGAGGTTGCGATGTCCAGAGTCAGGTTGCAAGTGATCTTGCAGGGTCCAGATTCAGGTTGCGAGTCGCTGCCGGGACTTGGCTGTCCGGCACCGAAGAATGCCAGATGCGACAGCGTTGTGCGCGGGGAGGCGGATCGGGCCGCTGATGCGGGCGCGATCGGTCACCTCGTTGTCATCATGCCGCTGCCGGTCAAGCAGAGCAGGCCCGGCCATGCGCGCCGCCGTAGTCACCCGCTTCGGGGGGCCAGAAGTCTTGGAGCTGGCCGAGTAGCCTGACCCCTTCCCAGGGCCGGGCCAGGTGGCCATCGACGTCACCTACGCCGCCGTCGGCCTGATCGACATCTACATCCGTCAGGGCCTGTACCGGGACCGGCCCGGCCTGCCGCAGCCGCCGTACGTGCCCGGGCTGGAGGTGGCCGGCACCATCCGCGCGCTGGGCGACGGCGTGGCGGGCTTCGCGATCGCCGAGCCGGTGGTGACCTTGTCGGGCACCGGTGCCGAGGGGGGCTACGCCTCGGTGATGGTGGCGGACGCGGCGCTGACGGTCCGCCTGGACGGCACCGGGATAGGCCCGGCGGCAGCCGTGGCGGCCGTGCCCAACGCCGCGACCGCGTACGCGGCACTGACCGAGGTGGCGCGCCTGCAACCGGGCGAGCGGGTGCTGGTGCACGGCGCCCTGGGCGGGCTGGCCTCGGCATTCCCCGGGGTGGCACGGACCTTGGGCGCCGCCAGCGTAACCGGCACCGCCCGCCGCTCCTCGCTGGCCGCGGCCCGGGCCTCAGCCCTGCCCTACGACGAGGTCATCGCGAGCGAAGACCTCCTCACCGTCCACGGCGGGCAGCGCTTCGACGTGGTGATCGACCCGGTCGGCGGCCAGGTGCGCACCGACAGCCTCCAGGTGATGGCGCCCCTGGGCCGGATGCTGCTGGTGGGCAACGCCAGCGGCGACTGGCAGCACACCGTGGCGACCAACGATCTGTGGCTCGGCAGCTTCGCCATGGACGGATTCTCCTCCGGCTACTACTTCCCGGCGCATCCCGGGCAAGCCCAGCCCGCCGCCCGGGGCGCCATCAACGCCATCTCGCACGGGCTGGTGGACATCAGGATCCAGGTCTTCCCGCTGGCCGAAGCCGCCGCGGCACACCGCCGCGCAGAGAACGACTCGGTCGCCGGCCGGATCCTGCTAGCACCCTGACCGCACCGTGTCCGGGCGTCCGGAACTACATGGCGAAGCCATGTCAGCAGCCCCGCTCCTCGCAACCTTCGGCCGGACAGGACAGACGCGGCTGCCAGGTGCCGGGCCGTTGACAGCGGCCTCGCCGGGTGTTGGATCGAGGTTGCGTCCATCGACCATCACCCGGCGAGGTCGTGATCAGTATGCGCCCGGTCAGCGTGTTCGCCAACGGTCCCGGTGCTGAAGCTGAGCGACTGCGTGCTGAGCTGCGCGGCCGGTGGCGGCAGGCTGCGCGGGCGGTGATGGTGCTGCTGTCGCTGCACGAGCTGCCGCCGGCGCAGATCGCGGTGCTGCTGGAGTGCCATCCGGGCACGGTGCGCCGCTGGATCGGCCGGTTCAACGCCGAGGGGCTGGCCGGGCTGGCCGACCGGCCCCGGCCCGGGCGTCCCCCGCTGGGCGGACGCCGGCTGACCGGGCGGATCGCCGCCCTGCTGGCCCGGCCCGGGCCGTGGACCCTGCCTCGGATCCGCCGCTGCCTAGGCCAGCCCGGCATCAGCGTGCGCACCTAGTACCGGCGGGTCCGGCTGGTCGCGGTCTGGCGGCGGCCCAAGCTGACCGCCCGCGGCGACCCTTACCATGACCACGTGGTGGCCGGGATCGTGGCGCGGCTGCTGGAGCTGCCGCGCCGCGCGGTGGTGCTAGCCGAGGACGAGACGCACCTGAACCTGCTGCCGCACATGCGGGCCAGCTGGACGCTGCGCGGCAGGCGCCCGGAGGTCCTCACGCCGGGCAAGAACCGCAGGGTCACCGTGCTGGGGGCGCTGGAGGTGACCACCGGGGCCTGGGTGTACCGGCTGGGCCGACGCTGCGCGGCGGATTTCATCGCGCTGCTGGACCGGCTGCTCGCTGCGTTCCCGCAGGCTCCGGTTATCGCGGTGATCTGCGATAACGACAGCATCCATCACGCCCGCAAGGTCACCGCCTACCTGAAGGAGAACCCGCGGCTGGCACTGCTGTACGGCGCACGGTACAGCCCGCATGACAATCCTGCGGAGCGGACCTGGGGCGCGCTGAAGAACTACGTGGCCAACACCGCCGTCAGCTGGCCCGGCTCCGGCAGATCCATTCCTTCTTCCGTAACCGCTCGCCAGATCAGATGCTGGCTACCGCCGCGCCCTGGACCAGCCCCTGGCTACCTCCGGGTTACGAGCAGAACTTCTGGAATGCCGCTTTTTAGCTGACGCTACGCTTCGTAACTGGCCAGTGCTTCGGGTCAGCTGACCGAGGCGGCGACTCAACACCCCGACCGCGATCATGGCCAGGCGGATAATCCCGTCGACGAGCCTCGTGAACCCTCGCCGACCCTTACTTCCTATGTCGATATCGGGGAAGCCGACCGGATCTCATCGTCGATGGGCTGGTCGGTCTGGTAGTTCCCGGCCGGCTGAGCGGCGGGCGGCTCGGCCTGCAGGTGCTGGTGGATTTCGTCAAGCCTGGCGTGGATCGCTGCCTGGCGCTCCAGGTGCTCACGGTGCAGCCGCTGGATCAGCTCATGGGTTGGCTTTCTGCCCTGGTAGTCGGGGTGATGGCGATAGCAGAGCAGGAACTGGCCGCCTGCCGCGGGATGCTGCCCGATTCGCCAGCAGCCCGGCTCATGACAGTTGTACTTCTTGATCAGCTGGTAGGTGCCGGCGCCGATCGCGCCGAGGATACCGAACTCTTCGATGTCGGAGCCGAACCCGGACCAGAATCCGTAGTAGGGCCCGGATTCGTTGATGATGCCGGTGTGTACCTGGAACCAGTAGCCGACCTGCCGGGAGTGGATAACCCAGAGGGCGATGACCGCCAAAGCGGCGCACGTCAGGGCGGCTATGATGATCGGACGCCATTTCACAACTGCTCGCCTCCCTTACACCGCGCCATTGCGACACCGCGGTGTGCGTCGATACCAGTGGACGCGAAAACGGGCATCGACGGCCAATATCTAGCTTCAATGGACATATAGCCGCCAGCTTCGCCTCATCCGGCCGACGGCGCCGAGGGGTCTCGTGAGCCGGCTGTGGCTGATCGGAGCCTGAGCCGGAGATAGGCGATGCCGCCGGGGATGAGCGGGAGCCAGTAGTTCACGATCCGGTAGCCCAGGACGGCCAGCACCGCGGTGGCCCGGGGCGCGCCGAAGCTGACTGTGACGGCCACCAGGGTGACCTCGATGACGCCCAGCCCGCCGGGGGTCAGCGGGATGGCGCTGGCGATGTTCGCCGCCGCGTAGGCCACGGCCAGCGGCCCGAAGCCGGGCTGGTACCGCAGCGCGAGGAACACCAGGTCGAGCGAGAATAGGTCGAACAGCAGGTCGCCCGAGGCGAACTCGAAGCTGGCGGCGAAGGCACGTCCGGTCAGCGCGGTCCGGGCCAGCGACGCGAGCCGGCTGGCGGTCTGGCCGACCTCATCCGGGTCGATGCCCGGCCGGACGTGCCGCGCCACGGTGGCGGCCCAGCGCCCGGCCCGCCCGGCGACGGCGGGATGAGAGCCCACCGCGAGCACGGCGCCCAGCGCCGCCATCACCAGGAGGAGCGCGATGCCCGCGATCACCAGGTACTGGCGGGAGACGTGCCGACCGGACGTGGCCACGAACCCGGTCCCGAACAAGACGATCAGGGCGACGGTGGACATCAGGCTGGTCAGCGCGATGCCTTCACCGGTCGTGGCTGCGGCGACTCCCTCGGTCTCCAGCGCACTGGCGTTCACCAGCGTGCCGGTGGCCGACCCGAATGGGGTGAGGTGGCTGACGAAGAAGGTGGCCAGGATGACGTCTACTGCCAGCCGGATCCGGATCCGCGCCCCGAGCGCGGCCAGCACCCGCCGGTAGAGCTGGGCGTAACAGCCGAGCGAGACCGCCTGTGCCGCGATCGCCGCGGCCAGGAAGGCCGGCCGGGCGTGGCGGAGGCCCGCCGCGTCGCGGGTTAGCCCGCCCAGCCGCGGCAGCACGCCGAAGATGCCCGCGGCCAGCGCCACCAGCAGCACGCCGTGCACGACCCAGCGCACCACCGGGCGCCGCCGGCCTGCCGGCCGTGGCGACACCCGGCTGGTCCGCGCATCCGGCGTGGTGTCCGCGCTCTGCTGAGCCACTTGCCGACCTTCCGCGATTGATCTGGTCAGCCGGTGATCTGGAGTTCGTCGTCGACCTCGATGACGCCGCGCGCCATCCAGGCGGCGCCGACCACTGCGTCGTGCTCGGCCCAGGTGCGGACGTGGCCGGTCAGTGTGATGATGCTGCCGTCGGTGGCGGCCTCGACGTCGCTGTCGTCGGGAACCAGCGCGGAGCGGTCCAGCGCCTCCTGGACGTGCAGGTCGACGTCGGCCCGGTCGTCGTCGTAGCTGATCTCGATCTCGTCCCGGACGTTGCGGACCCCGGTCAGCCCGGTGACCGCCCGTTCGGCCGCGGCGCGCTCGACGCCGAACTCGACGGTGCCGGTCAGCGTCAGGTTTCCGTCCAGCGCGGTAGCCTCCACGCTGTCCGGCACGGTGATGTTCTGGTCCAGCGCGGTGTTCGCCGCGGTGGTCAGCATCGCGTCGTCGCGCAAGCCGGCGTCCGGCAGCACGACCTGCAGGTGGTTGTGCACGTCCTTCACGCCGGCGACGCGCTGCGTGGCCGCGGCGGCCTCCAGGTACTGCGGATAGCTCGGCACGGTACCGTTGAGAGCCACGTCCCCGTTCATGTTCACGACATGAACGTCCGCGTCGTCCACGCGCGGGTCGAACTTGAGCTCTGCTTCGACTGCTGCGCGGATATCTGAGGTCTTGCTCATTTCCCGGGTTTCCTTCCTGAGCAGATATGGCGGCGGTATGCCGCTTATCACGAGTCCACCCCGCAATCTCGCGCGGGTAAAGGCGACAGCGGCTCTCGAGATATTGCTCCGCGCTATAGGAAGAGCATTTCGGTCGTTACTGCTCGTCGTCGGAGACGGACGCCAGGGCGGGCTCCAGATCCGTCCCCGTCCTCAGCTGGTTACCGACTCCAGGCTCCGGGCCGACATGCCGCTCCCCGTCGGGTGGTCCCGGCTGTCCGGTGATCTGCCATACCTCGCGGGCGATGACCTGCAGGGCGCCCGCGACCGGGATGGACAGCAACGCGGCCACGAAGCTGCCGAAGAAGCCGCCGACCCAGTCGCCGATTGACGTCCCGGCCAGGATGGACAGCAGCACCAGCAGCGGGTTGATCTTCACCGTGCGGCTCATCACCACGGGGTTCAGCACGTGGTTTTCGATCTGCTGGTAGGCGATGAACGCGGCCGCGGTGACGATGCCGGCGGTGAGCGAGTGCCCGAGGGCGAACAAGACGGTGGGGATGCCGGCCAGCGCGCCGCCGATCATGGGGAGGAAATCCACCAGCGCCACCCACACCGCCCACAGCAGCGGGAAGGGAACCCCCAGGACGGTGAGCGTGACGAAGACGACCAGGCCGGCGATCAGGGACGTCAGCAGGTTGCCGAACGCGTAGCCGGTGACCGACTGGCTGATCTCACTCGCCACCCGGGTGCAGTACGCGGCCCGCCCGGGCGGCATCAGGTCCAGCAGCCACCGGCCCATCTTGGGGCCTTCGAGCAAGAACAGCACCAAGAGCGCGAAGATGGTGCCCAGCGTGGCCAGCATCGATACCGCGCCCTTGCCGACGTTCAGGGCCGGCCTGGCCAGGGTCGCGCCGAGGCTTTGCAGCTTGGGGGCGTTGCGGGTGACCCAGGCCTGCAGGTGAAAGCGGCGGACCAGATGGCCGATCCAGCCGTGGCCGTGCTCGGCGGCTTGCACGTAGGAGGGCAGCCGCTGCGAGAAATGGGTCAGGCCGTGCACCAGCGGATAGCCAAAAGCGGCCACCAGGCCGGCGAAGACTACCACGGTCCAGATGGTCACCACGGCCACGGCCCAGCCGCGGCGCCGGATCCGCCGCCGCTGCAGACCCACTACCAGCGGATTCAGGATCAGAGCGAGAAACCCCGCGACCACGACCATCAAGATGACATCGCGTAGCCGGTAGGCGAGCTTGCCCGCCAGATAGGTCAGAACCACCACCGCGACGGCCACCAGGATCGTCGCCAGCGGGATACCACGCGCCGCGGCCGCGGCCCGCAGCCGCGCGCGCCGGACCTGGGCGGCGGTCGCGGCCTCACCGGGCATCTGGGCCTGTCGGCCTGGCCCGGTCGTCGTGATACTCATGTACTCCGCACCCTCCTGGGGACGAGGCGGCCGTCCGTGTCTGCGGATAGTTGGCGAGCGTCCGGGGCGCCCGTACCGGCGGCGGGAGGCCGGTGCGGGCGCCCACGCCCCCGCACCAGCTCAGGCTGCGTTCTTCAGCTCGGTGAACGGCTGGAAGGACTTGCCCACCTGGCGCATCTGGACGCCTGCGGTGATCTGCGAGAACCCGTAGATCATGCTGTACAGGCCGAACAGCAGCGCGAGGGTGACCGCGCCGACGCCGGGGCGGGCGAACAGCAGGATGCCGAAGGCGACCGAGACCAGGCCGGAGATAATGAACAGCGCGCGCGTGCCCGCGGTCTCCCCGCTGCCGAACCCGGCGGCGACCTCGACCACGCCGCCGACCAGGGCCCAGGCCGCCACCACGATGACCAGGACGTATGCGGTGGGCCCGGGCCAGGCCAGGGCGACCACGCCGGCGGCCAGGCCGATCAGCGCGAGCAGCAGGTGACCGAAGACCGGCCCGGCGCTGCGGCTGCTGAAGGCCCGCGCGGCCTGCAGCCCCGCGTCCATGAACGCGTAGACCGCGAACAAGATGACCAGCGCCAGAATCGTGACGCCGGGCCAGGCGATGGCGATGATTCCGACGACGACGGCCAGGATGCCGAGCAGGATCATCGAGGTGGCCGTTGACTTGAGTGACTTGAGCATGACAGGCGTTCCTTCCGGGACGGATCAGTCGCACCACGCCCTTGGAAGCCCGTGGTGCCGGTCCACACCAGGAGACGCGACAGCCGCTCATACCGGCCAACATCTGCCACCTATGGGCCTATAGCCGCGGCCTAGGACCAGTCGGGCGGCGCCTGGGTGGAACGCTCGCCCCCACCCATTTCGAGCACGGCTACAAGACGTGAAAATCGTCGGGATCACCTCGGTGAACACGCTGCCCCGGATGGTGGTTGCGGGTGGTGACGGCGGCAGCCGTTCGCAGCACATGGACGACTCACCCAGGCTGCAGCAGTGCTTCGGCGTGCAGTCCATCCCGGTGCGCCAGGCATGCCAGGACCTGGCCCAGCGCCCTGGCCATTTAGCGCCATAACAACCAGTTCGGGACGCAGAGGGAAGCGGTCGTCTGACGATAGGGCGGCCGATCATAACGGCGGTTCGCGTTTGCTCTGGGATCGCGGTGAGTCACTGACGAATGCCCATCGATCGCCGGCAGCAAGGGCTCTGTCCGGCGGCCGACGGCTGGCGGACCGCCGGATGGAGCTGTTTCAGCCGATGCCCGTTACCGGCCGGCTCCGGCGATGTAGGCGGCGACTGTCGGCGTACCGGACCCGGACTCTGTCGATAGTCCGGAAGCGGACTTGCGGGGTCGTTGTCGTTGGCATGCGGCAATCCTCCAGATTCGGTCCGTCCTTCGAGCCCGCGGCCGTCCCCGCCCAAGTCCCTGGTCATCCGGCGGACGCGGCTGCCGCTGGCTCAGGGCGACATCGAGGCGGCAGTCGGCTGGGCACAAGAAGGCGGCCTTCGCACCGACGACGAGCCGATGTACCGGACGAGCGGGAGCAGCTGGTGCTGGCGCGCGTCCTGCTGGCCCAGGACCAGGCCATCGCCCGCGAGCTGGTGGTCACCCTGGACACCGTCAAGAAGCATGTCGGCCACGTCCCCGGGCAAGCTCGGCGCGGCCAGCCGCACCGAGGCCGTCGCCCGGGCACGCCAGCTAGCCCTCATCCCTTAGCGGCGCGCCTCTGCCAGTCCCCCGTCACCAGGGTATCGCCCGCGCTGCGGGGGCCGGGGTACCCGGGCACGGGCCGAAGATTCCACCGCATGTGCACTTTTGGGTGACGTCTTGGCCTTAGGCCCTCTCTTAGCGTGCCGGTGAAAGACATGCCCACCTGATGGAGGGATGGAAATGACTGTCCTCAGCTCTCACCGGTCCGTGGCGGGCCCGGGCCGGCGGGCCGGGTGGACCACGGCCCGCATCATCTCCGGGGTCATCGGCGTACTGCTGGCCCTGTGCTCGCTCGGGCCCTTGGGCTCGGGCAGCGTGGCCCTGTGGGCCAGCACCACCCAGCGGCACGGCGGCGACATCAACCTGGGCACCTGGAATTACCGCAGCACCGGTTACGCCATCGTCAGCAGCACGGCAGATCTGTACGGGGCGATCGGTGGCCTGCCCGCGCCGCGGTGGCTGCTCGGCACCGTAACGATAAGCGTCACACCAGCTGCCGGCGCCGGGCCGGTATTCGCCGGGATCGCCCCGGCCGGCGCGGCGAGCCGCTACCTGGCCGGGATCGGCTACGACACCGTCCGCGGCATGACCCACCACCACGTCAGCTATGCAGCGCATCCCGGCGGCGCCCCCGCGGCTGTGCCCGCCGGGGCCGGCATCTGGGCCGCCCGCGCCGCCGGGCCCGGCACCCAGACCCTGACCTGGCCGGACCGCAGCGGCAGCTGGTCGGTGGCCGCCATGAACGCCGACGGGTCACGGCCGGTCGCCGTGGCCATCGGCGTCGCCGCGGCGCTGCCATCGCTGCCCTGGATCGCAGCCGGGCTGCTGGCCGGCGGGGTCCTCGCCCTGGCCGCGGGACTGGCTCTGATCGGCGTTCCCGCACGCCGCGCAGCCAGCCACCGCCTACAAGCCGCCGCCCCGTGACCGCTCATCAGCATGACCCGGCCCGGCATGCCGGCCAGACCGCTCCCGCGAGAAACGGCGTGGGGGTACATCGCCCTCATCAACGCCTCCGCCCGCCTGGGCGCCATCACCGGCAGCCCGCGACGGCTGCCAGCCCGGCCCATTCGGATAACGAGGATTCTCCTGTGGAAGGAACATCATGAGCTCAGCGCTTGAAACCCTTCGCCGTGACTTCGGCGGTGACATCATCGAACCGGGCGCAGCGGAGTACGAATCGGCTAGCCGCTCGCGATTGGCTTCGGGTAGCCCGGCCCATGTTCTGCGGCCCAAGAGCGTCGGGGACGTGCAAGCAGGTGTCAGATTCGCTGCCAGCACGGGGCTTGTGCTGTCCGTGCGCGGCGGCGGCCATGGCTTTGCGGGCTTCGGCACCAACGACGGCGGGGTGGTGATCGACCTCGGCAAGCTCGCGAACGTGAAGATCATCGACAAGGAACGTCACCTGGTACGGATCGGCGGCGGCGCCACCTGGGGTCAGGTCGCGGCCGTCTTGGCCCCGCACGGGCTGGCGATCTCCTCGGGCGACACCAAGAGCGTGGGTGTCGGCGGGCTGACGTTGACCGGCGGCATCGGCTGGAAGGTCAGGAAGTACGGCCTGGCCCTGGACAACGTGGCCGCCGCCGAGCTGGTCACGGCCAGCGGACAGGCCGTGCATGCCAGCGCGGAGGAGAACCCGGATCTGTTCTGGGCGATCCGCGGTGGCGGCGGCAATTTCGGGATCGTGACCGCCTTTGAGTTCGTGGCACACCCGACGACAGATGTCTTCTACGGCAAGATCGCCTTCCCGGCATCGCAGGCGGCCGCCGTGCTCCCGGGCTGGGCGGACTATCTCCGCGCCGCCCCCGAAGAGCTCACATCCGTCGCGGAGGTTGCCAATCCGTTCGCCGGCGGGCCTGAGGCGCCGGTCGGGATCCACGTCGCCTTCGACGGCGATGACCCGCAGCTCGCGGCCCGGGCCATTGACCCGATCCGCGGGCTCGGCACGGTGACCGGCGACGATATCGCGCTGCAACCCTATGCGGACACACTCGCGGACGGCGCGGCCCCGCCGCCCGGCATCCAGTTCGTGCTCCGCAGCGCATTTGCCGGCCAGGAATCGGTGCCCGAGGTCCTGCAGATCCTGGCCGAGGTCAGGGCATCGCACCGGTCGCCGGTCATCACCGTCCGCAGCGTCGGCGGCGCGGTATCCCGGGTTCCCGACGACGCCACCGCCTACGCGCACCGCCAAGCGGAACTGATGGTCGTCACTACCCTTGCGGGCCCGGCGCCGGCCGTCGAGGCCGCCCGTCCAGCCCTGGACACGATCTGGGACAGACTCGCACCTCATGTCGACGGCGCCTACGCAAACTTCCTCGCTTCTGCCACCGAGGACGATGTCGCCGCGATCTACCCGACGCAGACCCGCAGGCGGCTCGCGGCGGTCAAGCGCCGGTACGACCCCGGCAACCTGTTCGCCCGCAACCACAACATCCCACCCCGGTAGGCCTTGGCGGCCAGAAGCAAACAGCGGCCTACGACCTGGGGCTGTTCATGATCTCGGCACGCCGCCTCGATCCAGATTGACCATCGCGCGTCGCCGGCCGCCCGGCCGGCCGCGCAGGAAACACCAGGAGGAGATCATGCACCCGGTCATCACGCGACAGCTCGCCGCCCTGGCCCGCAAGGAGAGTGAGAAATGACCAGCAACGTGAAGATAACGCGAATGGATCCCGAGCTAGAAGCATTCATCCCGTCGTTCCCTCCGGCCGAGCTGACCGACCCCGTCACCGCGCGCAAGAATCTGGCCGAGCTGGCCGCCGCCGCGCCGGCGCCGGACACCACAGGGATGGAGATCGAGGACCGCACGGTGCCCGCCGATCCGGGCGTGCCGGTGCGGATCTACCGGCCGCACCGGGCGCACGGCGCCATAGTCTGGCTGCACGGGGGCGGATTTGTCATGGGTGACCTGGACACCGAGCATCCGTGGGCCGTCCGGGTCGCCGGCGGCTCCGGGGCGGTGGTGATCTCGGTGGGCTACCGCCGGGCCCCCGAGCACCGGTTTCCGGCCGCCCTGGACGACGCCTGCGCCGCGCTGGCCTGGACGGCCGGGCACGCAGCCGAGCTCGGCATCGACCCGGGGCGGATCGCGGCCGGCGGCCACGCTGCCGGCGCGGGGCTCGCGGCCGCGGTGGCGTTGCGGGCCCGTGACCAGCAGGGGCCGCCGATCCGTTTCCAGCTGCTCAGCCAGCCCGAGCTCGATGACCGGCAGGGGACATGGTCGGCGCGGAACTTCACCGATACGCCCTTCATGACGCGCGCCAAGGTCACCGCATCATGGCGGCACTACCTGGGCTCCGCGCCCGCCTCGCCGCACGCCGCCCCGGCCCGGGCCGGCGACCTGTCCGGCCTGCCCCCCGCCTACATCGCCACTGCGGAGTTCGATCCGAACCGCGACGAGGGCATCACCTACGCGCTGCGCCTGCTGCAGGCCGGCGTGCCAGTCGAGTTGCACCAGTGGCCCGGCACCCTTCCACGGGTCGCAAGCGATCTTGTCGGCGGAGGTGTCCCGGCGGCAGATCGCCGAGCTCGGCGCCGCCCTGCACCGTGCCCTCGCCGGCTGAGATGGTCAAGGCCGGCCATGCCGCAACCCGCCGATGGCCCTGGCAAGCGGCCGGGAGACCAGCTTCGCCGAGCAGTACATGCACATGACGCCCCAATTCCACGTCAGCAACGACGCCTACGACTGGCTCACGTACAACCTGTTCATCGGCTGCGGGCGGCTGGCCGGCCCAACCGGATCGAGCACGAGCTCTACCGGGTCGCCTAGCACAACCGATCGGAAGGCGAAAAACGTCATACGCGATCCGGATCACCCGCCACCGCTCCGCAAGCAGCCCAGTACGCCCACCTCAGTGAGGAGATACCCGGATGCCCCCGCCTTCCCGATCGGCCAGCGCCCTGACCATGCTGCTCGCGCAGCAGCCGCCGGCTATCCCATCGCCGGCCGAGGTGATGACCGCCACCGTCGAGCTCCCGCCCGGGGATCCCGGCACCCCGCCGCACCGGCATTCCGGGCCGGTCTTCGGTTACATGCTCGACGGCGAGATGACCTTCGAACTCGACGGTGAACCCGCGCGGGTGATCCGAGCCGGGGAAGCCTTCTGGGAGCCGGGCGGTGACGTCATCCACTACCAGGCCGCGAACCACCTCAGCGACGCGTGGAGCAGGTTCGTCGTCGTCATGATCGGCATCCCCGGCGAGCCCATGCTGACCCTGGTCTCCGCGCACGAGCTTGACCAGCGCCGCAGCCGGCGCGCCCCCCGCGCCGGCTGACCTGCGCTGACCACGCTCGTCCCGGCACCCCCAGAACAGAAGGAGGGTATTGACATGCACGTATTCCTGGCCGGCTCCACCGGAGTGCTCGGTCGCAGGATCATTCCCCTGCTGACCGGCCACGGCCACCAGGTCACCGCCCTAACCCGCCGCCACGACCGGGCCGGGATGCTGCGCTCCCTGGGCGCGCACCCGGCCGTGGCGGACGCGTTCGAGCCGGAATCGCTGGCCGCAGCGGTCAAGTTCGCCGCCCCCGACGTGGTCATGCACCAGCTGACCGACCTGACCTCCGGCACCAGCGCCTCCAACGCCGTCCTGCGCGCACGCGGGACCCGCCACCTCATGGACGCCGCTCACGGCGCCGGCGTCGGCCGCGTGATCTCGCAGAGCATCGCATGGGCCTACGCGGCCGGACGCGGGCCGGCTGCCGAGGAAACACCGCTGGACCTCGGCGCCGCCGAGCCCAGGCTGACCACCATCCGCGGCATCGCCGCCCTGGAGCAGCTGACCCAGGAGGCACCCCAATGGGTGGTCCTGCGTTACGGCATCCTGTACGGGCCGGATACCTGGTATGAGCCGCAGGGCAGAAAGGCGGCCGACGCGCTCGCCGGGTGCCTCCCCGCCGATGACAATGTCAGCAGCTTCGTCCACGTCGATGATGCGGCTGCGGCCGCGGTCCAGGCGCTGACCTGGCCGTCGGGTCCGGTGAACATCTGCGACGACGAACCGGCCACGGGCCGGCAGTGGGTGCCTGCGTTCTGTCAGGCCGTAGGCGCACCGATGCCGGCCGGGAGCAACTCGGGCGCTCGTGAACCGTGGGCGCGCGGAGCCGACAATCACCACGCGCGCACGCACCTGGCCTGGTCACCTTGTTTCCCGTCCTGGCGTCAGGGTTTTCACGCGATGCGCTCGGGCCGCCCCGCCTCCGAGGTCGGCCGGTGACGGCCTCATCCGGAATCCGTCAGCCCGGCTCCGAAGCCACGATCGTGCTGGGCAAGTACCTCGAGGCTCTGACCGTCGGCGAGCCGGACGCGATCGCCGACAGCTTCGCCGAGCATGCGGGCCGGTGTGGTGTCGCGGCCGGGAAGCAGTCCTTAGTTCCTGCGATCCCCTTGGAGCTGCTCCGTTGTTCGTCCGCTCATCTGTGCCCACGCGCACCCGTGCCCGTCGTGCGCATTATCTGTCGGCCGCCAGCTTGTTCGGCGTCCTCGGCTTCCACGTCGGCGTGTGGGCCGTCCAGCTTGCGCCGCTGTCCGCCGGCATCGGCCTGGACCCCGCGGCGCTCGGCACCGCGGTCACTGTCGCTGCCGCGGCCGGCGTGGTCACCCTGTTCGCCGGCGGAGCGCTGGCCGACCGGGTCGGCCGCCGCCCGGTCCTGGCGATCGGCTTCGCCGGCACCGGGACCGCGTTCGTGCTGCTCG
>Ga0335073_10000993_pt1 | contig 37462 bp, 32 predicted proteins | sample Lox_Sample_22_FD_207093 | JGI IMG/M metagenome (GOLD analysis project Ga0335073, IMG submission 207093) | Soil microbial communities from Loxahatchee National Wildlife Refuge, Florida, United States - Lox_Sample_2.2 | ecosystem: Environmental > Terrestrial > Soil > Wetlands | place: USA... | reverse complement strand
GGGGGTCCGTCCCGGCTCATCACGCCGGCGGCGACCCGTACCCCGGGCCACGGCGAAACCCGAGCCGACCGCAGCGCAGCTCATCCCAGCAGGTGATACCACGGCCCGTTCCGTATCAAAAAGGGCCCGGACGGATAGGCCCGCGCGCCGTCCTGACCGTCATCGGGGTCGGCGCGCTCGCCGTCATCGTGCTGTGGTGGAATGGCACCCCGGCCGTCAGTGGCCTCGGCGGCTGGCTGACCGGAGCGGGCGAGATCTTCGGCCTGCTGGCCGGGTACGGCGTGGTGGTCCTGGTCGCGCTGATGGCGCGGCTTTCGCCGCTGGAGCGCGGCGTCGGCACCGACCAGCTGGCCCGCTGGCACGCGATGGGCGGCCGGTACGTCGTCAGCATCGTGGTCGCGCACGGCCTGCTCATCCTGTGGGGGTACGCGGTCGAGGCGCACACCAGCCTGACCAGTGAGACGGCCACGCTGCTCACCCAGTATCCGGACGTGCTGATGGCGACCGTGGCCGGGTTCCTGCTGCTCGGCGTGGGCATCGTCTCGATGCGCGCGGCGCGGCGCCGGGTCCGCTACGAGACCTGGTACTACCTGCACCTGTACACCTATCTGGCCATCGCGCTGGCCTTCAGCCACCAGTTCGCCGTCGGCGCGTCGTTCATCAGCAACCTGGCCGCGCGGTTCTGGTGGTCGGCCATGTACCTGACCGTGGCGGTCCTGGTGCTGTGGTACCGGGTCGCGGTCCCGCTGCGCTCATTTGCCCGGCACAAGTTCACGGTGGTCGGGGTGAAGGCCGAGGGACCCGGCGTGATCTCGGTCTACATCGGCGGCTCGCACCTGGACGAGCTCGCGGCCGAACCCGGGCAGTTCTTCCGCTGGCGCTTTCTGACCAGGTCGCTGTGGTGGTCGTCGCACCCGTACTCACTGTCCGCCGCGCCCGGCACCGACCTGCTGCGGATCACCGTGAAAGACATCGGAGACCACAGCCAGGCCCTGTCCCGGCTGCGGCCGGGCACGCGGATCATCGCCGAGGGGCCCTACGGCGCGTTCACGGCCGGGCGCTCGGACCGGGGCGTAGTGCTGCTGGCCGGCGGGGTGGGCATCACTCCGCTGCGGGCCATGTTCTCCACCTTGCCCCGGCCGGTCACCTTGATCTACCGCGCCCGCAGCGAGCAGGACATCGTGTTCCGGGACGAGCTCGACGCCATCGCCGCCGCCCGCGGGGCGAAGGTGTACTACCTGGTCGGGTCGCGGGCCGAGATCGGCGGCGATCCGCTGTCGCCCCGGATGCTGCGCTCGCTCGTTCCGGGGCTGGATCAGCAGGAGGTCTACGTGTGCGGCCCGTCCGGCATGATCTCGGCGGCAACCGAGGCGCTGCGGGACGCCGGGGTACCGCGCCGGCAGATCCACTTCGAATCGTTCGAGTTCTGAGGGAGACATGCGCCGGGTAATCCTCGCCGTCACCGGCACCATAGCCGGGCTGGTGGCCCTGCTGTCGTTCAAGTCGCACGACCCCACCGTGCCGGTGGCGGCGACCAGCGGGACGGGCGGCGGGTCGTCGTCGTCCTCCTCGACCTCCTCGTCCGCGAGGACGATACCCGGGGAGTTCCAGAGCGTGATCGGCACGCTGACCCGGGGTGAGACCACTGTCACCGGCAAGGTCGCCAACACGGCATACGGTCCGGTGCAGATCGAGCTGGTGGTCAAGGACAGCAAGATCGTCAAGGTCGCGGTCCTCGAGCAGCCGACCAACACCATCCACGACATCCAGATCGGCGAGTTCGCGTTCCCGAAGCTGATCAGCGAGACGCTATCGGCGCAGGACGCGAAGATCGACGCCGTGTCCGGAGCCAGCTACACCAGCGCCGGTTACATCGCCTCGCTGCAAAGCGCGGTCGACCACGGACTGTGATCCGCGATGACCGGCACCCGCCCCGGGCGGCTCCGCCGTGCCGAGCACGTGATGGGCACCGTGGTGTCCTTCGACGTGCCGGACTGGGCCGGTCAGGTCCTGGACCAGGCGGTGATGTGGCTGCACTGGGTCGACGCCACGTTCTCGCCGTACCGGGACGACAGCGACGTGAGCCGGTTCGGGCGCGGATCGCTCCCGCTGGCCGGTTGCGCGCCCGAGCTGGCCGAGGTGCTGGCTGCCTGCGCCGAGGTGAGCGAGCGCAGCGGCGGGTACTTCACCGTCCGTCCGGGCGGCCGGTTCGACCCATCCGGGTACGTGAAGGGCTGGGCCATCGAGCGGGCCGCGGCGATGCTGACCGCGGCCGGGTCCGCCGAACACAGCGTCAACGGCGGCGGGGACATCCAGTGCGTCGGCGACCGCGGTCCGGGTCAGCCGTGGCGAGTGGGGATCGCCGACCCGCTGCGGCCCGGCTCGCTCGCGCTGGTGGTCACCGGGCAGGACTTCGCGGTCGCTACCTCCGGTGTCGCCGAGCGCGGGGCGCACATCGTCGACCCGCACACCGGCCAGCCGGCCACCGGCCTGGCCAGCATCACCCTGGTCGGGGCCACACTGGCCGGCACTGACGCGTACGCCACCGCGGCCTTCGCCATGGGTCCCGCGGCCCGGGACTGGGCGGAGAGCCTGGACGGCTACGAGGCGTTCGCGGTCACCCCGACCGGCGAGACCTGGCAGACCACCGGATTCCGGGCCTATGTGAGCCGTTAGAGCAACGGCTCTTGCCCCCCGTCATAGACGAGCAGGCCGTCGTCGCGCAGCCGCAGCCCGGGGGAGAGGCGGTGCTCCTCCAGCCGTCCGTCGTGCATCAGGTGGCGGACCGCCACGCCGCGCGCCGCTACGGCGAAATCAGCCAGCATCCGCCGGTGGCAACGCCACCACAGGCTCTCGGCGCACATCACCGCCGTGCCCTGCGCCTTGGCCAGGGTGAGCACCTCGTCCACCCCGGTCAGGAACGACGGGGTGCGCATGTGCCCGGCGTAACCACGCGATGCGTCCACGCTGAACGCCACGTCGGGTGAATCCGGCTCCGGGACGCGCAGGCCACCGAGCCGTTTGTCCCATCGGTACGTGATGCCGGCCGCCGGCAGCCAGCGCTGGAGTTCGGCCCGGGCCACGTGCGGATGACGGCGGCTGCCTGGGGCGGTCCTGACGTCGATGAGAACCGATACCCCGGCGCCTCGCAGAAGGCCGATCATCTGCTCCGCCGAAGCGGCGCCGTGCCCGAACGTCAGGAGCACCGGCTGACCTCCGGAGTGTCCGTTTGCCTCCGCTTTACCCTCCTTTACTCGCGCTGTTCGCCGATGATCAAGCGGTACCACAAAAGGCGTAGGCTACCCGGCCCGCGGACCGGGATCGGCATGGACAGACATATCCCCGGTCACCCCGGCGGCGGCTCGTCTCCGGGTCCCTGGGCACGATTGTGGCTCCGGACCCGCGCGGCGACCTCACGCCTGATGCCGATCGACGGGCCCCCGATCAGCTCCCAGGCCCGGGCGATGCCGATGAAGAAGCAGGAGACCACGAGGATCGCGATCGTCTCCACGTCCCCGGAGTTACCGGGGTCGGCGACCACGCTGAAGCCCTCGATCAGCTGAAGGACGAACACGGTAGCCAGCAAGAACAGGAACACCGCATCGCGGATCGCAGCCCAGTGCAGCTGGCCGAGCCGGAGCAGGGACAGCAGCGCCGCCGCCACGAACACCAGCCCGAGGGCGGCCACGACCACCGACGTCCACCCGATCTTCTGCCCTGGGATCAGCGCGAACAGCGATATCGCCAGCGCGTTGTTGAACGCGGTCAGGGCCGCCCCGGCCCGGATGCGGTGGACCTGAGTCCGGGCTTCCTCGCGGGCCAGCCGTTCCGCGGAGACGGAGATGGCCACGAACAGCAGCCCGATCAGCGCCCCGGCCACGCCGGCGCTCGCGGCGAAGAATTCACGGATGCCCTCTGGAACCATCTGGAGATTCTCCCAGCCGGATAACCCGGTTGGCGCCGGCGGGGCCGGGGGCTGGGCCAGGGCGGCGAGCAGCTCGCGCTCACGCCCCGCGCTCAGCCCCGCGCGCCGCGGCCGGTCCAGGCCCTGATCGCGTTCCCACGCCAGCAGGTCGGCGAGCAGGTCACGGCGCGGGCGGTGCCGCAGCCCCGCGGCTCGCGCGGCCGCGCCGCTGCGGGCCGAGAACCCTTCCCAGCCTGGCTCGGACACCCACATGGGCAGGGACTCCGGGCCCATCCACTGCGCGACCCCCTGCTCGGCCAGCCACGCCGGGTCTGCCTCGATCACCGGCCCGCTATGCCCGCCGACCGCCCTGACCAGCTCGATCCACTCGCCGAACGGCACGACCGGGCCAACCGCGTCGTAGGTTCCGGTGATCCCGCCCTCCGCGCTGTCCAGGAGCCACGCGGCAAGATCGCGTGCGTCGATGACCTGAGTCGGCGCGTCCAGCGGACCCGGGACGAGCATCGGGCCGAGCGGGTCACGGGCCGCCCGCGCCACGTAGTACCCGGATCGCCCGCTGTGGTCACCGGGCCCGCCGATCAGGCCCGCCCGCGCGATCAGCAGCCGGTCGCCCACCACCGACGCCGTGCCCAGCTCGCACGCCACCTTGGCCTCGCCGTACCGTTCGATGTCCGCTTCGTCCAGGTCGGTCGCGGGCAGCAGGGGCGTGGTCTCGTCGGCGCCGAGCGCCGCGTTCGTGGCGTAGACGCTGCCGGAGGAGACGTAGGACCAGTGCGCGGCCCGGTCGCCCAGCGCCGCCAGGGCCCCGCGCACCAGCCCGGGCTGCCACGACACCTCGACCACCGCATCCCAGTCCCGGTCGCGGACCCGGTCGTAGGCCCCGTCCTCGCGCCGGTCCGCGCTGACCAGGACCGCGCCCTCGGCGACCGGCCCGCTCTCGCCGCGGGCCAGGCAGGTCACCGAGTGATCCCGCTCCAGCGCCTGGCGGGCCACCTCGCGACCCACCCACGCCGTCCCGCCCAGCACGAGAATGTCCATACGCTCCAGTCCAGCACGTCCGCCTACGGCCCGCGGCCAGGTTCACCCGGGGCGTAGCTGAGCTCGGCCGACCCGTCGGGGAAGACCCGGTCGGCCCGCAACAGCCGCGGCGGCACCTGCAGGCCCGGCCACGGCCAGCTGGGTGCGCCCAGCGCGGGCACCCTGTCGGGCGTGCCCACGAAACCGTCGGCGCTGACCCCCGAGGATGGCTGGGATCGGCTGGCTCCTGGACGAAGAGTCAGGAACGCTTGAGAGGCCATTCAGCCGACTTCCAGGCCAGCTTCTTAAGTTCCAGTTCAGGGATATGACAGGTTGTAGCAGAGGGGCTTGACCGTGTTGGACAAGGTGACCATCGCCTACCGGGGCGCGACGTACGAGATAGGTCGCGGACGCGACTATTTCGGGATCTGGACCGTGCAGGGGTCCCGATCGCAGCCGCTGGAGTGGTGGCCGGAAACCCAGGAGGGCTGGTCGCAGGCGTGGACCCGCTTCGCGGTCCTCGAGGCGCCTGAGGCGATCACCCCGGCGGGCCGCGACCTGGCGGCCCAGTCCGGGGAACGTACGGGGGTCGGCTTCGGCCCGGCGTCCGGCACCGGTCGCGCGGCCGCCCTGGCGGCGGCGCTGCTCGGCGCGGGCGTGGTCCTGGGGATCGCCGGGCTGTTCCCGGACTACCTGGGCGGGACGAGCCTGGCCAGCCAGTCGGCCAACCTGGTCCCTCACGTGATCTATCTCGCCGCCTGGACCTTGGGCGCCGTGCTCATCGCGCTCGGCGGCAACCGGCTGCGGATCGGCGCGCTGCTGGCGACCGGGCTGAGCATCGTGACGTTCGGCCTGTTCCTCGCGGACGTCGGGACGCCGATCGCCGGGGGTGCCCACCTGGCTGGCGCGGGCCTTTGGCTCAGCTTCGCCGGCTGGTTCGTGTGTGCCGCCGGATCCGCGGTGGCCTTCCTCATCCGGCCCGCCTCCGCTACGGGCCCGGTCCCGGTCTTCGCGGACGGGCCTGCCTTCGCGGACGGGCCTGCCTTCGCGGCCGGCCCGGTGCCCGCGCGCGGACGCCGGATCACCCTGGGCCGTCCGCGCGGCGCGGCGCTCGGTCCCGCCATCTTGCTGATCCTGGCCGGGCTCGGAGCCACGATCGCCTTCGCCCCGTCCTGGGACAGCTTCACGCTGCGGTCCGCCGCCGGGCAGACGCAGACCATCACGGCGGGCAATGCCTTCGCCAACCCGGGACCGGTGATCGCCGGGAACGTCATCGTGATGATCGCCCTGGCCGCGGTCATCATCGTGGCCGCCCTATGGCGCCCGGTCCGGCACGGCGCGGCCCTGCTGGCCGGGGCCATCATCCCGATGGTGGCCCAGGCCATTTCGGCGCTCATAATGGTGGGCCAGCCGACGTCGCCGACCCAGTTCGGGTTCAGCTCCGCGCAGGCGTCCCAGCTCGGGCTGACCGTCAGCAACGGCCTCACCCCCGCGTTCTGGATCTACTGCGTGCTCGTCGTGGTCCTGGTCGTCTCCTGCGCGTGGATGCTGTTCACCCCGCATGAGCCCGCCGCCTCGGCCGCCGCCGGCGCCAGCGCCGGGTCGGGTCCCGGTGCCCAGGCTGACCCCCAGGTCCCGACGTGGCACGTGGCCCGAGCCGACGCGTACGACACGACCGGCGTCCAGGACCACGCGCTCGTCGGCCACGACTGGGATGTCGACGAGGAGACCGACCGCGACGAATTCGATAGCTACGAAGAATTCGACAGCGACGACCCCGCCGACAACACCGTCAGCCCCGCCGGCGAGAACGAGCCCCGCCAGGACTAGAGCGTGTCCCCGCGGATCATCAGGCAGGTCGGCGAGCCTGATCCGGTCCGCAGGGCGGGCGCGGTCCCGTGTTGCGCACCAGTCCCGCTGATCCCATTTGCGTGGTGGATCCTCGCGTGGCGGTGGATCAGTGGTGCCCCAGCGCCACCAAATAACCGCGACGCCCCAATCAACCACGATAACTTCCGGATGGCGGAATGGGCGGGCCGCCTGCCGTCCCGGCTGGGTGGCCGGTGGTGCCAGCGCGGTGCACGGGACGGGTGCGCAGTAAGGATCCACGGGACAGGCTCTAGTCGCGAGCGTCGGCCACGCGATCGATGAATCGTCGTACACATGAGATCAAGCACGCTGAGCCATCGACCCAGTAAGTAGGGAGGTTGTGCCGGGCCGCGATTAGATGCTACAAAGATATTGCGGATCCGAAAGTTATTGTCGAACGTCGGATCTTGTGTCGAGGGGCGGGGGGCGGGTACGCACTAACCGGGCCGCGCTGGCCGCAGCGGGCCGGCGGCGGCGGAAGGACAGCGTGATGCGGCAGAGCACCGATCGCCGGGCGGTCCGTCCGGTCGGCCCGGCCGCCGCCGCGGTCAGCACGATGCTGACCCGGGCCTGGTCGCTCCCGGCGCGGCGGAACTTCGTCGCGATCGAGCGGAACGTCCAGGTGCCGATGTCTGACGGTACTGTCCTGCTGGCCGACCACTACCTGCCGGTCACCAGCCGCCCGGCCGCCACCGTGCTGGTCCGCTGCCCGTACGGACGAGGCATGCCGTTCAGCCTGCTGCAGGCCCAGCTCGTCGCCGAGCGCGGCTTCCACGTGCTGCTGCAGAGCTGCCGCGGCACGTTCGGCTCGGGCGGGCAGTTCGAGCCGATGCGCCACGAGATCGGCGATGGCCAGGACACCGTGACCTGGCTCCGCGGCCAGAGCTGGTTCGACGGACGGCTGGCCACGTTCGGGGCCAGCTATCTCGGCTTCGTGCAGTGGGCCCTGGCCATGGACCCGCCGCCGGAACTGCGTGCCGCGGTCGTGTACGTGGGCCCGCACGACCTCAGCCGCGTCGTGTACCGCCACGGCGTCTTCGCCCTGGTCGGCGGCTGGCAGGACCTGTTCCTGGAACAGACCCTCGAGCAGTACCGTGCGCTCGCCGGCCGGGACGTGCCCACGCGCATGATCATCGGACCCTGGACCCACGTGGACGCCTCGACGCGGTCCGGGCCCGCGTTCGCCGAGAGCCTGGCCTGGCTGGACCGCTACGTCGGCCAGGATCCCGAAGACCCGGAGCCGGGTCACAGCGCGCGGATCTGGGTCGGCGGCGCCACCTTGTCGCTGGCCGCTGCCGGGGTCCGTGACAACCGGCCGGTCGAGCAGCGCCCCGACGTCCTGGTCTTCACCAGCGAGCCGCTGGACGAGCCGGTCGAGGTCATCGGCGACGTCACCGCCGAGCTGCGCGTCACCCGCGACAACCCGAACGCCGACCTGTTCGTGCGGCTGTGCGACGTCGACCGACGCGGCCGGTCCCGCAACGTCTGCGACGGCATCGTGCGCCTCACCGCGGCCGACCCGCTGACCGGGACCGTCCGCGTCGGCATGACCGGCGCCGCGCACCGGTTCGGCCGCGGGCACCGGCTCCGGCTTCAGGTCGCCGGCGGCGCCCATCCGCGCTTCGCCCGCAACCCCGGCAACGGGCAGGTCGAGGCGCCGGCCAAGGATTTCGTGGTCACCCGCTACAGCGTCCAGCATCCCTCAGCACTGGTCGTCAGCCAGACCGACGCAAAGGCGGCCGCTCATGCCTGACCAGCCCAGGGTCGAGTTCCGCACCGCTCCGGAGCACTACCGGCACTGGCGGCTGACCACCGACGGCCCGGTGGCCACGCTGACCATGGACGTGGACGAGCAGGGCGGGATCGTCCCCGGTTACGAGCTGAAGCTGAACTCCTATGACCTGGGCGTGGACATCGAGCTGTACGACGCGGTGCAGCGGCTGCGCTTCGAGCATCCTGAGGTGCGCACGGTCGTGATCACCAGCGGCAAGCCGAAGATCTTCTGCGCCGGCGCGAACATCCGCATGCTGGCCGCCTCGCCGCACGGCTGGAAGGTGAACTTCTGCAAGTTCACCAACGAGACCCGCAACGGCATCGAGGACGCCACCGCGCACTCCGGGCAGGCCTACCTGGCCGCGGTCAACGGCACGGCCTCCGGTGGCGGGTACGAACTGGCCCTGGCCTGCGAGCACATCATGCTCATCGATGACCGGTCCGCCGCGGTGTCGCTGCCCGAGCTGCCGCTGCTCGGCGTGCTGCCGGGTACCGGCGGGCTGACCCGGGTGTCCGACAAGCGGCACGTCCGGCGGGACCTGGCCGACTACTTCTCGACCAAGGCCGAAGGCGTCGGCGGCAAGAAGGCGGTCCAGTGGCGCCTGGTCGACGAGGCCGTGCCGCGGCCGCGGTGGGACGAGACGGTCGCCGAGCGGGCCGCCGAGCTGGCCGCGCGGTCCAGCCGTCCGCCGGACGCCGAAAGCGGCGTCGAGCTCACCGGATTGCGCAAGTCCCGTGATGAGAACGCGATCACCTACGACCATGTCGGGGCCAGGCTGGACCGCGAAGCCAACAAGGTCGACATATCGGTAAAAGGCCCGCAAAACGGCCCGCCCGCCACCATCGCCGAAGCCCGCAGCGCGGAGTTCTGGCCGCTGGCCGTGACCCGCGAGCTGGACGACCTGATCCTGGACCTGCGCACCAACGAGACCGAGCTGGGCACCTGGGTGTTCCGCACCGAAGGCGATCCGGCCAAGATCCTCGCGCACGACGAGCTGCTGCTGGCCAGCAAAGACGACTGGTTCGCCAACGAGGCCCTGCACTACCTCAAGCGCACGCTGCGGCGGCTGGACGTGACCAGCCGCAGCCTGATCGCGGTGATCGAGCCCGGCAGCTGCTTCGCGGGGTCGCTGCTGGAACTCGCGCTGGCCGCCGACCGCTCGTTCCAGCTGGCCGGCGTGTTCGAAGACGAAGACCCGACAGCCGATTCAAACACGGGCGAGCCCGCCACGATCACCCTCGGCGAGGCCAACTTCGGCCCGCTGACCATGAGCAACGGGCTGACCCGGCTGCAGACCCGGTTCTGGGGCGACGAAGCCGGCTACGAAGCCGCGGCCAAGCGCAAGAACGAGGCACTGGCGGCCGAGGACGCCGCCGACCTGGGCCTGATCACCTTCGCGCCGGACGACATCGACTGGGATGAGGAGATCCGGATCGCGACCGAGGAGCGGGCCAGCTTCAGCCCCGACGCGCTGACCGGGCTGGAGGCCAACTACCGGTTCGCCGGGCCCGAGACGATGGAAACCAAGATCTTCGGCCGGCTGTCGGCCTGGCAGAACTGGATATTCAACCGGCCCAACGCAGCCGGCCCGGACGGCGCCCTGCGCCGGTTCGGCACCGGGCAGCGAGCCGTCTTCGACCGGAAGCGAGTCTGATCGTGAGCACGACCGCCGACTACTCCGAGAAGATCCCGAACAACGTCGGCCTGCACGAAGACCGGCGGCTGCAGCGGGCCCTGGAGTCCTGGCAGCCGAACTTCCTGCACTGGTGGCAGACCATGGGCCCGACCCTGCCCACGCAGGACGTCTACCTGCGCACCGCGATCAACGTCGGCCGGGAGGGGTGGGCGCAGTTCGGCCACGTGGCCATGCCGGAGTACCGCTGGGGTATCTTCCTGGCCGAGCGGGATCCCGGCCGCAAGGTCGGCTTCGGCGAGCACAAGGGCGAACCGGTGTGGGACAAGGTGCCGGGGGAGTACCGGGCGGAACTGCAGCGGCTGATCGTCATCCAGGGCGATACCGAACCCGCGTCGGTGGAGCAGCAGCGCAACCTGGGCGCGACCGCGCCCAGCCTGTACGACCTGCGCAACCTGTTCCAGGTGAACGTCGAGGAAGGGCGGCACCTGTGGGCCATGGTCTACCTGCTGCACGCGTACTTCGGCCGGGAGGGCCGCGAGGAGGCCGAGGAGTTGCTGCACCGCAACTCGGGCAGCCTGGACTCGCCGCGCATCCTGGGCGCGTTCAACGAGGAGACCCCGGACTGGCTGTCGTTCTACATGTTCACCTACTTCACCGACCGGGACGGCAAGTACCAGCTCGGCACGCTGAAGGAAAGCGCCTTCGACCCGCTGAGCCGGACCTGCGAGTTCATGCTGAAGGAAGAGGCGCACCACATGATGGTGGGCACCACCGGCGTCGACCGGGTGGTGCAGCGCACCGTCGAGGTGATGCGCGAGCATGACACCGACGACGTGGCCGGCCTCGGCGCCATCCCGCTGCCGGTGATCCAGAAGTACCTCAACTTCCACTACTCGGTGTCGCTCGACCTGTTCGGCGGCGATACGTCCACGAACGTGGCGAACTACTACACGGCCGGGCTCAAGGGCCGCTGGCTGGAGGACCGCCGCCAGGACGACCACAAGCTCACCAGCGGCTCGATCATGGTCGACGCGCTGTTCGACGAGGCCGGGACAGGCGAGCAGAGCATCGGGCAGACCGAGGTCTCCGCGCTGGTCGGGCTCAACACCGACCTGCGCCGGGAGTACATCGCGGACTGCCAGGGCGGGGTCAAGCGGTGGAACCGCATCCTGGAGGAGGGCGGCGTGAAGGGCCGGCTGAAGCTGCCGCACGTGGCCTTCAACCGCAAGGTGGGCGCGTTCGCCGGAATCGAGGCCACGCCAGACGGGGAGAAGCTCACGGCCGCGGAGTGGCAGCGCCGCCAGGGCGGGTGGCTGCCCACCGACGTGGACAAGACCTACGTGCGCTCGCTCATGCAGCCGGTCCACCAGCGGGGCAAGATCGCGGCCTGGATCGCCCCGCCCCGCAACGGCATCAACGGGCAGCCCTTCGACTACGACTACGTCCACCTGGCCTGACGGCAAAGGCCGCCGTCCGTTCGGCCAAAAATCTTTTGATACCGAACGGGCCGGGGTGCCCGCGGCCGGTCATCCGGTACGCCAGCGGCGGCAATGGCGCAGATGAGCCGGTTGCGATGCGTCATGTGCGCCATCGCCGAGGATCGGTGACTCCTACGGTGGTGTCGTGGTCGCGGTGGTTCTGCTCGTGGGCGTGGTCGGCGTGTACGCGGGCTGGCACTGGAAGCTCATGCACCGGTCGTGGCAGGACCTGAGCCAGACCAAGGGTCAGGCCAAGGGCAAGATCCCGGCCCTGACCGCGGCGCGCTCGCAGCACACGGCGAAGGCCCTCGTCTTCGGGCTGTTCGTGGTGGTCCTGGTCATCGCGCTGATCCACTAACGGCCGGGCGTAGTTCCCGAGGATGATCCGCGCTGCCAAATCTCCTGCCAAACGTCAACTCGTGGACTGATGCGGTCACGCCCGCCGCGGCATAGCGTCGGTAGTACCCAGACCTCGCCCGAAGGAGCGTGCCTCGTGGACTCCGTCACACCGGGCTACCCGGCCGGTGACCTGCGCCTATCCGACGCTGACCGGGACCGCGCGATCTCGGACCTCAGCGAGCACTTCCAGGCTGGCCGGCTCACCGCTGATGAGTTCGACGAGCGGTCGAGCCAGGCCCTGCAGTCCCGGACCGGCAAAGAGCTCGCCGTTCTGTTCGCCGACCTGCCGCCGGGCCGGGCCGCCATCACGAGCCCGCCGCCGCCCGGTGCGGCGCCCGCCGCGCGGATCGGCCTGGCGGCGCCGATCCTGGCCGGCGTCCTCGCCGGCCTGGCCGCCGTCGCCTTCAGCCGGGCCGGCGTTCCCCGCCACCTGGTCATCACCACGCAGGGGCCGAACTTCCATCCGGTGGTGCTGATCCTGGTGGTGCTGTTCGTCAGCGGGGGCCTGGCCCGCCTCCGGCGCCGCCGGGACCGCCGGGAACAGGGACCAGGCGTACCGGAAGGGACTCCAGGCCGTGAATGAGTGAGCTGGGACGCCAGCGCAGCTCCTCGGGCGGCACGGCCAGCGTCAGCGAGCCGAACCGCTCCAGCAGCATGCCGAACGCGATCTCGGCCTCGAGCCGGGCCAGCGGGGCGCCCACGCAGTAATGGATACCGTGGCCGAAGGCCAGGTGACCTCCGCTATCCCGGCCGACGTCCAGGCCCTCGGGGTGCGCGTAACGAGACGGATCCCGGTTCGCCCCGCTCAGCGAGACCAGCACCACCTCGCCTGGGCCGATGCGGGTGCCGTCGATCTCGACCGGCTCCCCGGTGAACCGGAACGTCGCGTCGTTGACCGGGCTCACGTACCGGAGCATTTCCTCCACCGCGTTGCCCAGCAGGGCGGGATCGGCCCGCAGCCGGGCCAGCTCACCCGGATTGAGCAGGAGCGCGAGTACCCCGCCGGCGATCAGGTTGACCGTGGTCTCGTGCCCGGCCACCAGAAGCAGCCAGGCCATCGACAGCAGCTCGTCCTCGCTCAGCCGGTCGGTATCGTCGCGCGCCGAGATCAGCGCGGACAACAAGTCGTCGGCGGGTTCGCGCCGCCGGGCCGCGAACAGGTTCCGGAAGTAGCCGATCATCGCGGTGACGTGGTCCTGGGCCACCTCGGGGGAGACCGACTCCGAGACGATGGTCGCCGACCAGGCCCGGAACTGGTCCCGGTCGGTCACCGGCACGCCGAGCAGCTCGCAGATGACCGTGACCGGCAGCGGGAAGGCGAAGGCGGGCAGCAGGTCGACCTCCTGCCGGGTCGACATGTCGTCGAGCAGGCCGGCGGTGATGGCGGCGATCCGCGGCCGGAGCTGCGCCACCCGGCGGGCGGTGAAGGCCTTGTTGACCAGCTTGCGCAGGCGCTCGTGATCCGGCGGGTCGCTGTTGAGCATGTGCAGCTCGAGCGCGGCCTCCACGGACCCCGGTTCGGGCCGCCAGCCCTTGGGCAGCTTGAGCAGCCGGGGATCGGCCAGCGCGGCGCGCGCCTGCGCGTACCCGGTGACCAGCCACACCGGCGCGCCACCGGGCATGATCACCGATGCGACCGGATGACGCTCACGCAGCCGCGCATGCACGGAGTAGGGATCGGAGAAGTATTCGGCCCCGAGATGTTCGATAACGGCGTTCGCCTGTGTCACTGCTTGCCCCTAGTCAGATCCGGCGAAATCCCCCAGAAGCCTCATCTTAAGTAATAACTTATACGTTGTAAAGGTCGGCACCGCTAGTCGGGCGGGGGGCCGGCCGCTACCGCGGCCGGGACGGCCTCCGGATCCCGGCGCCGCCGGCCCAGCCGGGACGGCCACCAGTTCCAGCGCCCGATCAGCACCGCTGCCGACGGCACCAGCAGGGTCCTGACCAGGAAGGTGTCCATCAGTATGCCGAGCGCGAGGCCGACGCCGACGTCCACGATCGTCCGGACGTTCTGCTGCCCGGCGCTGCCCGAGCCCACGACGGCCAGCACGCCGAACGTGCCCGCCAGCACCAGGCCGGCCGAGGTGACCGTGGTGCCGGTGACGTTGAGCGCCCGGCTGACCGCCTCGCGCAGCGGCAGCTGGTGCGCCTCCTCCCTGATCCGGGTCATGACCAGGATGTTGTAATCCTCGCCGAGGGCCAGCAGGAACATGAACAGCAGGAACGGCAGGATGAAGGTCAGGCCCGGCTGGCCGGCGGCCTTGATGAACACCAGCACGGTCAGCCCGAGGGCCGAGAAGTACGACAGCACCACCGAGACGATCAGGTACAGCGGCGCGATCAAGCTGCGCATCACGAGCGCGAGCAGCACCGCGATGACCGCGATGGCGATCGGGATCACGGTGCGCAGGTCGCTGTCGGACAGCTGGGCCACGTCGTAGGTGAACGTGGCCTGCCCGGTGACGCCGAACGCGGAGGCTCCGGCTAGCCGTGCCGCGCGGGCGGTGTCGGCGCGGACCGCGGGCACCGCCTCCTCGGCCGCGGTGCCGGCCGGGTTCCCGGCCGTCAGCGCGGTCGCGAACGAGATCGTGGACCCGTCCGCGCTCACGTACGATCCGCTGGCCCGGTAGGCCTGGTAGGCGGCCCGCTCCGCACGCGCGACGCGCACGCTGACCGCGGCGTGTACTTTGGCCGCTGGCGCGGCGGGCAGCCCACGCGGCGGCCCGTAGGCGGCGTGCAGGGCGGCGTACTGCATCGCGGTCAGCGTCGTCCCGTTGGCGTCGAACGGCCCGGACACCGCGGCGAACTGCCGGTCCGCGGCCAGCTGACGCTCGGCCGCCGCCACCGCGGCCGGGTCCGCCCAGACCGGCTGGCGCAGGCGCAGCACGATCAGGGTGGGGTTCGCCGCCGTCTGCGGGAAATGCTCGGCCAGCAGCGCGTTGCCCAGTGCGGAGTCACTGCCCGCCGGCGCGGTCGCCGCCCCGCCGAACCCGGCCGCCAGATAGCCGGCTGAGGCCACCGCGAGCGCGCCGAACACGACCAGCCCGGCGGCCAGCGTGGCCGTCGGCCGGCGCACGATCCGGGCGCACGCCGGACCCCACCAGCCGGCCCGCCCGGCGCCCGGCCGGACCGAGGACGGCCAGAACGCGGCCGGCCCGAAGATGGCCAGCAGCGCGGGCAGCAAGGTAAGCCCGGCGATGAGCATCAGCCCGATCGCGATGGCCAGCGGCGCGGCCAGGCCCGAGTAGAGGCTGAAGGACGCGGCGGCCAGGGATAGCAGCGCGGCGATCAGGATGCCCGCGGAGAACGTGATCGTCTCGCCGACCCGCATCACGGACAGCACGATCGCCTCGCGGCCGGGAAGTCCCGCCCGCATCTCCTCCCGCACCCGGAACATCAAGAACAGCGCGTAGTCGGTGCCGGCGCCGAGCACGAGCACGATGAGCAGCAGCGAGGCGATCTGCGACACGCCCAGCCCGTGGACCGCCGCCTCGGCCGTCAGCCGCTCGGCGACCAGCACCACGACCAGGGCGGGCAGCACGGCGATCAGCGGCGCCAGCGCCGACCGGAACACGGCGATGAGCAGGGCGACCACGAAGATGATCGAGAACCATTCGACCTGGCCGCCGGTCCTGCTCGAGGTCGCGTTGTTATCCACGCGGACCGCCACCGGGCCCGCGGTGTGGGCCGTCAGCCCGGCAGGCAGCGCCGCGGCCCGGATGACCCTGCGCAGACCGGCCACCAGGCTGGCCTGCTGGGAGGTGGCCAGCCCGCCGGACTGGGCCAGCGCGGCCAGCACCGTGAGCTGCTCGGCCCGGCCGTCGGCGGACTGTCCGGCGTCGCGCACCCCGGTCACCTTGGCCACCCGGCCGAGCGCACCGGACAGCCGCGCGATGGCCACCTGGTCGGCGCCGGTCAGTGTTCCACCGGTCAGTGTTCCACCGGTCGGGGCCCCGTCGTCCCGCGCGGCCACCACGGTGACCGCGGTCAGCGAGGCCTCCTGTAGCGGCGAGGCCAGCTGGTCCGCCCGCTCGCTGGGCGCGCTGGCCGGCAGGAACGACGTGTTGTCGCTCTGCGTCACGTTCGACAGGGACGGGAGCAGCGCCATGGCCGCGACCGTGCCCGCCACCCAGGCCAGCACGATCGCCCACCGGAACCGGACCGACAGCCGCCCGGCCCGGGCAAAGAACGATCCCACGAACGCCATCGTGGCCGGCGCGGAGCGGAATAGTTAGACCGCCAGGCGCGTAAAGTTGCTTCGTGGCAGATCCGCACGGCTACCGGCCGGCGCCGGGTGCGATTCCCGAGTCTCCTGGGGTCTACCGGTTCCGTGACCAGCGCGGCCGGGTGATCTACGTCGGGAAGGCCAAGTCCCTCCGCCAGCGCCTGAACTCCTACTTCGCCGACTTCGCGAGCCTGCACCCGCGGACCCAGGCCATGCTGACCACGGCGGCGGGCGTGGACTGGACCGTGGTCGGCACCGAGGTCGAGGCGTTCCAGCTCGAGTACTCCTGGATCAAGGAGTTCGATCCCAGGTTCAACATCAGGTACCGCGACGACAAGAGCTATCCCTACCTCGCGGTGACCATGAGCGAGGAGTACCCGCGGGTCATGGTGATGCGCGGCGCCAAGCGGAAGGGCACCAGGTACTTCGGGCCGTACAGCCACGCCTGGGCCATCCGCGACACGGTGGACACGCTGCTCCGCGTGTTCCCGGTCCGGACCTGCTCGGCCGGGGTGTTCAAGCGGTCGGGCCAGATCGGCCGCCCCTGCCTGCTGGGTTACATCGGCAAGTGCTCCGCGCCGTGCATCAAGCGGATCAGCGCGGAAGACCACCACGCGCTGGCCGAGGACTTCTGCGACTTCCTGGCCGGCCAGACGGCACGGTTCGCCACCCGCCTCGAGGCGGAGATGAAGGAAGCGGCCAGGCTCGAGGAGTTCGAGCGCGCGGCCCGGCTCCGCGACGACCTGCGCGCCCTGGAGCGCGCGATCGAGAAGCAGGCGGTGGTGTTCGGCGACGGCACCGACGCCGACGTGATCGCGCTGGCCGAGGACCAGCTTGAGGCCGCGGTCCAGGTGTTCTACGTGCGCGGCGGCCGGGTCCGCGGCCAGCGCGGCTGGGTGGTGGACAAGGTCGAGGAGGTGACCACGGCGACGCTGGTGGAAACCTTCCTCGGCCAGGTCTACGGCGACGCGCCGGCCGACGCGGAGGCGATCAACGCCGGGATACCCCGCGAGATCCTGGTCCCCGAACTGCCGCCTGACCCGGCCACCATGACCCAGTGGCTGGCCGAACGCCGGGGCGGCCCGGTCAGCCTGCGGGTCCCGCACCGCGGTGACAAGAAGGCCCTGCTGGATACCGTGGCCCGCAACGCCGGCGAGACGCTCGCCCTGCACAAGACCCGCCGGGCCAGCGACCTGACCACCCGGAGCAAGGCGCTGAACGAGATCCAGGAGGCTCTGGGCCTGGACGACGCGCCGCTGCGGATCGAGTGCTATGACGTGTCGAACCTGCAGGGCACGCACGTCGTCGCGTCGATGGTGGTGTTCGAGGACGGCCTGGCCCGCAAGAGCGAGTACCGCAGGTTCGCGATCAAGGGGCTGGACGGCACGGACGACATCGCCGCGATCCACGAGGTGATCCTCCGCCGGTTCCGCCGGTACCTGGCCGAACGCGAGAAGACCGGCGAGCTCGACACCCTGGGCGATCCCGAGGCGACCGAGCCGCCCGAGGTAACCGGGCAGGCGGGCGGGCCGGGTGGGCAGAGAAAATTTGCCTACCCGCCCAACCTGGTCGTCGTGGACGGCGGCCCGTTGCAGGCCGCCGCGGCGGCCCGGGCCCTGGCCGAACTCGGCATCGACGACGTGGCGGTCTGCGGCCTGGCCAAGCGCCTGGAAGAGGTGTGGCTGCCGGGTGAGGAGTACCCGGTCATCCTGCCCCGCAGCAGCGAGGGACTCTACCTGCTGCAGCGTGTCCGGGACGAGGCGCACCGGTTCGCCATCGCCTACCACCGGCAGAAGCGGGGCAAGGCGGCCACCGCCAGCGTGCTCGACGACGTGCCCGGGCTCGGCCCGGCCCGCCGGACCACGCTGCTCAGGCACTTCGGCTCGGTCCGCAGGCTCCGGGCCGCCAGCGTCGAGGAGATCGCGGCGGTGCCGGGCATCGGTCCCAAGCTGGCCGCTACCATCTCGGCCGCTCTGGGTTCAAACTCCCTTCCTGGGGGGACCCATCCCCCCAGACCCCCCTTGGAGGGACCATATGAGGACGGCTGAGGATCAGACCGACATCGTGATCATTACCGGGCTGTCGGGTGCGGGGCGGTCCACCGCGGCCAAGGCGCTGGAGGACCTCGGCTGGTACGTGGTGGACAACCTGCCCCCCAGCCTGCTGCCCACCATGGTCGACCTGGCCGCCCGGACCAACGGAGCCGTGTCACGGATCGCGGCGGTCATCGACTTCCGCAGCCGGGCCTTCAGCATGGACCTGAAGTCGGCGGTCAGCGAGCTGGCCGCGCGGGGCGCCGCCGCGCGCATCCTGTTCCTGGAGGCCGCCGAGGATACGCTGGTCCGCAGGTTCGACAGCGAGCGGCGGCCGCATCCGCTGCAGGGCAGCGGCCGGGTGACCGACGGGATCGCGGCCGAACGGGAACTGCTGCGCGAGGTGCGCGGTGACGCGGACCTGGTCCTCGACACGTCCCGGCTCAACGTCCACCAGCTGCGCGCCCGGATCAGGGACTACTTCGGCGGCGGGACCGCCGCGGGCCTGCGCTTGTCGCTGGTCTCCTTCGGTTACAAGTACGGCCTGCCGGTCGACGCCGACGTGGTGGCGGACTGCCGCTTCCTGCCGAACCCGCACTGGATTCCCGAGCTGGCCCCGATGACCGGGCAGGACGCGCCGGTGCGGGACTACGTGCTGGCCCAGCCCGGCGCCGAGGAGTTCTTGCGGGACTATACGGACCTGCTGCGCGTGATGCTCCCCGGCTACGAGCGCGAGGGGAAGCGGTTCGTGACCTTCGCGGTGGGCTGTACCGGCGGCAAGCACCGCAGCGTCGCGATCGCCGACGAACTGGCGGCGCGCCTCGCGGCCGCCACCGATCCCGCGGCCTCCGGCGGCATCGACGTCCAGGTCGTGCACCGGGATCTGGGACGGGAGTGACGTTGACCGGTTTGCGGACGGTGGCGCTCGGCGGCGGGCACGGGCTGGCCGCCTCGCTGGGGGCGCTGCGCCGGGTGACCGACGACCTTACCGCGATCGTGACGGTGGCCGACGACGGCGGGTCGAGCGGCAGGCTACGCCGCGACTACGGCGTCCTTCCTCCCGGGGACCTGCGGATGGCGCTGGCCGCGCTGTGCCGGGACGACGAGTGGGGCAACACCTGGAGCAAGGTGGTCCAGCACCGGTTCAGCCAGTCGGCCGAGGACTCTTCGGGGCTGGCCGGTCACGCCGTCGGCAACCTGCTCATCGTGGCGTTGTGGGACCTGCTCGGCGACACGGTGGCCGGGCTGGACTGGGTCGGCAGGCTGCTCGGCACCGGCGGGCGGGTGCTGCCGATGGCCGCGGTGCCGCTGGACATCGTCGCCGAGGTGGTAGGGGCCGACCCGGCCCGGCCGGACGAGGTCACCGTCGTCCAGGGGCAGGCGGCGTGCGCCACCACGCCCGGCCAGGTCCGCTCGATCACGCTGCTGCCGCCCGACCCGCCCGCCGTGCCGGCGGCCGTGCGGGCCGTGCTCGACGCCGACTGGGTGGTGTTCGGGCCCGGCTCGTGGTTCACCAGCGTGCTGCCGCACCTACTGGTGCCCGAGCTGGCCACCGCGCTGCACGTCACCACCGCGCGGCGGATGGTGGTGCTCAACCTCGCGCCGCAGCCGGGTGAGACCGAGGGCTTTTCACCGCACAAGCACCTGGAGGTCCTCGTCGGGCACGCACCTGCCCTTACTGTGGACGTAGTCCTCGCGGATACCAAGGCCGCGGGAACGGGTAACCTGGCCGACCTGGAGAAGGCAGCGAGCGTGCTCGGAGCCCGGCTGGTAATGGCCGACGTCGCGGCGGCCGACGGTACGCCCCGCCACGAGCCCAAGCTGCTCGCGGGGGCGTACGCGCAGATTTTCGGGGCGACCCAGCCTCGATGGGGGGAGTGACGCCGATGGCGATGACCAGCGTGGTCAAGGACGAACTCAGCCGGGTCACGGTGATCAAGCCGTGCTGCCGTAAGGCGGAGGTTTCCACGCTGCTCAGATTCGCCGGCGGACTGCACCTGGCCGAGGGCCGGGTGGTGATCGAGGCGGAACTGGACACCGGCGCCGCGGCCCGCCGGCTGCGAGCCAGCATCACCGAGGTGTTCGGGCATCCGGCCGAGTTCCTGGTCCTGGCGCCGAGCGGCCTGCGCAAGGGCAACCGGTACCTGGTGCGGGTGGACAAGGGCCAGGCCGGCGAGACCCTGGCCCGGCAGACCGGGCTGATCGACAGCTACGGACGGCCGGTGCGCGGCCTGCCGCGGCAAGTGGTGTCCGGCGCGACGTGCGACTGCGAGGCGGCCTGGCGAGGGGCCTTCCTGGCTCACGGGTCGCTGACCGAGCCCGGCCGGTCGATGGCGCTCGAGATCACCTGCCCTGGCTCAGAGGCGGCGCTGGCCCTGGTCGGCGCGGCCCGGCGGCTGAAGGTGCACGCCAAGGCGCGTGACGTGCGCGGCGTGGACCGGGTGGTGATCCGGGACGGCGAGGCGATCGCGGCCATGCTGACCCGGCTCGGGGCCCATCAGGCCGTACTGGCCTGGGAGGAGCGCCGGATGCGCCGTGAGGTCCGGGCCACGGCGAACCGGCTGGCCAACTTCGACGACGCCAACCTGCGCCGCAGCGCGCGGGCCGCGGTGGCCGCCGGCGCGCGCGTGGAGCGTGCCCTGGAGATCCTCGGCCCGGACGCCCCGCAGCACCTGACCATGGCCGGCCAGCTGCGCATGGCCCACCGCCAGGCCAGCCTGGAGGAACTGGGCCAGCTGGCCGATCCGCCGCTGACCAAGGACGCCATCGCGGGCCGCATCCGCCGGCTGCTGGCCATGGCCGACCGCCGTGCCTCCGATCAGGGCCTCCCCACCACCGAAGCCTGCCTGACCGCCGACATGCTCCCGTAGCCCAGGGGTCAGCCTGAGGCGGGGCGGGCCGCGGGCGGGAAGCCGGTCCAGCGCAGGCCGGGCGGGAGGTGCCCGGCGTCGTTGAAGCTGACCAGGCTGGCCGGCAAGCCGGGCAGGTACGCGAGGATGGTGATGGCGCAGTTCATCTGGTTGAGCCCCATCCAGCGCCATGGCGGCGCGTTCAGGGTCTGGCTGACCAGCCAGCCGATGAGCAGGTTGTGCGTCACGATCAGCTCGTAGCTGTCGTTCGGCCTGCCGTCCGCCCGCGCGAACCGCTCGAGCGCGGCGGCGGCCAGCTTCGGCCCGGCCGCGCGCTGGGCCGCCGAGAACCCGGCCAGGAAGCGGGCGAAGTGGGGCGGCAGGCCATCCGGGTCGGGGACCGAGGGCAGGTAATCCCCGGCCAGGTCGCAGGTCGTGACCGGAACGCCGGGCAGGCACCCGGCGATCAGGCTGGCGGTCTGGGCGGCGCGGGGCAGCGGCCCGTGATAGACGGCGGAGAACGGGACGTCCTTGAGCCGCTGCCCGGTCAGCCGGGCCTGCTGCTGCCCGGTCTCGCTGAGCGGCCCGTCGTGCGGGTCGGCCTGGCCGTGCCGCACCAGGTACAGGAAGTGAGTCACGGGCCGTTCCCGCCTTCTGCTAGCCGCTCCCGATCATCACCACTATCGCTGATCCGGGCGATCACGGCTGCGGTCAGGGCCAGGAAGGCGAGCGTCGTGAGCCCGACGCGCAAGCCGAACTCGCCGGCCAAGAACCCGATTGCGGGCGGCCCCAGCAGGAACCCGCTGTAGCCGAGCAGCGAGGTCAGCGCGACCCCGTCCGATCCGGCCAGCAGGCCGGCCCGGGCGATGGCGGCCGGGAACAGGTTGGCCAGCCCGAGGCCGGTGACCGCGAAGCCGGCCAGGGCCAGCCAGACGTCCGGGGCCAGCGAGGCCACCAACATCCCGGCGCATGCGGTCAGGCCACCCAGCACCAGGACCCGGGTCCGGCCCAGGTGCTCCAGGAGAGACGTGCCGGACAGCCGTCCGGTCGCCTCGGCGAGCGCGAAGGCCGCGTAGCCCGCGGCGGCCAGGCCGACGCCGGCCCCGAGATCCTGCCGCAGGTGCAGCGCGCCCCAGTCGCCGATGGCGCCCTCGTCGTAGGCGGCGCAGAGGGCGATGAGGCCGAACACGCCCACGGCCCGGCCCGTTCCCAGCGTCCGGCGCCAGGCCGAGGCCCGCTCGCCCGCCGCGGCCGGACGGTCCTGCCGGGTCGCGCTCGCGGGCCGGCGGGGGAGCGAGGTCAGCAGCGTGGGCCCGGCCAGCGCGGTGATGAGCAGGTCGGCCAGGGCGATCAACAGCAGGTCCCGGACCGGGGACAGATGCGGTGCCAGCAGCCCGCCCAGGCCCGCCCCGGCCAGGCCGCCGAAGCTCCACGCGGCGTGGAAGCCGGGCATGACCGGCCGGCGCAGCGCGGCCACCAGGTCGACGGCCATGCTGTTCATGGCCACGTTGAGGGCTCCGTAGGCGGCCCCGAAGCCGAGCAGCGCCAGGCCGAGCGTGATCGCCGAATGGGCCAGCGCGGGCAGCAGCAGGGTCACCGACAGCAGCGCGCAGGAGATCACCGCCACCCGCGGGCTGCCGAACCGGCGGCACAGCGCGCCGGCGACCAGCATCGTGGCCACCGCCCCGGCCGACAGGCCCAGCAGCGCCAGCCCGAGGGCCGCGGATGAGGCGCCGGCCTGTTCCTTGATCGCCGGCACCCGGACCGCCCAGCTGGCGAAGATGAACCCGTGCGTCGCGAACACCGCGCACAGGGCGACCCGGTCGGCGACGAGCCGGCCAGGGTCATCGGGCCTGCGACGGGTCACGGACCCGAGGTGCTGGATTTTGTTCGCCAGCGACACAAAATACAGACTATGCAGCCGGGTTCCCGAGGACCGGCCGTCCTTGACACATAGCGCGTCATGGCATGAGCACGGCCGCCGGCGACCGCGTCCGGTGACGCTGATCCGCCAGGCGCGTGGTCAGGTAGGCACGCTCGGCCGCGTTCTCGGTCAGGGCCAGCGCCGCCTCGTAGGCGCGAACCGCGTCGGCCGGGCGGCCCAGACGCCGCAGCAGGTCGGCGCGGATCGCATGATACAGGTAGTACCGGTCCAGGCCCAGTTCCTCGATCAGGGCGAGCGCCGGGGCCGGGCCCTGCACCTCGGCGACCGCGACGGCCCGGTTGAGGGCCACCACCGGGCCGGGCGCGACCGCTAGGAGCTGGTCGTAGAGCTGCAGCACCTGATCCCAGTCGGTGTCCGCGGCCGAGGGCGCGTCGCTGTGCACGGCGTTGATCGCCGCCTGGATCTGGTACGGACCGGGCTGTCCGCGCCGCAGGCAGCGCCGGACCAGGTCCTGCCCCTCGGCGACGAGGGATGGGTCCCAGCGGGCCCGGTCCTGGTCGGCGAGCAGCACCAGGGTGCCATCCGGTCCGGTCCGCGCGGTCCGCCGGGACTCGGCGAGCAGCATCAGGGCGAGCAGCCCCGTGGCCTCGGGCTCATCCGGCATGAGTTCGACGAGCAGCCGGGCGAGCCTGATCGCCTCGGCGCACAGGTCGCCGCGGGTCAGCCGGTCACCCGAACTGGCCGTGTACCCCTCGTTGAAGATCAGGTAGACCACGGCCAGCACCGCTGCCACCCGGACCGGCAGGTCCGCCTGGGCGGGAACGCGGTAGGGGATGCCTGCGTCCCGGATCTTGGCCTTGGCCCGGACCAGGCGCTGGGCCATGGTCGGCTCCGGGACCAGGAACGCGTGGGCGATCTCCGCCGTGGTGAGCCCGCCCAGCAGCCGGAGGGTCAGCGCCACCTGGGCGCCGGTGTTCAGCGCCGGATGGCAGCAGGTGAACATGAGCCGCAGCCGGTCATCGCGCACGGGCCCCTCCTCGGCGGGTTCGGTCTGAGCGTGCAGCAGCGCCGCCTCGGCGTGCTTGTCCGCGCGGGCCGCTTCGCGGCGCAGCCGGTCGATGGCCCGGTTGCGGGCGGTCGTGATGATCCATCCCGCCGGGCTCGGCGGCAGTCCGGCCTCGGGCCAGCGCCGGGCGGCCTCCGCGAACGCCTCCTGGACCGCGTCCTCGGCCGTGTCGATGTCGCCGAAGACGCGGGTCAAGACGGCCACGGCCCGTCCGTATTCCTCGCGAAAGACGCGTCCGACGTCAGCGGGCCCGGGACCAGTCCCGCCCGGTCCCGGGCCTACGCCCGGGTCTATGCCCGGGCCTATTCCGCGGCCTCTTCCCGGAGCGGCCGCACCTCGACGGGGATAGCGCACGCTCGGGTCGCCTTGCGGCCCCAGTCCAGCGCGGCATCCAGGTCGGCGGCCTTGATCACCCAGAAGCCGCCGATATGCTCCTTGCCCTCGAGGAACGGGCCGTCGGTGGTGAGTATGTCCCCGCCGTCGACCCTAACCACGGTGGCCGTGCTGGACGGGTACAGCCCGCCTGCGAACACCCACGCGCCGGTCCGCTGGAGTTCGGCGTTCAGCACGTCGACGTCCGCCATGATCTGGTCCCGGACCTCGGGCTCGGGAACGCTGTCTTCGGGGTGATACACGCTGAGCAGGTACTGCTTCATCTGGTCCCTCCTAGTGCTCCAGCGTCTCACTTCCTACACGAACGCCCCAGCCCGGATTCGACACGGCCCATCTAGACGGGGTAGCGGGTGGGTTCGGTGGTGTACTGCCGTCCCGACGGCGTGGTCCAGCGGACGTCGCCGTTGCCGAGTTGCTCGACCCTCCAGCGGGGGTCTTGCTTGAGCCGGTGGTCGAAGCGGCACTTCGGATTCCCGTTACACAGGCAGGTCCGGCCGCCCGCCTCATAGGGAGTGTTGTGCTCAAAATCAGCGCGGGTGGAGGGCCGGCGGCAGCCGGGCCCGGTGCAGGTGGCGTGCCGGACCTGGGCCAGGTGCCGGAGCATCACCCCTGGATCATGACCCCGGGCCTCATGCCGGTGATCACACTCCCCGACCGGGAGGGGCCCGATCTTGATGAGCAGGTCCCGCTGGCCGGGGATCCCGGTGCCGAACCGCCAGGTGCCGTACCCGCCGGGCGGACCAGGGTCACCGGTCGGGGTGAAGGTGAACCGGGGGCGGCCGGGCGGGCCGGGTCCGCCCGGCGTGTCCGGTTTGTGCCGGGTGGTGCGGCTAGTGGCTGGTGCGGGCCGGGCGCAGCCGTGCCCGATGGCGTGGCCCTGGCTGTCGGTGACGGTCAGGCACCAGGTCGACCGCGGGTTGCGGGCCGCGGCGGCGGCCAGGTCGCGGGCCAGGGCGGGGTCGACGGGCCCGAGGCCGGCCAGCTCTCCGGGCCGGTCGGCCAGGTCCAGCAGGGTGGGGAGGGTGATGGTCATGGTGACCCGGCCGGCGAACCCGGGCGGGATCACCCCGGCCACCGGACCGGCCGGGACCGCAGTCCGCGGCTCGGCGGGCTCGGACTCGCTCGGGGCGGATCCGAGGGGCCGGGAGTCGGTGCCGAGCAACAGGTCCAGGTAGGCCCGGGCCCGCAGCACGTCCATGCCGCCCTCCACCCCGGCCTTGCCCAGCTCCTTGGCCCACGCCGTCACCCGCTGGTCGGCCGCCAGCACCTGCGCGGGCGGCAGTTCCCGCCCGGCCAGGCCCGCGTTGCCGGAGCCCTCGGCCCATCGCTCTACCCGGGTCTGCTTGGCCGCGTGCTCGCGCCGCTTCCTGGCCTTGCCGGGGTTGACCTGCATGACGGCCTGGCGGATCGCGGCCCGTAGCCTGGCCGGGGGCAGCGACCCGCCCCGGTCCAGCACCAGGGTCTCGGCGGCGCGGGCTTCGTCCGGGTCCAGGAGGGCGGTGGCGTCCGCGATGATCGCCGCCTTGTCCCGGCTGAGGATCCCGGACCGGAACAGCGCCTTCGTGCCGGGCAGCCGGGTCTCCAGCGCGTCGGCCAGGTCCAGCATCTGCTCGGCGGCCACCAGCGAGATGCCCAGCGCGGCGCCCAGCTCCCGGCCGGTGAACTCATCCCACCCGCCGTCGGGTCCCGGGCGGCGGCGGATCAGCTCTGCGACCGCGGCGTGCTTACGGGCGCTGGCATGGGCCTCGGACCGGTCCCACCCGCAGATCACGCCGATGAGCTCGTCGTCGGTGACGCCGATGTACCGGTCGTCCTCGCCGGCCGCGTCTTCTAGGAACGACCCCAGCCCCGCGCACCCGGGCGCCGTGTCCAGCGGCAGCCCCGGCGCGAACCCGGCCGCCGGGCTGGCATGCTCAGCGGGATAGCGGTCCGCGGACCCGGGCATCCCCGGACCCCGCCGCCCGGACACCACCGAGGCCAGCGCCGCCACGACGGCAGTGTGCCCGGACCGGGCCCAGGCCGCCGCGACCGCGGCCTGATCGGCGGCCAGCTCCCGGCCCTTCACCCGGGCCTCGGCGATCAACACAGCCAGCTCGTCGTCATCCAGCCCCGGCGGCGGCGCGTTATCGGGATCCTCGTCCTCTTCCAGGTCACCGGGGTCCTCATCGTCGAGCGGGGCGGCCAGGAAGGCCTCATCCCAGTCCGGGCTCTGCGGCACCAGCCGCCAGCCCGCCGACCCGAGCGAGGGGTGGCCACCGGGTCCCGCGGGCGTACCGGGCGGGCCGTCGTCCCGCCCGGGGTCGCTGGGAACCGGTTCCTGGTGCATGAGCCACGGTCCGTTCGGAAGAAAGATCTTATGGGAACATGATATCGAAACCGTCCGACAAAACGCGGCGACACACCGACGCGGCCCAAAGTTTCTTGACCATCTGGCGGTGGCGGGTCATCGGACCGAGCAGGCTGGGCACCATCCCGGACGGGGCCAGGCCGAGCCGTTCGAGGACCGCAATTACCGGGGCCCGACCCAGGTACCGCGTGAGGTGATCGACCATCTCGCGCGTACCCTGGCCCGTTCAGCCAAAAGATCTTGTCATTTTGATAAGGTCTAGACCTCAGGAGTCTGTGCATGCCTGCCCGGTACAGGGGCCCAGACAGGCTCCGCACGCGCGGATCGGACGCCCGCTCCCGGCATCCCTCGGGGGCGGCGTCCGATAGTCTCGAAGCGCAGGCGATCACGGGGATCGACGAGGAGATTTAGTACTGTGACCATTCGCGTGGGAATCAATGGTTTCGGCCGCATCGGCCGTAACTTCTGGCGGGCGGCCAACGCCGCTGACGGCGACCGCGGCATCGAGATCGTGGCCGCGAACGACCTTGGCGATGTCGCCACGATGGCGCACCTGCTCAAGTACGACACCATAGTCGGCACGCTGCCGTACGACGTATCGGTCTCCGGCGACGCCATCCGGGTCGGCGACAAGTCCATCAAGATCCTGGCCGAGCGCGACCCGGCCAAGCTCCCGTGGGGCGACCTCGGCGTGGACGTGGTGATCGAGTCCACTGGCCGGTTCACCACGGGCCCCGCGGCGCGGGCGCACATCGAGGGTGGCGCGAAGAAGGTCATCATCTCCGCGCCGGCCAAGGAAGAAGACATCACGATCGTGATGGGCGTCAACGACGAGAAGTACGACCCCGAGGCCCACACGATCATCTCCAACGCCTCCTGCACCACGAACTGCGTGGCGCCGATGGCCAAGGTGCTGCTCGACAACTTCGGCATCGTCAAGGGCCTGATGACGACGGTGCACGCCTACACCCAGGACCAGAACCTCCAGGACGGCCCGCACAAGGACCTGCGCCGCGCCCGGGCCGCCGCGCTCAACATCGTGCCGACCTCCACCGGCGCCGCGAAGGCGACGAGCCTGGTGATCCCTGAGCTCAAGGGCAAGCTCGACGGCTACTCGCTGCGTGTCCCCGTCGCGGACGGCTCGATCACCGACCTGGTCGTGGAGCTGGGCCGCGACGTCACCAAGGACGAGGTCAACGCCGCGTTCAAGGCCGCCGCCGAGGGATCGCTCAAGGGCATCCTCTACTACACCGAGGACCCGATCGTCTCCTCCGACATCGTCGGCTCGCCCGCGTCCTGCACCTTCGACGCGTCGATCACGATGGCGTACGGCAACCAGGTGAAGGTCTTCGGCTGGTACGACAACGAGTGGGGCTACTCGAGCCGACTCGTCGACCTGACCGCGCTCGTCGCCTCCCGGCTGCGGTAATGCGGTCCATCGACGACCTGGAGGTCCTCGGGCGGCGCGTGCTGCTGCGGTCGGACCTGAACGTGCCGCTTGACCTGACCGGCACCGGGGAGATCACCGACGACGGCCGGATCCGGGCCAGCCTGCCGGTGATCAGCAAGCTGTCGGACCGGGGCGCGCGGGTCATCGTCCTCGCGCACCTCGGCCGGCCCAAGGGCGCCTCGTTCGAGGAGGCCGCGGCGGGCGGCCCGTCGCTGCGCCCGGTGGCCGGCCGGCTGGGCGAGCTGCTCGGCCGCCCGGTGGCCTTCGCCACCGACGTGGCCGGCGAGTCGGCCGAGAAGACCGCGTTCAGCCTGGGCGACGAGGACGTCGCGGTGCTGGAGAACGTGCGCTTCGAACCGGCCGAGACCAGCAAGGACGACGCCGAGCGGGCCGCGTTCGCCCAGCGGCTGGCCCGGCTGGGTGAGCTGTACGTAGGCGACGGGTTCGGTGCCGTGCACCGCAAGCACGCCTCCGTCTACGACCTGCCCATGCTGCTCCCGCACGCGGCGGGCGACCTGGTGCGGGACGAGGTGGCGGTGCTCCGCCAGCTGACCACCGACCCGGCGCGCCCCTTCGTGGTGGTGCTCGGCGGGAAGAAGCCCTCCGACAAGCTCGCTGTGATCGGCAACCTGCTCAACCTGGCCGACCGGATCCTGATCGGCGGCGGCATGGGCTACACGTTCCTCGCCGCGCAAGGCTACGAGGTGGGCCACTCGGTGCTCGAGGCGGACCAGATCCCCGCGGTCCAGGCGGTGATGGAGGAGGCCAAGCGGCGCGGCGTGGAACTGGTCCTGCCCGTCGACCTGCTCGCGGCCACGCACTTCGCGCCCGACGCCGAGTATTCCGTGGTGCCGGTGACGGACTTCCCGGCCGACCGGGAGGGCGTCGACGCGGGCCCGCAGACCCGCGCCCTGTTCGCGGAGAAGCTGGCCGACGCCAAGACGGTGTTCTGGAACGGGCCGGTCGGCGTGTTCGAATTCCCGGCGTTCTCCGGCGGGACCCGCGCGGTGGCCGAGGCGATCACCCGCGTGCCCGGGCTCACTGTGGTGGGCGGCGGCGACTCGGCCGCGGCGGTCCGGGCGCTCGGCATCGACGAGGGCGCGTTCGGCCACATCTCCACCGGCGGCGGCGCGAGCCTGGAGTACCTCGAAGGCAAGACGCTGCCCGGGCTGACCGCGCTGGAAGAGCCGTGACCAGCGGGAAGCGGCTGCCGCTGATGGCGGGCAACTGGAAGATGAACGAGAACCACCTCGAGGCCATCGCGCTGGTCCAGAAGCTCGCGTTCACGCTGACCGGCAAGGACTTCGACGCGGTCGAGGTGGCCGTGCTGCCGCCGTTCACCGACCTGCGCAGCGTGCAGACCCTGATCGACGGGGACAAGCTGCGGATCGGCTACGGCGCCCAGGACCTGTCCCCGTACGATTCCGGGGCCTATACCGGGGACATCTCCGGCCCGATGCTGGCCAAGCTGGGCTGCCGCTACGTGCTGGCCGGCCACTCCGAACGGCGCCAGTACCATCACGAGACCGACGAGGTGGTCAACGCCAAGGTGCAGGCGGCGCTGCGGTCTGAGCTGACGCCGATCCTGTGCCTGGGGGAGTCCCTCGAGATCCGCCAGGCGGGTAAGCAGCACCAGCACGGCATGATCCAGCTCGAGGGGGGCCTGAGGGGGATCCCGGCCGAGGCGGTGGCCGGGATGGTGATCGCCTACGAGCCGATCTGGGCCATCGGGACCGGAGAGGTGGCCACCCCGGCCGACGCGCAGCAGATGACCTCGGCCATCAGAACGCGAATTTCCGAGATTCATGACGCCGATACCGCGGCGAGTGTGCGTATCCTGTATGGCGGGTCCGTCAAGCCCGACAACGTCGCGCCGATCATGGCGCAACCGGACGTCGACGGCGCCCTCGTCGGCGGCGCTAGCCTCGACGCCGGGCAGTTCGCTCAGATCTGCAGGTATCGTGAGCTGGCGGCATAGGTCTTCCGGTCAGGAGATGGATAACTGAGATGATTATCGGGCTTTCCGTTATCCTGATCATCACGAGTGTCGTGATGATCATGCTTGTCCTGCTGCACAAGGGTAAGGGCGGCGGCCTGTCGGACCTGTTCGGCGGCGGGGTTACCTCAACCCTCGGCTCCTCCTCCGTCGTCGAGCGGAACCTGGACCGGATCACCCTCTTCTTCGGTGTTCTCTGGTTCATAGACATCGTTGCTCTCGGCTGGCTGACCAATCACTAACGCGTACGTCTTCCCGCACCGAAGTTCTGGGTTCTACAGCTCTATGGCCTTCAAGGGGTGATCTGTGAGTAGTGGCAACGCCATTCGCGGCAGCAGGGTCGGCGCGGGACCCATGGGAGAGGCCGAGCGCGGCGAGTCCGCACCGCGCGTCTGGGTGTCGTTCTGGTGTGCCAACCAGCACGAGACACGGCCGAGTTTCGCCACCGACGCCGCGATCCCCGAGACCTGGGAGTGCCCGCGGTGCGGCAACCCGGCCGGCCAGAACGAGCACAGCCCGCCGGCTCCGCCGCGTGTCGAGCCCTACAAGACGCACCTGGCGTACGTGAAGGAGCGCCGCAGCGACTCCGACGGCGAGGCGATCCTCGCCGAGGCCCTGGCCCGGCTGCGCGGTGCCGCCTCGGCCTGACCCGCAGCGCCACGTCAACGTGGGCCGTTACCCGTGCTCCGACCCGGGTAACGGCCCAGTTTCATCTGTGCGACCATGTCGCAGTGAGCAGGGACTTGGACACCGGACCGGGCGGGCACGACCTGTCGGCGGGCGGGCACGACCTGTCGGCGGGCGGAGACGTCATGGACCGGGTGACGGCGTGCGCCCGGGCCGCGCTGCGGCGCTACGACTGCCATCCCGACGCGTCGGTCGAGTTGCTCAACGTCTCGGAGAACGCCACCTTCCTGGTGTCTGACCCCGGTGCCGGGCCCTCGGTACTGCGCGTGCACCGCCTCGGCTACCACACCGAGCCGGAGATCGCGTCCGAGCTGACCTGGATGGACGCGCTGCGGGCGGAGGCCGGGGTGCGCACGCCGCGCGTACTGCCCGCGGCCGACGGCCAGCGGGTGGTGACGGTGGCCCAGGACGGCACGGCGGCCCGGCAGTGCGTGCGCTTCGAGTTCCTGCCCGGCACCGAGCCCGGGGGAGACCTTGGGGGCCGGCTGACCGGCCGCCACTTCGAGGAGCTGGGCGAGATCACCGCCCGGATGCACAAGCACGCCCGGGGCTGGGCCCGCCCGGCCTGGTTCACCCGGTTCCACTGGGACTACCCGGCGGCGTTCGGCGACCGGGCCCGGTGGGGGCGCTGGCAGGACGGCGTCGGCGTCGGCCCGGCCGAACACCACGTGCTCGCCCGCCTGGATGAGGCACTGCACGCGCGCCTGACGGCGTTCGGTCAGGGCCCGGAGCGTTATGGCCTGGTGCACGCCGACACCCGGCTGGCCAACCTGCTCGTTTACTCCGGATCGGTCAGCGTCATCGACTTCGACGACTGCGGGTTCAGCTGGTACCTGTACGACCTGGCCACCTCGGTGAGCTTCTTCGAGCACTCGCCGGAGGTGCCGGGACTGGTAGACAGCTGGCTGACCGGATACCGCCGGGCCGGCCGGCTATCCGGTCCGGAAGAGGCCGAGATCTGGACATTCATCATGTTCCGGCGACTGCTCCTGCTCGCGTGGATCGGCACGCACCAGGGCGTGCAGATCGCAGCCGAACTCGGTGCCGGGTACACCGAGGGCACCTGCGACCTGGCGGAATCATACCTGAGCACACACGGATAAGGAGCTGCCATGTTCACATCGATCGCAGGCCGTGCCGTGGTGGTAACCGGCGGCACTCGCGGCATCGGCAAGGGCATCGCCAGCGTATTCGCCCGCAACGGGGCCCGGGTGCTCATCACCGGCCGTGATTCGGACGTCGCCCGCGCCGCCGCCGAGGAGCTCGACGGCCTCGCGCAGCGCCCAGGCGAAGTCTCGTTCATACGGGCCGACGTGTCCAGCCGGGAGGACTGCCGGCGGATAGCGGCCAACGCCGAGGAGCGGCTGGGCGGCATCGACGTCCTGTGCGCCAACGCGGGCGTCTTCCCGCACAGCCTCCTGGCGGATATGACCGAGGAGGTGCTCGACCAGACGCTCAGCATCAACCTGAAGGGCACCGTGCTGTCGGTCCAGGCCTGCCTGCCCGCCCTGGTCCGGTCCGGCCGGGGCCGGGTCATCCTCACCTCGTCCATCACCGGGCCGATCACCGGTTTTCCCGGCTGGACGCTCTACGGCGCGAGCAAGGCGGGCCAGCTGGGCTTCATGCGGACCGCCGCGATCGAGCTGGCACCCAATCGCATCACGGTCAACGCGGTGCTCCCGGGCAACATCATGACCGAAGACCCGGCCGAGGCCGGCGACGACCGCGCGGCCAAGATGGCGGCCGGGATACCGCTGCGCCGCCTGGGCAGCGTCGACGACATCGGCTACGCCGCGCTGTTCCTGGCCACCGAGGAGGCGGGCTACATCACCGGGCAGACGCTGGTGATCGACGGCGGTCAGGTGCTGCCCGAGTTCGTCGAGGCCATCGCGGTGCCGGAAGATGACACCGAGGCGGGTGCGGTGCGGCCGTAACGTTCTCGGAACGATGCAGGCCTAGCGTGCTGTCTCATGGGGAGGGATCCGGGCCAATGGCGCCTTCGTCTGGCCACGCCCGGCATGGCGCTGGCGGTGGGTGCTCTCATCCTGGTGATGCTGGCGGGCACGGCCGTGGTCACCTCGATTACCCACCAGTTCCAGCTCTCCGGTCTCGCCCAGGCCGCGCTGATCCTGTCCTTCGCCGTGGTCGGCGTGATCGTGGCCTGGCACCAGCCGCGCAACCCCATGGGATGGGTACTGCTCGGCGTCACGTTCTTCTTCTTCCTGGACGACCTGGCCACCTCGTATGCCTACCTCGACTACCGATTGCACGGCGGCCGACCGCCGGCGGGCTGGCTGGCCGTGCTGCTGGTCCCGTCCTGGGCCCCCGCCCTGGTCCTGGTCGGGCTGTCCGTGCTGCTCTTCCCGGACGGGCGGCTTCCCTCGCCCCGGTGGAGGCTGATGCTCTGGGCCTACCTGGCGCTGGGCGCACTGTGGCTGGGCGGTGCCTTCGCGATCTCGCTGGGCGCCGTCATCAGCCATCACGTCAGCATCGACTCCAGCGGCGGGCTGACCAGCCTCGACTACCCGCGCGGATCCACCGCGTGGTGGGGCGGGGTGGAAGCGGTATTCTTCCCCGCGATCGCCGCCTGCTGGCTGGCCTGGCTCATCGGGCAGGCGCTCAGCTACCGGCGCTCGTCGGGAGAGCGTCGCCTGCAGCTGAAGTGGCTGCTGAGCGGGGCGACCGTCTTTATCGTCGCCGGGATCGGCCTGGTGTGGATCAACAATCCGAGCGGGCTCTGGAAGGTGGTCGACGGCGCGGCCGCGGTCGGGACGCTCGCGCTGCCGGTCAGCATCGGGTTCGGGATCCTCAAGTTCCGGCTGTACGACATCGACCGGATCGTCAGCCGGACGCTGGCCTACGCGATCGTCACCGGGCTGCTCATCGGCCTGTACGCCGGGCTGGTCCTGCTGGCCACCGAGGTGTTCCGGTTCCACAACTCGGTGGCGGTGGCGGCCTCGACGCTCGTGGCCGCGGCCCTGTTCAACCCGGTACGGCGCCGGGTCCAGCACGCCGTCGACCGGCGGTTCAACCGGGCCAGGTACGACGCGGACCAGATGGTGGCGGCGTTCGCGGCCCGGCTGCAGGACGCGGTGGACCTGGGCACCGTCCGATCGGACCTGCTGGGTACCGTGGACCGGGCCCTGGAGCCCGCGCACGTCACGGTGTGGACGGCTCCGGCGGCCACTGCTTCGCGACCAGGGTGAGGACGTCGTAGGTGGCCACGGACTTGCCGTCCTGGTTGGTCACGTCCGCGTCCCAGCGGACCTCGCCGTGCCCGGCGTCCTCCCGCGGGGTGATCTGCTTGCAGGTGAGCGTCACGGTCAGCTCGTCATCCGGGTACACCGGGGTGAGGAACCGCAGGTTCTCCAGGCCGTAGTTGGCCAGCACCGGTCCCGGGTCGGGCTGGACAAACAGGCCGGCCGCGAACGAGACGATGAGGTACCCGTGGGCGACCCGGCCGTCGAAGAACGGGTTGGCCCGGGCGGCCTGCTCATCCATGTGGGCGTAGAAGGTGTCGCCGGTGAACTCGGCGAAGTGCTCGATGTCGGCCAGTGTCACCCGGCGCGGGCCGGCCACGACGGCGTCGCCGATCCGCAGCTCGGCCAGGGACTTGCGGAACGGGTGGCCGCCCGCCGCGTCCCGCTCCGTGCCAGGCATCCAGCGGCCGGTCACCGCAGCCAGCACCCGCGGGCTGGCCTGGACCGCGGTGCGCTGCATGTGATGCAGGACGCCGCGCATGCCGCCCATCTCCTCCCCGCCGCCGGCCCGTCCCGGCCCGCCGTGTACGAGCATGGGCAGCGGCGAGCCGTGCCCGGTCGAGGAGGCCGCGTCGTCGCGGTCCAGGACGAGCAGCCGGCCGTGCCACGGAGCCAGGCCGAGCACGACCTGGCGGGCGAACTCCGCGTCGGCGGAGACTACCGAGCCGACCAGGCTGCCCCGGCCGCGTGCCGCTAGCTCGATCACCTCCGCGGGGCCCTCGTACCCGATGATCGTGCTGACCGGGCCGAACGCCTCCACCTGGTGCGGCTCGGGGCGGCCGGGGTCCTCGGCCTGCAGGAGCAGCGGGGCCATGAACGCGCCTTGCTCGGCGCTGGCCCCGACCACGGTCACCCGGTCCGGGTCGCCGGACACGATCCGTCCCGCCGACAACAGATTTTTGACCGAACGGCGCACCTCTTCACGCTGCTCCAGGCCGGCTAGTGCGCCCATCCCCACGCTCTCGTCCGCCGGGTTGCCCACCACGATCCGGGCCAGCTGATCGCGGACCGCCTCGGCCACCTGGCCGGCCATCTCGGCCGGGACTAGGGCCCGCCGGATCGCGGTGCACTTCTGGCCGGCCTTCACCGTCATCTCGGTGACCAGCTGGCGCACGTACAGATCGAACTCTGGCGTGCCGGCCTGAGCGTCCGGGCCGAGGATGGAGCAGTTCAGCGAATCCGCCTCGGCGTTGAACCGGACCGACCGGCCCACGATGGCCGGGTGCGCCCGCAGCTGCTGCGCGGTGGCGGCCGATCCGGTGAACGACACCAGGTCCTGCTCGCCGATGTGGTCGAGCAGGCTGCTGGCGCTGCCGCAGACGAGCTGAAGCGTGCCGGCCGGGAGCAGCCCGGATTCGATGATCAGCTCGACCAGCCGGGCCGTCAGGTAGGCGGTCTGGGTGGCGGGCTTGACCAGGCTCGGTACGCCGGCGATGAACGCGGGGGCGAGTTTCTCCAGCGGCCCCCAGACCGGGAAGTTGAACGCGTTGATCTGGACCGCGACTCCGCGCCGCGGGGTGAGGATGTGCTGGCCGACGAAGGTGCCGTCCTTGCTGAGCGGCTCGACCGTCCCCTCGGCCAGCAGGACGTCGTTCGGCAGCTCCCGCTTGGCCTTGCCGGCGTAGCTGAGCAGCACGCCGATGCCGCCGTCGACGTCGAACCTGGCGTCGCCGAGCGTGGCCCCGGTGCGCGCCGACAGCGCGTACAGCTCCGGCCGGTGCTCGCGCAGCATCTGCCCGAGCGACTTGAGCAGCCCGGCCCGCTGGTGGAAGGTCAGGTCACGCAGCGCCGGGCCGCCGACGGACCGGCCGTAGTCCAGGGCCGCGGCCACGTCGATCCCGGCCGATGAGACCCGGGCGACTTCCTCACCGGTCACCGCGTCGAGCACCGGCCTGCCCTCGTCGGCCGGCTCGGTCCATGTTCCGCTTACGTAGCTGCGCAGTGAGGTCATCATCGGCTCCTCCCCTCCCCTGAGTTTCCCCCACACCCCCCGACGAACCACCCCGCCCTGGCAGCCATCGTAGGCGGAGACACGCGGTGCTACTGAGCTAAGGACGGGATGACCATGTGGCAAGAACTGCAGCCCGACGACCCGGGACGGGTCGGGCCCTACCGGCTCCGCGGGATACTGGGCGCGGGCGGGATGGGCCGGGTGTTCCTGGGCGCGGCGCCGGACGGCCAGCCGGTGGCGGTCAAGGTGATCCGCGCCGAGCTGGCCGCGGACCCTGAGTTCCGCGCGCGTTTCCGGCGGGAAGTCACCGTCGCGCGCAAGGTGAGCAGCCGGTTTACCGTGCCGTTGCTTGACGCGGATGTTGACGGCCCGGTGCCGTGGCTGGCCACGGCCTACGTGAGCGGGCCTTCGCTGGCTGACGCGGTGACCGAGCACGGGCCGCTGCCCGTGCGGTCGGTGCTGGAACTCGCCGCGGGGCTGGCGGCCGGCTTGAGCGCCATCCACGCCGCCGGCGTCGTGCACCGTGACCTGAAGCCGTCGAACGTGTTGCTGGCCCACGACGGACCGCGCGTCATCGATTTCGGCATTTCCATCGCCGCCGAGACCAGCCCGCTGACCCGCACCGGGCTGCTGATCGGTTCACCCGGGTACATGTCACCGGAACAGGTCGAAGGCCGGGAGGTCGGTTCCCCGAGCGACGTCTTCAGCCTGGGCGCGGTCCTGGCCTTCGCCGCGACCGGGGAGGCACCGTTCGGCAGCGGATCGGCTCCCACCCTGGCCTACCGCGCGGTCTACCGGCAGGTGAACCTGGACAGCGTGCCCACCGAGGTCCGCGGGCTGATCCAGCGCTGCCTGGCCAAGGATCCCGGCCAGCGGCCCACCGCCCGCGACCTGGAGTTCGCGGCGGGCGCGGCCGCTGTCCCGCCGACCGAGGCCTGGCTGCCCGGGGCGGTCACCCGTACGTTCCTCGAGCTCCCAGACTCACCCCGGACCACGACCTCGGCCCGGCTGTCGCCGGCCGCCCCTCCCGCTCGTGCCGGACGACATGAGGGCCCGCGCCGGCGGCGCCGGGCCCGGCCGCTGGTGATCGCCGTGATGGCCGCCGGGCTGCTGGCAGCGTCCGCCGCGGGCGGCGTCGCCCTGGCCGCCTCCTCGCACCAGAACTCTGGCCTGCGCTCCGACCAGGCCGTATCCGGGCCGATGACCTCGCCTGCCACCG